>Ga0172382_10001004_pt1 | contig 52214 bp, 41 predicted proteins | sample Leawel138RmetaG_FD_122245 | JGI IMG/M metagenome (GOLD analysis project Ga0172382, IMG submission 122245) | Leachate microbial communities from a municipal landfill in Southern Ontario, Canada - Leachate well 138R metaG | ecosystem: Engineered > Solid waste > Landfill > Unclassified | place... | reverse complement strand
CGGGACGCCATGGACGAGATCCTCGTCCTGGTCGATCCGAACACGGGTGCGCCTTTCGTGGAAGGACTGGAGGTGAAGGTCGACTACCAGTCGGTGCAGGTGGCCGAGGGCAGCCTGGACGTTCGCCGCGGCGAACCCTGTGCCACCTGCTTCGCCAACCGTATCCCCCTGTATTCCCGCGACGGCAGCGAGTTGCTCGGCATCGCGACCTACCGGTCGAGCAATGCCTTTTTCGAGCAGGTGCGCGAGGAGGTGCGCTCGCGCCTGCTGGTGGTCGCGCTGGCCGCCCTGGGCTTGCTGGTGCTGGGATGGAGAGTAGTGTCAGACCTGTTCCAGTCGGTGAAGTCCAGCGAAGAGGCTACGTCCAATGCCATGCGAGTGAAAAGCAACTTCCTCGCCACCATGAGTCACGAGATTCGGACGCCCATGAACGGCGTGCTCGGTATGGTGTACCTGCTGCGCGATACTCGCCTGTCCAGAAAGCAACGCGAATACGTCGATACCATCGCGGCCTCCGGCGAGGCCTTGCTGGTCATCCTCGACGACGTACTGGATCTGTCGAAGATCGAGGCGGGCAAGTTGGTTCTGGAAAAGCGGCCCATGGAATTGCGCCGCATACTCGAGGACATCATGTTGCTCAATTCTGCCCTGGCCAAGGAGAAGTCGCTCGAACTCACACTCAAGGTCGACCCGAAGGTGCCGGAGTGGGTGTTCGGCGATCCGGTGCGACTGCGCCAAGTGCTGCAGAACCTGGTAGGCAACGCGGTGAAATTCACCACTGAAGGCCGTGTCGACCTCTCGGTCCAGGTGGAAGACCACGAGCCGGGAAGCTCGCTGTGCCAGTTGTTGTTCTCAGTGCAAGACACCGGCATCGGCATCTCGCCGGCGGACCGGAGCCGCTTGTTCACCGACTTTTCCCAGGCCGACTCCAGTATCAGCCGCAAGTTCGGTGGCACCGGGTTGGGTCTCGCCATCTGCAAGCGACTGGTCAGCGCCATGGGCGGCAGCATCGATGTCGAGAGTCAACCGGGCATCGGCAGTCGCTTCTTCTTCGTGCTCACCGTACAACCCACGACAGCACCGGCCAAGGCGGATACGGAACCGCTGTCGTCAACAGGGAAACAGCACAGCTTGCGCATCCTGGTGGCCGAGGACGGCGAGATCAACCGCCGGGTCGTCCGCATGCTGCTCCAGAAGAAGGGCCATGCGGTGCTCGAGGCCGAGAATGGTCGTGAAGCCGTCGAACGCCTGATGGCCGAAGACGTGGACGTCGTATTGATGGACGTGCAGATGCCCGAGGTGGACGGACTCGAGGCCACGCGCCGCATCCGCCGGCTGAACGATCCCGCCAAGGCAGGTGTACCCATCGTGGCGCTCACCGCCAATGCCCTGCCCGAAGAACAGCAGGCTTTCAGCGCCGCAGGCATGGACGCCCACGTGAGCAAACCCTTGCGGCCTGATGAACTGTACCGGGTATTGGCACGCTTTGCTGAACGACGCCCGACACGGAGCGCCCCTGGCAGCCTGTCGGACTTGGGCGCCCGTAGCGAGCAAGGCGGGTGAGCGAGGGCTACCCCTGCCCCGGGAGGCGTTTGTGGTTCAGGTACCGGTGTCCAGTGCAGGGCGGATGGTGTCGAACACCTGCTCGGGCGTGATCACCTTCAGGCAGACATTGTCCACGCACGGTGTCTTGCGGTGGTTCGAGGCACTCACGCAGGGCGAGCAGGCCAGGCCCGCGAAAATGGGCGTGCTATTGCCGAGCGAGCCGTACAGGCGTGGCGTCTCGGGCCCGAAGATTACGAAGGTGTGCAGATCGGTGACGGCTGAGAAATGGCCCGGGCCCGAGTCGTTGGTGACCATGAGGGTGGCAACGCTGTAGAGGGCGGGCAATTCGGCAAACTTCACGCGGCCCGCGAAATTGATACAGCGCTCGTCGGCGACCCGCTGCTTCAGGCCTGCGGCCTGCTCGCGCTCACCGGGTGCACCGGTGATGAGGATCAACACATCGGGCCAGGTTGCCAGCACCTTGCGCATGAGCATGACGAAGTTGTCGGGCATCCAGCGGCGCTGTGGCAGCAGGTCGCTGGCATTGGGATTGATGAGCACCAGGCGATGCCGGGCCGGGTCGTAATCGGCGAAATCCTCGCGCACGCGCGCACGCATGGCCTGCTTGGCCTCTTCGTTCACCTCCGCCCTGGCGAGTACGATTTCGTCGTCTGTGACCGCGCGCTTGGAGAAAGGCAATTCGTCATGGCTCATCAGTGCCGCATCCACCAAGGCGACGAAGTTCTTGGCGATGTGGATATGCGGGTTGTAGGCCACGCGATGGGTGAGCATGCTGCCGCGGTACAGGCCTTCGTTGTGGAAGGCGTGAAAACCGATGCGGTTGGTGGCACCTGACATCCCTGTGAGCAGGGCCGTGAAACGCGAGAAGAGCTCGAGATCGATCACTGTGTCGATACGGCGACGGCGTGTCCAGAGGAAAAAGCGCAGGGTGTCCACGGCCAGTGAGAAAAGCCCGTCGGCGCGCAAGGTGAACACATTCTCCTCCGGCACCGTGCCGAGCAGGCGCAGGCTGACGGCATTGCTCTTGAAAATCACGAAATGCAGGTTGGCATCCACTGCACGCTGAAGCTTGCGCATGGCCGGGTCGACGATGATGGCGCTACCCATTTCGGAGAGCTCCACGAAGAGCACGTTTTTTGGACGTTGCTCCGGGCGAGGCCGCAGCCAGCGCACCACACGCTGTACGGCAGACACCAGGAAACACAGCGGGATGCCTGCCCAGTAATCGATGCGGCGCATGGTGTCGACATTCATGGCTCGAGTCCGTTGAAGGTTTGCACGCTAGAGGTCACGCAGGATTTGGCCGATGGGACCACAAGGTATCACGCATCACCGGTCACCCTCCCGCGTCCCAGATTGTTTGTCAGGTACACATAGAAGCCCGGGAGGCTGGTGAGCACCAGCACCATGCCATACAGCAGCGACATGGAGAGTACCGCCGCCTTGCTGGCACCGATGAGCGTGAACAATCCGATCATGGCGCCCTCGCGCACGCCCCAGCCGGCCAGCGACACCGGAATGAGGGTGAGCAGAATCACCGGCGGTACCACCACCATGAAAGTGGTCAAATCGTATTCCAGCCCCACGCTGCGGCCAATCAAAAAAATCGCCACCAGGGACAGCACATGCACCGCCACCGACAGGCCGGCCTGCACCAGCGCCTCGCGGGGCTGTCCGAGCACGGCGGCGAGTCGCTGGGAGATGGTGTAGAAAGGACGCAGCAGCTGCCAGCGCTGCAGCAGGACTATGCGTCGCAGCAACAACAAGCCCAGGAAGCCTGCGATACCCAGGCCCACAAGGGCGTTGATGGTGGCAGACACACCCGCAGGAAGCAGCCCGGGCGCCAGGGCACTGGCCGCCATGTTCAGCGCCAGCAGGCCCACCAGGCCGAGCACCCGGTCGATGAACACGCCGTAGAACGCCTCGCGTTTTTTGAAACCCTGTCCTGCCACATCCAGCATGCGCACGGCATCGCCACCGATGCTGGTAGGCAGCCCCTGGTTGAAGAAGCTGCCCTTGAAGTAGCTCTTCAGGTAAAACTCGAAGCCCATGGGGAAACCCAGCGGCCGCATGAGCAACCGCCAGCGATAGGAGGCGAGCGCGGTGGAAAGCAGTTGGAAGATGATGGCCAGGCCGAGCAGGCGCGGCACCAAATCGGCCAGTACCGCCTGTACACCGGCGAAATCAATGGAACGGAATATGAGTGCGAAGATGAGCACCGTGACCGCAAGGCGCACCAGCACAGCCGCCAGGCGCGGACGCTTTTCGGGTTCCTCGTCTTCTTCCAGGGCGCGCAGGGCGGCGTGCTCGCGTGCCTCCTCCCGGGCCTGGCGGAACACACGACGCAGACCCGGTAAGGCCACCGCCAGGGAGCCGAGCGCGATGAGCACCTCCAGCACGCGTGCCTGCGGATAACCGCTATCGTGGAAGAACACCAGGCTCAGCGCCGCCAGCACCAGGATCACGGCGAACAGACGCTGTGCCCGTGGTGTGAGCCCCCAGCCCACGCGCGGCGCCAGCCACATGCCAAAGGCGGCGCACGACCAGCCCATGGCAGCACCGCCCAGCACGTCCGTGGGCCAGTGCACGCCCACCACGATGCGTGAAATACCCACCAGGGTGGCCCAGCCGATGAGCGTGAACTTGATACCGCGGGACAGATCCTCCTGCAGGCACAGCAACGCCACCAGCGTGAATACCGCCGTGGTGTGGCCCGAGGGGAAGGACACGGCCTTGTGGGCCGTGCCGATGACGTTGATCTCGCCGGTGCCGAATACCGCGGGGGGCCGATAGAGGTTGAGCCACTCCTTGAAACCGTGCACCACGAAGGTGGCGAGCAGCGCGGCGATCACCAACGCCCACACCAGGCGCGGATAACGCCCCACGAACACCAGCGCCAGGGTGAACACCACCAGCGAGTCGCCCAGTACGGTGATGTTGGACCACAGCGAGGCCGCCGTATGCAGGCCGACGCTGTTGATGGCGAGAAACACGGTGCGATTGAGCTCGGACTCCCACAACCCCGCCAGCAGCAGGCCGGCCAGCAGGGGCAGCACCCATACCCAGGGATCGCGCCAACGATCAGTGGCCCAACTCATGCCTGCTCCCGATAACCGCGGCAGTGAAAGAAATGGAAGGTGTGTACCGGTGTGTCACCCAGCGCCCAGCGCGTCGCATCCAGGGGCTCACAATGGGCGAAGCGCGCCACACCGCTGGCGCGTGGTCGTTCGGCATAGCGCTCGGGGACGATCAGCACGCCGTATGCACCCGCCTGCGGCGTGCCATACCAGAGGTCGAATTGGTCGAAGCGGCTGTCGATCACCTGCACCGGACGCCCGCTGTACCAGGCCACGCGGCTGGCCAGCGACCAGTTGCCCACGAACAGGCCGGCGCCCTCGCCCAGGTCTGCCTGCAGCTCGGCCCCCCGCACGGCGGCCTCGCGCCAGCCGTAGAGGTCACCGAGCGGATGGGCATGGGCGGGAAACGGGAGCCACGGCACCAACAACTGGGTGTGCACGAGCAGCACCAGCACGGTGGAATAGCCCAGTGAGCCCCAGGCCCCCCAGCGCACGCCCCGGCGCGACCAGCGCACGTGCAGCCAGCGCGCGGTGAGCGGCGCCAGGCCCGCCCAGGCCAGCAGCGTCCAGTGGGGCAGGGTCTCCTCCAGGCCCCCGCTCCAGGCGAACAGCAGCAGCGGCGGCATTGCCAAAAGGAGTGAAAAACGCACCCCGGGGTGCGCACGCTCACGGCGTGCCGCCCACAGCGCGGCCATGCCGAAGATCACGATGCCCGGTGCATAGGCCAGCAGTTGGCCGGTGAAGGAAAGCAGGAAACGCGGCAGTTCCCAGGCGCGATCCGGCGCGCCGTGGCCCCACTGGTAGGCGAAGGAGATCCAGTCGTGGCGCAGGTTCCACCACAGCACCGGCAGTATCAACACGAAAGCCACGGTCGCGGCCAGCCAGGGGCCGGGACGGAGCAAGCCGCGCCAGCCGCGCTCGGCGAGCAGGAACAACAGGGCCGTAGCCACCAGCACCACCGCCGTATACTTGGACAGGCCGGCCAGGCCGAACAGCAGCCCGACCATCAGCCAGTCGCGCAGGCGGTCATCGCGTACCGCGCGGAACAGGCACAGGGCACCGCCCAGGCCGAACACCAGCAGCGGGTCCTCGGGCACCATGGCCATGGACACCAGTTGGAAGATCAGCGCTGATTCGAGCACCGCCACCGCCAGGAAGGCGGTCCACGGCGAGTCCTCGGGAAACAGCTCGCGGGCCAGACGATAGGTGAGCAGCCCGGCGGCCGCCCCCAGGGTGATGGGCCACAGGCGCAGGGCCAGCTCGCCATTGCCGAACAACGCCATGGCCAGGGCCTGCATCCAGCCCACCATGGGCGGATGGTCGAAATAGCTCCAGTCCAGCCACTGCCCGAACAGGGCGTAATGGGCCTCGTCCACCCCCAGATCGAAACGTCCGGCCACCAGCAGATGCAGGGCCGTCAAGCCAAGCACGAGTGCCAGCGCGGCCCGGGCGGAAGCCAGGGTGCGGGCGGGATCGGCGGTGGCGATAGCGAGCGAGGCCAAGTCGAAGGGTTCCGGCGTCAAAGGGCCGGCATTGTAACGCAAAGGCCCCTGAATCAGGGTGACAACACCGGCACGTACAACGCGGTCTTGCGCACTGAAGCATCCGGGTTGTGGTGGGTGATGACCTGGTCCAGCCTCCAGTTCCCCTGCTCCGGCAGGTGCAGCGTCACCGGTGGGGCCTTGTCCTCCTCGAACTGGGCCACGTACAGGCAGAGCTGCTCGACGGCCGGCGGGTTCTCACGTTGCCACAGATGGAACTGATTAAGGCGGGTGGCGTTCGAAACGATCACGCGCCGGGTATCGCCGATGAGCAACGCCAGCATGGCGGTGCCCTGCAGCCGGTCCCCCACCACCAGGCAGTCTTCGCGTCCGGTGAGCCGAGCTTTCACCGCCTCACCCACCTGCTCCCAGCCATACGCTTGGCTCAGTTGGGTGCGCTGGGGTGGCAACGGCACACCGAGGGCCGCCACCCAGTGGGGAAAGCGGATGAGATTCACCAGCAGATAGGAGAACAGCACCGAGCCGATGATGGTCGCGACCACCGCCCGCCGCCCGATCCAGTGCGCCAGAACGCCGGCCAGCAGCACCACGCCGGGTACGTAGGCACTTACTGGCCAGTTGGGATGGCTCTTGGCGGTGAGGCCGGCCAGGCCGAACACCACCAGCGGTAGCCAGAAGCCCGCCGCCAGCACCCAGAAAGCGGGACCGGCGGTGCGATGGGCGCGCGTGGGCAGCGCCGCGAAGGCCATGGCAAACCAGGTCCAGGGCAGCGCCACCGCCAGTTGCCCGGCGAGGAATTGGCCGGCCATGGCCAACGGGGCGTCCACCCGGGCTTGTACCCCGTGACCAAATTGGAAGCCGAACGAGATCCAGTCATGCAGGGCGTTCCAGATCACCATGGGCGACACGATCACCGCGGCGAGCACGGCGCCCAGCCAGGGTCCGCGCGTGCCCAGGTGGCGGCGGCCCACGGCGCTGAACACGAGCCCCCCCAACACGGCAACCGGCACCAGCAGCCCCGGGTACTTGCCGAGCATGCACAGGCCGGCACTCGCACCCGCCGCGTACCACCAGGCCGGGCGCTCATCGGCGAGGGCCCGCACGGCAAAGTAGAAGGTGAGCCAGGTGAACAGCACCAGGGGCGTATCGGGGGTATTGATGTGAAAACCCACCTGCACGATGGGCAGGGTCGCCCACGCCAGGACCGCCAGCCAGCCGGCTGTAGGCCCGTACAGTCGGCGTGCCAGGTCAAAGGCCAGGCCCACGCCCACCAACCAGCCGAGGACACTGGGGAGGCGTATGACCGGGGCGTTGGCACCGAACAGCGCAGTGAAGGGCCGGATCAACCAGGCGATGAGGGGCGCGTGATCGAAATAGCCCGCCTGCAGGCGTTCGGACCACACCCAGTAATAGGCCTCGTCAGGCAGGATGCCGAGGGTGAGCCAGGCCACGACGTTCGCCAGCAGTCCGGCCAGCAGCAGCGGCAGTACCCAGCGCGTGACAGAAGTGGTTGGCGATGAGGAAAGATTCATGAACCTGGTCTCGGCGAAGCGGCGGCGAGTATATCAGCATCGGCTTTTCGCGCCGGGGGATGAAGAGAGAAGATCGACCACGGCCAGGGAGAAGAAATGCTCGAAGGCACGGTGTTTCTCCCCAAGATTTTCCCGGCTCTGCGTGCCCTTTTTGGCAGGGCCTCGGTGATTGAAGCTTTTTCTTCGCATTCAGCCGCGGGCTAGAATGCCCGCATGGAACAACGTATGAACCGATGGCTCGTCCTCGCCCTGCTGCTCGCGACCACACCCCTGCATGCCGCCGCACCACCGGAGCCGCCGTTGTTCAGCGCTCACTACGCAGTCCATGCCAACGGCCTGAAGATCGGCGAGATGAAGCGCACCCTGCAGGCTGTAGGCCCCAATCGCTACACCCTCGTCACCGATGTCTACACCACAGGTATCGTGGCGCTGTTCAAGGCCGATCGCTTCCGCGAGCGTTCCGAGTGGCTACAGGATGAACGCGGTTACCACCCCGTGGAGTATTTCTCCCGTTATACGGGCCGCTCCAAGGACGTGGTGGAACGCCTGAGCTTCGATTGGACGCGCGGGCTGGTGGTGTCACTGCGTGACGGCAAGGAAAAGAAAGTGCCGGTCAGTGCGGGTGTACTCGACAAGCTCATGTACCAGGCCGTGCTGCGCGACGATCTGGCCCGCGGCGAGACCGTTCTGCACTATCAGGTGGCCGACCGCGGCAAGGTGGAGGACTACGAGTTCCAGGTCCTCGGACGGGAGAAGGTGGTCACGCCCATGGGCACGGTGAACGCGGTGAAGGTGCGCAAGGGCACCACCACGCTATGGTGCGCGGTGGAGTGGGACTACCTGCCGGTGAAGCTGGAACAGCACGAGGACACCCACACCGTATCCAGCTACATCCTGTCGCTGCAGCGCGGCGATCTCAACCACGCCGCGCACGCCGGATCACGCTGAGGCGCCAGATGGCGGTGCACGCCACCGCGACCGCGAGCCCGCCGATCCACAGCGCCGGCTCAGCCATCTCCGCCGCGTATTCCAGTCGCGCATCGGCCTCGAAGTGGCCTAGCAATTCGAGCGCGCGTCCCAATACCGCCACCCCCAGGCCCGCGGCCAGAGCCGTGCCGATCAGCGGTACGGCCCGCCAGCGCCATGCCCTGAGCCTACGTGCCAGTGCCGTCATGGCCAGGGCCCAAACCCACCAGGACAGGACCCGCGCCGGCGACAATTCCGCGGCGTAGCGTACCGCCTCGACCCAGGGCGCGAACACCGTGCGCACCAGACCGGGCGGGCCCATGTAGCCGGCCACCACCGGAATGAACGCACCAGCGTCGCGGGCTCGCAACCGCTCGATGACCCAAGCGCTCCGCTGCACCTGATCCAGGGCCTTGGCCCCAGGGGTGCCTATCAAGGTCCACGTGCGCGTGAATCCGCCCCAGCCGTGCCAGTCGCTGGACGCCACCAGCACCACGCCATGGCTTGCCGCCACCTCGAGCATGGCCGTGCGCACCGGGTCGGGGATGTCCGGATGACCGGTATTGACCAGTTCGATGCCATCCAGGCCCAACGCCGCCAGCTTGTGCACATGACGCGGCTCCAGCTTCCAGGCCAGTGCCACCACCGCCCCGCCCTGGACGTGCACGTGGTCGATGAACTTGCGCGCAAATTCCTCTTCGTTGCCGCCCCAGGGCAACACCCCGTGTTCCGGGACGATGCCGAGCCCCAGCAGGTATTCCTCTTCCTCCGCGCTCACCTCCACGCCGGCGATCACCGCCGGTTGCACGGGGTCGCTGTGGGCGAGCGCCTGCATGGCAAAGCTGCCACGGGCATCGTTGTGTTCCGTGATGCCGATGAGGTCGTAGCCACGGTCCCGGTGCCAGCTCAGGTTCTCTTCCGCCGTGACCAGGCCGTCGTGGGAGCCGAAGGTGTGGGTCTGCAGATCGGCAACCAACAGGTCCGGGTCGTCCACCACCAGCCGCCAGCCCGGCAGGTGCAGCAAGGCCATGAACACCACGTACAACACGGCCGAGCCCAGGGCCAAGGCACCAAACGCAGCGCTGCGCCCCAGGCGTCGCCAGGGACCGCGGGTGGTGAGCGCGCCCGCGAGCATGGTCAGCCCCAGCAACCAGACCACGGTGGAGGCCAGGGCAATGCGGAAATCCGGGGCGCCGGTGAGCGCATGGGCGGCTGCGAGCAGCGGCTCCAGCAGTACGCCGGTCCAGGGGTAGTGCAGGTGCACGCCGTCCAGCGGTGACCAGTCGCGGGCATCGAAGGGCCCGTGCGGATCCCAGGGGAGCAGCGCGACGGCGGTAAGCGCCAGGAGGAAATACAGCCAGGGACGGCTAAGCATGGAGCACCCCCTGTGGGAGCGAGCTTCTGCTCGCGATGGCCCGGAGCTGTCGCGAGCGGAAGTTCGCTCCCACAAGGCCTGCACCCACCAGGCCCGCTCCCTCAAGCGAAGGCATCAGGTCTTCGGCAGGGTGACGCCGCGCTGGCCCTGGTACTTGCCGCCGCGGTCGGCATAGGAGGTCTCACACTCCTCGTCGGACTCCAGGAACAGCATCTGGGCCACACCCTCGTTGGCGTAGATCTTGGCCGGCAGCGGTGTGGTATTGGAGAACTCCAGGGTCACATGGCCCTGCCACTCAGGCTCCAGCGGCGTCACGTTCACGATGATGCCGCAGCGGGCGTAGGTGGACTTGCCCAGGCAGATGGTGAGCACGCTGCGCGGGATGCGGAAGTACTCCACCGTGCGGGCCAGCGCAAAGGAATTGGGCGGGATGATGCATACGTCCGACTTCACGTCCACGAAACTGGAGGAGTCGAACGCCTTGGGGTCCACGATGGCCGAATTGATGTTGGTGAAGATCTTGAATTCATCGGCGCAGCGCACGTCGTAGCCGTAGCTGGAGGTGCCGTAGGACACGATGCGGCTACCGTTCACCTGCCGCACCTGCCCCGGCTCGAACGGCTCGATCATGCCCTCCGCCGCCATGCGGCGGATCCACTTGTCCGATTTGATGCTCATGGCCGTGCGCCCGCGTTCTGCTCTGAAAGAGCGGCGGATTATCGCCTGAAAGGCTTGGGAGGCAAAAGGCTAAAGGCAAAAAGCCTGAACACGGGGGACACGGGGAAAAGCCCATGTAAATAAGGTGGGAGCCCCGCCTGTGGGTGCGGCCTCAGGCCATGATTGGCTATCTGGCCCGTAGGTCACGTTGCGAAGCTACGTGACATTCCCGGGCCGCGTTGTGTCACGTAGCCGCTACGCGGCAACGTGACCTACGCCCCAATCCTGTTTCTCCCCTGTGTTCCCCGTGTTAATGGCTTTTCTCTTAGCTGTTCTGGATGACGATCTTGGGGAACTTGGCGCTGTAGTCCTTGGCCTTGAGCGAGAGCTTGGCCGCGACCTTGCGCGCGATGTCCTTGTAGATCTCCGCGACCTTGCCATCCGGGTCGGCCACGACCGTGGGCTTGCCGCTGTCGGCCTGCTCGCGGATGTGGATATCGAGCGGCAGGGCACCAAGGAAGGGGATGTTGTACTGCTCGGCCATGGCCTTACCACCGCCCTCGCCGAAGATATGCTCGGCGTGGCCGCACTTGGAGCAGATGTGGATGGACATGTTCTCCACTACACCGAGCACCGGCACTTCCACCTTCTCGAACATCTTGTAGGCCTTGCGGGCGTCGAGCAGGGCGATGTCCTGGGGCGTGGTGACAATGACCGCACCCGAGACCGGCACCTTCTGGGCCAGGGTCAGCTGGGTGTCGCCGGTGCCCGGCGGCAGGTCGATGACCAGGAAGTCCACTTCGCGCCAGTTGGTTTCCTTCAGCAGCTGTTCCAAGGCCTGGGTGACCATGGGGCCGCGCCAGATCATCGGCGTTTCGGGGTCGACCAGATAGCCGATGGACATGGACTGCAGTCCGTGGCTCATGATGGGCTCGATATGCTGACCGTCCACGGAATCGGGTTTCTTGTCTTCCACGCCCAGCATGCGCGGCTGGCTGGGGCCATAGATGTCGGCGTCCAGGATGGCCACATTGGCACCCTCGGCGGCGAGCGCCAGGGCCAGGTTCACGGAGGTGGTGGATTTGCCCACGCCACCCTTGCCGGAGGCCACGGCAATGATATTCTTCACACCCTTGATGTGCTGCACACCCTTCTGGGCCGCGTGCGAGATGATGCGCTGCTCCACATTGACCTTGACCTCCACCGCACCGGCACCCATCACCTTCTCGCCGACAGCGGCACTCAACGCCGCCTCATAGCCCTTGACGGGGAAACCGATGACCAGGTCGATGGTCACCTTGGCGCCGTCCAGCTGGATGTTCTTGACGCAACCGGCGGAGACCAGATCCTTCTCGAGATAGGGATCCGTATAGGTCTTGATGGCCGCCTCCACGGCGGCCTGGGACAGGTTCGACATCGTTTTCTCCTCTTGGCGCCGGTGGCGCCGCCATACCCTAGAAAAACGTTCAGGAATTATACAGAAGCCTCGGCCGCGTACAATGCAAATCCGCAAAAGCCACATAGCTTAATGGAAAAATGTATCGACCACGGAGAACATGGGGGAAAAGGATCGGGCGGAGGTCACGTTGCGAAGCTACGTGACATTCCCGGGCCGCGTTGTGTCACGTAGCCGCTGCGCGGCAACGTGACCTACGGGCTCCTGAACCCCCGTGTTCCCCATGTCCCCCGTGGTTGGCTTTTCTTCCAAGTCCACCCTATGTGGTAACTTAACGCGCTTGGTTCAAGCACCCCTCCCCAAGTAGATAGGCACCATGACAAAACGCCGCATTCTCGTCACCAGCGCCCTGCCCTATGCCAACGGCCCGATTCACCTGGGCCATCTGGTGGAGTACATCCAGACCGACATCTGGGTGCGCTTCCAGAAGATGCGCGGCAACGAGTGCTGGTATGTGTGTGCCGACGACACCCACGGCACGCCTATCATGCTGCGCGCCGAAAAGGAGGGCATCACGCCCGAGCAGCTCATCGACCGGGTGTGGAAAGAGCACAAGGCCGATTTCGACGGCTTCCTGGTAGGCTTCGACAACTATTACTCCACCAATTCGCCCGAAACCAGGCGTTACGCCGACGACATCTACCTGAAGCTCAAGGCGGCCGGCCTCATCGAGGTGCGCGCCATCGAGCAGTACTACGACCCGGTCAAGGAGATGTTCCTGCCGGATCGTTTCATCAAGGGCGAGTGCCCCAAGTGCCACGCCAAGGACCAGTACGGGGATTCCTGTGAGGTGTGCGGCACCACCTATCAGCCCACGGACCTGATCAACCCGTATTCGGCCGTCTCGGGCGCCACGCCGGTGCGCAAGCAGTCCGATCACCACTTCTTCAAGCTGGGCGCCTGCGCCGACTTCCTGCGCGGCTGGATCAAGCCGCCCCAGGTGCAGCCCGAGGCCGCCAACAAGCTGGCGGAGTGGCTCGACGCGGGCCTCTCGGACTGGGACATCTCCCGCGACGCCCCCTATTTCGGCTTCGAGATCCCGGGCGCGCCCGGCAAGTACTACTACGTCTGGCTGGATGCGCCCATCGGCTACATGGGCAGCTTCCGCAACCTTTGCGACACCCGCGGTATCGACTTCGATGCCTATTGGGACCAGCAGAAATCCGCCGCCGAAAAGACCGAGCTGTACCACTTCATCGGCAAGGACATCCTGTATTTCCACGCCCTGTTCTGGCCCGCGGAACTGGAAAGCGCCGGCTATCGCACGCCCACGTCCGTGTTCGCCCACGGCTTCCTCACCGTGAACGGCACCAAGATGTCCAAGTCGCGCGGCACCTTCATCACTGCATCGAGTTACCTGAAAAACCTCAATCCCGAATGGCTGCGCTACTACTTCGCCGCCAAACTGGGGGCCGGCATCGACGACATCGACCTGAACCTGGAAGACTTCGTGACGCGGGTCAATGCCGACCTGGTCGGCAAATACGTGAACATCGCCAGCCGCGCCGCCGGTTTCATCACCAAGCACTTCGACGGCGCGCTCACCTACACGGGCGACACCTGGGCCCTCACTGCCCAGGCCGGCGCTGCCGCGGCGCAGGTGCAGGAGGCCTACGAGGCCCGCGAATACGGCCAGGCCCTGCGCCACATCATGGCCGTGGCCGACCGCATCAACGAGGAATTCGACCGTGCCCAGCCTTGGGTGCTGGCCAAGGACGAGGGCCGGCGCGCGGAGCTGCAGGACATCTGCTCACGCACCCTGTACGGCTTCAAGCTGCTGTCGGTGCTGCTCGCCCCGGTGCTGCCCGCCACGTCCCGGCGCGTGGCCCGCGAGTTGTTCGGGCTGGACCGTGATTTCCTGTGGCGCGATGCCACCGAACTGCCCCGGCGCATCAACGCGTACCAGCATCTGATGACCCGCGTGGATCAGCGTCAGGTGGACGCCATGCTCAGCGACAACGCCCCGGACACGGCGTCCACCAAAGAGGCGCAGTCGCGGGTACGCCACCCGGAACAGCAGCAACGGGAAACGAAACCCATCATCGAACCCATCGCCGCAACCATCGGTATCGACGACTTCGCCAAGGTGGACCTGCGCGTGGCGCGCATCGCCAAGGCCGAGCACGTGGAAGGCGCGGAAAAGCTGTTGCGCCTCATCCTCGACCTGGGCGGTGAGACCCGCAACGTGTTCGCCGGCATCAAGTCCGCCTACAGCCCGGAACAACTGGAAGGCCGCCTCACCGTCATGGTCGCCAACCTCGCCCCGCGCAAGATGAAGTTCGGCGTCTCCGAAGGCATGGTCCTGGCGGCCGGCCCCGGCGGCAAGGAGCTCTTCATCCTCAACCCCGACAGCGGCGCGCAGCCTGGCATGAAGGTGAAGTGACGGGGAGAAAAGCATCAACCACGGGGGACACGAACACGGGGGAAGAAGAACTCTTGCTCGGAAAGGCTCTTTTGTGGGAGCGAGCTTCTGCTCGCGACATGCTGTGGTTCCCACCGGCCGGGAATCGCGAGCAAAAGCTCGCTCCCACAACATCTCCCGAACAATCTTTGCCTTCGCCCCGTGTCCCCCGTGTTTTCTCTTCTGAAGAACCCGAACATTGCACGCAGGTTCTAATGCGGAGAAATCCTATTTAAGATTCCGCTAATATTGTTCATCGGTTTGACCGGGATCATTACCGTAAACTCCTCTTTTTACCGTAAAATCCCGGTTTGCCTCACGGCTCGGCTTGCCAGCACGAGGCGTTTGCCGCCATACTTGGCAACCGACTAAATTGCTCGGGAATTATGACCGAATACGCCCTCATCCTCGTCAGCACGATCCTGGTCAACAACTTCGTGCTGGTGAAGTTCCTGGGCCTGTGTCCTTTCATGGGCGTTTCCAAAAAGGTGGAAACCGCCACGGGCATGGGTTTGGCGACCACTTTCGTGCTCACGCTGTCGGCCGTGAGCAGCTATCTGGTCAACGAATACCTGCTGGCCCCCTTCGGGCTCGAATACCTGCGCACCATCGCCTTCATCCTGGTCATCGCCGTGGTGGTGCAGTTCACCGAGATGGTGGTGCACAAGACCTCGCCGGTGCTCTACCAGGTGCTCGGCATCTTCCTGCCCCTCATCACCACCAACTGCGCGGTGCTCGGCGTGGCGCTACTCAACACCCAGACCGAGCACGGCTTCCTGCAGTCCGCCGTGTACGGCTTCGGCGCCGCCCTCGGCTTCTCCCTGGTGCTGGTACTGTTCGCCGCCATGCGCGAGCGCATCGCCGTGGCCGACGTGCCCCAACCCTTCAAGGGCCCCTCCATCGCCCTCGTCACCGCCGGTCTCATGTCCCTGGCCTTCATGGGCTTTGCAGGTTTGGTGAAGGGATGAAGAAACTACGTCCGCCAATGAACGCAAATGGACGCAAATGGTTTAAAGAGAGGAAGAGCAAGCCCTTTGGGGATTTGCGTTCATTTGCGTCCATTCGCGGACTTTAAGTGATCCCATGCTGACCGCCATCGTCGTCTTCGCATTGCTGGCTGCCGCGTTCGGGCTGTTGCTCGGGTTTGCGGCTGTGCGCTTCCGCGTGGAGAGTGATCCCATCGTGGAGAAGATCGACGCCATCCTGCCACAGACCCAATGCGGTCAGTGCGGCTTCCCGGGGTGCCGTCCCTATGCGGAGGCCATCGCCGCGGGCGAGGCGGACATCAACAAGTGCCCGCCGGGTGGCGAGGCGGTCGCGCTGGCCCTCGCCGACCTGCTCGGCCGCGATCCACAACCCCTGGAGGGTGAGGCCAAGGCCAAGATGGTGGCCGCCATCGACGAGAATACCTGCATCGGCTGCACCCTGTGCCTGCAGGCCTGCCCGGTGGATGCCATCGTGGGCGCGGCCAAGCAGATGCATACGGTGATCAGCAGCGAATGCACCGGCTGCGAGCTGTGCGTCGCACCCTGCCCGGTGGACTGCATCCGCATGGAGCCGGTACGTGAGGACATCGGCACCTGGAAGTGGCCCTATCCCGTCATTAAGGTCACGCCTAAGAAGGTAACCGAGGCATGACGCGCATCCTGCATACCTTCCACGGCGGCCTGCACCTGCCCGAGCACAAGTCCGAATCCAACAGCCGCCCCATTGCGGTCGCGCCGGTGCCGCGCGTGCTGGTGATCCCCGTGCAACAGCACATCGGCCAGCCGGCCAAGCCCGTCGTGCAGGTGGGCGAGCGCGTGTTGAAGGGCCAGATGATCGCCCAGGCCGAGGGCTACGTGAGCGTGCCTGCCCACGCCTCCAGCTCCGGCGTGGTGGTCGCCATCGAGGAGCGCCCGGTGCCCCATCCGTCCGGCCTGAACGCCCTGTGCGTGGTCATCGAAACCGATGGTCGCGACGAGGCGGTGGACTTCGTGCCCATGCCCGAGTGGCTGAAGGAAGACCCGAGCCATCTGCGCAACCGCGTGCGCGACGCCGGCATCGTGGGCTTGGGCGGTGCGGGCTTCCCGTCCTACGTAAAGCTCAATCCGGGCCCGCGCACGGTGGTGGATACGCTCATCATCAACGGCGCGGAGTGCGAACCCTACATCACCGCCGACGACATGCTCATGCGCGAGCGCGCCGACGAGGTGATCGGCGGCGTGCGCATCATGATCCATGCCCTGCAGGCAGGTAACTGTGTCATCGCGGTGGAGGACAACAAGCCCGAGGCCTTCGCCGCCCTGGGCGAGGCCCTGCAGCGCAGCGGGCGCAGTGATATCGAGCTGGTGCAGGTGCCCACACGCTATCCCACCGGGGGCGAGAAGCAGCTCATCAAGGTGATCACCGGCAAGGAAGTCCCCTCCGCCGGCCTGCCCGTTGCCATCGGCGTGGTGGTGCAGAACGTGGCCACCGCCGCGGCGGTGTACCGTGCCATCGAACAGGGCGAGCCGCTCATCTCGCGCATCGTCACGGTGACGGGCGGCGCGGTCGCCACGCCGCACAATCTCGAAGTACGCATCGGTACGCCGGTGGCCGATCTCCTGGAATTCGCCGGCGGGCTGAAGAGCGAACCGGAGCGCCTGGTGTTGGGCGGCCCCATGATGGGCATCCGCCTGCAATCGCGTGAGGTCCCCATCACCAAGACCGCCGGTTGCGTGCTCGCGCCCGTGCCGGGCGAACTGGGTGAACGCGGCCCGACCCGCGCCTGTATCCGCTGCGGCGCCTGCGCCGAGGCCTGCCCGGTATCCCTGCTGCCACAGCAGCTGTACTGGCACTCCCGCGCCAAGGACTTCGACAAGGCACAGGACTACAAGCTGTTCGACTGCATCGAATGCGGCTGCTGCACCTATGTATGCCCGAGCAACCTGCCCCTGGTGCAGTTCTTCCGCTTTGCCAAGACCTCCGTGTGGGCGCAGGAGCGGGAGAAGAAGAAGGCCGACCGCGCCCGCGAGCGCCACGAGTTCCGCCAAGCGCGCATCGAGGCAGAAAAGGCCGAGCGCGAGGCGCGCCTGAAGAAAAAGGCCGCCGCCGATGCACAAGGCGCTGCCTCCCCCGACGACGCCAAAAAGGCCGCCATCCAGGCTGCCCTCGAACGCGCCAAGGCCAAGAAGGCCGCCGCGGCCGCTGGGGATGGCGAGCAATGAAACTAACAGCCCAACGCAAAGACGCCAAGGACGCAAAGGACGCAGAGCACTCTTGTCTCCGCGTCCTCCGCACCTCCGCGTACTCCGTGTTTTAGCCCCTGGACTGGCCGCCGATGACGACCATCAGTTCGCCCCACGCCCATCAGCCCGCCAGCGTCACGCGCGTGATGCTGCGCGTGGTGTATGCGCTCGTGCCCGCCATCATCGCCCACACCTGGCTGTTCGGCTGGGGCATGGTGGTGAACATCGCCATCGCATCGGCGGCGGCGCTGGGCGCCGAGGCAGTCATGCTCGCCCTGCGCGGTCGCGCCATCAACGTGACCCTGGCCGACGGCAGCGCGCTGGTCACCGCCGTGCTGCTCGGCTTCGCCCTGCCGCCCCTCGCGCCTTGGTGGCTCACCGCACTGGGCGCCGCCTTCGCCATCGTGTTCGCCAAGCAGATCTACGGCGGCCTGGGCTACAACCCGTTCAATCCGGCCATGGTGGGCTACGTGCTGCTGCTCATCTCCTTCCCGCGCGAGATGACCACCTGGCTGTCGCCCTCCATGCTGGGCGGCGAAACGCTGAGCCTGGCCGAGACCCTGCGCTACACCTTCACCGGCGCGCTGCCCGCCGGCCTCAGCCTGGATGCCTTGTCCGGTGCCACGCCGCTGGATTTCATGAAGACCGAACTATCGCTCAACAAGACCGTCAGCGAGACCCTCGCGACACCGCTGTTCGGTGCCGTCGCCGGCCAGGGCTTCGAGGTGGTGAACGGCCTGGTGCTGCTCGGCGGGCTGTGGCTGGTGTGGAACCGCACCATCACCTGGCACGCGCCCGTGGGGCTGCTGGGTGCGTTGTTCGTCAGCGCCGGGCTGTTCTGGTCGCTGGACCCGGACACTCACGCCGGCCCGCTGTTCCACCTCCTGAGCGGCGGTGCCATGCTGGGCGCCTTCTTCATCGCCACCGATCCCACCACTTGCGCCACCAGCAACCGCGGGCGGCTCATCTTCGGCGTGGGCGCTGGCATACTGATCTACATCATCCGCACCTGGGGCGGTTATCCCGACGGTATCGCTTTCTCCGTGCTGCTCATGAACCTGGCGGCGCCAACCATCGATTACTACACCCGTCCGCGGGTGTACGGACACACGAAGGGCTGAGACATGCTGCGTAACATGCTGGTCAGCGCCTTCCTGCTCGCCGCCTTCGCCGTGGCCGCGGCGAGCCTGGTGGGCCTCACCCACCTGGGCACCCGCGAACGCGTGGAGGCCAACGAACGCCAGGCCCTGGTGGAAACCCTGCACGCCTTGGTGCCCGCCGAGCGCCATGACAACGACCTGCTGGACACCCGCACGCAGGTGATTGACCCGCTGCTCGGCAGCAAACGCCCGGTGCCCATCTACCGCGCCCTTCAGGGCGGCGAAACCGTGGCCGTGATCCTCGCGCCGGTGGCGCCCGACGGCTACAGCGGTGACATCCATCTTCTGGTGGCGGTGGAGGCAGACGGCAGCCTGGCCGGCGTACGCGTCACGGCGCACCGCGAGACACCGGGCCTCGGCGACCTCGTCGAGGCGGAGCGCTCGGACTGGATCACGCACTTCACCGGTCTGTCGCTCGGCAATCCGCCCGAGGCGCGCTGGAAGGTGCGCAAGGACGGCGGCGACTTCGACCAGTTCACCGGTGCCACCATCACCCCGCGTGCCGTGGTGAAGGCCGTTGCCAACACGCTACGCTACGTGGAAGCCCATCGCGCCGAGCTGTTCGCGCCCGAGGCGCAACGGGCGGCCGTGCTGCAGGAGACCGCGCAATGACCGACTATCGCAAGATCGCCGTCGACGGCCTGTGGCAGAACAACCCGGCGCTGGTGCAGATCCTCGGACTGTGTCCGCTGCTCGCCGTTACCACCAACGCGGTGAACGGGCTGGGCCTCGGCCTCGCCACCATGCTCACGCTGGTCTCATCCAACGTGACCGTATCGCTCATCCGTAACCTGGTGAAGCCGGAGATCCGCATCCCGGTGTTCGTGGTGGTGATCGCCGCCATCGTGACCGCCATCGAGCTGTCCATGAACGCCTACCTGCACGGCCTGTACAAGGTGCTGGGTATCTTCATCCCGCTCATCGTCACCAACTGCATCATCCTGGGCCGCGCCGAGGCCTTCGCCTCCAAGAACTCGGTGCCGCGCGCCCTCGCCGACGGGTTCACCATGGGCCTGGGCTTCGCTGCCGCACTGGTGGTGCTGGGCGGCATGCGCGAGCTGGTGGGCAACGGCACCCTGTTCGCCCAGGCCCACCTCATGTTCGGTGAGGTGGCGCGCGACTGGACCCTGCACCTGTTCGGCGAATACCGCGGCCTGTTGTTCGCCATCCTGCCCCCCGGCGCCTTCTTCGGCCTGGGCCTGCTCATCGCCCTCAAGAACGTCATCGACGCGCGCGTGGCGCGCCGTCAGGCCGCGGCGGCCAAGGCCGCACCCGAAGCCTCCGTCGCCTGAGCCGCCGCGCGGTTGCAGCGGGCGCGTGGGCTACCGATAATCCCGGGCTTCGCTCAAAGCTGCCGAAGCCGCGCCCGCAATGAACCCGAAGAAGCGCCACGAGATCTTCACGCGCTTGCGTGAACTCAATCCCCATCCCACCACCGAGCTGAACTACAGCACGCCCTTCGAATTGCTGGTGGCCGTGGTGCTGTCGGCCCAGGCCACCGACAAGGGTGTGAACAAGGCCACCGCACGCTTGTTTCCCGTGGCGAACACGCCCGAGGCGATCCTCGCGCTGGGTGTCGAGGGCCTGAAGGACTACGTGAAGACCATCGGTCTGTACAACGCCAAGGCCCAGAACATCATCAAGGCCTGCCAGATCCTGGTGGAAAAACACGGCGGCGAGGTGCCGCAGGACCGCGAGGCGCTGGAGGCCCTGCCCGGCGTAGGCCGCAAGACCGCCAATGTAATCCTCAACACCGCCTTCGGCGAACCGACCATCGCTGTGGATACCCATATCTTCCGCGTCGCCAACCGCACCGGCCTGGCGCCCGGCAAGACCGTGCTCGAGGTAGAGAAAAAGCTACTCAAGGCCGTGCCCGCAGAATTTCGCCAGGATGCCCACCACTGGCTCATCCTGCACGGACGCTACACCTGCACTGCACGCAAACCCAAGTGTCCGCACTGCCCCATCAAGGACCTGTGCGAGTACAAGCACAAGACGCCGGCGGAGGCGGTGCTGAAGTGAAGAAAAAAGCACTAACCACGGGGGACACGGGGGGAATGGATTTCAGGGAGACGCTCACTCCCACATGCTTGAAGCTCATTGGATTTCACCAGTGCAGGTACGGTGGGAAAACAGGTTTCCGCCGTGTCCCCCGTGGTTCAGATTATTCTTCACTCAGCGGAGGTTCGAATGATCTTTTCCGGTGATCGTACCGCGCTCAGGCGCATGTTTCAGACGGCGTGGCAGAAGCGCGTGGAAGGGAGGCCTTTGGAACCGCTGGAGGCCATCATCGCCGACGTGGTGATGCTGCATCCGGAGTACCACCGCTTCATCGAGCAGCCGGACGCATTGGACAGGGACTGGTCGCCGGAGATGGGTGAGACCAATCCCTTCCTGCACATGGGTATGCACATCGCCCTCCACGAGCAACTCAGCACCCACCGGCCCGCCGGGATCAACGAGGCCTATGCCGCCGCCCTGGTGAAACTCGGTGATCCCCACGCGGTGGAACACCGCTTCATGGAATGCCTTGGCGAAGCCTTGTGGCAGGCGCAGCGCAACGGCACGCCGCCGGACGAAACCGCCTACCTGCGCTGCCTGCGGTCGATTTGAAGGAAGAAAGTCCGTAAAGGATGAAAGTCCGCACTCAACCGACGCGCACGAACCTGAAATAGCCTAATTTCTGCGGCTTCCCGGCCGGCGTGACGTGGACCTCCGCGCGTTCCTCCATCAGCCGGAATTCGGCGCCCAGCGCGGCCTGCATGCGGGGCGCGTCATAGTTGACTACATCGAGCTGGCTGCACTGCTTCGGACCGTCCAGACCGAAGGCCGCCATGATGACATGACCACCCACGGGTATGGCACGCCGTAGCGCCCGCACATAGGCCTCGCGCTCCGCGGCATCGGTGAGAAAATGGAACACCGCGCGGTCGTGCCACAGCGCGAAACGACGCGGGGCCACGAAACGCGTGACATCCTGTTCGTGCCACTCCACGTGTCCGGCCCGGGCACCCAGCCGTTGCTGTGCATGCGCCAAGGCGCTGCCCGAAAGGTCGAGCACCGCCACGTCCGTGAACCCCCGGTCCAGCAGGCGGTCAACCAGCACCGATGCACCACCGCCCACGTCGATGACCGGTTGCGTCAGTGCAAGCCCCGTCGCCGCGATCAGTTCCAGCGACAGGCGTGGCTCGGCCTGATACCAACTCACGTCGAGCGGCGAACGGCTGGTGTACACGGTTTCCCAGTGGCGCTTGCGATCCGTCATCGTTTCTTGCCGAGAAGTTCAATGGGATAGCCATCCGGATCGGCGACGAAGGCGAGCAGTGTGTTGCCGGCGTTCATGGGGCCGGGTTCGCGCAGGACCTTGCCGCCCTTGTTCCGGATCACTTCCGTGGCATGGTACACATCTTCCACTTCCAGGGCGATATGCCCATAGCCCGTGCCCATCTCGTAGGAATCCACGCCCCAGTTGTAGGTGAGTTCAATGGCGGGTTGCTCCGTCTCGTCGCCGTAGCCCAGGAAAGCCAGCGTGAATTTTCCCTCGGGGTAGTCCTGTTTGCGCAGCAGACGCATGCCCATGACTTCGGTGTAGAAGCGGATGGAGCGTTCCAGATCGCCGACGCGGAGCATGGTGTGCAGGATGCGCATGGGAATTCCTTTCGTTAAGGGGGATGAGCCATTAAGTCGGTACCGGACCAGCGCAGCGACGCATCAGCCGCCGCCCATGTACGTGGGACCTGTATGGGCATTCTCGCTCCTGGCGTTCCTTGTCGGGCCTCAAGGGCGAACCCACACGTTAGCTGTTGGAAATCTTCTGAGGCGGAAAATCCATGTGTGCGCCCAGGATGTCGCATAGTGGGCGCGGCACTTCGATGCCGTGGCCCTGAGCATAGTCCACACCCACTTTCTCCAGGGCAAGGATCACATCATTGTTTTCGGCAAATTCGGCGATGGTCCTGAGGCCCAGCACATGGCCGATCTCGTTGATCGACTCCACCATGGCCCGGTCAACGCGATCCACCACCATGTCCTTCACGAAACTGCCGTCAATCTTCAGGTAGTCCACCGGCAGGCTCTTGAGATAGCCGAAGGAGGATAGCCCGGCACCGAAGTCATCCAGCGCAAAGGAACACCCCATGCCGCGCAACACGCTGATGAAGCGCGTGGCCCGTGACAGGTTGGCGATGGCTGCGGTTTCCGTGACCTCGAAACACACACTTTCGGGCGGTATGCCGGTGGTCTCGAACAACTGGATCACGAACTCGAGGAAGTGGTCGTCACACAAGGACTGGCCGGAGAGGTTGATGGCGCAGTCCACCGGAGGAAAGGCGAGCGTACCCTGCGCCTCGCGCAGCAGGTTGAGAGTGGTACGGATCACCCACCGATCCAGGGTGGGCATGAGATTGTAGCGCTCCGCCGCCGGAATGAATGCACCCGGTGGTACGACGTTGCCCTGTTCATCACGCATGCGCAGCAGCACTTCGTAATGGGAGACGACCCGCTCGCTGTCCAAATGCACCACGGGTTGGGCGTAGAGCAGGAAACGATCATCGTCGAAGGCGGCTGACAGGCGATGCACCCATTCCATTTCCCCATGGCGCTGCGCCACCGCATGGTCGTCGGGCTGGTAGACATGGATACGATTACGCCCACGGTCCTTGGCCACGTAGCAGGCTGCATCCGCGGCAGCCAGGACCTCGGCCAGATTGCCGCTGCTGGCATCGATGGGAACCACACCGATGGACACGCCGATCTCGAAGGTCTTGTCCTGCCACGCGAAACGGAAGTCGTGCACGGCTTGGCGAATGCCTTCTGCAATGGCTACCGCCCGATCGATGGGACAGCGCTCGAACAGTGCCCCGAATTCATCACCGCCCAGGCGCGCGAGTACGTCGGACTCGCGCACCCGCGCGTGCATGAGCGATGCCATTTGCTGCAACAGTTCGTCGCCAGCCTTGTGTCCACAGGTATCGTTTACCACCTTGAACTGGTCGAGATCCATGTAGAACAACACGTGCGAACCCTTGCCTGCCATGGCATCACGGATGGCCTCTTCGACGCGGCGTTCGAACGCACGACGATTGAACAGTCCCGTGAGCATGTCATGGCTTGCCTGATAGCTGAGCTGGCGCGCCATGCCCATGACTTCGGTGATGTCATGCAGGGCGAGCACGGCACCGACCAGGTGCCCGAAGCGATCGTGCATGGGCGCCGCGACGATCTTGAGGTGATACCGAGTGCCGTCGGGCCGGCTGAGCAGACCTTCCTCGGCATGCACCACGCCCGTGTCACGTGTGAGGCACAGATGGACCAAGTCGCCCAAGGCCTCGCCCGTGGCTTCGTCGATGAGCTTGAGCACCTCCAGGTAATGCTGCCCCGCTGCCAGGGCATTGGTGGTGGCGAGCAGGTGTTCCGCAATGGGATTGAGGTACTGGATACGGCCCTGTTCATCGGTGGTGACCACACCATCGCCGATGGACTGCAGGGTAACGAACGCCCGTTCCTTTTCCTGATAGAGCGCTTCCTGGGCACGCTTCAGCTCGGTGATGTCGCGCGCAGTGCCTTCGATACCTTGCACGCCGCCATCGCCCGTGCGCAGGAACTGGGCATTCACCGAAACCCACACCGGCCGCCCATCACGATGGTGCATGGGAATTTCATAGTTGCGCAGCGCACCGCCATGGGTATCGATGTCGAGCATGAACGTATCGTGATGGCGCGGATTGGCGTAGAGGTCGCCGATGCGCATATTCACGCATTCCTGTGCATCGTAACCGAGCAGCGACTTGACCGAGTGTGAGATGAAGGTGATGCGCCCAAGGGCGTCGGTACGGTAGTACGTATCCTGCATGTTCTCCAGGATCCGGTTCAGCTCATGCAGGGCCTCACGGGTCTGCGCTTCCGCGACAGCGCGCGCCGAGACATCACTCACCACACCTTGCATACGTACCGGACCGTAGGCCGCATCGCGCACCACCTCGGCCTCGTCGCGCAGCGTACGCAGGCTGCCCCCGGGCAACAGCACACGGAATTCCAGGTTCAACACACCCGTACGCTGCAGGGCGGCCTCCACCGCGCGCTGGTAACCGGAGCGGTCTTCCGGGTGCAGGGCGTTGAGGAATGCCTGGCGGGTTACGGACACGCCCGGTTCGAGGCCGAACAGCCGATAGGCCTCATCGGAGAGATACATCTTGCCGCTGCGTAGATCCCACACCCAGTTACCGAAGTGGGCAATGCGCTGGGCCGCATTGAAGCAGGCATTCGATTCGGTGAGGTCGCGCACCAGCATGGTGTTGGCAATGCCGAGCCCCAAGCTGTTGAGCACGGCACGATGGGAATGGCGCGAGGCCACCATAAGTGTGCCGGCGTAGATCAGCACCAGCAATCCGAGGACCACATGCGCCTCATCGCCGCTGGCCAGGAAACGTATCCCGATGGGTAGAATCGCGGGAAGCACATAGGCCGTACTGCCCCAGCGGATGGAGGACTGCGGCACCACGGTGGAGGCGGACAGCCCTGCCAGCACCACGATCAGCATGGCCTGGTGGGCAATGGAGTCTGCGGGGAACAGGAAGCTCGCCGTGGAAATGCCCCAGGTCGCGCCGGCGGCAAGCGCCCCGAACACGTAACGGGTTTCCCAGCGGGCATCGCCGCGCTGCGGATAGGGCGTCCTGCGCCAGGCCCATATCAGACCGAGGCGCAGGCAGTAGACCAACGCGGCAACCGTCACCCAGCCCCACAGGAGTTGAGCCTCGATCACGTCCCGCAACAGCAGGGGGGTGAGCAACACCACCAGCAATGCGCCGGCGATGGCCACCGGCGCCTGCTGATAGACGAGTTCGATCTGCTTGCGCTTCAGCGCCGGCGAGCCAACCGCGGTATCGCTCGACATTCCTCCCCCTTGCCGCGGCGTGCCGTTCAGATCGGCACGCCCATGCGCGTCATGACCGTCGCCTGCCGGCGATGCGCATGCGCAGGGCGTTGAGCTTGATGAAGCCCTCCGCATCCTTCTGGTCGTAGGCGCCCTGATCTTCCTCGAAAGTGGCGATGTTTGCGTCGAACAGACTGTCGTCGGACTGGCGACCGACCACGGTGACGTTACCTTTGTAAAGCTTCACCCGCACCTGGCCGTTCACGTGTTGCTGAGAGGCATCGATCATGGTCTGCAGCATCTTGCGCTCGGGGCTCCACCAATAGCCGTTGTAAATGAGCGAGGCGTAACGCGGCATCAATTCATCCTTCAGGTGTGCCACTTCCCGGTCCAGGCACAGCGACTCGATGGCACGATGGGCACGCAGCATGATGGTACCGCCCGGGGTTTCATAGGCACCGCGGGATTTCATGCCCACGTAGCGGTTCTCGACGATATCGAGGCGGCCCACACCATTGGCGCCGCCGAGGCGGTTCAGTTCAGCAAGCAGGGTTGCCGGCGTCATGGCCTTGCCGTCAAGGGCGACAGGATCGCCGTGACGGTAGGTGAGCTCGATATAGGTTGGCTGATCCGGCGCTTTCTCGGGTGATACCGACCAACGCCACATGTCTTCCTCGGGCTCGCTCCACGGATCTTCCAGCACGCCGCCCTCGTAGGAGATGTGCAAGAGATTGGCATCCATGGAGTAAGGCGACTTCTTGCCCTGCTTGGCGAAGTCCACCGCGATGCCGTGCGCCGCGGCGTAGGCCATGAGCTTCTCGCGGGAGGTGAGGTCCCATTCACGCCAGGGGGCGATCACCTTGATCTCGGGCTTCAGTGCGTAGGCGCCCAGTTCGAAGCGCACCTGGTCGTTGCCCTTGCCCGTTGCGCCATGGGCGATGGCGTCGGCGCCGGTCTCGTTGGCAATCTCCACCAGGCGCTTGGCGATAAGCGGGCGGGCGATGGAGGTGCCGAGCAGATATTCGCCCTCATAGATGGTGTTGGCGCGGAACATGGGGAAGACGAAATCGCGCGCAAACTCTTCCTTGAGATCGTCGATGTAGATTTCCTTGATGCCCGCCGCCTTGGCCTTGGCGCGTGCCGGCTCGAGTTCCTCACCCTGGCCGACGTCGGCGGTGAAGGTGACCACCTCGCACTGGTATACGTCCTGCAGCCACTTGAGGATGATGGAGGTATCGAGCCCGCCCGAATAGGCGAGCACCACTTTCTTGATCTGGGACATAGATGCTCCGTTGGAAGACGCCCGCGGGGACGGCCCGCCGACGGCAGAAATTCGTCGCGGAATTATACCTGAGGGCGCGCCGCAGGTCCCCTTCGGGGTCCGCATTTCCTTGCTAGCGGATGAGGCTCACTTCCACGCGCCGGTTGCGGGCGCGGCCTTCGGCATTGCGGTTGCTGGCCACGGGCTTGCGTTCGCCCACGCCTTCCACGGTGATGCGCGAGGGAGCCACGGCCTGCTGCACCAGATAGGCCTTCACCGCCTCGGCACGATGCAGGGACAGGGCCTGGTTCTGGCGGCGGAAGCCGTGACTGTCGGAGTGACCGCGCACCAGTACACGCGCCGAGGTATCGACGAGCAGATACTGGACGACCTGGTCGAGGCGCGCCCGCGCGACCGCGTCCAGCTTGGCGCCCGATCTCGGGAAGTTCAGGCTACTGTAGCGTATGCCTTTGAATTGAAAAGGAAGGAGTCGGGCCACGCAGTCGTGGAAGGCGTCCAGCGACTGGCGCAGGTTGACCGCCGACACACTCACCACCACCTGGTCGCGGCCGTCGGCCCAGTCCCGGTAGGAGACCGTGGGAAACAGGCCCAGTTCCAGATCGGCCAGGAGCCGGCGGGCCAAGGGCGGGGCCAGCACCAAGGGCCGCTTGCCCGCCGCCAGCGACACGGCACCGATCTCCCGCGTCGTGCCGGTATGCATCCACGATGGCGGCTCCGACGCCAGCCTGCCAGCGGAGGGCGCGGGCGCGCCGTGATGCACGCACAGTTCAAAATTCAGCCCATCCCCGCTGCGCTGCACGAAGGCCGCCACACCGTAGTGGGGGATGGCTTGGGTCAACCGGCATTCCAGGCGCGAGGCAGAAAGCGTCCACGCGGCTTCATGGGGCGCGGCGCCATAGCGCAATTCGCCCGCGTCCACGCGAACGGACAGCAGAACCACGGCCGGCAACAAACGGATGATGGGTTTCATGGGCGCATATCTCTGCCAACCTAGTCGGCAGCAAGCGGCGAAATCTTGAGGCGCATGGGGATCGCAGCATTTGACGGCCCCCTGGGTGCCGCAATACTTAAGCTGCCCCGCCTAGGCGCGGCAACGCCATGCCCATCGGCTCACCTCGGGAGGGTTACGGTGCCCACGACCCTGAAAGTGCTGCACGTCGCCTCCGGCGATCTCTGGGCCGGTGCCGAGGTCCAGCTCTGTCAACTGGCGTGCGCGCTCCAGCGCCGCAGCGACATCCACCTGCATGTGGCGCTGCTCAACCATGGCCTGCTCGAAGCCCGGCTTCGCGAAGCATCGGTACCGGTGACGGTACTGGAGGAGCGCAGACTGGGACTACTTCGCCTGGCCACGGCGCTCAGGTCATTGACCGCCCGCTTGACCCCCGGCGTGGTGCACAGCCATCGCTACAAGGAGAATCTCCTTGCCGCACTCGCCCTACCGCGCTCGCTGTCCGGCCGCGCACGGGCCATCGCCGTACGCACCGTACACGGCGCACCCGAGCCGGCGGCTTCTTGGCGCGTACACACCGCGCGTCTTGCTGACACCCTCAGCGCGCGATTGCAGCACGGTGCAATATGCGTGTCACCGGAATTGCTGGCCGACGTGCACAGGCGCTTCCCGACACTGGCCATCGAAGTCATCGAGAACGGCTTCGCCTTCGACGAACTCGATCGTGCCGTAGCCGCAGCGAACCACACACCGCTACCTGGTGCCGGCTTGCACATAGGCCTGGTCGGACGCCTCGTGCCCGTAAAACGGCCTGACATCTTTCTGGCGACCGCCGAGTACCTTACGAAGGCGCAACCGGATACCTTCAGCTTCCACGTGTTCGGCGAAGGTCCCCTGCGGCGGCAGTGCATGCACGATGCCCAACGACGCGGCCTCGCGCATCACCTCCATTTCCATGGTTTTAGGCCCGACATGCCGGCGATACTGGCGCAACTGGATGCTCTCGTGCTCTGTTCCGATCACGAAGGCTTGCCCATGGTCTTGCTCGAAGCCATGGGATTGCGCGTGCCGGTCATCGCACACGCCGTTGGCGGCATACCTCACGTGTTGGCGAACGGCCGCTACGGATACCTGGTGCATGACCACAGTCCGCATGGATACGCGCAAGCCCTACAAGCGCGCGCGCAGGCGCGCGCCTCGGCAGCCATGCGCGCCGCCCAGGCCTGTGCCCATGTGCGAGCACATTACGCGATAGATAGCGTCGCGGAACGTTACGTGAAATTCTATCGCCATTTAAGTGGCGCACGTTTTCACGCCCAGGTCACAGACGAAATGCGTACGTGATCGCATTCATGGCGTACTGATTCCCGCAATCAACCCTGCTCCCACAGGCTGTGCCCGTTTTGTGAACCACGGCGGGCGGGCGTGTGAACCACCACAAGGACCCTATTCGCCCAGGCCGATAAATTCTCGTTCGCCCTAACCCACAGGCGAAACGAGATGAAGCGCATACACCCAACCGACAAAATTTCTTCCACTCATTCCTTCAGCCGTTTGCTCGCGGCCGCCTGCTTGACCGCCGTGTTCGCCATCGGCTGCGGAGGCGGCGGTGGTGGTGGTGGCGGCGTGGCGGATGGCGGCAACGTGATCAGCGACAAGCCATGGCCTGTCGGCAATGGCGAAATCGCACTCTCCTGGGTGGCGCCCAGCGAGCGTGAGAATGGCGGGCCCTTACCGCTTTCTGAATTGCGCGGTTATCGCATCCATTGGGGCCCAACCGACAACCCCACCGAGTACTCAGTAACCATCAACGATCCCTACACGACATCATTCACGCTGGAAGGTGTCGTGCCCGGAAGTTACCAGCTCGCAGTAACCGCCATCGACTCCGGTGGCCTGGAGAGTGCGTTCTCCAACAGTCTGCAGACAGCGCTTTGAGCCATGACACAATAGCGCTCGCATACCATCGCTACACGCGCCACACTCAGGCGGCCATGAGCATGGCCGCCTGAGTCTGCATTTAGCCGCGGCGCCTCCACTTACTGACAGCCAGCAAGGACATGAGGGCCAGCAGTTCCGGCAGGGTGCTGCCGCCGCCTCCTCCGCCTCCACCCGCCGCGCCACTGACAGAGCTTCCGACGATGATGCTGACGGTGGCCACATCCTGTCCGGATTCACTGCGACTGCCGACGGTGTAATCGAACGAATCGGTACCGGCAAAATCGGGCGGCGGTGCATAGCGCAGTACACCGCTCGTCACGGTTACCGTTCCGCCCAGCGCCGTTCTGGTGTCAAAACCTGCAATGAACAGTTGCTCACCAATGTCGTTCGCGAGCACGGGGATTTGTACCGGTGTGTTGCGTGAGGTGCGTGCGTCATCGTTCGCAGCACAAGGGCACGCCTTCTGTACGACGGTGCCGCCTTCACCCACCGCCACGAAACTAGCTGCCGCGGCCGCCACACCGTACAGGCGATTTCCCGAAAGCGCCTGACGCTCCCAGGTAATGCCATCGGTGCTGGTGAACGTGTTGCCGCGATTACCCTTGTTCCCACCGTCGCCCACAACGATGTAGCGTGCCCCATCCCAGGCCACATCGGTAAGGTCGAAGCGGTCGTCGATGATGCCCCTGCGCCAGCCCCCCTCGGCGCTGCCTGTCAGAAAGCTGCCCTCCCTGCCGACGACCACATACCGGCCACGGCCGTTGCCGGCAATACCAAGCCATTCCTCACCTGGGAAATGTTCCGTCCCGGCCACCGTGAAGGTGCTTCCATTCACGGTGGCGCGCAGCACGATGCCGCTCGTGCCTTCACCACTGACACCCACCACCATCACACCCGTATCGGAAACGGCGACATCATTGAACGTTTCGTCACCCGTGTGCACCACAGTCCAGTTTCCTGCCAGGTTACGCAGCACTGTTCCATTCGTGCCCACGGCAAACCACGCATCGGCCGCGGCAACCCGCGTGATGCCGTAGAGATTGGCCGGTGTGGTCCCCGCTGGATAGCTGTCGCGCACCCAGGTGGCACCGGTGTCGCTGCGGATAATTGCACCGCCGTCCCCGACCGCCATGTAGCGGCCGGCGCCCCAGGCTACATCACGCATATGCGGCACCGGCAGTCCCTGGATGGAGGAAACGGGTGTCAGTGTCGCAGGGGTGGTCGACGTGTTCGGGTTATGCAGCACGATGCCATCACCCACGGCCACGTAACTACCGCCTTGGGCGGGTGACGCGACGGCTCGCATCGTGCGCAGCGTACCCGCACCACTCCGCGACCAGGGACCACTCGGCGCTGCCGACTCGAGCAACAAACCGTGTTCACCGGCGGCAACGAGCGACCCGTTGCCGGCGGCAACCACACCCAGCACTTCGCTGAAACCCGAATTGTAGGCAGCGCCCCAGGTGACGCCGTCGGGGCTGCTGCGCACTCTGCCGCCATTTCCTGCAGCGACCGCTCCCTGGGTCGCATCCCAGAGTACCGCGCGCAGTCCACCGGTGCGTTCCGCCTGCACCTGCCAGGTGGCACCGTTATCGTCACTGGTGAAGATGCAGCGGTCCCCACATCCCGGCCCGGCACCACGCTCCGCGACGACGATCCACCGGCTGTCGGATGCATCCCAGGCGATACCGTCCAGGTTCGGCCCTGAGGTCACGCCGTTCGCGCCGGGCGTCTGTAATTCACTGCTGCGTACCCACGTCAACCCGTCGTCGCTGTAGACGATGGTGCCATCGCTGCCGACCGCGATGAACCGGCTCCCGTTCCAGGCCACATCGTTCAGCCAGGCATCGCCTGCGTTGGAGTTGCGCCGCGCCCAGTTCACACCGCCCTGGCTGGTGATGACCGTGCCCCCCGAGCCTACCGCGACCAGACGGTTCAGTTGCGGCGCATACGCGACCCCATAAAGAAAAGCGCCCACGCCCGATGAACGTCGCGTCCACGTGCTGCCATCAGGACTGGTGAGGACAGTGCCGGTATTCCCGACGGCCACGAACTGGTTGCCGGCCCAGTGGACCGCCGCCAGCCACTCGGTGGTACCTGAGGTTCCGGCTTGCCAGATGCCCGAGCCGTCCTTCACAAGAAGTGTGCCGCTGTTACCCACCGCGACGAACCGACCCGCATTCCACGCGAGGCCATCTATCACGTTTCCTTGCGGTGCGGGGTTGTCCCAGCGCGTCGCAGCCTCGACTGTGCACGCCAAGGCCACAATCACCGACGACAGCACGAGCATCGCACGACGAACATCCCTGTTCATATGTAACTTCCTCTTCGTGTCGCAAGTTTGTGCAGAACGTCCCGATTATAGCGGTCGACGACATCGTCATTTCGGTGATTACACACCATCATAATCACTACCAATCGCGCGAGACTGCCTCATCCTGGCGGGTGTTTTTCCTGCGTTGCGACCTATTTCCGCAGACAAGGTGATCACGCCCACAAACAACGACACACACCGCCCTCGCTGGTGTGGATGTGTGAAACAGAAGCCGCTTTGGGTACTGCCCAGTTGCTACCGTACGCCCATGCTTCGCGTGCACGGTCTGCGGCCGTTTGAGGGAGAAGCTCACGCGACCAGCATCACACACCGCCTCTTCGTGCCGTATGGCCGGGGCGCCAGGGAGGTGCCGCCATAGCGGACAAGTGCAATTGTGCACGGAGCGCCAGGACGCAAGAGGCGGCTACCGGCGCGTGCCATTACGGTGACGCGCGACGACTATACTGCCCTGACCGAGAGGTAGCATTGTGAACAGCCCCTCCCATAAGAAACCGTCATTTGCAACGCGTCATGAGGCCCGCGTAGGTATGCGAAGTACACACCGCGCCACGGGTGCCATGGCGGCGCTGATTCTCGGATTCGCCGTCAGCGCCCCGGTACTTGCCGGCACGTTCTATGTAGACACCAATCACTCCTCCGCATCCGACTCCAATCCGGGGACGGAAGGTGCGCCGTGGAAGACCATTCAAAAAGCGGCATCGACACTCACCGCTGGCGATACGGTACTGGTGAAGGCTGGCACCTACACCGAACTGTATTCAGGTGGTCCTGATTCGGCCATCAAGGCCATCAAGCCGCAACATTCCGGCACCGAAGGCAAGCCGATCACCTTTGCGGCCTACCCCGGCCACCATGTGGTCATCGACCAGAAAGGCAGCGGCAAGGGTTTCTACATCTCCGGCAGGAACTACATCACTATCCGTGGCTTCGAGATCAAGAACACGCTGATCGCCGGCATTCATACACCGGACAACGGCCGCAACAGCAGCAAAAAGGTCTACGGCATCGTCGTTGAGAACAACGATATTCACCACATTTCCGGGCCCAGAGCCACCAATGTCGGTGGCATTCGCTTCGACAGCTGCGTCAATTGTGTCGCACGCAACAACCTGGTGCATGACAGTAGCGAACAGGGTATCAACAGCTTCGGCATGATCAACGCGCTGATCGAACACAACGAGATCTGGAACATCGCCGACTATGCGGTGTATCAGAAGCGGTCGGACGGCAAGGGTGCGACGATTCGGCGAAACATCATCCATGACGTCGGGGTTGGCGTGATGTTCTCCATCCAGGGTGGCGGTGATCCGCCGCACAATGACCCCAACGTCTATGAGAACATCATCTACAAGGCCCGCAACGCGGCCATCCAGACGATGCTCTCGGAAACCAGCAGCCCGAGTCGCCGGCTCTACATTCACAGCAACGTGCTCGCGGACAGCCCGGTGGGCATCGACATCAGGGGATTCCAGGATGTGGAGATTTGGGACAACATCTTCATCAACACACCTGAAGCCTTCGGCACTAAACTCAGCGGGGGCTGGCCCGGCAAGATCACCTACTCCGACTACAACGTGTTCTACCCATCGGCGAAGTTCTTCCTGGATCGCTACTCATCCTCGGCCAGGAACTTCGGCTCCCTCGATGCATGGTATGCGGCAACACGCTTCGACCAGAACAGCCTGAATGTGAACCCGCAGTTCACCAACGTCGCTGATCGACGCTACACGCTGTCCGGCTCATCCCAGGCCAAGAAGTCGGGCAAGACCGGGATGGATCGTGGCGCCTACCCCACCGGCTCGGGTGTGGTCGGCCCCACCGACGGGCTTATCGTGCCAGTCGGGTCCCCACCCAAGCCTCCTGTGCTCCTGGACGCGAGCTAAGTCAGGCACCTGGACGCCCGGCACGGAAGCCGGGCTTGCCTTTACGCTTCCTCCCGGCCGGTGGTCTTGCCGGCCTGCTTGCGCCGGCACACAGCCGGCACAACTCCGTTTCGAGCACAGCGTCCGTCAGCCGCCGCTCTTTACGAAACAGCGCCAGCACCTCGCGCGCCGCGGGAAGTCCAGCACGTGTTTCGTCACTCAGGTAGCTGACTTCCGGACTATTCACCTTCGGCACCAGGTCGGTCGTCCATTGTTCTCCTGCCGCGAGCGCCAGGCCACGCAGCAGCGCACCCAAGCGCTTCGCCGTCACTTCGGGGGCGATATGCGCCATCGCCCAGGCGCGCGGCGAGTAGTCCCGCCAGTGGTCGCGGAAATGTAGAAGTGCCTCGGCGAGTTTGTCGGCACCGCACACCCGGCCCGTCTGCGGCGTAATGTGGCCACGATTGACGCCGACGTTGTCAGCGATGAGAATTCCAGGCACGTCCGCAAAAAATCCCTCGAACAGGGCGCGATTACTGCCTTCCTTGCGCGACAACATCAGATTCACCTTGCTGCGGTTCAGTATCGCATTGAGTTCGGATTGGGAGACTTGCTCGAAAACGGTGAGCCTGTCCCGCAGCTTGTAGTGTTCGATCAGCGCCTGCAGCGGTTCACGCGGCCCACCCCAGCGCGCCATCACCAAGGCGGCGCGAAACGATGGATCGGCGATGTGGCGCAGGGCCCGAAAATAGAGGTGGTGGCGTTTGACGGGATTGTAATTGGCAATCAGCAATGCATCGAATTCCTTCTCCACCCCCGGCAATGGATGAAACGTGCGGTAATCGACCCAGTCACTTGCACCCATCCGGATGGGCACGAGATTCGTGCCCAGGCGTGCCAGAAATGACTCATCGCGCTGCTCTGAGGCCTGCACGATCACGGAACTCGGTACTGATGCCCACGCCAGGATCTCGGGTGTGGCGTAGCCCGCCCAGCTCGGCTCCAGCACGACACGAAAATACCTGGCGAGACGTGCGGTATCGATGTGATGATGGTAGTAATTGAACGAGTCGGTGAAGGTGATGAGCAACACCCCCTTCTCTCCGGTTCCAGCCAGCACCGGGGCCTTCAACACGATGGAGCGCGCGGCTACCTCATCGAAAGCATCCGGGGCTGGAACGCTGGTAATGCCAGGCGCCGCCGCAAGAATCGCATCCTTGCCGGCTGCCATGCGCTTCGACACCCACGCACCCAGCCGGTCGGAAGAGGCGAACATGCTGTAGCGGTGTGCGGCCATGATGGCGGTGGCACGCCTACGGGACGACGGGTGCAACCAGTACAACAGGCAAAGCGGTAATACGCCCAGGTGGCCGGCACGCGATCGTACGAAATCCCTGGCATGCCATTTCCCCACTGCAACTTCACGGCGCAGCAATTCCATGGAAGTCTCCCATTGCGGTTGCGGGCCGGCCCGTGCTCACGCAGCCCGGTGCAGTGCGTGATGAATCATCGTCTTGAACCGCGACATCGACGTCCACGCCCCAACCCCGTAGCGCCGTAGCGCGAACGGATCCGTCCCCGGCGCATTGGGCCCAGGGAGGGTGGTTACGGCCGAAGTCATGCGCAGGGCCTTGAGCAGAGCGACGGAAGCACCGTCGTAGTCGTGCCTGCCACCGTTTGGGTAGGCAAAGTGGCGGCATGCCCTGCCTGTGAGCCGCTCCACTTCACGGATCGAGCATGTTATCTCTTGCTCGCGTTGCGCCGGCGGGAGCCGTGACAGAATGGCGTGGGTATGCGTGTGCGCGCCGAATTCCACCAATCCCGAGTCGCTCAAGTCCCTTATGCTCTTCGTATCCAGCATCCGAAACGGCGACCACGGCTGCGCAGCAACACCCGCCTCGCATCCGAGTCGTTTCCTGATGTGGTCCACCTCCGTGAGCAGTTGCGCATGCGGAAGGGATTTGAGCGCCTGTTGCAGGTGCACACTTGCCCGCATGCGCGCCCGTGCCGACCCCACGTCCAAACACTCACCCCGCCACTGAAAAGACGAGAGCGTAGTATTGCCGATGGCGTCGAGAATGGCGCAGAACCACACCGTATGCGGTGTATCCACCAGCCCCGTGGTCAGGTAAATGGTGAAAGGCAGGCCGAGGCGTTTCAGCACGGGAAACGCCACATCGTGATTGTTTTGGAAGCCGTCGTCGAAGGTGATCACGGCCGTGGGCTGCCGGACCCGGTCTTCGGACAGGCGTGCGACAGCCTCCCCGAGCGGTAGGACATCGAAGTGCCGCGCCAAGTAGTCCATCTGCGAGGTGAACCGTTCACGCTGCAGGAAGCACCAGTCCGGAACATCGGGCTCGCTCGCGACCACGCCGTGGTACATGATGATGGACACGCAGTTTGCATAGCCCCGGCGATGGATCCGCTGAGGCAGACCCAGTGCGGAAAAGGTAAATGTCGCACATTCCCGCAGCAGTGCCTTCATCCCGTTCCGGCTCCATCCCTGCCGTTGTGCCGGGACCGGTTACCCGCACCGCCACCAAGTCCCTTCCCTGGGTGCTTTGTCGCACGGCGCGTGTGCGACCGGCTGACCACGTCCTCGTAAACCTCGGCAAGCCGCATTCCTATGGCTCGGTAGCTGTACTTCTCTTCCACCAGCGCCCTCGCCGCTTGACCAAGCCGCTGCCGCTCCTCGACGTGCGCAAACAGGTGCCTGATGTGGTGCACGTACTCCGATACCGTGTGGGCGAAGGCCACGTGGGTGCCCGCTCGCACTTCGATGCCCTCACAGGCAATCGGGTCCGCCACCACGGCTTTCGCCATGGCCAGGGCATCGAGTACCTTGAGCTTGGTACCGCCACCGTCGGTAATGGGGCACACGTACACGGCGGCACCGTTCAGGAAGGGTCGCACGTCGTCCACGAAGCCGTGCACGCGCACCGCAGGGTCGCGCTCGGCCAGCCGTATCACCTCCTGCGGCGGCTCCGCCCCGATGATATCGATCGAAACCGACGGGATGGCCTGCTTCAGCGCCGGCCACAGCTCACGCGCGATGAACAGCACCGCCTTGCGATTGGGATAGGCACTCAAACGCCCCGCGAAGATCAGGCGCCCCTCCGTGGGTGCCACGTAGTCCGGTTTGAAGTAGTCCAGGTCGACACCGTTCGGGATCTCATGCACCTTGCCGGCGAGCCGCGGAGCCGCCTGCAACAGGCGTTCCGTATCCAGTTCCGAGCACGTCAGGTGCGCAGCGCAGCGCTCACCATAACGGCGCTCCCAGCGCAGGATTTTCGCGCTCTCCTGCAGCATGTACAGTTTCTTCAGCGGGTTCGATTCATTCGCGGCGCGCCGCTGCATCATGTGCGATTCGATGTTGTGATGGTTCATCACGGCAGGCATGCCGCCAAGGTCGTCCAGGTAAGCGCCCAGGCTGAAGGTGTCGAGGTGCGCGATCTCGCATGCCCGTGCGGCCGTGTGTCGCTGCACGAGGCCGGCCATTCGGCGTGACAAGAGCCAATTCACCGTGTAGGGATGGGGGCTGATAACACTGCCCAGCAGAAGGCCGGTACGACCGCCGACGCGCGCGTCCTCGGGCAAGGGGCAAAATGCTACGGAAGCACAAAAGCCGGACAGTTCGCGCTTGGCGATGCGCAACGCCTCCTCTCGCTCTGGCGCCAGGTACGCGAGCAATGGCCGTTGCACCATCGCAACCAGATCCACCGTATTGTAACGGGCGACCTCGCGCAACAGGTTGAAGCTGCGCTGCAATACACCACCCTTGGGAGGATAGGGCACAAGATGGGACAGCCACAGAACCCGCATTGAGCCTCCGTTCTGCCGGATAGTGCTCCGGTGCGCAGGATGCGACGCCTCCGGACTGCGTCGAGTGGACCCGCGCAGGGCACGCACGGCTGTCCCAACGCGCTCCGCGCACCAGTTATAGCAGACCCACGCCCGACTATCCCCTCGCTGCCGAATCCTGCACTGCCGCCGTGACAACCCGAGCACGTACCCACAACTGTGTCTAGCGTCACCCTGTAGCACCCGGATTGAGCGACTGGATTCACAGCGCCTGGCCACATCAGACTGGAATAATTTGCCGATACCGATAAACGCAGCAAGACCCCTTTCGGAGTGAGCATCATGTCCGTGTCATCAGCCCAACAACTCCTGTGCCGTTTCGCCGCCGGGGCGTTTCTGGCGGCATCCTGCGCCATCGGCCATGCCCAGGCTGCAGAAGCGTTCTGCCCAAACGGAAGCGACCCCGATCCAAATGTGATCTGGTGCGACAGTTTCGAACAGGATGACTACGGTCCCAAGGGGACCATTGGCGAGAAGTATTTTGAATTCAACACCGCCGGTGGTGATTTCGGCATCACGACCAAGGAGGCTGCGCTTGGTAAACAGGCGCTTTTCGCGCGCTGGAGCAAGGGGCAGGTCAATGCCGGTCACTTCTGGCTCAATTTCGGCCGCAATCCCCTGCGTAGCCAACTCCACACCCAGCGCGACTTCCGCGAAATCTACTGGCGCTTCTATGTGAAATTGCAGGACGGGTTCGTGGGCTTCCCCGACAAGCTCACGCGTATCACCAGCTTCGCCAACAGCAACTGGGCGCAGTCCATGATTGCGCACATCTGGCACGACTATACCGAGCGTGCCTACCTCAATATCGACCCGGCCTCGGGCATCGGTAGCAACGGCCTGCTGAAGACCACCAAATACAACGATTTCGCGAACCTGAGCTGGCTCGGTGCACGCCAGGCGAGCACGGCCATGCGCCCCGGCCAGTGGTATTGCGTGGAGGGCCACGTAAAGCTGAATACGCCCAGTGCCGCCAACGGCATCTTCGAGGTATGGATGGACAACAAGCTCGAAGCACGGCGTGCCGACCTCAACTTCGTGCACACGTGGACCAACTACGGTCTCAATGGACTCAGCTTCGAGAACTACTGGAACGCCGGGGCACTCGCTGAGCAGGAGCGGTATCTGGACGCCTTGGTGGTTTCCACCAACCGCATTGGTTGTCTCGGATCCGCGCCCAAGCCGCCGGTCCTGCTCGACGTTCAGTAAGCACACGCCACACGTCGCCAAAACGGCTCTCACTTCACGGCTCTGCCGCAAGATTCACGAAGCTTGCGGCAGAGCCGTGCCTTTTGCTCATGCCGGCCGCTATAGAGCCCTCTACCGTGCCGCCGCGCGCATCGTGTTGCTAAGCTTCAAGAATGGGCAGAGCCATGGAGGGTTCGGAATGTCCGGGGTGCACATCCAGCCGGTGATTCTCTCGGGCGGGTCGGGCACGAGGCTTTGGCCCCTGTCGCGCACACAGCATCCCAAGCAGTTTCTCACCATCGGTGGAGCGCACAGCCTGTTCCAGGAAACCGTGGCGCGCTTGCAACCATTGGATAACATCCTGCCCCCCATGGTCATGTGCAACCACGAACACCGCTTCATGGTAGTCGAGCAGTTGCGCCAAATCGGTGTGCATGCAGACATCTTCCTGGAGCAGGTGGGTCGTAATACCGCACCCGCCGTGGCCATTGCCGCCCTGGCGACGCTCGAACAGGGCGACGCCCCCCTGCTGGTTGCCCCAGCGGACCACGCGATTCACGATCCGGGCGCGCTCATCGCGTGCATCACGAGCGCACTGCCGGCGGTGCTCGCAGGTCGCCTGGTCACCTTTGGCATAACGCCCGCCTATCCTGCCACCGGGTTCGGCTACATAAAACCTGCTGCACAAGCGCTGCCCGACCAAGCCCGGGTGTTTCCGGTCGAGGCGTTCAAGGAAAAACCCGACCTCGACATGGCCACCCACTTCTGCCGGAGCGGGGAGTACTTCTGGAACAGCGGAATATTCATGTTCATGGCATCCGCTTTCCTCGCCGAACTCGCGCGCCACGCACCCGAGGTGGAGGCGGCGTGCCGCCGCGGCTTTACCGAACGCACCCGGGATCTCGACTTTGTACGTATCGAGCCAGGTGCTCTCGAGGCCTGCCCGGGCGTATCCATCGATTGCGCCGTGATGGAACATACGGACCGTGCCTGCATGATCGCGCTTGACGCCGGATGGAACGACCTGGGCACCTGGGCAGCCCTGGCCGCTAGCGCACCGCCCGACGCCGCCGGCAATGTTGCCGTGGGCGACGTCATCCAGTCCGGCACACGGAACTGCTACCTGCGCGCCGAAAGCCGGCTCATCGCAGCCATCGGTGTGAACGACCAGGTAATCGTCGAGACCCCGGACGCCGTACTCGTGGCGTCCAAGGAAAAGGCAGCGGAGGTGAAATCACTGGTGCAGCAACTGAAGCTCATGGGCAGACCCGAAGCCGATCAGCATCGTCGGGTCTATCGTCCTTGGGGCTTCTACGAAGGGATCGCCAGCGCCGAGCGTTTCCAGGCCAAGCGGATCCTCGTAAAGGTCGGTGCCAGCCTGTCGCTGCAGAAGCATCACCACCGGGCCGAGCACTGGGTGGTGGTACGTGGTTGTGCCACGGTTACCTGCGGCGACCGGACCTTCTTGCTGAACGAAGACCAGTCCACCTATGTTCCGGTGGGCGAGGTGCATCGTCTGGCGAACCACGGCAAGATTCCACTGGAGCTCATCGAGGTGCAGACCGGCAGCTATCTGGGCGAAGACGATATCATCCGACTGGACGACAGCTACGGGCGCTGAGTCGCCCCAGCCGGCGCACGCCCCCTCCATGCCTGCGCCCTGTCGCGCAAGCTTCGCAGCAGGTCTTCCAACAAGAATCGCCAGCGCTTGCGCTGCACGACAAGGCTATCCATCTCCACCGCGCCGCTCGCCAGGGAGCGCTTGTAGCGCATATCACCGCCAAGGAAATCGTACACCCGGTTTCCCGCAGCGGTATTCCAGTTGATGGCCATCACATGGCACACCTCGCCCGGATGGATCTTCGCCTCCATGTCGTAGTTGATCCCGCTCTGGATCATGTAGACATGGCCATTACGCACCAGGCTGTAGATATACCCCACGACGCCGTGGCCGGCCTTCACACGCAGCAACTGGACACCGCCGGGATGCCACTGCTCCACGATAAGCCGCCGATGAAAACCCTCCCAATGCGCATTACCAAAGGCACCCGGTTCACCGCGCGCCTCCCAGTGTTTCTGATGCAACGCTTTCAATCCATCGAAAAACACCGTCGCCTCATCCAGGCTCCGTGCGGCACACACTTCGACGGGCCCCAACTGCTCCAGCAGGCGCAAGGCACGGCGCAACTGCGACCGGCGGTTGGCAGAGAGACAGGCCAGGCAATCGCCGCCCGCAGCACGAACCTCCTCCAGATTGACGAATGGTGCAACGGTTGAATCAGGCTTACGCAGGCGCAAACCCAATGCGGCTATTTCAGTCGGCATGAGCCCTATGCCGGAATACCGCCGCAGATGCAGTTCGTCCCAATCCAGGGAGTTCCGCAGGCAGCGCATGATCGCGCCGAGCGCCTCCTGCTCGTGGCCGCGGCGCAGCAGAAAGCCGTTATGCTCCACGCAGAAATCGATATCCGACGGACCGGCCTCATTCACGAACACCGCCGTCACCTTGAACAACCGTCGACGGAGACGCCGCCGGACCAACAGCCCCAATCCGATCGGCAAGCCGCCCTTCTGCGCACTGACCAAGTGGACCTCGAAGCGTGTCAGTGCCTCATGCAGCCACGGCAACACCCAGCTTGCCGACTGAAAGGCCGTCGAATCGCAGCATGGTTCGAGTTGCGCCCACTGCACTGCCACAGGTGTAACATCGGTGACCTTCTCGATGTACGCTTCGGCACGTTCCGTTGCCATAGCCGTTCCATTTGTCCGGTGGCGATTGGTCGTCGGCCAGCTCGGCTGTCAGTGTAGTGTACTGTGTGCACCCATACGATTTGCCGTGCCCGTGTACGAATTGGAACCGCAGGCTCGGCGGACATCAGCAATCCATCTCCAAGGTCATGGCTCACTTCCCTGGTACTTGATGCTCAATATCTCAGTGGCAAGCGGTTGACATTTCACTACAGCTGTTTGACCTATAATCTGATATGCCTGACGGGTTATTCGCCCGCGACAGTGCCCCACTGTACGAGACCGCGAAATGTACATCCGCGGGAGAGTGGCGCCAGCCCTTCACCCACCGGTCAGAGAGGGACATGCTGTGAAGCTGGTGATTACCATCGATACAGAAGAGGACAACTGGCGCCCGTTCAGCACCGGCATAGGCACCCGGAATGCCCAGGAGATCGCACGTGTCCATGACTTGTTCATGACCGAGGGCGTGCGGCCTACTTATCTCATCACGTGGCCCATGGCGCTTGATGACAGGTTGGTCGACACGCTCGCCGACGAGAACCTGCAGGGGCATTGTGAGGTCGGCACACACTGTCATCCCTGGACGACCCCACCGTTGGGCGATGTCCCGCGCCCCGAGAACAGCATGCTCTGCAATCTCCCGCGTGAGCTCGTTGCCACCAAGATTACTGCGCTGCATGAACTGATTACCGAGCGATTTGGCGTGGCACCGCGAACCTTCCGTGCGGGCCGCTGGGGCTACGGGCCCGCGGTTTCCGATGCGCTCGCACGACTTAACTATCGGGTTGATACATCCATTACCGCCTATACCGACTGGTCCGCCCAGTTCGGGCCCGATTATTCCCTGGTCGGCCCCAAGGCATTCCGTTTCTCGCCCCCCCATGTGTTTCGGCCGATGGAAGGAGGACAGATGACGGAATTGCCCGCCACCGTGGGATTCCTCACCGGCGACTTCTCGCGACGCGCGCGATTTGAGCACATGGCACGCAAGCCGCTCATACGTTGGTCGCGGCTCATCGGGATCCTTGATGCCCTGGCGCTGCATCGACGCATCACCCTCAGCCCGGAATGTGCAACGACGCGCGACATGATTGGTCTCATCGACAGCATGCAGCGACGCGGCTTCGAACACATAAACCTCTTCTTTCACTCCCCTAGCCTGCTGCCCGGGCTTACGCCTTACGTGAAGACCCGTGGCGATCGTGACGACTTTCTCCAGAGCCTGCGCACAGTAATTCGCCATGCACGGCGCTGTGGCATCACGCCCATCCTCGCGCGGGAGACCGTGGCACCAGCCCCGGTCGTGTGCGCCGAGGCCTATGCGCCGGACGTGTCGTCCTCCTGAGCGGCAGGACTTTCGTCTACCCTGATGTGGACCGGTGCGATACACCGGCCAGCACATGTTCAGGACTCACATGCTCAAACGCACTGCCGGTTGGCTGAAACGCGTCCATACCCATTATGAAACGGGTGGGCTTCGTTACACCCTTGATATTGCCTGTGACAAGAAGCAGATCCCAAGCTGGCTCCTCTACGACCATCGAACCCATCTGCTGCGTCTTGACGACAGGAACAAGCTCCTGGGCTTCAAGGCACGGCAGGAATATGAGTATTTCGCGGCTGATGAGTCACACCTCGATGAACTGGCGGTGCTCGATGATTTCGAAAACCCACAGTTTCTACGGCGATTGTTCCGGCAGTTCCTCACCGAGGGCGCCCAGTGCCATGCGATACGCCACGCCGGCCGTGTGGTTGCTTACAACTGGGTGTTCCGAGGCCACTACACCGTCACCTTCGATGGTTATGACAAGCGGTGCATGCAGCTTGACCTGGGGCCGCGCGCGGTGTTTCTCGGAAACGGCTTCATCGTGCCGGCCTACCGTATGAAGGGGCTGTTTCCGTCACTTCTTGGCATGGCACTGGAACACGGCGAGGATACCGCGCTGTTCTCCACCATCGATGTCATAAATCTCAATTCGCTACGCGCCCATCTGCGCCTTGGCTTCAACAATGTCGGTGTCATCACCTGCCAACGCGTGCTGGGAAGCCCCTACATCTGGCGCTGGCACGATACGGCCGGCGAGGCGCGCTTGCTGGGATTCCGGCAACCACGTGTCGCGCTCGCCGACCTGCTGGTCGGTGCACCATCGCCATCCGTCGGTTGCAGGGCACCATCCTAGGTTCCCTGCCTCGGCCAATGCCGGTGGCCGCCCGCCGTCGACACGACGTTATCGGCAGATTCAGTGGCCTCACATGGCTTTCAAATAGGCACGCAACTCATGGAGGAAGGGACGCAGATCGTCCAGCCGGTTGATCTCGTAGCGTGTGTGTCGCTGAAAAAACGACAGGAAAGCGCCCAGGGCCGCCAGTCGCTGTCCGATGCTGTAGCGATGCCGGTCTTTCCAGAACACCCAATAGAGGTGATCCAGGTCGCCGAGCAGCCAGCGGTTCCTGCAGCCAAGGAGATAGCCGTTGCGATTGCCCGGCACCTCTCCCATCGCCAACCGGTAGAGCAGATAAGGAAAGTCAACGCCCGCATCGATCGCCAATTGCAACGAACCCCAGAAGCGTCCATTCACTTCCATAAGGTACGGAGTGCCCGCATCGTCCACCTTGAACTCCACCATGGCCACGCCGTGCCAGGCCACCCGGGTCAGCAAGGTTTCCGCGAAACGCCTGCTCGCTGGCTGCAGGGCAACGCTCTCGCTAAGGACACTCACACCACCCGAGGGCGGGCGCTCCCTCAGGCGTTGGTGAGCGAAATAGACCACGGGTCGGCCATGGTCATACAGTGCGAACACGCCATGGCCGTAGCCTTGTATACGTTGCTGCACCAGCAGCGGCACGCTACCCAGGCAAGGGCTCGTGTGAAGCTTGTGTTGCAGTTCGTCTGCCGAATCTGCGTACTGGACGCCCACGGGCACCCAACCGGTGGCGGTCTGTACCTTGGAATAAACCGGCTTGATCACCACAGGAAAGCGGAGCCCGTCGAGTGCGGATGAACACTCGTTTGCGTCATGGATAACCCGCGTCGCAGGCGCCGGAATCCCCAGTGACTGGGCGAGCGCCATCACCTTTTGTTTGTTGATCAACCGTTCATAGGTCGCGTAGTCGGGAAACGGAAGGCGTACCTGAGAGAACGTATCCCGGTGCCTGAGTACCAGTGCCGTGGTGATGTCGGTCATGGGCAGCAGCACATCGATGCCACGGGTATCGATGACTTGCGCCAGGCCTGCCACGAAATCCGACGGGGAGGTGACAGGATCGGGATAGGTGGCGCGGGCTGCGGCATGGCGTGAGCAGCCTGCAAGCGATGTGGCGGTCGTATCCGCGACAGTGACCGGGATCCCGCGCGCGCCTAGCGCGCGCGTGACGGCGAGGGCGCTGCGTTGATTGCCGTCAAGCACCAGCACCCGCGCGCTCATCCCGCCACGATGTCTCCCGGTTTGGAATGGCAAGGAGTATGGACTATTTTCAATCGAGCTCAAGCGTCGGTTTCACGAGGCCCCATGGCCACAACCGCAAGCGATTGCCGTCTGCCGGTATATGGGGGCCGCCGTGCCCGGGCACGCACCTGGTATTTCCATATGAAGGGTCGGCTCGGCTACTTGCGGCAGTTTTCACGCACGGATTTTTCCCGGGTTACCCGCCTCGTGTTCGTGTGCAAGGGAAACATCTGCCGCAGCCCCTATGCCGAGGCCCGCGCACGGCAGCTCGGCTTGCGGGCCGCGTCCTGCGGCCTGGAGTGTCCCACCGGCGATGATGCAAATGCCGCGGCCATCGGCAACGCACTGAAGCGTGGCCTCGATCTGCGATTGCACCGCACCGCGCGCGCCGCAGGGTTATCGCTCACACCTGCGGATCTGTTGGTTGCCATGGAGCCCGCGCATGCGCGCTGCCTGGAAGCGATCGCGACGGCTTGCGGCGCGCAGTTGACGCTCGCCGGCGTTTGGTCGCGACCGTACCGACCGTACATCCATGACCCCTTTGGGCTTGATGACAGGTGTTTCCAGGCCTGCTTCACCCTTTTGGACAGTGCGGTATCCGGCCTGCGCGATCAGTTGCTTCGCGCCCAAGGGGACACACCATACCGTGGGCACCCCGGCACACGCACAGGTTCGGCCGCTCGGTAACCCACGACATCATCCCGCGCCTCTTCGGCCATTTACAGCAGTGCACGATAGAGTTCGTCGTAGCTTTTCACCATGACCGGAATGGAAAAGTGCGCCTCGGCCCGCTGGCGCGCCGCTTCCCCGAGTCGTTGCGCCCGTTCCCTGTCATCGGCCAGGTGGCGCATCCGCTGCGCCAAGGCCGTCACATCTTCCGACGGCACAAGAAATCCCGTTGTACCGTCGATCACCAGTTCACGATTACCGCCCACGTCCGTGACGATACAAGGAAGCCCCGCCGCCATGGCCTCAGCAATGCTGCACGACAGGCCTTCCGAACGGGACGCCAGCACGAAGGCATCGGCACCGGCGAGCACCCCGGCGATGTCCTGCTGAAAACCAAGGAACTCCACGCGCTTGTGCAACCCACGTTCGCGCATACGGGCCTCCAGCGCGCTGCGCTCCCGCCCTTCTCCCGCGATGCGCAGGTGTGGCCCATTCGTGCCCGTGGCTGCCAGCGCATCAAGCAGGATATCAAAGCCCTTCACTGGCATGAGGCGCCCCACCGACACGAAGGTGAAGGCCTTTGCCCGTTGTTGCCTCGGCACGCCCGCATCCGCCATGGCCACACCGTTGTAAATGCGCTCAATGGGGATCTTGCCCTTGGCGAGTTGCTCATAAAAGGCGCGCATGTCCTCTGATACGGCCACCATGCGGGTGCCGATGCGGGCTGCCATACCAAGCGGGCGGAAATTGCGCCGGTTCTCCTGCACATGACAGACGTCGTGCAGCGTTCCCACGTGGGGAATACCTGCAAAAAACGACGCGCAAGCTCCCGCAAAAATGGAACCGTTCAGGTGGGAGTGCAACAGTTCCACACCGCGTCTGCGCAGCACACCGGTGAGATAGGCGACGAAGGGTGCCAGGCTCCATTTGGAGACAAACCAGTCGCGGTGGGACAACTGCACCGCATGGAACCCAGCCTGTGGCGCGTGCTTGGCAATCCATTCGTTGCCGAAGTGCAGCACATCCACTTCGTGACCCTGACGCACCAGGGCGCCGCCCAGATCGATGACCACCCGCTCCGCCCCACCGGAGTGCCGGGTCTGGATGAAGTGCGCGATCCTGGCCATCGTTCAGGCCTGCGATGGACTGGCCCGTAGCCGCGCCCTGGTAGTGCGCGGGTGCGTTACCTCCTGCGGGGCCAGCTTCTGTGCAATGCGATGCATGGCGATGGTGAACCCGAGCAGGTACCAAAGGTGTGGATAGTAGTTGACGGTAAGAAAAGCCCCTGCAATCAAATAGGCCATCAACCCGGCGCTACCGGCCCGCACGAGCGCGGTCATCACACGCGCCTCATCGGTCTCGACGGTCGAGAGCAGCCGCCTTGCTTTCCGCAGGCGATGGATGATGCCTGCCGTGATAAAGGCGAACACCAGCGTGCCGGCCAGGCCGTATTCCGCAAGCACCGTAAAATAGATGGAGTGATTGACGCGACCGCCACTCCAGCGCACGTCACCCACGAATGCCGGATCGCGGCGCTCGTAATCCTCCACCACCCAGCCGAAATTGCTGGTGCCGACACCAAGCACCGGGTTGTCCACGAACATTTCCCAGGAGCGCCCCCAGAAATAAAAGCGTGAGAGACGGGTCGAATCGGTAGCGTCGCGAATACTGCTCATTTCATCCCAATAGGATGGCCCTTGCTGCTGTCGGCTTGTGGGGTCATTCGGATCGCCCGGCATGGGCGCCGTGAGGCGCGCCTGCACCAGCACGAGCACGGCCAGGCCGGCGATGACGGACACCGCCACGAAATTGCGTACGCGATAGCGTGAGAAATACACGATGGCGAAGGTCGCGGTCATCATGCCCAGGAAACCACCCCGGGATCGCGTGGCGACGATGGCCGCCACCATGAGCAAGCCGGCGATGATGAGCAGCACTTTCCTGACCGCATTTTGTTCCTGGGTGGCGAGAAAATAGGCGAATGGCATCGCCATGGCCATGGTCAGCGCGAGGTCATTCTCATCGCCCATGAAGCCGCCACTACCCGTGCCGCCGCGCAATACCCCGGCAGCGGCAACCAGTGCGTGGATGAACACCCACCAGTTGAAGAAGCGTCGCAAGGCCTCCGGGCGGTCCATGAAGGCAACAAAGGGCAACACCCCGCCTACCAGGAAAGAAATGAGTTCAAGATTGCGGCGCGCCGCCCAGTAGGTGTTGTTCGCGTAAAGGAGCGACAAAACACCGAGGACGATGAAAATGGCGTAAGCAATGACCAGCTTGTCCTTTAGTGCCGATTTCTCGCCCCGCAGCAGCCACACCATGCTGATGATGATGAGCGTTATGAGGCCGGGCCGGATGTAGCCGAGGAAGGTGATGTAGTCCTGCGGCCTCAGATACTCCATGGCAAACCAGAAAGTGACCAGCCCGAAAAACGGGATGGCATTGCTGTGCTGGACGCGCGCTCTCATGGGTATCCCTCCCCTTCTGCGAACGGCCGGCGCCTGGGTCACCGTGACCGTTGCACTCAACTCCCGGTCCGGTCGCGGTGTCCGGAGTTTGCCAACGTTCCGGTGGCACCGTCACTGGCCGACATGGTGTCGGCCACCGCCGTGAGCAGTTCGATGAACATGCGGTTCTGATACTCCCGGCTGTAGGTACGTATGCGATCCGCATTGGGTGTATGCGGGCGCGCCTGCATCACATAATGCTGGTACAGCTCGCGCAGGGTGCGGCGTAGTGCATCCGTGTCATGGGGCTCCACGACGCGTCCCGCGCCGCAGGCGCGCGTTATGCGGGCCGAGTCCGACTCGTTTTCCGCTATGAGCAGTATTTCGCGCTGCGTAGCAAGGTAGTCATAGACTTTCGCCGGGATCTGATCCGGCTGACCCTGGGCAAAATTCACCAGGACCTCGGCCTGTTCCATGGCCATGGCCGCCTGCTTCGGCGGCACCGGTGGACGTACCTGCACCACGTCCTCCAGCCCGGCCCGGCCCACCCAGGCCATCACATCCTGGCCGTTCCAGCGCTCACAGCCGCCCAAGAGGGTGAAGCTGACGTGCCGTCGATCCACGCCCGGTTCGCTGACCAGGTAGCGCAGCGCCTCCAGCAAGGGAAAGGGATTGCGATTCAGGTAGAGGGTTCCGGCGTAGAGCAGCCGCAGGCGCCCCTGTGCCTGCGCAGGTGACGCCATGTCGCCATCGAAGCCATTGAGGATCAATCTGAACTTGCCTGCCAGTTCGGGCATGCGCGCCTGCAGCCCGCGGCCTATACCGGGTGATGCGAGCGTCACGTAGTCCGCACGCGCGGCGCAATTCCGCTCCAGGCGCCGTTCCAGCAACGCCCGCAATGCACTGTCACTTTTTTCACGATCAATCCAGGTATGGTTGCATACCCAAGGATCGCGCAGGTCCATGATCCAGCGCGCACCGGTCGCACCCGCCATCACTCGCGCCGCTACGTGTACGGAATTGGGTGGACCTGTGGAGATGATCCAGTCGAACCGGCGGCGAATGCCCAAGGCCCGTAGCAGGGCTCGGAACGACCACAACTTGCTGTCGTCGATGGTCAGCTCCAATGCATGATAGTTGCGCTTCAGCCAGGCGAGCAGCTGCGAACCCCGTTGCACCTGTCCCGTTGTGGGCTGTGCGGGTACGGAGATAGCGACGGCGGCTTCACCTTCCGCGGCACGCTGGCCCCGCCTCACCCGTAGCAATGCCCACAGGTGCTTTGGCCAGTACGCCAGCAGTGGATACAGCTTGCGCGGGCGCGGTACATCGAGGACCTCGATGCCACGTATCCTGTCAACGAGTTCCGGTACCCTATCGGCCGGCGCCGTCACCACAGTGACCCGCCAGCCCAGGTCGCGCAACCGGCATGCCAGCTCCGAAATTCGCTTGGCACCCACCGCCGGCGAGGGATAGAAATGCTGGGAAAGGATCAGCAGGTTGAGCATGTGATCGGCCCCGGCATCCGCGCATGGATTCGACGTGGCATGTCCCTACCTCGCTTCAGGCAATGTTGCCGCTGCGCAACGCCCGCACGGCCTCACGTATGCGGGCAACCTGTTCCCCGTAAAAGATCAGGAACGCGGCAACGTAGACCAGGGCGCCCAGGCCAACGCTGCCAATGAGCCGTAGCGCGGGGTGGAATCCCGCTGCCAGCTCCTGGAACAGAAGCACGGCTCCGGCCATGAGAATAGTCGCTGTCAGCGTCGGCCGGGAGTCAGTAACCAATTCGCCGAGACCGACGGCGATCTCGCGGTACAGATAACGCAGCAGCATGATGTAAAGCAGGGGATACGCCGCCAGCCACGCGATCACCACGCCTTCGATGCCGAACTGGACGCCGGCGAGGAATGCCGGGGGCAACAACAGGGCGCCGGCCAGGCTGTAGTGGAATGCCTCTCGCGCACGGCCGCGGCTGTTGAGCAGGGGCGTGATGAGCATGCCGCTGATGCGCATCACATTCACTGCGCAGATGACTTGCAGGATGGGTGCCGCAGCCAGCCATTTCTGGCCAAGCAGCACATCCACCATATCTTCCGCCACCACCGCCATGCCGAACAGGATCGGGTAGGCGATGAACAGCAGGTAGCGGTGCAGGTCGCGGAACAACGCGCGGCACTGCTGATCGTCATCCTTGACACGCGCCAGCGCAGGGAAACCCACCTGATTGAAGACGGCGCCTATCTTGTCGAGCGGCATGGTGGCCAGTTGCAGGGCCAGGGAATAGATACCCGTGAGATGCCCGCCCAGAAACTTGCCGATGATGAACACGCCTGCCTGGGAAGACACCACGTAGGCGATGTTGGCCCCGGTCACGTTGAGGCCGAAGGACAGGATGCCCCGGATGTGCGACAGATGGAGCCTCGGGCGCGGCCAGCGGCGCATCTTGCGCAGAAAACCCGCGCTGACGATGGACTGCTGCACCAGCGCGCCCCAGGCCAGACTCCACACCCCGAAACCGCTGAACGCCAGCGCCACCACCGTGAGCATGGAACAGAGGCTGCCCGTCATCTCCACCAGCGCCCGCGAGCGGAAATCCATGCGGCGCATGAGCATGGCGAAGGGCACGGCCTTCAGGCTGCTGATCACCAGCCCGACCGCGCAAAGCCGGAGCAGTGCCGTCAGCTCAGGCATGCGGTAGAAGTCTGCAATGAGCGGCGCTGTCAAAAATAGCAACAGGAACAGCCCTCCGCCCAGGAGCAGGCTGAGCCAGAATACGGCATCTTCCTGTTGCGGCGTGATTTCGCTGCGTTGTACGAGCCCTTGCGCCAGGCCCATTTCCATGATCAGCGCCATGAGGCTTATGAAGATGCCGGCGATCGCCATGAGTCCGTAATCGGTGGGCGCCAGCAGGCGTGCGACAACGATGGTGCCGATCCAGGAGATGGCCTGCACCGCAAACTTGGTGGCCCCCTGCCAAGCGAAGCCGGCCAGGACCCGCCGTTGGAATCCGCTGCGCTCGTTTTCCATGAATGGGCGCTAGCAGCGGTACTGGTGGGAAGGCGTGGCCGGCATCGGTCGCAGGATGCAAGGACTCGTTACTGCCATCGCGTCAAACAAAGACATCCTTGTCTCCCGTCGCCCGCATCGGTCATGGCACGGTAAAGTCTAGTGCACGACGGAGCCGTTGCCGCAGCCCTTGAACGTGTCGGCGTGTTCCCCCCTAAGCGTGCCTTGCCGACCCGCGCGCTCACACTCACCTGCACGCACACACCTGTTCCGTTAAGCCGGTCCACGGGAACGCTTGGTGTTGGCGGCGTGCACACACACCGCGTGATGTGCATCACAGGGTGGGATGCCCGCGTCCGACGGATGAAATTCCCTGATTTGTGAAGCAAACCCAAGGCGGCTGTGACTGGCCACAAGGACGGCCGTTAGCCGAGTCGGGTAAAAAGACGCCTCAAGATTCACTCAAGCAAGCGAGGTCATAATGAACAGCTGGACCGCGGCCGCGCCAGGGACGACTGCGGTTTCTTTTCTCAGGAAAATGATGATCGTCGCGCTGATGAGCGGGGCATTGGCTTTGGCAGGCTGCGGCGGCGGCGGCGGGGGTTCCGGTTCGCCCGTGGATGAACCCCCCGTGGTTGAAAACCCCAAGCCGGGTGACGACGCAATCCCCGCGCCGCAGGAGCCCGGTGAACCGCAGGAGCCCGG
>Ga0172382_10001003_pt1 | contig 52216 bp, 56 predicted proteins | sample Leawel138RmetaG_FD_122245 | JGI IMG/M metagenome (GOLD analysis project Ga0172382, IMG submission 122245) | Leachate microbial communities from a municipal landfill in Southern Ontario, Canada - Leachate well 138R metaG | ecosystem: Engineered > Solid waste > Landfill > Unclassified | place... | reverse complement strand
GTCGACCAGCAGGATACGCTTGTCGCCCTGGGAGACCGCGGGAAGGAACTTCTGGGCGATCACCGGCTCGCGGCCGATCATCGCGTGCAGGTCGAGCATGGCGTCGAGGTTGGGGTCGTCCGCCATCAGCCGCGCCACCCCCGAGCCGCCGCCGCCGTAGAGCGGCTTGAGCACGATGTCCTTGTGGCGCGCCCGGAAGTCGTAGATCGCCTGGGTGTCCGAGGTGATGATGGTCGGCGGCTGGACCCCAGGGAAGCCGGTCACGAACAGCTTCTCCGGCGCGTTGCGCACCTCGGTCGGGTTGTTGACCACCAGGGTCTTCGGGTGGACCCGCTCCAGGAAGTGGGTCGAGCTGATGTAGGCCATGTCGAACGGCGGGTCCTGGCGCAGCAGGACGACGTCGTAGTCGACCAGGTCCACCCGCTGTTCGGGGCCGAAGCTGGCGTGGTCGCCCTTCACCGGCTGGACGGTGACCGGTCGGCCGCGCGCGGTGACCCGGCCGTCCTCCAGCGCCAGCGTATCGGGCGTGTAGACGAACAGGCTGTGCCCGCGCGCCTGCGCCGTCAGCATCATCAGGAAGGTCGTATCGCCGTCGATGTTGATGCCTTCCAGGGGATCCATCTGGACGGCGACCTTCAGGCTCATGGGGCTCTCCTCACAGCGCAGGTGAGGGAGATAGGCCGCCCCGGGCCTTCGCGCTAGTTCGAGCGCGCTAGTTCAGGCGCAGCCGGACGCGTTCGCGCTGGGCGCGGGCCGCCAGCGCGGCCCCGCCGTCGAGCGCGGTCGCCTTGGCCAGCGCCTCGAGCGCCCCGGCCAGCGCCCCCTGCCCCTCGCGGGCGGCGGCCACGTCGAGCCAGGGCCGATGGTCGCCGGGATCCAGCAGCGCCCGGCGCAGGGCCGCCCGCTCGGCCCTGGCGTAGTCCTTCACCGCCGCGGCCCTGGCGAAGATGTTGTTCTGCAGCCGGATCAGCACCAACCGGTCGGGCACCGGCGCCATCAGCCGGTCGAGCCGGTCGGCGACGTTGGGGGTCAGCCCGGCGTGCAGCGCCCGGCGGGTGAGTTCGGACGGCAGCACCACCCGGCCCTCGCTGAACGGGTCCAGCGCCAGGGGCCCCTCCTCGGTCTCGATGCGCAGCAGGAAGTGGCCCGGAAAGTCGACGCCCTGCACGCTCAGGCCGCAGCGGCGCGCGACGTGCAGGTAGTAGATGCCCAGCGCCACCGGCAGGCCCTTGCGCCGGGTGGCGACGGCGATGATGTCGGCGTTCTCGGGATTCTCGTAGGTGAACAGGTCGCCAGCCAGCCGCAGGTCGCCCGACAGGGTCTCGGCGAGGGCTTCCTCGGGGCTTTCGCTGGCCAGCCGCTGGCCCAGCCGTTCGACGCCGGCCTCGGCCAGTTCACGCGCCGACTGGGGGTCGCGCTCGGGATCTTCGTGCACCGCGCAGGCGATCGCCGCCTCGAGCAGCGGAAAGTCTCCGTCGGGGGCCTGACCGGCCTCGGCAAGGATGGTCTCGGCGTCTTCGCGCGTCATTCTGATCGTGGTGTGTATCACGTGCCGTTCCACGCGTCGGGATGATGCCGCGGGAGCTTACCCGGAGCGAGCGCCAGAAGATCGAGGCGAACCGACGCACCCGATAGGGTGCGGCGCCGCGCCGCGATGGCCGCGCCGGCCCGCCGCAGCCGCTCGCGCTGCTCGGGCGTGACCGCCTCCAGCGCCTCGGCCAGGCCTGTCCGGCGCTTGACCTCGACCACCGCCAGCACGCCACGGCGAAAGGCCAGAAGGTCGATCTCGCCCTGCGGCGTGCGCAGGCGGAAGCCCAGAATCCGGTAACCCTTGAGCATCAGCCACAGGGCCGCCAGCACCTCGCCGCGGCGGCCCGAGCGGCGGGCTGCCGCGCCCCTCGCGCTGCGGGCCTCGTTCACCGCCCCTCGCCCTTCAGAGCCATGGCCCGGCGGTAGAGGTCGCGGCGGGGCAGGCCCAGCGCCTTGGCCACCTCGGATGCGGCGTCGGCGGGCCGCAGCCGGGTCAGCGCCTCGGCGAGGGCCGCGTCCGCCTCGTCGGCCGTGGCCGCCGCCTCGCGACCCGGAGCCACCAGCACCACGATCTCGCCCTTGGGGGCCTGGAAGGCCGGGTCGGCGGCGAGCTCCGGCAGGGGGCCGCGGACCACCGTCTCGTAGAGCTTGGTCAGCTCGCGGGCGACCACCGCCTCGCGCGGACCGAACACGGCGGCCATGTCGGCCAGGCTGTCGGCCAGCCGCGAGCCGCCCTCGAAGAAGGCCAGCGTCGCCCGCACCCCCGCGACCTCCTCGAAGAAGGTGCGCCGGGCGGCCGACTTCGGCGGCGGGAAGCCGGCGAACAGGATCCGGTCGGTGGGCAGGCCCGCGACCGACAGGGCCGCCAGCAGCGCCGAGGGGCCGGGGATGGGATAGACCCTGATCCCCGCCGCCGCGGCCTCGCGCACCAGCCGGTAGCCGGGATCGGAGATCAGCGGGGTCCCCGCATCGGATACGAGGGCCACACGTCCGCCCTCGGCCAGCAGGGCCAACGCCTTCGGCCGGGCCCGCTCGGCGGCGTGCTCGTCGTGCCGCTCCAGCCGTCCGGAGATGCGGTAGGCGGCCAGCAGCTTGCCGGTCACCCGGGTGTCCTCGGCCAGGATCAGGTCGGCGCCGTTCAGCACGTCCAGGGCCCGCAGGGTGATGTCCCGAAGGTTGCCGATCGGCGTAGCGACCACGTAGAGCCCCGGCTCCAGCGGAGCGTCGGACAGCGGCGGCGGGGAGACCGGTCGGGCCATGGGCTAGGGATCGACGATGCGCCGCCCGGGCGCAAGCTCGCTCGCGCGAAAGCCCGGAAGAAGCGGCGGAACTTGCGCCTTCGGCCCCGGCGGGCCACATCTGGCGCATGTTCATTCAGACCGAAGCCACGCCGAACCCCGAGGTCCTGAAGTTCCTGCCCGGCCGCGAGGTGATGGGCGAGGGCTCGCGCGACTTCCGCGACGCCAGCGAGGCGGCCGTCTCGCCGCTGGCCGCGGAGCTGTTCGACATCGAAGGCGTGGTGCGGGTGTTCTTCGGCCCCGACTTCCTGACCGTCGGCAAGCATCCCGGCTCGGCCTGGGCCCACCTGAAGGCGCCGATCCTGGCCGCCATCATGGACCACTTCACCTCGGGCCGGCCGCTGTTCGAGGACGCGGGCGCGGCCGCCGGCCACGCCGACACGGTCTACGAGGGCGACACGGCCCAGATCGTCGCCGAGATCAAGGAGCTGCTGGACACCCGCATCCGCCCGGCCGTGGCCCAGGACGGCGGCGACATCCTGTTCGAGCGCTTCGAGGTCGACACCGGCGTCGTCTGGCTCAACATGCGCGGCGCCTGCTCCGGCTGCCCCTCCTCCACCGCCACCCTGAAGGCCGGCGTGGAGAACATGCTCAAGCACTACGTGCCCGAGGTCACCCGGGTCGAACAGACCCTCTGAACCCGACCATGCGCACTCTGATGGCCGTTCTGGCGGGGCTCTCCGCAGCGCTCGCCACGCCCGTTTTCGCGGCCGACGACGACTGGCCCGAGATCAAGTCCGCCCCGTTCGGCGCCGTGCGGCCCTGGGGCGCCTTCGCCCATTACGGCGGGCGGGGCGAGGCGGCCTATACGCGCGCCGTCACCCTCTATGCCGACAGCCGCGGCGGGAAGACCGTGCTGGTCGCCCGGCGCGTACGCGCCCAGGGCGGTCCGGCCTACGCCGACTGGACCGACGCCGAGGCCTGTCCGCAGCTCGCCGATGCCGCCCGCCGGCTCGAGCGGCTGGCGATGCCCGGCCTGGACGTTCCGGGCGTCGGGACCGAGCCGCCCCCGGCCCCCGCCGCCGACGGCGACAGCTACCTTCTGTGGGCCGACCAGGCGCGCTGGCGCGGCGGGCGGACCGCCTCGCTGGAGGTGCGCGGCTCGGACGGATCGCCGCTCGCGAGCTGGATGCAGGACGCCTTCGCGCGGCTTGACGGCTGCTGGCGGCTGGAGCGCCCGCGGCCGTGATCGTCGTCGGGATCGACACCTGTCTCTCGGCCTGCGCCGCCGCCGTGTTGTCGGACGGCCGGGTGCTGGCCGCCCGCAGCGAGGCCATGGCCCGCGGGCACCAGGAGCGACTGGCCCCGCTGGTGCGCGAGGTCATGCATGAGGCCGGGATCGGCTTTTTCGAACTCGATCTGGTCGGCGTGACGGTCGGCCCGGGCTCGTTCACCGGCCTTCGCGTGGGGCTTGCCTTCGCCAAGGGGCTCGGCGGGGCGCTGGACATCCCGGTGGCCGGGGTCGGCGCTCTGGCGGCGTTGGCCGAACCCGTCGAGGGGCGCGCCGTCGCCGCCATCGACGCCAAGCGCGGCCAGGTCTACCTGCAGGCCTTCGAGTCCGCCGCACCCCTCGGCGCACCCGAAGTGCTGCCGTTGGAGGCGGCGCTGGAGCAGGTGGCGAACCTGGGCGCGGCGGCGCTGGTCGGCCCCGGCGCGGCGCTGCTGGCGCCGGCCGCGCCGGGCGCGCGTGTCCTCGCCGCCGAGGCCGCCGACCCGGCTGCAGTGGCCTGGCTCGCCCGCGCCGGCGGGCCGCCCAGGCCGATCTATCTGCGGGCGCCGGACGCGCGCCTTCCCGGAACATGATGCTGCGGCCGGCGGGCGCCGGCGACTGCGAAGTGCTGTCGGCCCTGCACGCGACGGCCTTCGACGAGGCCTGGCCGCCCGGGCTGATCGGCGACCTGCTGGCCTCGCCCGGGGCCGGCGCGCTGCTGATCGAGGACGAGGCGCCCCAGGCGATGATCCTGTGGCGGGCGGCCGGCGGCGAGGGCGAGATCCTGACCCTGGCGGTGGACCCGCGGCGGCGGCGGAAGGGGATCGCGCGCCTGCTGGTGGAGGCCGCCTCCGGCCTCGCCAAGACCGCCGGCGCCGAGGCCCTTTTCCTGGAAGTGGCGCACGACAACGACGCCGCCATCGCCCTCTACCGTGGCGCAGGTTTCGAAGAGGTGGGGCGGCGGCCCGGCTACTATGGCCGCGGCGGCGGCCAGCGGGCCGACGCCCTGGTGATGCGGCGCGACCTTAACACCGCGCCACCGAACCCCTATCCTCGAGTTTCGGAGAGAGGAGGACCAGCGTGAGCGATCGGATCGAAGCGCTCTGCGCCGAAAAGGGCATGCGCATGACCGAGCAGCGGCGCGTGATCGCCCGCGTCCTGTCGGAAGCGCAGGACCACCCGGACGTGGAGGAGCTGTACCGCCGGGCCCACGCCGTGGACCCGCACATCTCCATCGCCACGGTCTACCGGACCGTGCGGCTGTTCGAGGAGAGCGGCATCATCGCCCGCCACGACTTCCGCGACGGCCGCTCCCGCTACGAGGAAGCCACCGACACCCACCACGACCACCTCATCGACATGAAGACCGGCAAGGTGGTGGAGTTCGTGGATCCCGAGATCGAGGCGCTGCAGGAAGCCATCGCCAGGAAGCTGGGCTACCGGCTGATCGACCACCGCCTCGAGCTCTACGGCGTGCCGATCGAGGATTGACCCATCCGCCCTACCTGGGGCCGGGCGCTTGCGCGTCCGCCCCGGGACACCCATAACCGCGGCATGTCCGAGAGCGCGCCCGCCAAGGGCCTCTACATCAAGACCTACGGCTGTCAGATGAACGTCTACGACAGCGAGCGCATGGCCGACGTGCTGGCGCCGCTGGGCTACGGCCTCGTGGACGATCCCGCCCGCGCGGACCTGGTGGTGCTGAACACCTGCCACATCCGCGAGAAGGCCACCGAGAAGGTCTATTCCGAGCTCGGGCTGATCAAGCGCCTGAAGCAGGAGCGCGCCGCCGCGGGCGGAGGCATGACCATCGCCGTCGCCGGCTGCGTCGCCCAGGCCGAGGGCGAGGAGATCATGCGCCGCCAGCCGGCCGTCGACCTGGTCGTGGGTCCGCAGGCCTATCACCAGCTGCCCGAGCTGATCGCCCGGGCCCACCGGGCCCGCGGCGAACGGCTGGCCGCCGATTTCGGCGCCGAGGAGAAGTTCGACTCCCTGCCCACCGACCGGCGCGCCTCGGGCGTGACCGCCTTCCTCACCGTGCAGGAGGGCTGCGACAAGTTCTGCACCTTCTGCGTCGTGCCCTACACCCGCGGCGCCGAGTGGTCGCGCGCGCCCGAGGCCATCGAGGCCGAGGCCCGCAGCCTGGCCGAGGCGGGCGTGCGCGAGGTCACCCTGCTGGGCCAGAACGTCAACGCCTACGCGGCCGATGGGGTCACCCTGGCCGGCCTGGTGCGGCGGCTGGCCAAGATCCCGGGGCTCGACCGCATCCGCTACACCACCAGCCACCCCAAGGACATGGGCGAGGACCTGATCGCCGCCCACGGCGAGGTCGAAGCCCTGATGCCCTACCTGCACCTGCCGGTGCAGGCCGGCTCGGACAAGATCCTGCGGGCCATGAACCGCGCGCACACCGCCGACAGCTACCTGAAGCTCGTGGAGAAGATCCGCGCGGCGCGGCCCGACATCGCGCTGTCCGGCGACTTCATCGTCGGCTTCCCCGGCGAGACCGAGGCCGATTTCGAGAAGACGCTGCAGATCGTCCGCGAGGCGCGCTACGCCAGCGCCTTCTCGTTCAAGTACTCGCGCCGCCCGGGCACGCCGGCCGCGGCGATGCCGGGTCAGGTTCCCGACGAGGTCAAGGAAGAGCGGCTCGCCCGCCTCCAGGCGCTTCTCGACGAGCAGCAGCGGGTGTTCAACGAAGCCCAGACGGGCCGCGAGCTGCCGGTGCTGTTCGAGAAGCCCGGCCGCCACGCCGGCCAGGTGGTCGGCCGCAGCCCCTACCTGCAGGCCGTGCACGTCAGCGGTCCGGATCGGCTGATCGGCCAGATCGTTCAGGTGAAAATCGCAGGCGCGGCCAGGAACAGCCTGGCCGGCGAACTGGTCATGGAGACTGCTTGAGCCGAGCTCCGGAGTTCATTTCGCTGTCGGACGCGGCCGTTCGGGCCGTCTCCGGCGCCGGCAGCCGCCATGCGGCGCTGATCGAGGACGCCTTCGGCGTGCTGGTCGAGACGCCCGGCGGGGGCGTCTCGCTGAGCGGCGAGCCCCGCGCCCGCGCCGCCGCCAAGCGCGCCGTGCAGGCCATCGCCGAGCGGGCCGACAAGGGGCTGGAGATCGGCGAGGCGGACGTGCGCGTGGCCATCGGCGCGGCGCGCGCCGGCCAGCAGGGCCCCGGCCTGCCCTCCGGCCGCCGCGGCCAGGTGGCCCCCAAGACCGCCGCCCAGGCCCGCTACCTCGACGCCCTGAACCAGTACGAGCTGGTGTTCGGCCTGGGCCCGGCGGGCACCGGCAAGACCTTCCTGGCCGTCGCCCACGGCGCGGGGCTCCTGATGCGCGGCGAGGTCGATCGGCTGATCGTCTCGCGGCCGGCGGTGGAGGCCGGCGAACGGCTCGGCTTCCTGCCCGGCGACCTGGCCGAGAAGGTGGACCCCTACATGGCGCCCGTCTGGGAGGCGCTGACCGACATCATGGGCGCCGACCAGTTTCGCCGCCGCCGCGAGAAGGGCGAGATCGAGCTGGCCCCCATCGCCTTCATGCGCGGCCGCACGCTCAGCCACGCCTACATCATCGTCGACGAGGCGCAGAACGCCACGCGGCTGCAGATGAAGATGGTGCTGACCCGCATCGGCGAAGGCGCCCGCATGGTCGTCACCGGCGACCCCAGCCAGATCGACCTGGTCAACGCCGCCGACTCCGGCCTGGCCCACGCCGTCGGTCTGCTGGAGGGCGTCGAAGGGGTCGGCATCGCCCGCTTCGCCACCGAGGACGTGGTGCGCCACCCGCTCGTGGAGCGGATCGTCCGCGCCTACGAGGCCGACGCGACCAGGCAGAGGCCGAAGGCGTGATCGAGGTCCAGATCGACGACGACGCCTGGCTGGCGGACCTGCCCGAGGTGAAGACGCTGGGGTTCAAGGCCGCCGACGCGGCGCTGTCCTTCCTGCCCCCCGAGATGGGCGAGGACCTGGGCCTCGTCGTCTTCCTGACCGACGACGAGACGGTGCGCGACCTCAACGAGCGGTTCCGCGGCAAGAACAAGCCGACCAACGTGCTGTCCTTCCCCTCGCCGGCCGGCAACCCGGAGCGGCACATCGGCGACATCGCCCTCGCCTACGGCGTCTGCGTGCGCGAGGCGGCGGAGCAGAACAAGACGCTGGCGCAGCACCTGCAGCATCTCGTGGTGCACGGCGTGCTGCATCTTGTAGGATACGACCACGAAACCGACGAAGAGGCCGAACGCATGGAAGGCCTCGAGCGGATCATACTGGAGGGACTGGGCGTCCCGGACCCGTACGCGGCCGGCGCCAGGGAATCATGAGCGACGACGAGGACGACCAGAGTCCCTCCGGGCCCGCAACGCCCAAGCCGAGCCGTGGACTGCGGGCCCTGTTCCGGAAACTGAGACACGGCAAGGCGGCCGACGTCGAGCCGCCGCACCCGACCGGCAACGGCGCCGACATCGTCAACCAGGCCGCCGCCTTCCAGTCGCTGACCGTCGAGGACGTGATGACGCCGCGGGCCGACATCATCGCCCTGGAGCTCAACACTGGCTTCCACGAAGTGGTGGAGCGCTTCGTCGAGGCCGAGCATTCGCGAATGCCGATCTACCGCGAGACGCTCGACGAGCCGGTCGGCGTGGTCCACGTGAAGGACATCTTCCGCCTGCTGGCCGACGACGAGAACCGGCCCGCGAACGACGAACCCATCCTGCACAAGGTGCGCCGCGACGTGCTCTACGTCCCCGGCTCCATGCGCGCCGCCGACCTCCTGCTGCGCATGCAGACCACCCGCCAGCACATGGCTCTGGTGATCGACGAGTTCGGCGGCACCGACGGCCTCGTCACCCTCGAAGACCTGATCGAGTCCGTGGTCGGCGAGATCGAGGACGAGCACGACGAGGCGGCCGTCGCGGCCATCGTTCCGCGCCCCGGCGGCGTGTTCGAGGCCGACGCCCGGGCCCCGCTCGAGGAGCTGGAGGCGGCGCTCGACGCCGACCTCGCCCCCTCGGACCTCGACGAGGAGATCGACACCGTCGCGGGCCTGGTGACCGCTCTGGCCGGCCGGGTGCCGCAGCGCGGCGAAGTCATCGCCCACCCGGGCGGCTACGAGCTGCAGGTGCTCGACGCCGACCCGCGGCGGGTCAAGCGGGTCCGCGTGTCGCCGGCGGCGGCCAAGCCGCTCCTGCCGGAGTGAGCCTCGTCCGCAGCGCCCGGCTGCTCTCCAACCGATGGGGGGTGCTCGCCGCCGGCGCAGGGGCCGGCCTTGCCGCTGGCCTCGCCCATCCCCCCTTCGGCGCGCTGGCGGGCCTCTTGGGTTTCGCGGCTCTGATGATGCTGGTCGACCGGGCCGACGCGGCCCGGCCGCTGCGCTCGGCCTTCTTCCGCGGCTGGGCCGGCGGGCTCGGCTACTTCGCCATCGGCGTCTGGTGGGTCACCGAGGCCTTCCTGGTCGAGCCCGAGGTGCACGGCTGGATGGCGCCCTTCGCCCTGTTGCTTCTCTCCGGCGGGCTGGCGCTGTTCTTCGGCTTGGCGGCGCTGGCCTACCGCGCCAGCCGCGCACAGGGACCGTGGCGGGTGCTGGTGTTCGCCGGGGCGGTGGCGGCGCTGGAATGGACGCGCGGGCACATCTTCACCGGCTTTCCCTGGAACCTGCCGGGCGAGGCGTGGCGGGCCGGCGGCCTGCCCTCGCAGGCGGCCTCGCTCGTCGGCGCCTACGGCCTGACCTGGATCACCGTGGCGATCGCCGCCGCGCCCGCAACCCTGTTCGACAAGGGGCGGCGTTGGGCGCGGAACCTGCCGGTCGCCATCGCCCTGGCTGCGCTCGCAGGCCTCTACGGCTTCGGCGCGGCCCGGCTGGCGGGCGCCGCCGAGGACGCGGCGGCCGATGCGCCGCTGGTCCGCATCGTCCAGGCCGACATCGACCAGAAGGACAAGTGGCGGCCGGAGAACCTGCCGCAGATCTTCGCCGATTATCTGCGCCTGACCACCGCTCCTGGCCCGGCCGAGCCGCAGGTCGTCGTCTGGCCCGAGGGCGCCCTGCCGGCGGTGATCGACGATCTGCTCGCCCCCGGCTCCCCCTACGGCCCGGCGCTCGCCGCCGCGCTGCGCCCCGGTCAGGTCCTGCTGATGGGGGCCAACGCCATGGGCGTGCGCCCCGACGGCGAGATCGACTACTTCAACAGCCTGGTGGCCCTCGCCCGCCGACCCGAGGGGCTGACCTACGCCGGCCGCTACGACAAGCACACCCTGGTCCCGTTCGGCGAATACCTGCCGCTCGGCGAGCTGGCGACGCAGCTGGGCATACGCAGCCTGGTTCACATGCCGGAGGACTTCACCGCCGGCCCGCCGCCCCGACCGCTGAGCGTGGCGGGCCTGCCCGCCGTCCAGCCGCTGATCTGCTACGAGGCGCTGTTCCCGCGCATCACCGTGCGGGCGGCGGCGCGGGCCGGGCGGCGGCCGGAGTGGATCCTCAACGTCTCCAACGACGCCTGGTTCGGGGTCACCAGCGGCCCGCTGCAGCACCTGAACCTGGCCAGCTACCGGTCCATCGAGGAAGGACTGCCGATGCTGCGATCGACGCCGACGGGCGTGTCCGCGGCCATCGACGCCTACGGCCGCATCCTCCCCGGCAGGCGGCTGGAGCTGGGCGAGGCCGGCGTCGTCGACGTCCGGCTTCCGGCCGCGCTGGAGCCCACTCTCTACAGCCGCTTCGGCGAAGCCACTTTATTGGTAATGCTGGCAATATCGGCGTTAGCGGCGGGCCTAGCGCGCCCCCGCAGAACCTGTTAGCTGGGCCGTGGCTTAGCCGTTTCGTCACCAACGAAGGTGCGCTTTAATGTCCGTCATGGCCAAGGAACTCGACCTTGAGCGCTCGCCCAACCCGATCGATCGTCACGTCGGTCTGAGGATCCGGCTGCGCCGCAAGGAACTGGGCGTCAGTCAGGAGAAGCTGGCCGACCAGATCGGACTGACCTTCCAGCAGGTGCAGAAGTACGAGCGCGCCGCCAACCGCGTGTCGGCCTCCAAGCTCTACGAAATGGCCCGGGCGCTGAACACCTCGATCTCCTACTTCTACGAAGGGCTGGGCGATCCCGGCGCCTCGGACGGCGCCGCCGTCGCCCCCACGGTGCACGAGTTCCTGCTGACTCCCGAGGGGATGGAGCTGGCCACCGTGTTTCCCCGTGTCCGCCGCGGCCGTGTGCGGCGTCGCATCCTCGACCTCGTGCGCGCCATGGCCGAGGAAGACGAGGAAGACGCCGAAAGCTGAGGCTGCGCCGCGGGCCTCGCTTGGCATCGCATAAAGAAGTCTTTATACGGCTCCCCGCGCCCGCCCGCGCGCCCTGACTCGCGCGCGGCTGCGCCTCGTCTCCGGGAGCACCAAAGACTTGAGCCGCACCGATTACATCTTCACCAGCGAGAGCGTGTCCGAAGGCCACCCCGACAAGGTCGCCGACCGCATCAGCGACACCGTCGTGGACGCCTTCCTCTCGGTCGAGCCGGAGGCCCGGGTCGCCTGCGAGACCCTGGTGACCACCAACCGCATCGTGCTCGCCGGCGAGGTCCGGGCCGGCAAGCCGGGCGCCTCCAAGGCCGAGAACAAGGCGCTCACCAAGGAGATCGTCCGCTCGCTTGAGCCCAAGGTGCGCGAGGCGATCCGCGACATCGGCTACGAGCAGAAGGGCTTCCACTGGGCCAAGGCCAAGTACGCCTGCCACCTGCACGAACAGTCGGCCCACATCGCGATGGGCGTCGACGCCGGGGCCGACAAGGACGAGGGCGCGGGCGACCAGGGCATCATGTTCGGCTACGCCTGCGACGAGACGCCCGAGCTGATGCCGGCGACGCTGCAGTACTCGCACAACGTGCTGCGCAAGCTGGCCGAGGCCCGCCGCTCGGGCGAACGGCCCGAGCTGGAGCCCGACGCCAAGAGCCAGGTCACCCTGCGCTACCAGGACGGCCGCCCGGTCGAGGTGCTGAAGATCGTCGTCTCGACCCAGCACAAGAAGCGCATCGGCCTCAGGCCGGCCACGCCCAAGCGGATCCACGAGCTGATCCGCCCCTACGTGGAATCGGTCTTCCCCGAGGGGCTGATCACCAGGAACACCGAGTGGCTGATCAACCCGACCGGCCGCTTCGAGATCGGCGGTCCGGACGGCGACGCGGGCCTGACCGGCCGCAAGATCATCGTCGACACCTACGGCGGCGCGGCCCCGCACGGCGGCGGCGCCTTCTCGGGCAAGGACCCGACCAAGGTGGACCGCTCGGCCGCCTACGCCTGCCGCTACCTGGCCAAGAACGTGGTCGCCGCGGGCCTGGCGCGGAAGTGCACCATCCAGATCAGCTACGCCATCGGCGTGGCCCGGCCGCTGAGCTTCTACGTCGACCTGCACGGCACGGGCGAGGTCGACCCTCACAAGCTGGAGCAGCTTCTGCCGGAGATGATCGGCGGCGCGACGCCGCGGGCCATCCGCGAGCACCTGAGCCTCAACCGCCCGATCTACGCCCGCACGGCGGCCTACGGCCACTTCGGCCGCACGCCCGACAACGAGGGCGGCTTCTCGTGGGAGAAGACCGACCTTGTCGACGAGCTGAGGAAGATCGCCTGACCGGCTCTGCGGAGCGATCGTCATGAGCGAACCTCACGGGCCGCTGCGGTCCTACGGGCGGCTGAAGTCGCGGCCGATCAAGCCGCGGCAGGCCGCGCTGATGGACACCCTGCTGCCGCAGATCCGGGCGCCGGCGGAGCCGTTCGACCCGCGGGCCCTCGAGCCCGACGCCGCCGAGGTGTGGATCGAGATCGGCTTCGGCGGCGGCGAGCACATGGCCGCCCAGGCGGCCCGCCGGCCGGACGTGCTGGTGATCGGGGCCGAACCCTTCCTCAACGGCGTGGCCAGCGCCGTCCGGCACCTGGACGAGCAGGGCCTTTCCAATGTGCGCATCCACGACGGCGACGCCCGGGCGCTGCTGGAGCGGCTGCCAGAGGGCTCGGTCGACCGGGTCTTCATACTGTTCCCCGACCCCTGGCCCAAGGCGCGGCACCACAAGCGGCGACTGATCCAGCCGGACGCGATCGAGGCGCTGGCGCGCGTGCTGAAGCCCGGCGGGCGGCTGCGCTTCGCCAGCGACTGGGCGGACTACGTCGACTGGACGCTGGAGCGGTTCCTGGCCAGCCCTCACTTCGCCTGGCCGGCCGAGCGGCCCGACGACTGGCGAAGGGCCCCCGCCGACCACGTCACCACCCGCTACGAGGAAAAGCGGCTAGGCGACTGCGCGCCGGTGTTTCTGGACTTCGTGCGCCGGTGAGACGGTGAGGTTACGGCGTCACCTGGACGGGACACCGTAACCCCCTCGGGCTCAGCCCTTGGCTTTCGCCGCTTCGATGGAGCGGCGGATCATCTCGAAGGTCTCGTCGGGGTCGGCCCAGTGGCTGACCTTCACGCTCTTGCCCTTCTCCAGGTCCTTGTAGTGGGCGAAGAAGTGGGCGACCTGCTCGACCAGGATGACCGGCAGCGAGCGCCAGGACTCCACGCCGCGCCAGAAGGGGTGGAGCTGGTCCACCGGCACCGCCAGCACCTTCTCGTCGCCGCCGGCCTCGTCGGTCATGATCAGCGCGCCGACCGGGCGGCAGCGGATCACCGCGCCCGGGACGACCGGGGTCGGGCCCACCACCAGGATGTCGAGCGGGTCGCCGTCGTCGCCCAGGGTATGGGGGATGAAGCCGTAGTTGCCCGGGTAGTACATGGCCGTGTGCAGGAAGCGGTCGACAAAGATCGCGCCGCTCTCCTTGTCGAGTTCGTACTTCACCGGCTCGCCGCCCTGCGGGATCTCGATGATCGCGTTGACGTCATAGGGCGGGTTTTCGCCGACGGGGATCTTGGAAAGGTCCATGGGTGAGGGGCCTGTACTGGGGAGGATTGCGAGGCGGCTCCCTTAGGGCCAAACGCGCCCCGACGTAAGGGGGCGCCCGCGGGTAGTGTGTGAGTTTCTGACCTGCCCCCCGCCGGTCCCTCGATCATTATGAGAGCCCTGGGGGTTGGTAGCTGATCTCCAGCGCCGGTGACCGGTCGATCCAGGTGCTTCGTGTAAACATCCCGCCTGGTTCGGAGGCGGCGATGATCTCTAGATAAGCACTTCCATCGATGATCTGGGGGTCATTCTCTCCATCACAGGGCGCGTTGCACCACTTGTTTCTGTCCAGATCGACTTGCACATGCACCGTAAGCGGTGTTCCGAGACCACGGCCGCCCAGCGGCCACGAGCCCGGCAGCGGACATTGTGAACCGCTGCCGGGGGTGGAAAGCGGACGTTAGTCGCATTGCCGAAGAGCAGACCTCAGTCGCCACTGTCGGGGTCCTACTCCACGGCGATAATCACGTGGGGCGCCTTGATGAGCGCTGCTACGGCCTGGCCGGGCGCTAGTTCAAGGGCCGATGCGCTTTCCAAGGTGATAGTGGCGGTGAGCGTCTTGCCGCCGCCGATGTCCACGATGATCTCGCTGTTGACCGCGCCGTCCTCGCGGGAGGCGACGACGCCTGCGATCTGATTGCGCGCGGAAGTCCGCAGGCCGTCTCCCACGGCCAGCACCACGAAGCTTGCCTTGATCAGCGCCACGGCTGGGCGGCCGACCGCCAACTCCAGCTCGTCGATGCTGCGGCGGGTCAGCATGGCGGTGAGGTGGACCCCCTCGGCGATCTTGAGCGTCACCTCGGCGCTGACGGCGCCCGGAGCGATGTCGATGATCTCGCCGCGAAGGGCGTTTCGAGCGCTCGTGCGCATTCCCAAACTCCAGAAGAGGTCGACGTCTTTTTCACCGGCCAGAAGGCCTTCGAGCTTGGCGAGCGTCGCCGTGATCTCCATCCCGACGCGGCGGAAGGCTGCGATCACCGCCTGCCCGCGCGGGGTGATGACGGCCGAGCCGCCAGTTCTTCCGCCTGGCGCGGCCTCGACCAGGGGGCCGTCGAACAGGTTGTTCAGCGCCTGCACCACGTCCCAGGCGCCCTTGTAGCTCAGGCCGTGCCTTTTCGCGGCGGCCGAGATCGATCCGAGTTCGCCAATGGACTCGAGCAGGACCACGCGTTCTAGACTAACGCGGGCCATGCCGCGCCGCAGGGTCAGTGAGGCGCTCAGGTCTGCCTCGGCGGTCATCGTTGCAAAGCTCCATTCGACCCGGGCCCCTGCGCGGCTCGAATGAGCCTCGCTTACTAGCCGTACGGCGTCGAGACGCCTTCCGTATTTTTCCTTTGTCTCAGCAAATTCCGCGAGATTGCAGGTGCAATCGGCTAGTCGGCATGGCAAGGGCGTTATCTAGTCAAACTACATAACCCTTGTTCCGCAACATCGGGAACTCCCATGCTTGTCCGCCGACCCGTGCTTGCCGCGATCCACGCGGCTCTTCTATTTCTTATGGTTCCGATCGCTGCGCTGGCCGGCGAGACGCGCGTCGCGGTAGCGGCGAACTTCACCGAGCCGGCCAAGGAAATCGCCGCTCGCTTCGAGGCCAATACTGGCCACAAGGCAGTCTTGAGCTTTGGATCCTCGGGCCAGTTCTTCGCCCAGATCGCCAATGGCGCCCCGTTCGAGGTCTTCCTGTCCGCCGATGTGGAGCGGCCCCAGAAGGCGGAGGCCGGGGGGCTGGCGGTCGCCGGCACGCGCTTCACCTACGCGACTGGCAGGCTGGTGCTGTGGAGCAAGGATCCCCGCCTTGTCGATCCTCGAGGCGCGGTCTTGAGCAAGGGCGGCTTTGAGAAGATCGCGATCGCAGATCCGAAGGCCGCGCCGTATGGCCTGGCCGCGGTGGAATCGATGCGCAAGCTCGGCGTTTACGAGCGGCTGTCGCCGAAGGTGGTAACCGGTTCCTCGATCACCCAGGCCTACCAGTTCGTCGACACCGGAGCAGCCGAACTCGGCTTCGTGGCCCTCTCCCAGGTCGTGTCGCACAAGGAAGGATCCCGCTGGATCGTGCCAGCGACGAACCACACGCCCATCGACCAGCAAGCGGTGCTGCTGAAGCCGGGCGCCGACAGCGCCGCGGCCAAAGCGTTCCTGCAGTTCCTGAAGGGCCCGGAAGCCAAGGCCATCATCCGCCGGTACGGGTACGAAGTGCGCTAAGGCATGCTCGATATCCTGTGGCTGACGGTTAAGCTCGCCGGCGTCACGACCGCCGTGCTGCTCGTGCTGGCGACGCCGCTGTCCTGGTGGCTCGCCCGGAGCCGATCCTGGTGGAAGGAAATCGTCGGGGCGCTCGTAGCTCTGCCGATCGTGCTCCCCCCCACGGTTCTGGGCTTTTATCTGCTCATCGCGCTGGGTCCGCACAGCCCATTGATGGCGCCGCTCCAGGCGGTCGGCGTTCGAACCCTGGCCTTCACCTTCGAAGGCCTGGTGATCGGCTCTGTGGTCTACTCTCTGCCGTTCGCGGTGCAGCCCATCCGCAATGCGTTCCAAGCCATCGGCGAGCGGCCATTCGAGGTGGCGGCAACCTTGCGGGCTTCGCCGCTGGACGCCTTCTTCAGCGTCGCCCTGCCCTTGGCCCGTCCAGGTTTCATCGTCGCGGCCATCCTGGTCTTCGCCCACACTATCGGAGAGTTCGGAGTGGTCCTGATGCTGGGCGGGGGTATCCCGGGAGAGACCGACGTCCTCTCCATCGAGATCTATCGGCTGGTCGAAGCGCTGGAGTGGGACAAGGCCCATCAGTTGGCCGGCCTGCTGCTGATCTTCGCCTTCGCCGTGATGCTCAGTCTGCTGCTGATCGAGCGGCGCACCGGTAGGCTGCGGACATGACCCTACCCGCCGACACCATCGAGGCGAGCTTTCGCGGGCGACTAGGGGAGTTCTCCCTAGAAATCGACCTCAGCATTCCCGCCGCAGGCGTGACCGTGCTGTTTGGCCCGTCCGGCTGCGGGAAGACAACCCTACTGCGCTGTCTTGCCGGGCTCGAGCGGCTACCCGGGCGGCTGATAGTCGGCGGAGAAGTCTGGCAGGACGCCTCGCACTTCCTAGCTCCGCATCGCCGGCCGATCGGCTTCGTCTTCCAGGAGGCCAGCCTGCTGGCTCACCTGTCGGTCCGCAGAAACCTGCTGTTCGGCCGCCACAGGATCAAGGCGGCGGCGCCCATCGGTTTCGATCAGATCGTTACGCTGCTGAGCCTGGAGCCATTGCTGGACCGCGGCGTCGGAAAACTCTCCGGAGGCGAGAGACAGCGAGTTGCGATCGGCCGGGCCCTGTTGGCCCAGCCGCGGCTGCTGCTTATGGACGAACCCCTGGCGAGCCTCGACGGCCAAAGGAAGTCCGAGGTGCTGCCTTACCTGGAAGCCCTGCACGAGGAGCTGGCCATCCCGGTGATCTACGTCACGCATGATGGGGTCGAGGCCGCTCGTTTGGGAGACCGCATGATCCCCATGCGCGATGGCCGCGCGGGACATGCGGTCGACCTGTGCGCTGGGTTGGCGACCGCCTCCCAAGAGCTCTTGGCGCAGCGTCTGGCCGAACGGGGCGCAGAGGGGCTCGTCGCCGAACTGCAGGCCGCGGGCGCCGATCAGCTCCTCGCGGGGCTCGCCGTGGCGGCGCTGCAGGCGGGCCTGCCGCCGGTCGGCAAGGCCTGAGGCCACGCAACCGCGCGATCAACGGACGCGGGGAGCGCCACAGAACGTCTTCGGCACCGAATGCCGTTCGTCTGCGATAAAGGCGGGATCGGTGAGCGCCGCGAGGAAAGCCTCGATCTCCGTCAGGTCCTGGTCGGTCATTCCAGCAAGGCCCTCATGGGCCCCGATGGCGGTCCGCAGGGTCTTTGCCGAGCCGTCGTGCAGATACGGCGCGGTGAGACCGACGTTGCGGAGCGAAGGCGTGCGGAAGGCGGCACGATCCACTGGGAGACCGGTTTTCTCGTATGCGCCTTCGTCGCCGCCGCGGCTCGGCGCGATGACGTGATACTCACCGTCGGTGAAGCTGGTTCCTGCATGGCACTGGCTGCAGCCGGTCTCCCGGAAACGGCGCTCGCCCCGGCGGGCGGTCTCAGAGATCGCCGAGCGGTCGCCGCGGAGATAGGCGTCGTAGGGCGATGAGAAGGAAATCAGCGTCCGCTGGAATGCGGCAATGGCCTTCGTCGTCGCGACGAAGGAGACTTCGCCGCCCGTTTCCGGGAACGCTGCGGCGAACATCCGCCGATAGCAAGCATCGCTCCCCAGCCGGCGCACGATCTCAGTCTCTTGGCCGTGCATCCCCATCTCCACCGGATGCAGGCCGGTGATCGGCACGCCAGCCTGTTCCTCGAGGCTGGCCAGTTTCGGATCGGCCCAGGTGAACCTGGTGAAGTACCCGACGTTGGCCAGGCCCATGGGATTGCGACGCCCAGGCGCTTCGCGGACGCCCGGACGGGTGGCGTTGCTGTGCGCGAAGGCCCGATGCTGCTCGTGGCAGCTCGCGCATGACAGGGTCCCGTCGATTGAAAGGTCGGCGTCGTAGAACAGCCGGCGGCCGAGCTCGACCTTCGCCTGCGACATCGGGTTGTCGGCGGGAACGGGGGGCGGCGCCACCCCTGCCGGCAGCCCCCAGTCGAAGGCGGGCGCGGCCGCCGCGCATCCGATCGCAGCGGTGGCGCAGATGGCGGCGGCCAGCAGCCTCATGGGGCGACGCGCGTCACCATGACGGGCAGCGCTGGCTGGGCCGCCCCCGTGATCGCGACCACGTAGCGCCCTGGCTTCAGCGGGAAGGTCACGGTCTTGCGGACGGTCGAGCAGGCGGGTCCCCGACCGTGGCGGACCGACTGGATGCGCTCGCCGCCGCTCAGCACATCGATCCAGCCGCCGGCCCCCAGCGAGATCTGGTAATCGCCGGGCTGGGCGACCAGCAGCTCGAACAGGCCGCTTTGGCTGACCGATCCTCCTGGTTGAGCAGGAAGCACCGGAAACACCACGTCCCGGGTGGGTTTCAGGGTTGCGGTGACCGCACGTCCGATCGGAAGCTGCGCCGCCCCGACGCCCGCCAAATCGGCCGCCGCCGCCAGGGGCGAGCGACTTGTCCAGCCTGCGAGGGTGGCGGGGAGGCCCTCATCGCTGATGCTGGCGCAGGCCTGGTGCGGTGGCGCTTGCGCCAGAGCCGATCCGGCGGCCAGCGTCAGCGCCGGCAAGAGTGCGATCGCGATCTTTATGGCGTTGGATGACATGCCTTGTCTCCTCTTAGAACCGCGCGCGAACGCTCGCGTAGAACGAGCGTCCCGCTTCAGGGAATCCGTCGGTGAGCTGGTAGTCCTGGTCGCCGATGTTCTGAGCGGCGAGCGTGAGCGTCACATCGTCGGTCACCTGGTAGTCGGCTGAGAGGTTCAGGAGCGTGTAGCTGCCTGTCCGGTAGTAGGTGAGCGGACTCGTGGTGGTCACCGTCCAGCGCTCATCGGCGTACTCGACGCTGGGCCGGATCGTCAGCCGCTCCGCCGGGCTCCACGCTGCGTAGGCGAACAGCTTCCAGTCCGGCACGCCTGTGGGACGGAAGTCGGGATTGGTGGGGTCCTTCAGCTTGCGATGCAGATAGGTGAGGTTCCCGCCGGCCTCCAGCGTGTCGGTCAAGGTGGCGTGCGCCGAGGCCTCGAACCCGTAGTAGTGGCCGTCAGCGGCGTTCTTGGTTTGATTGACCGTGCCGAAGCCGGGGACGACCACGGGGATCTGGATCAGGGCGTTCTGCAGATCGGCGTAGAACACCGCGCCGGTGAAGTTGATGTCCGGCGTCACCTGCAGATCGGCGCCGACCTCAAAGTTCGTCGCCCGTTCTTCGCGGACGTCGGGATTGGGGATCGCCGCCCCGAAGCGCGAGCTGAAACGTTCGAATACCGTCGGAAAGCGGGCTCGGCTGGAGACGCTGGCATGAAGCCGGGTCGCCTCGTCGAGGCGCCAAAGCAGCGCGGCCTGACCGTTCCAGGCCTCGTTGTTGCGCAAGGCGTAGTGGACCGGTTGCATATTGATGACGCTGTTGGCGATCGTCGCGCCCGAGACCGACACGTTCATGTCGTTCGCCACCCTCAGGTCGGTCCAGTCGTAGGACGCGCCCAGCACCAGTTCGACCGCCGGACTGAGCGCTGTCGTGTATTCGCCGGCCAGGGAGTAGGTGTTCTCGTCGTTGGTCTGCCACGGCTCGCTGTAGGGGGTGTTGATGGAAGGCGACCCCGACGACGGCGTGCGGATGAAGCCGTCCTGGCGCTCATGATGGACATCGCGACGGGCGTAGAACACGCCTTTCAGCCGGCTCGTCGGGCTCAGGTCGTAGTCGAGCTGGATGTTCCCGCCCGTGGCGTGATCCTGGTAGTAGGAGTCAAAGGCGCGGGGGATCGACTGCCGCGTCTGGGCGGGGTCATCGAACGACTGCAGCAGGTTGTCGAAGGTGTTGTGATAGAGCCGGGTGCGCAGGGTCAGCCCCTCCGCCACCTGGGTTCGGGTCAGCAGCGCCACGCTGCTGATGTTGTAGTAGGGCCATTTCCAATAGCGGGAGTTCGGGTCGCTGACGCTGTAGGGGGCGTTCTTCTCGCCTTCGCTACGGGTGTAGTTGATCGAGTACTCGTCAGTGTCGTTGGGTTGCCAGCCGGCCTTTAGGTTGATCCGCCAGTCCGAGGTCTGCGAGTTCTCGCGCACGCCGCCGTCTTCCAGCGGCGTGGGCTTGAAGTTGTCCGAGAGGGTGAAGTGGTCGCGGTCCATGTATGAACCCGACGCCTGCCAGTAGAAGTCGCCGGTGCGTCCGCCGACGCGCCCTGACAGTAGCTGACCTTCACTCTCGAGCTTTCGGTTGAAAAAGGCCGATGCCTGGATTTCTCCTTCCAGTTCGGCAGTCGGCTTTACGGTCACCAGGTTGATCGCCCCGCCCAGGCCGCCAGGACCGTCGAGCACCGAGACATAGCCCTTGGAAATCTGGATCTCGGCGAGGTCGGCGGTCAGGAAGCGCGCAAAGTCGATCCGGTTGTCGGCGGGGAGAAAGACCCGCACCCCGTCGATCGACAGCGTCGTCTGGAACCTGTCGAAGCCACGCACATAGACCACTCGCTCGTTGCGCGATCCGCCGGTGTTGGAGGCGTTGACGCCGGGAACGAGGCTCAGCGCCTGGTCGACAGTCTGCTTGTTGAAGGTCTGGAGCGTATCGCCGGAAGTGACCGACCCGCCCAAGGCCTCACCGGTGCGGCTCTGGGCGGTGACGTGCAGTTCCCCCAGTGTGTAAACCTCGCTCTCGGCGGCGGTCTGCGCCAACACGACCGTAGGAGCAGCCGACACCAGCAGCGCGGCAAGCCAGGAGTGCATGAAGATATCCCCTCGTTATGTAGCAACATTGCATATCGATGGGGAGGTGCGTGCTCAAGGTCCAACGGCTGCGGCGAAGCTTGATATCCGGCAAGCGGCCGCTTGACCGCTGATCGCGTGCGTCGCGGGTGACTATCGCAGTCGGGTGGCATGGAGCCTTCGTGAGCGATTGGGTTTCCTGCGAGCGTCGCCACCGCTCGGCCTTGGTGCTCTTGGGAGCCTAGCCCTTCTTCACGGATAGGGAGGCGACCAAGAGTCCGCGCTGCGAACTCCGGCTGCTCGGCACCCGCCTATCGCAGTTGTTTGAGCGCCAAAATCCCTCACTACCCGCCCGCGAGGAGGGCTGACAAAGCTTCTGCGGGACGCTATATGTCCGCCCAACATCGCAAGTCAGCGCTGGATGGCGCTAACGAGCGGCGGGCCCCGGCCCGGCCGCTTTTTTGTTTGCCGGAGGACGGCGAAGCTCATGCGCGGGAAAACCGCCGAAGACGCAAGGCTGCTGGAGCTGCTCGACCCCGTGGCCGAGGCGGCCGGCTATGAGATCGTCAGGCTGCGAATGATGGGCGGCTCCGCCCAGCGCCGCCTGCAGGTGATGGCCGAGCGGCCGGAAGACGGCGAGATGAACGTCGAGGACTGCGCGCGGCTGTCGCGGGCCATCTCGGAGGTGCTCGACGCCGCCGACCCGATCTCCGGCGAATATGTGCTGGAGGTCTCCTCGCCCGGCGTCGACCGCCCGCTCACGCGGCTGAAGGACTTCGCCGCCTACGAGGGCTACGAGGCGCGGATCGAGCTCGACCGGCTGGCCGAGAACCGCAAGCGGTTCCGCGGCGTGCTGGCCGGCGTCGAGGGCGACCAGGTCGCCATCGACCTGGAAGGCGAGGAGGAGACGGCGCTGGTGCCCTTCGCCTGGATCGCCGACGCCAAGCTGGTGCTGACCGACGAGTTGATGAAACGCGGGGCCGCCCAGCGCGCCGAGCGGCTGGCCGCGGCCGACGACACCCATTCTGACCAGGAAGGACGCTGAGCATGAGCGTTACGGGGATTTCCGCCAACCGGCTGGAACTGCTGCAGATCGCCGAGGCGGTCGCGCGCGAGAAGTCGATCGACAAGGAGATCGTCATCGAGGCGATCGAAGAGGCGATCCAGAAGGGCGCCCGGGCCCGCTACGGCGCCGAGCACGACATCCGCGTGCACATCGATCCCAAGACCGGCGAGACGACCGTCAAGCGCGTGCTCACCGTTGTCGACGACGACGCGACCTGGAACGTCGAGGAAGGCGAGGAGGAGCCGGTCGGCATCATCCGCCTGTCCGACGCCAAGCGGACCGACAAGGACGCCTTCGTGGGCAAGGTCTACGAAGAGATCCTGCCGCCGTTCGAGTTCGGCCGCGTGCAGACCCAGATGGCCCGCCAGGTGGTGACCTCGAAGGTCCGCGAGGCCGAGCGCGAGCGCCAGTACGAGGAGTTCAAGGACCGGGTCGGCGAGATCGTCAACGGCGTGGTCAAGCGGGTCGAGTACGGCAACGTCGTCGTCGACCTGGGCCGCGGCGAAGGCATCATGCGCCGCGACCAATCGATCCCGCGCGAGAACTTCAACATCGGCGACCGGATCCGCTGCTACATCTACGACGTGCGCCGCGAGACCAAGGGCCCGCAGATCCTGCTGTCCCGCGCCCACGGCGGCTTCATGGCCAAGCTGTTCGCCCAGGAGGTGCCGGAGGTCTACGACGGGGTCATCGAGATCCGCGCCGTGGCCCGCGACCCGGGCAGCCGCGCCAAGATGGCGGTGGTCTCCAACGATTCCTCCATCGACCCGGTCGGCGCCTGCGTCGGCATGCGGGGCTCGCGCGTGCAGGCGGTGGTCGCCGAGCTGCAGGGCGAGAAGATCGACATCATCCAGTGGAGCCCCGACGAGGCGACCTTCATCGTCAACGCCCTGGCCCCCGCCGAGGTCAGCAAGGTGGTGATGGACGAGGAGGACGAGCGAGTCGAGGTGGTGGTGCCCGACGATCAGCTGTCGCTGGCCATCGGCCGGCGCGGCCAGAACGTGCGCCTCGCCAGCCAGCTGACCGGCTGGCAGATCGACATCATGACCGAGAGCCAGGAGAGCGAGCGCCGTCAGCGCGAGTTCACCGAGCGCACCGCCCTGTTCCAGGAAGCCCTGGACGTGGACGAGGTCATCGCCCAGCTGCTGGTCACCGAGGGCTTCGCCTCGGTCGAGGACGTGGCCTACGTCGACGCCTCGGAGATCGCCGCCATCGAGGGCTTCGACGAGGACACCGCCGAGGAGATCCAGGCCCGGGCCCGCGACTGGCTCGACAAGGAAGCGGCCGAGTACGACGCCAAGCGCCGCGAGCTGGGCGTCGAGGACGCGCTGCTGGAAATCGAAGGCATCACCCTGCCGATGGCCGTGGCCCTGGGCGAGAACGACGTGAAGACCGTCGAGGACCTGGCCGGCCTGGTGCCCGACGACCTGCGCGGCTGGTTCGAGTCCAAGAACGGCGAGCGGGTCCGCGAGCCCGGCATCCTGGAGGCCTTCGGCCTCGACGCCGCCGACGCCGAGCTGCTGATCATGCGCGCCCGGGTGGCGATGGGCTGGGTCGATCCCTCCGAGCTGCCGCAGGCCGACGAGGGCGAGCCCGATCCCGAGGACCTGGAAGCCGCCGAGATGCTCGGCGAGGCGCGCGACGCCTGAGCCGTCTAAGGCAGGGCCGCGTGGTCGCCTGACCCGCGGCCCGGTCTCGGGAGTGCGCGCATGACCACCCACGCCGAAGCCCACCGCGAGCGCCGCGACATCGTTTCCGGCCAGCCGATGGACGAAGACCGGCTGATCCGCTTCGTCGCGGGGCCGGACGGAACGGTGGTCCCGGATCTCGGCCGCAAGCTGCCGGGGCGGGGAATCTGGGTGGCCGCCGACCGCGCGGCGGTCGAACAGGCGGTGAAGAAGAACGCCTTCTCCAGGTCCGCCAAGACCAGGCTCGCGCCCCCGGCCGACCTCGCCGACCAGGTGGAGGCGCTTCTGTCGCGGCGGGTTCTGGACGGACTCGGGCTTGCAAGACGCGCCGGGGCGCTTATCTCGGGGTTCGAGAAGACGGCCGCCGCGATCAGGAGCGGCCGGGCGCGCTGGCTGGTCGAGGCGACCGACGGCGCCGAGGACGGCAGGCGCAAGCTGCTGGCCCTGACTCGCAAGGTTCCCCAGCCGCCCGAAGTGCTCGGCATCTTCACCTCCGAGCAATTGGGTTTGGCCTTGGGGCTGGAGAATGTGATACACACCGCCTTCCTTGCGGGGCGCGTAGCCGAGCGCTGGACGGTCGACGTCCGGCGCCTGTCCGGCTTCCGTCCGCTCCTTCCTGCGAGTTGGCGCGAGGAGCCGGTACCGGGCGATGGGGCTTAGGCTCCGTGGCCCATGAGCTGTTTTCAAGACGTGGGGCCGGATTTGCCGGCCGCTGAGTAAAGCGAGCGCATGAGCGACGAGAACAACAACGGCCGACCTGGCGGACGCCCGCCCCTGACCCTCAAGCCCCGCGGTGCAGGGTCGGTCAGCGCTGGCACCGTGAAGCAGAGCTTCAGCCACGGCCGTTCCAAGACCGTGGTCGTGGAGACCAAGCGGCCGCGCACGCACGCGCCGCAGGGCGGCAATATGGCCGGCCCGTCCGCGGCCGAGCGCCGGGGGTTCGACGGCGGCCGCGCCGGTCCCTCCGCTGCGCCGCGCGGTCCTGCGCCGGGCGCCGACGGCTCGAACCTGTCGCCCGAGGAGCAACGCGCCCGCCAGCGGGCCATTGAGCTCGCCCGCGAACAGCAAGTCCGCCAGGCCGCCGAGCGCCGCGCCCGCGAAGAGCGCGCCCGCGCCGAAGCCGAAGCCGCTGCGCGCGCCGCCGCGCAGGCCGCCGCCGCGCCGCAGACGCCGGCCGCTCCCGAGCCGCCGGCCCAGCAGGCCCAGGCCCCCGCCGCTCAGCAGCCCCAGGCTCCCCAGGCTCCGCAGGCGCCCAGCGCGCCGCAGACTCCGGCACCGGCCGCCCCGCGGGCGAGCGCGCCCGGCCAGACGCGCACCTACACGCCCTCGGCCGACCGCCGCGACGACCGGCCGAGCACCACCACCTACCGCCCGGAGCGGCCCTCGGCCCGCTTCGAGGGTGCGAGCTTCAACCAGCGCGCCCCGCGGCAGGACGACGGCTTCCGACGCGACCGCGACGATCGCGGACCGCGTCCGACGGGCGAGCGTCAGGCCCAGCGCCCCGCGCCGGGCGGCCGCCCGGCGCGTCCGGGCGACACCGTCCGCTACTCGGCCCTGGCTCCGCGGCCTGCGCCGGGCGGCGCGCCGCGCCCCGGCGGCCCGCGTCCGCCGCGCGTCGGCGCTCCTGCGCCGCCCGCGACACCCGAAATCCAACGGGCCACCCGCCAGCCGCCGCGCCCCGGCGCCAGCCTCGACCGCCGTCCGGACGACGACGACGACGCGCGCCGCCGGGCGAACGCCCCCAAGGCGATCAGCCGCGTCAAGGGGGCCCCGCAGCGCCGCGAAGGCCGCCTGACCATCCAGGCCGTGGCCGGAGACGACGAGGGCGCGGTCGAACGGATGCGCTCCCTGGCCTCGGTCCGCCGGGCTCGCGAACGCGAGCGCGAAAAGCGCAAGGGCGGCGCCCAGGAGCAGGTGCGCACGGCCCGTGAGGTCGTCATCCCCGACGTCATCACCGTCAGCGAACTGGCCAGCCGGATGGCCGTCCGCGGCGTCGAGGTCATCAAGTTCCTGATGCGTCAGGGCGTGATGCTGAAGATCAACGACGTTATCGACAACGACACCGCCGAGCTGGTGGCCACCGAGTTCGGCCACACCGTCAAGCGCGTGTCGGAAGCCGACGTCGAAGAGGGCTTCATCGGCGCCGAGGACGTCGACGATCATCTGCTGCCGCGCCCGGCGGTGGTGACCGTGATGGGCCACGTCGACCACGGCAAGACCAGCCTGCTCGACGCCCTGCGCTCCACCGACGTGGTGTCCGGCGAGCACGGCGGCATCACCCAGCACATCGGCGCCTATCAGGTGCGGCTGGAGAACGACCAGCGGGTCACCTTCCTGGACACCCCCGGCCACGCCGCCTTCTCGGCGATGCGGGCCCGCGGGGCCAACGTCACCGACATCGTCATCCTGGTGGTGGCGGCGGACGACGGGGTGATGCCGCAGACCGTGGAAGCCATCCAGCACGCCAAGGCGGCCGGCGCCCCGATCATCGTGGCGATCAACAAGATCGACAAACCGGACGCCGATCCGAACCGGGTGATCAACGAGCTGCTGCAGTACGAGATCGTCGTCGAAAGCCTCGGCGGCGACACCCAGGTGGTGCACGTCTCCGCGCTGAAGCGGCAGGGCCTGGACGAACTGATCGAGGCCATCCTGCTGCAGGCCGAACTGCTGGACCTCAAGGCCAACCCGGACCGCACCGCGGACGGCGTGGTCATCGAGGCCAAGCTCGACCGGGGCCGCGGGGCGGTCTCCACGGTGCTGGTCAAGCGCGGCACCCTGAAGCGCGGCGACATCGTCGTGGCCGGGTCCAACTTCGGCCGCGTTCGCGCCCTGCTCAACGAGCGCGGCGAACAGCTCGACGAGGCCGGCCCCTCCACGCCGGTCGAGATTCTCGGCCTGGACGGCACGCCCGATCCGGGCGAGCCCTTCGCCGTGGTGGAGAGCGAGGCCCGGGCCCGCGAAATCACCGAGTACCGCATCCGCGTCAAGCGCGAGAAGGCCGGCGCTCCGGTGCAGGGCGCCTCGCTGGCCGAGATGATGGCCAAGCTCGCCGACAAGAAGGTCTCCGAGCTGCCGGTCCTCATCAAGGCGGACGTCCAGGGCTCGGCCGAAGCCATCGTCGGCTCGCTGGACAAGCTGGCCACCGACGAGGTCCGCGCGCGGATCATCCTGTCGGGGGCCGGTGCGATCAGCGAAAGCGACGTGATGCTGGCCAAGGGCGCCGGCGCGCCGATCCTCGGCTTCAACGTCCGCGCCTCCAAGCAGGCGCGCGACCTGGCCGAGCACGAGGGCGTCGAGATCCGCTACTACGCGATCATCTACGACCTGATCGACGACATCAAAGGCGTGCTCTCGGGCATGCTGGCGCCGATCCAGCGCGAAACCTTCCTCGGCAACGCCGAGGTGCTGCAGGTGTTCGACATCACCAAGGTCGGCAAGGTCGCCGGCTGCCGCGTCACCGACGGCGTGGTCCGCAAGGGCGCCCGTGTCCGGATCATCCGCCAGGACGTGGTGGTGCTCGAGCTCGGCGTCCTGCAGACGCTCAAGCGCTTCAAGGACGAGGCCAACGAAGTCCAGGCCGGCCAGGAATGCGGCATGACCTTCCAGGGCTTCCAGGACATCAAGCCCGGCGACGTCATCGAGTGCTTCACCCTCGAAGAGGTCAAGCGCTCGCTCTGACGGCCACCGAGCCGCTCAACGATCAGGGCCCCGGAGGCGACTCCGGGGCCCTTTTCGCGCCTGGCCGGCCGGCGCCATAGTCCGGCCATGCCTGCGCAGGATCACCGGGCCATGCCGCGTCTCGCCGCCCTCCTGGCCGCCGTCCTGCTGCTCGCCGGCTGCGCCACCGTGCAGCGCTACGATGCGGCCCAGGACGTCCACGCTCTGCTGGTCGCGATCCGCGACAACGACCGCGCGACCTTCGACCGGCACGTGGACCGCCGGGCCTTGAAGCGCCAGCTCGAGGCCCGGCTGATCGACGAGGCGCAGGGCTCGGGGGCGCCCGGCCTGCTTCAAGGCCTCGGGATCACCCTGGTCGAGCCGGTCGCCGAGCTGGCCGGCGAACTGCTGATCCAGCCGAGGGTGTTCCGCTGGGTGGCCGAGTCCTACGGCTATCGCCGCACCGACCCGCTCCCCAGCCCGATGGCCATCTCGCCGGCCCTGCGGCCGATCGGCGGCGGCCGCGTCTGCGCGACGACCAAGTCCGGCGGGCCCTGCGTGCTGGTGTTCGCCCGCAGCGAGGGCGTCTGGAAGCTGAGCGGCTTCGAGGGCGACATTTCGATGCTGCGCGCGCGCCGCTGAGGCGCCTAACATGGGCCATGGACAAGCCCGTCGAGCTGCCCGGCTACCAGCGCTTCGAGTTCGCCCACGAGGGGCGGACGCGGACGGTCTACCGCAAGGGGACCGGGCCCGCCGTCATCGTGATCCATGAGATGCCGGGGTTGCACCCGCTGGTGCTGCGCTTCGCCGACCGGGTCGCCGAAGCCGGCATGACCGTCTTCTGCCCGAGCCTGTTCGGCGAACCGGGCCGGCCGGTCTCGGCCGGCTATGCGCTGGGCGAACTGGCCAGGGGCTGCGTGCGGGCCGAATTCGCCGCCTGGGCGACCGACCGATCGAGTCCCATCGTCGACTGGCTGAGGGCGCTGGCCCGCAAGGCCCACGGCGAGTGCGGCGGAAACGGCGTGGGGGCGGTCGGCATGTGCTTCACCGGCGGCTTCGCCCTGGCGATGATGACCGATCCGGCCGTGGTCGCTCCGGTGCTCTCCCAGCCCTCGCTGCCGCTGCCGTTCGGGTCGCAGAAGCGCGCCGCGGCGATCGGCGCCTCGCCCAGGGAGATCGCCTGCGTCCGCCAGCGGCTGGAGGCGGAGGACCTTTCGATCATCGGCCTGCGGTTCTTCCGCGACCCCTTCGTGCCGGACGCCCGCTTCAAGACCTACCGGACCGAGTTCGGGACGCGCTTCGAGGCGATCGAGATCGATCCCAAGGACGCCGCACCCGGGCCCGGCCCGCCCCACTCGGTGCTGACCATCCATCTGAACGAGGACGGCCCCACCAAGGCGGCCGAGCGACGGGTGATCGAGTTCTTTCGCCAGCGGACCGGCACGGACGCCTGAGGCCGCGCTCGACTTCGTGCGCACGCGGCGCTAGAAGCCCCGCCTCCCCTGAGCCGGGCGTCCGAACCGCCCTCCAGGCCCGACACGAGGCATCGCCATGAAGCGCTCATCGCCGCACGGCCGCGGCCAGCCGCAAGGCCCATCCCAACGACAGCTGCGCGCCGGCGAGCTGGTGCGGCACGCCCTCGTCGAGGTGCTGCGCGAAGAGGACATCAGCGACGAGGCGCTGGAAGGCGTCTCGGTCACCGTCACCGAGGTGCGGATGAGCCCGGACCTGAAGCACGCCACCTGCTTCGTCGAGCCGCTGGGCGGCGGCCACGCGGCCGAGGTGGTGGCGGCGCTGAACCGTCACAGCCGCTTCCTGCGCGGCCGGCTGGGGCGGCACATCGAGCTGAAGTTCACGCCCGACCTGAAGTTCCTGCACGACGAGAGCTTCGACGAGGCCGCCCGGATGGATCGCCTGTTCCAGGACCCGCGCGTGCAGCGCGACCTGGCCAGCGACGAGGACGACTGATGGGGCGGCGGCGCAAGGGCGAAGCGGTCTCGGGTTGGGTCTGCCTGGACAAGCCCTACGACCTCACCTCGACGCATGCGGTCAGCCGCGTGCGGCGGATCTTCAACGCCCAGAAGGCCGGCCACGCCGGCACGCTGGACCCGCTGGCCACCGGCATCCTGCCGATCGCCCTGGGCGAGGCGACGAAGACGGTTCCCTTCCTGGTCGACGCCGACAAGTCCTATCGCTTCACCCTGGCCTGGGGCGCGACCACCACCACCCTCGACCGCGAGGGCGCCGTGGTGGCGACCTCCGACGTGCGGCCGACGCGCGAGCAGGTGGAGGCCGCGCTCCCCCGCTTCATCGGCGAGATCGACCAGGTCCCGCCCGCCTTCTCGGCGGTGAAGGTGGAGGGCGAGCGGGCCTACGACCTGGCCCGCGCCGGCGAGGCGGTCGAGCTGTCCGCCCGCAAGGTGCAGATCCACGACCTGCAGATCGTCGACCTTCCCGACCCGGACCACCTCGCCCTGGAGATGGACTGCGGCAAGGGCACCTATGTGCGCGCCTTCGTCCGCGACCTGGCCGAGGCGCTGGGCGCCTGCGCTCACGTCGCCGAGCTGCGCCGCACCCGCGTGGGGCCGTTCGGGGAGGATCGGGCGATCACGCTGGATGTTCTCGAAGATTTAGGGCATAAGGCCCGCCCATCGGAGGCCCTGCTTCCGGTCGAGACCGTGCTGGACGACATCCCGGCGCTGGCCGTGACCGCCGAAGACGCCTTCCGATTGAAGCAGGGACGCTCGATCGTTCTCGTTCCCCGTCAGGTGGAAGCGCTCAAGGCCCGGCTTGCGCCGGGGTCCAGGACCGTTTCCGCGATGGAGGGAGGGATCCTCGTGGCGCTCTGCGAGATGCGCGCCGGCAAGCTCGAGCCGTCGCGGGTCTTCCATCTGGACCGAGCGGAGAACTGACCGATGTCGATCACGGCCGAACGCAAGGCTGAACTGATCAAGACCCACGCTCGCGGCGACGCGGACACGGGCAGCGCCGAAGTGCAGGTGGCGATCCTCACCGAACGCATCGCCAACCTCACCGAGCACTTCAAGACGCACAAGAAGGACAACCACTCGCGCCGGGGCCTGCTGAAGCTGGTCTCCCAGCGCCGCTCGCTTCTCGACCACCTGAAGGAGCGCGACGTCCAGCGTTACCAGGCCCTGATCGAGAAGCTCGGTCTGCGCCGCTGACACATCGCCGCCCCCGCCAATGCGCGGGGGCGTCGCATATCGGGGTTCAGCCCCAGGCCGGTCGGCTGTAGGATCGACCGCACGTATTTTCCGTCGCCCCCTCGTGACAGGCCGAGGGGACCCAGCGGCGGAGCATCGGGGTTCTCCGACGTGGAGGACCTCGTCACACGCCGAGGGTTCAGACGAAATCCTCGATCCGCCTGTTCGTTTGGAGAGGATTTCGGAACCCCGACGCCCTGTCCGCCCCCGCCGGGAATCCGCCCGCGGGATGAGAAAGAAGCACAATGTTCGATATCAAGAGAAAGACCATCGAGTGGGGCGGCAAGACGCTCACCCTCGAAACCGGCCGCATGGCCCGCCAGGCCGACGGCGCCGTCGTCGCGACCTATGGGGAGACGATGGTCCTGGCGACCGCCGTCTACGCCAAGAGCGCCAAGCCCGGCCAGGACTTCTTCCCGCTGACCGTGAACTATCAGGAGAAGTTCTACGCCGCCGGCAAGATTCCCGGCTCCTTCCCGCGGCGTGAGACCGCCCCGACCCAGAAGGAGACCCTGACCAGCCGTCTGATCGACCGTCCGATCCGGCCGCTGTTCGTGAAGGGCTTCAAGAACGAAGTCCAGGTGGTGGCCACCGTTCTGGCCCACGACCTCGAGAACGATCCCGACATCGTCGCCATGGTCGCTTCGTCGGCCGCTCTGGTGCTGTCCGGCGCGCCCTTCATGGGCCCGATCGGCGCGGCTCGCGTCGGCTACATCGACGGCGAATACGTTCTCAACCCGACCCTCGACGAGATGAAGGAGAGCCGGATGGACCTGGTGGTCGCCGGCACCGCCGACGCCGTCATGATGGTCGAGTCCGAGATCCAGGAGCTGACCGAAGAGCAGGTCCTGGGCGCCGTCTCCTTCGCCCACAAGGGTATGCAGCCGGTGATCGAGGCGATCATCGAGCTGGCCGAGCACGCGGCCAAGGATCCGTTCGAGTTCGAGCCGGAAGACACCGAGGCCGTCAGGGCCAAGATGAAGGAACTGGTGGGCGCGGACATCGCCGCCGGCTACCGCATCGCCCAGAAGGGCGAGCGTCACGAGGCCATCGCCGCGGCCAAGGCCAAGGCGGTGCAGGCGCTCGGCCGCTCGGACACCAACCCCGAGGGCTACGACCCGCAGAAGCTGTCCGAGGTGTTCAAGGAGCTGGAGGCCGACGTCGTCCGCCGCGGCATTCTGGAGACCGGCGTGCGCATCGACGGCCGCCCGGTCGACAAGGTCCGCCCGATCGTCTCGGAAGTGGGCGTGCTGCCCCGGGCTCACGGCTCGGCGCTGTTCACCCGCGGCGAGACCCAGGCGCTGGTGGTCGCCACCCTGGGCACCGGCGACGACGAGCAGCTGATCGACGCCCTTGAAGGCAAGTACTACGAGAAATTCATCCTGCACTACAACTTCCCGCCGTTCAGCGTCGGGGAGACGGGCCGGATGGGCGCCCCCGGCCGGCGTGAAGTCGGCCACGGCAAGCTCGCCTGGCGGGCTCTGCGGCCGATGCTGCCGAGCCACGAGGAGTTCCCCTACACCATCCGCCTGGTCTCGGAGATCTTCGAGTCCAACGGTTCGTCGTCGATGGCTTCGGTCTGCGGCGGCTCGCTGGCGCTGATGGACGCGGGCGTGCCCCTGAAGAAGCCGGTCAGCGGCATCGCCATGGGCCTGATCCTCGAAAAGGACGGCTTCGCCGTTCTGTCCGACATCCTCGGCGACGAGGACCACCTCGGCGACATGGATTTCAAGGTGGCGGGGACGGCCGACGGCATCACCTCGCTGCAGATGGACATCAAGATCGCCGGCATCACCGAGGAGATCATGAAGCAGGCCCTCGGCCAGGCGAAAGCCGGCCGCGAGCACATCCTCGGCGAGATGTCCAAGGCCATGGAGGCGCCGCGCGCCGAACTCGGCGAGTTCGCGCCCAAGATCGTCACCATGAAGATCCCCGTGGACAAGATCCGCGAGGTGATCGGCTCGGGCGGCAAGGTGATCCGCGAAATCGTCGAGAAGACCGGCGCCAAGGTCGACATCGAGGACGACGGCACCATCAAGGTCGCGGCCTCGGAGCAGTCGAAGATCGACGCGGCCATGGACTGGATCAAGTCCATCGCCCAGGAGCCGGAAGTCGGCCAGATCTACACCGGCAAGGTGGTCAAGATCGTCGACTTCGGCGCCTTCGTGAACTTCTTCGGCGCCAAGGACGGCCTGGTCCACGTCTCCCAGATCTCCAAGGAGCGCGTGAACAAGGTTTCCGACGTGCTGCAGGAGGGCCAGACCGTGAAGGTCAAGCTCCTCGGCTTCGACGAGCGCGGCAAGACCCGTCTGTCGATGAAGGTCGTCGACCAGGAGACCGGCGAGGACCTGTCGAAGAAGGAAGACCAGCCGGAGACCGCGGAAGCCTGAGGGCTATTCGTACCTCTTCGGACGAAATCCGGCGGCCGCAGCGATGCGGCCGCCTTTTTCGTGGAGCCTCATGAGGCGGGGCGTAGCGGCACGAAGGCGACCGGCATCACCCGCCGCTCGCCGACCCGGCCGGAGGCGTCCTTCTCCACGACCATAAGCTGCTGAGCGCCGCGGCGCCCGACAGGGATCACCATGCGCCGGCCGGGGCGCAGCTGCTCGACCAGCGCCGGGGGAACGAAGGGCGCGCCTGCGGTGACCACAATGGCGTCGAACGGGGCCTCCTCCGGCCAGCCCAGGTATCCGTCGCCGGCGCGGACCTCGACGTTCCGGTAGTCCAGCCGCGCCAGCCGTTCGGCCGCGCTGTCCGCCAACGCCTCGACCAGCTCGATGCTGAACACCTGCCGCACCAGGAGGGAGAGGATCGCCGCCTGGTAGCCCGAGCCGGTTCCGACCTCGAGCACCCTGTCCTCGGGGCGCGTCGCCGCCAGCTCGGTCATTGCGGCCACCACCAGCGGCTGGGAGATGGTGGCCTGGTGGCCGATCGGCAGGGGATGGTCGCCGTAGGCCACGTCCTGCAGGTCGGGCGGCACGAACCGGTGGCGGGGCACGGCCTCGAAGGCGGCTCCCACCCTGGGGGTCAGCCGGCGCACCTCGCCCGCCGCGCCGGCGGCCAGCAGCTGGCGGATGTTGCGCACCATGCTCTGGCGCGCAGCCTCGCGCCCGTCGCTTTCGGCCCGGGCGCAACCGGGCAGGGCCAGCAGCGGCGCCAGAAGCGCCAGTCTTCGTCGCGTCGGGTCCATCGACGCCGCCTTCGCCACGCGATGCAACAACCGGCCGGCTGCCGGTAAAGTTTCGCGCCCGTCGTGGACGTCCCCGCGCCGCAAGACGGGCCGCGCGCGGAAGTGATCGGCGGGCGGCTTTCCCGCCCGGCGGCCGGCGCCCATCTCTAGGGCGGCGCTGCGGCTGCGGCCTCGGCGCACGGTCCAGAGATGCTCCGATGACCCTGCGACGACTGCTGGCGACGCTGAAGGACCTCCCCAGACTGGCCCGGTTCGCGGCCCTGGCGGAGCTCGCCTACGACCGGGCGGCGCACGGCCAGTACGAGGCCGCCCTCGAGCTGCTGCGCAAGGCCTACGCCGCCCGCGGCGAGACGGCTCCCTCGCCACGGGTGGGCGTAGAGCCCAATATGCTGGTGGTGCACATCGCAGGCCGGTTGCAGGACGTGCCGCTGACCCTGACCGCCGCGCGCCTCGCAATCCGCCAGCTCGAGGACGGCGAAGGCCGCTACAGCCCGCCCGAGCGGCTCTACCTGATCTACTGGTGCCAGACAGCGCTGCGCTATTGCGCGCAGATCTCGCCGCTCGACCGGCAGGGGATCGCCGAGGAGACGCCGCTGGTGTTCGACGACCTCGACCTTCGCGAGGTTTCTCCCCGCATCCGCCGCAACTTTCCGGTCTATACGCCGACCGATCCCGAGTTCTTCCGCTAGCGGCGACGGGGGAAGACCAGCTCGGCGTCGCGCAGGTGCGGCCGGTTGAGGCGCTCGTAGTGTTTGGGCTCTAGGCGCTGCATCAGCGCATCGAGCAGGTCGGAGCCGTCGGCGGCCGGGTCCGGCGTCTGGCCGAACACCTCGCGCCACAGCGCGGCCGCCTCGCGCGCGATCCGTTCCTTCCGCCCGTCCATCCGAGCCAGCGCCTCCGGGTTGAGCTGCATCAGTCAGCCAACTCCCCAGGACGCCGTCCCGTTCCGATGAATTGTGGTTAACGGACCGCTACTTAGGCGCAGCCGACACCCGCCCCGAGGGGCGGGTTCGGGCGGGCGTCAGCCCCGCAGCTTGCGCAGCAGCACGTCCAGGTCGCGCGCGAGCTGGGCGTCGGCCTGCTTCAGCTCCTCGATCCGGCGCACGGCGTGCAGCACGGTCGTGTGGTCGCGGCCCCCGAAGCGGCGGCCGATGTCCGGCAGGCTGCGGGTGGTGATCTGCTTGGCGAGCCACATGGCCGCCTGGCGGGGCCGGGCGACCGCACGGGCGCGACGCTCGGAGATCAGGTCGGCCTGCTTCAGCCCGAAGTGCTCGGCGACCACCTTCTGGATCTGGTCGACCGTGACCCGCTTCTCGTTGCAGGCCAGGTGCGGCCGAAGGATCGCCTGGGCTTCGTCCAACGACAGGCGGGCCAACTGGCCGCCGACACGGGCGACGAGGGTGTTCAGCGCCCCTTCCAGCTCGCGGACGCTGTCGGTGAAGCGGTCCGCCAGGAACTGCAGAACCTCGGGGCGGGCCGAGGGCACGAAACCGCCCTGCTCGGCGAGGGTCGCAAGCTTGCGTTCGAGGATGCCGAGGCGAAGGTTCCGGTCGGCGGGCTCGATGCCGCAGACCAGGCCGGCCTGCAGGTGCGAACGCAGCCGCGGCTCCATGTCGGAGAGTTCGGTCGGAGAGCGGTCGGCGGTCATCACCACGCGGCGGCCGTCCTCCACCAGGGCGATCAGGGTGTGGAACAGCTCCTCCTGGGTGGAGGGCTTGCCGGCCACGAAGTGGACGTCGTCGATCAGCAGCAGGTCGGCCCGGCGCAGCTCGTCCTTGAAGCTGCTGGTCTGGCGATCCTGGATTGCCTTCACGAACGCCTGGGTGAACCGCTCGGCGGTCAGGTAGACCACCTTCTTTTCGGGCGCCGTCTGCATGGCCTCCCAGGCCAGCGCGTTCAGCAGGTGGGTCTTACCGAAGCCGTAGGGACCGTGGAACAGCACCGGGTTGAAGTGGCCGTCGGCCCAGGACGCGACCCGGCGGGCCACCGCGAAGGCGAATTCGTTGGCCGGGCCCGATACGAAGGTGTCGAACCGGAACCGGTCCTGCAGCCCTTGCAGACGGCCGGTGCGCACCGCGGCGGCGGAGGCCTGCGGCACGTCGATCTCGATGACCGGCTGCGCGGGCGCGGGCGCCGCGGCCGGCTCGCTGCGGCCGGCGACGGAATCGAACTCCATCTTGGATTTCAGGTCGAGGCGGCGACCCATCGGATCGTTCTGCGCCCACAGCTCACCGATGCGCCGCCAGGCGTGCCGGCGAATCCAGTCGCGGGCGACGCCCGTCGCGGCCACCAGGCACACCTCGCCCTGGTGCTCGCGGAGCGCCGCAGGGCCGAGCCACGACCCGAACGTCGCCTCGCCGAGTTCGCGCCTCAGCGCCTGGCAAGTCTTCGTCCAAACCGCACCCGCCGGCATCTCCGACGCCGCCACGTAACCCCCGCTCGTCATTCGCCAACCCCCGATCCTTCATCCCGACTTCAGCCGCCGCCAAAGCCAGTTCCTTAAAGACAACAAGATCTTATCCGCCGCGGAGATACGCCCGCGCCGCTGCCTGTTTCATCCGCACAGAGATGGAAAACGTCCTTAGGAGCCCTCAGACTATTCGGGGCCGCCGGCCGGTCAACGGGGATTCTTGGCGGCTGGAAACGATATTTTCGTTGACTCGCCGGGAGCCCTTGGCGGCCCAAGGGAAACTGGCTTTTCGAACCCGGCAGGCTGAGAAGATTCGTCGCAGGCTACGCGCATAAAAGCGCCGCAAAACGAAACCGCGCCCGCCGACGGTTTCGGCAGGCGCGGTCGTAAACGTTAATTTTTCAGCGTGTTAGCGCCCTGGTAGGGCGCAGCGCCTCTAGGCCGCCGAGTTCGACAGCTTCTTGAGGGCCGCAGCCAGGCGGGACACCTTCCGGGCGCCGGTGTTCTTGTGGAACACGCCCTTGGACACCGCGCGCATCAGCTCCGACTGGGCGTCGACGAACGCGCTCTTGGCGGCCGTCGCATCGCCCGCCGACAGCGCTTCTTCGAAACGGCGCAGGTAGGTGCGGACGCGAGAACGACGCGCCTTGTTGATCTCGGTGCGACGGGCGATCTTTCGCGCCGCCTTCTTGGCGCCGGGCGTGTTGGCCATGCTTGCTCTCAGAACAGGTTGACGCGCCCGGACGCTCGGCCCGGGCGTGAAATCGGAGGCGCGGATATACGGGATGGGGCCTTGCGGGGCAAGCCCCTTCCGCCCCTCAGCGGCCGGTGAACTTCGCCGGGCGCTTCTCCACGAAGGCCGCCATGCCTTCCTTCTGGTCGTCGAAGGCGAACAGCGAATGGAACAGCCGACGCTCCATCCGGACGCCCTGGCTGAGCGGGGTCTCGTAGGCGGCGCCGATCAGCTCCTTGGCGATCATCACCGCCTGGGGAGAGAGGGAGGCGATCTTCTTCGCCGCCTCCATCGCCGTCGGCAGCAGCTCGGCGACGGGGACGATGCGGCTGACCAGCCCGGCGCGCTCGGCCTCGGCGGCGTCCATCATCCGGCCGGTCAGCACCATCTCCATGGCCTTGGACTTGCCGACGAAGCGGGTGAGGCGCTGGGTGCCGCCGGCTCCCGGGATGACGCCCAGGTTGATCTCCGGCTGGCCGAAGCGGGCGTTGTCGGCGGCGATGATGAAGTCGCACATCATCGCCAGCTCGCAGCCGCCGCCGAGGGCGTAGCCGGCGACAGCGGCGATCACCGGCTTGCGGCAGCGGGTGACCCGCTCCCAGTTGCGGGTGATGAAGTCCTCGGAGAACACCTCGGCGTAGGACTTGGGGGCCATCTCCTTGATGTCTGCGCCGGCCGCGAAGGCCCGCTCGGAGCCGGTGATGACGATCGCCCGAACCGCCTCGTCGGCCTCGGCCGCATCGAGCGCCGCGGTGAGCTCGTCCATGAGCTGGCCGTTGAGGGCGTTCAGCGCCTCGGGGCGGTTCAGCTTGATGAGGGCGACGGCCTCGGCCGTCTCCACGATCAGGGTCGCGTAGCTCATGGCGGGGCCTCCCTAGGCTATGTCTTTGACAGCCCGGCTTAAGGGCCCTCGACGGAATAGCCAAGCGCCCGCAGCCGAGCCGGCAGGCCCTCCGGTCCGATCAGGTGGCCGACGCCGACCACCACCACCGTGCGCCCTTCACCCTTCAGTCGTGCGTCGAGGACACGGACCCAGGCCTCGTTCCGCTCCGTGACCACGCGGCGGTAGATGACGGGGGCGGCCTCTCGCAAAGGCTCGATGGCCACGCGCTGAAGCTGCGCGAGGTCGCCGGACATCCAGGCGCCGACCAGGCTGGCGAACGCCTCCGGGTCGCGCTCCAGCTCCTCCAGGCTGTGCTCCAGCGAGGCGATCTGATCGGCCAAGGGCGCCTCGTCGAAGAGGGCGATCTGCTGCTCCGGCGTCTCGAAGGCCTTGCGGGCCGCGCTCGGCGGCGCAGCGGCCTGGAGCTGCTTCTCGACACCCTTTCCCGGCGAAGCGCCCACCAGCCGGTAGACCGCGCCGGACAGGGCGACCTCGGCCAGCCAGGGCTCCATCCGGGCCAGCAGGTCGGGAGAGAGCCGATAGCGCTCGGCCGCCGCCACCAGCCGGCTCCAGGTGCGGGAGGGAAGGAGATCCTGCAGGCTGCGGCCGGGCGGCAGCAGGCCGCGTTCGGCCGCCAGGCGGGCCGACTGGGCTTCGGCCTCGGCGTCCATCGGCATCTCGAACCAGAGGTCCTCGGCCCGTTCGAGACCGGCGGTCAGTTCCGGCGGTCGCCAGTCGAGGCCTTCGGGCAGCACATGGACCGAACCGAACAGCACCAGCTCGGAGTCGGCGTCCCGGACGATCCAGACGGGCGGTCGCGCCACGGCCGGGCGGGGCGACCCGCACGCTGCAAGCGCCGTCACCGCCATGACCGCGGCGGCCCATGTGCGCCGCAGCCTCATCGCTGGCACCTCGGACAGTAGAAGGTGGAGCGGCCGGCCTGGACCTTGCGGGCGATCACCCCGTCGCAGCCCGGGTTCGGGCAGGGTCGGCCCTCGCGGTCGTAGACGCGGAAGCTGTGCTGGAAGTAGCCCAGCGCGCCGTCGGCGGCGGCGTAGTCGCTGATCGTCGAGCCGCCCGCGGCGATCGCCTCTTCCAGAACCTCGCGCACCGCCTGGACCAGCCGCTCGAGCCTCGGGCGCGAGATCCGGCCGGCCGGGCGGAAGGGCGAGATGCGCGCGCGGTGCAGCGCCTCGCAGACGTAGATGTTGCCGAGCCCCGCGACGACCCGCTGGTCGAGCAGCAGGGTCTTCGGGCCCTGTCGGCGGCCGGCGAAGGCGCGGGCGAGATGGTCGGCGTCGAAGGCAGGCGACAACGGCTCGGGCCCCAGACCCGCGAACCAGGGGTGCAGAGCGAGGAGCGCGGTCTCGACCAGGGCCATGTAGCCGAACCGCCTGGGATCGTAATAGGTGATCCGGGCGCTCGCCTCGGTCTCGAACACCACGTGGGCGTGCTTTGGGTCGGGGTCCGGCGCGTAGTGGAACTCGCCCGGGCGCTCGGACCCCTCCGGCCGGGCGATCTCGAAGCGGCCGGTCATCCCCAAATGCATGACCAGGGTGTCGCCGACTCCCAGCGGCGCCAGCAGGTATTTCGCACGGCGCTCGAGGCGCAGCACCGAAGCGCCGGTCAGCCGCTGCACGAAGCCGTCCGGCAGCGGGAAGCGCAGGTCGGGCCGGCGGGCCTCGACCCGCACCAGCCGGGCGCCGGCGAGCACCGGCTCCAGGCCCCGGCGCACGGTCTCGACTTCGGGAAGCTCGGGCATCGGCCCGGCTTGGCACGCGCTGGGCGGGCTTCGCAAGCCGGGCGGTGCTGGCGCGCGCGGCCCGAGGCGTCTAAGAGCATCGCCGATGAGCCAGAGCGCCACCTTCGGATTTCGCGACGTGGACCCCGAGGAGAAGCCGCGCCTCGTGCGCGGCGTCTTCGACAGCGTGGCCCGCCGATACGACCTCATGAACGACCTGATGAGCGCGGGCGTGCACCGGCTCTGGAAGGACGCCATGGCCGCCCGCCTCAACCCGCAGCCGGGCGAGCGGATCGTCGATTGCGCCGGCGGCACCGGCGACATGGCCCGCCGCTACGCCGCCCTCGCCCGTCGGGCGCAGGAACGCCGCGGCGGGGCCGACGCCGAAGTGCTGGTCATCGACTACAACGGCGAGATGATCGCCGCGGGCCGGGAGAAGGGCTATCCGCCGGAGGTGATCTGGGCGGTGGGCGACGCCCAGCGGCTGCCGCTGCCCGACGGCTGCGCCGACGCCTATTCCATCGCCTTCGGAATCCGCAACGTCACCGACATCGCCGCAGCGCTGCGCGAGGCGCGGCGGGCGCTGAAGCCGGGCGGCCGGTTCCTGTGCCTGGAGTTCTCGCGGCCGGTCACCGAGGCGCTCCAGAAGGTCTACGACGCCTATTCCTTCAAGGTGATCCCGGCGGTCGGCGAGACGGTCACCGGCGACCGCGACGCCTATCAGTATCTGGTGGAGAGCATCCGCCGCTTCCCCGACCAGCGGCGGTTCGCCGCGATGATCGAGCAGGCGGGCTTCTCTCGCGTCGGCTTCACCAACTTCACCGGCGGGGTCGCCGCCCTGCACCACGGCTGGGCGGTCTGAGCGGATGAGCGGTCCAGGCGCGTTCGTCCGGCTGCTCGGCGCCGCCTGGACGCTGATCCGCAACGACGCCCTGCTGCCGCGCGAGTTCGACGCCTTCTACTCCGGGCCGATCAAGACCCTGGCCGACGTCTCGCGCCTGTTCGCCGGGCCGGGCGCCAGGTCCGGCCGGCCGGGCGAGCGGCTGGCCCGGGCGCTGGAGCGGCTGGGGCCCGTGGCCATCAAGCTCGGCCAGCTGCTCTCCACCCGCGCCGACATCTTCGGCGGCGAGTTCGCCGAGGACCTGTCGCGGCTGAAGGACCGGCTCGACCCCTTCCCGACCGAAGCGGCCAGGCAGGCCATCGAGGCCTCGCTGGGCCGGCCGCTCACCAGCCTCTACGAGAGCTTCGGCGGGCCGGTGGCCGCCGCCTCGCTCGCCCAGGCGCACGAGGCGAGGCTGCTCGATGGCCGCACGGTCGCCGTGAAGGTGCTGCGGCCCGGCATCGAGCGCCGTATCGCCGAGGACTCCGAAGTGCTGGCGCTGGCCGCCCGCATCGTCGAGCGCTGGAGCGTCCCGGCCCGCCGGCTGGCGCCGCGCGCGCTGGCCGCCACGGTGATCCGCGCCACCGAACTCGAACTCGACCTGCGGCTCGAAGCGGCCGGCGCCGACCAGCTGGGCGAGGTGATGGACCGCGACGCCTACATGCGCGCGCCCAAGGTCGTCTGGGAGGGGGTCGGCAAGCGGGTGCTGACGCTGGAGTGGGCGCAGGGCCGTCCGCTGTCCGACCCCGCCGCCCTGGAACAGCCGGGGCTCGACCGCAAGGCGCTGGCCGACAACCTGACGCGGGCCTTCCTGGCCCAGGCGCTGGACCACGGCGTCTTCCACGCCGACCTGCACGAGGGAAACCTGTTCGTCGCCCCGCCGGCCCAGATCACCGCCGTCGACTTCGGCATCATCGGCCGCCTGGGCCCGCCCGAGCGGCGCTACCTGGCCGAGATCCTCTGGGGCTTCCTCGACCGCGACTACGAGCGGGTGGCGAGGGTGCACTTCGACGCCGGCTACGTGCCGCGCACCCACGACGTGGCGCTGTTCGCCCAGGCGCTGCGGGCGGTGGGCGAGCCGGTGTTCGGCCGCGCGGCCAACGAGGTCTCCATGAGCCGGGTGCTGACCCAGCTCTTCGAGATCACCGCCCTGTTCGACATGCGGCTGCGGCCCGAGCTGGTGCTGCTTCAGAAGACCATGATGACCGTCGAGGGCGTCGCCCGACGCATCGACCCCGAGCACGACATCTGGGCTGCCGCCGATCCCGTCGTGCGCCGCTGGATGACCCGCGAGCTATCCCCGGTCACCCAGGCCAAGCGGGTCGGAGAGGAGGCCCTGGCCACCCTGCAGGCGTTGCGCCGCCGCCTGGAAACCGAACCCGCCGCCCCCACCGTCGCCATCGTCGAGCCCCGACGCACCGCGCGCTGGCCGTGGGTCCTGCTCGGGGCCGCCCTCGCCGCCGGCGCCGCCTGGCTGGCGACGGCGCTGTCCTGACGCCGCCCGGGCGGCGCGCCCTCAGCCCGCGGCGTCGGCGCGGCGCGCGCTGGCGGAGCGGCGGGCTTCGCGGTCCTTCTGTTCCTGCCAGTAGGCCGCGCCCTCGTCGGGCTTGAACAGGGTCCGGGGGGCGCCCTCGCGGGTGCGCACGGCGAAGACGTTGTCCTTGGGATCGTAGATCAGCACGTCGCCGTTGGCCCGGGTCAGGGTCTCGGCCCCGGCCGGCGGCGAGCCGACGAAGGCATGGGCGATGCGGACGAACTCGTCCTGGGTCCGGGCGCCGAAAGCCGCGCCGTTGCGCTCGAAGGCGCGGCGGGCGTTCTCCTCGGCGGTCCGGTCGCGCGTCGCCGACCACATCGGCTTGCCCGCGACCATAGGGACCGGATCGTCGCGCCGGTCCTCGCCGCGACGCTCGGCGCGGGCGGCCGAAGGCCCCTCCAGGCTCGCCAGCCGCTGCGGCTCGGCGGGCTCGGTCCTGGCCACCGCCGACGGCCCGTTGTCGCACGCTGCAACCCACAGCAGCACCGCGCCCGCTGCGAGCGCCTTGCCCCACGCCACCATCCTCGCCTCCCTCGTCCTGGAGGGGTATTATATACTTGACAAAGCAGGCGTCAGGAATCACTGTAATTTCAACGGATGGACGCCATGAACCTGACCGACCCGATCTTCACCGACGAGACCAAGGCCCGCGAGCATCTGGAGCGCACGCGCTGGCCGCACGGCCCGGTGTGCCCGCATTGCGGCGTCGTCGATCAGGCCACCAAGCTGGAGGGTGAGAAGCACCGCAAGGGCCTCTACCAGTGCAACGCCTGCCGCGAGCAATTCACGGTCACGGTCGGCACCGTGTTCGAGAAGTCCAAGGTTCCCCTGAACAAGTGGCTACTCGCCACCTACCTGCTGTCCGCCTCAAAGAAGGGGATGAGCGCCCACCAGCTCCACCGCACGCTGGGCGTCACCTACAAGACCGCCTGGTTCATGGCCCACCGCATCCGCGAAGCCATGATCCCCGAGGACAACGGCCCTTTCGGCAAGGGCGGCGCGACCGTCGAAGTCGATGAAACCTTCCTCGGGACCGATCCCGATGCGCCCAAGCCTCGCCCCGGCAAGTCTCGCGGGGTGAAGCAGATGATGAAGGTCGTCTCCCTCGTGGAGCGCGAAACCGGCCGCGCCCGCTCGTTCGTGGCCGACGAATACTCCATCCAAGGGATCATCCCCATCGTGGAGCGCAACCTTCACGCCGAGGCCAAGCTGATGACCGACGAGTCCCGCCTCTACACGGCGATGGGCGCCTCCGTGGCCTCCCACAACACCGTCAATCACTCCGCCAAGGAATACGTCAGCCGCGAAAACCGCCTGATCCACACCAACACCATCGAAGGCTTCTTCGGCGTGTTCAAACGCGGGATGCGCGGCGTCTATCAGCATTGCGGCAAGCAGCACCTGCACCGCTACCTGCGCGAGTTCGACTTCCGCTACTCGATGCGCTCGGCCCTGGGCGTGGATGACGCCACCCGCGCCGACGAAGCCCTGCGCGGGATCGGCGGGAAGCGCCTCACCTATCGGCGGATTGGTGAAGCCGCGAACGCGTAAGCAGAAGGCGAACCGCCTCTGGTGGAGACGTCGCGCCCTGCGACATTCGGTCTCCAAGGAACCAAAGTAGAACTCGACCCGGAATCGAGGCAAAACGAAACCCGGTGTGTTTGCCGCACACCGGGTTTCTTGCGTTTAACCCCGCTGGATGGGGCGACCGCGTTCGATGAGATGCTCTCTGATTTGGGCTCTCAGGTCAAGCCATCAGCGATCACTCATAAGGATCGCCTTATATGGCCTACAACCTCTTTGTTGCCTACGATCTGATGTCGCCCGGGCAGAGCTATGACACCGTTCGCGATGCAATCCAGCGGCTGGGACCGAGCTGGCAGTTCCAGTTTTCGCTATTCTATCTGCACACCCAGCACACCCCAGCCGAGGTCTTTCGACGGGTCCACGCGGTCATGGACGCGAACGACCGCCTCGCCGTTATCCAGTGCCAGGGAGCTCTCGTCACGAACTGGGATCACCCTCCCCTCAACGAAATAAACGCCATCTGGACGCAGCCGTAAGGCGAACCGATCAACGCTTGGGGCTGGCAGGCTTACGGGCATCGTCCGCCTCCTCCTTCGTCTTATGCGGCTTCGGCGGCGCCTTCAGCATGTTCTCCAGCGTCCGCTGGAAGGCCGCGTCGTCGGGCTTTTCGTCTTCAGGGGGTTTGTCGGTCATGGTGGAAGACTACCAGAAGCGGGAGGCGGAAACCCTCCAGCCTTTCATGCTTGCCGTAGGGCGCCTCTGCGGCGCCTGGGCAGAACTGGAGTTTTTCGTCCAACAGTTCTTCGTGGGAGCTCTGCGGATGCCAGAGGAAGACGCTTCCTACGCCATCGCGAACTGCATCGACTTCCGCGATCAGATCCGCGCCATCAAAGTCGCCATCGTGGCTTTCAAAATGCCCCCCGACTGGGCGGAGGAGGTCATCGAAAGCCTCGACTACATCGACAACATCCTTCGCCTGCGCCGCAACCGCTACGTCCATGATCGGTGGGACGTAAACCCCCTCACCTGGGAGGTGTATCGCACCAACAGGACGCCCAAGATCGGCAAACCACAGAGCCGCCTTCCTCGGCGCGTCGAGGAGCACCAGCGAGCGGTTCAGTCGCTTTCCGATCTGGAAGAGACGATCCAAGCCGTTCAGGACGAGGGTTGCGTCCTCATGAGCCTGGCTTTGATGATGGACTCACCGAGCGACTACGAGACCGAGCGAGAGCGGACTCCAATACTGCGCGAACGGCCGTTTCTGCATCTCCCAAAGGGAACGCCAGATCAAAGGGCACGTGACGGCTAAGCGCCATCACCCCCGCCTCGATCATCTCAGGCGTGATCTCAACCACTACCTTATCGGCCTGATCGGCCATCGTCCCTCACAACCAGAAGGGACAAAGCGACGCCTGGAACGCGGCCGAATCATCGGCGGTCAGGCTTGCTTTGTCACGTATATAATTCCCCCTGGAGGGCGATTGTATACTTTGCAAACCCCGACTCATGGTAACGCTAGGCGGTCAACTCATGGGGCGACGCTATGGCCGACAACCCATCAATCTCGATCAATGGCGTTAGCCACCCGATCCTTTGCGGCAGCTGCAAGCAGGCGATAGCCTTCGTCGGAGAAGCCGATGCTGAGGGCGGCGAGGCAGGATGTATCCCGTGCGGGAACATCGCGGACGTCCAAGAGGTGGCTCAAATGGCCATCGAGTACGCCAAAGACGAGGGGCAACTTATCGTCAATCGAATGGCTAGGGATGCCGCGCGCAAGAGCAAATTCATGAGCTTCAAGGGCCAGACCGAGCACAATAAGGCCCACCGCTTCATTGTCGAATTTAAGCTCTGAGGCCTTGCGGGCCAAACCGCCAACTCCATCGGGCATATGATTGCTCCACGAAAAAGCCCGGTGCTACGCCGGGCTGGTTTAGGTCTGCTGTGCGCGGCAGCCCCACTAGGGCCGTTCACGCTGGATCGGGGCGGAGTAGCGTCGCCCTCAAGGCGTTGCGAGCACCCGCGGCACTTGGCTGTGCTCAAGAATCCAAGCCGCGGTGTCTGGGCAGATCCAAGCCGTCGCTTGGATGATGTCCGCGTGCACTTGGGCGGGGTTCAGGTGATAAATGGGTTCGTGGTGTGCCACGCGATTGCGGAAATCGCGCAGCTCATTCATCCGGCGGTGTACGGTCTGCCACGACATTCGGCGCCCGCCCTCGTGAAAAATTCCCGAGAACGTCGGCGGCCAGAGCGAGCGTGCGTATGGGCGGCTGAGCAGCGTCACCCAAAATCCAAAGTTTAGCTCAGCTACAACGGAGCCCTGGTTGATCGGAAGGCGGCTGCGCTGAAGGTCGTTCATCGCCTTGTCCAGCTTCTCGATGGTAGCCGGAGTGAGGGGCGCCGCGGTGGTCCGGTACCAATGCGTCCCATACCTTGCGGCCAGGCGGTCGTTGAGGTGGTTGCGCAGACAAACCTCAAGCCCCTGGAGGGGCCTGTGAAAGGCCTCGGAAATCCGGGCGTTTCGCTCATAGAGCGAAAGCGCTGCGTCGAGGATACCCCCGGAGTCAGCGAGATAGCGACCGAGACGAGGCGTAGAGAGCGCCCGCACCAGCGCCGCGTCGATCGCGGGCGTACGCATTCGTTAAGCGAGGGTTGAAAAAATCTAAGATAAAGTGATTGGCCCAAGGCCCAGCGTGTGTCTATACACACGACGTACACCCCCGGTCACCCTCTGCCTTTGGCACGCCCCGGGGGTCAGCGAATAAGAGCCGTCGTCCGCACCGCGGGCGGCGGCTTCTTCGTAGGCGCGTCAGCCGCCTTCTTCCGGCTCCTCCCTGGGGCCTTCAGTCTTTGGCGCGATCCGCCTCACCTGTTCCTCAAAGCGCTCCTCGTCCTCGTCCGCCTCTAGCTCGCGGGCGAGGTCTTTGAACTTGTCTAGCTGAGCCTTATCGTCGTTGTCGTGAGAGTTAGCGCGACCGGCACCCATCTACCGTCCCTCTCCTTCTTCGGCGACGCAAGCAGCCGCGACCGGCAGTATATGGTCGCGGGCGGCTTTGCGGTTAGCGGCAATCGCATCAACGAGATTGAGGACCGCATCGCTACCCTGCGAGATGACGCCGGGATCAAGTCTGAGTTTCACTGGGCAGACTATCGCGGCGGCGGGAAACGCACGGCCTACGAAGCTCTCGTCAAGTACGCCTTCGACCTGGTGAACAAGCGCAAGGCGGCGCTTCATCTGATCGTGGCTAACTTCGGCGGATACAATCACAAAGCCACGCGGGGTGAAAACAAGGATACAAGCGTTAACCGCATGTATTATCAGTTGTGCCTTCACCGGCTGGCCCGCTTTTATGGCGCGAGCCGAGCCATACACGTCCGCCTAGACGCCGGGAACGACTCAAAAGACATCTGCAACATGCGCAATCAACTTTGCGCGGATGCATACAGAACGCTAAGCGCTCGCCCGAACTGCATCAGATCCATTGAGCCGGTGGAATCCCTCAACGTCGGTATCGTTCAGATGGCCGATGTCATCGTTGGCGCCGTGGCGGCCAAAGTGAATGCGGTGGAGCACACCTCCGCGAAGGGGGAGCTGGCGGACTTCGTGCTCAGAGCTTCGGGGCGGCACTCGTGGTCGGCGAACACTCTGCCTAGTGCCCGGTTCTTGACCGTCTGGCACCACACTACCGCGAGGCGGTAGGTCCCCCGCAGCCCTAGCTCCTAGAAGCACGGCTGGTCTAGCCAGCGTATTCGGACTGCGGAGGCCTTGCGGCAAATATAGACGATTCTCGCGAATCGGGAAGGCGCCGGTCGGAGCCTGAGTCAAGATGCCGCGTGGCCGCGGCGGTGACGCTTGGTCACCCACCGCGACTTACGCTTGCGCTTGGCCCTCGGCGGCTTCCCGCCGGCTGTCAGCCGTTCGATACGTCAGACGCTTACCAACGACACCCTTCAGCGCCTCCACCGTGCGCTGCTGATCGTCCACCCCAAGCGCCGAGCGCATCGAGTACCGGAAATCGAACTCTGCCAGATACCGGTGCAGGTGCTTCTTGGCGCAGTGCTGGTAGACGCCGCGCATACCCCGCTTGAAGATGCTGAAGTAGCCTTCGATGGTGTTGGTGTGGATCGTGGCGTCCTGGCGATTCACGTACTCGCCCTTGCCGTGGTTGACGGCGAGGTGGCTGCGGAAGGACTCGCCAACCGCGGTGTACATGGTGCTCTCGTCGGTACGCAGGTGGGCCTCCCGGTGGAGGTTGGCCATCACCACGTCCTGAATGTCCTTCTGGCTGTAGTTGTCGATGACGACGGAGCGGGCGCGGCCGGTTTCGCGCTCGACCAGCGTTACCACCTTCATCATCTGCTGGATGCCACGACGGCGGCGCGGCTTCGGCGCGTCGGGATCGTTGCCGATGAAAGTCTCATCAACTTCGACCGTCGCGCCGCCCATGCCGAACGGGTTGAGGTCACCAGAGCGCATCGCCTCGCGGATGCGGTGGGTGAGGAACCAAGCCGTCTTGTAGGTCACCTCAAGGGTGCGGTGGAGCTGGTGGGCGGAGACGCCCTTCTTGCTCGCGCACATGAGGAAGATCGCTTGCAGCCACTTGTGCAGGGGCAGCTTGGACTCCTCGAAGATCGTGCCCATGCGGACGGTGAATTGGCCCTTGCAGTGGCCGCACTTCTTCAGGCCCAGACGGACGCGCTTCTCAGGGTTGGGCTTGATCGCCGTGATGCGGTCCATGGCGCCGCAGTGCGGGCATACCGGGCCTTGCGGCCACAGAATGCTTTCAACGAAGCGGAAGGCTTCGGCTTCGTCGTGGAAGTAGGGCTTGGAGAGGACGGACATAGCGTTGATTCCCTTAAAGGAATCTTATAGCACCGCCTCATCGGGTTTGCAAAGTATATAATCGCCCCTGGAGTTGTGCGAACAAATAAAGAACAGATACGTCCGTTTGTCCAGCGGCCTCGCTTGCCTTAAGGGAGGGGCCGGTTCGGACAGGCGGAAAGAGCAGCCTTTGAAGCGGGTTCTGCTGATCGTCGGCGGCGGCATCGCGGCCTACAAGGCGCTGGAGCTGGCGAGGCTTCTGCGCAAGGCGGGGATCGCCGTGCGGCCGGTGCTGACCAAGGCCGGCGCCCAGTTCGTCACCCCCCTGTCGCTGTCGGCGATCTGCGAGGACAAGGTCTATTCCGACCTCTTCTCGCTGACCGACGAGGCGGAGATGGGCCACATCCAGCTCTCCCGCTCGGCCGACCTGATCGTCGTCGCGCCCGCCACCGCCGATCTGATGGCCAAAGCCGCCAACGGCCTGGCCGTCGACCTCGCCTCGACGCTGCTGCTGGCCACCGACACCCCGGTGCTGATGGCCCCGGCGATGAACGTGCGCATGTGGACCCATCCGGCCACCCGACGGAACCTCGCGACCCTGAAGGCCGACGGGATCGGCGTCGTCGGGCCCGACGAGGGGGCCATGGCCTGCGGCGAGTTCGGGGAAGGGCGCCTGGCCGAGCCGCAGGCGATCTTCGACGCGATCCAGGCGCGCCTCACGGGCGGGGCGGACAAGCCGCTGGCCGGCCGGCGCGCCATCGTCACCGCGGGGCCCACCGTCGAGCCGATCGACCCGGTGCGCTTCCTCTCCAACCATTCGAGCGGCCGGCAGGGCTACGCCATCGCCGAGGCCCTGGGCCGGCTGGGCGCCGACGTCATCCTGGTCTCCGGCCCTACCGCCCTGCCCGCCCCGCCGGGCGTGACGCGGGTGGACGTGCAGACCGCCCGCGACATGCTGGCCGCCTGTGAGGCGGCGCTGCCGGCCGACATCGCCGTCTGCGTGGCCGCCGTCGCCGACTGGCGCCCGGACGGCGCGGGCCTGTCCAAGATCAAGAAGGGCGACGGCCCCGCGCCGGCGCTGAAGCTGGTCGTGAACCCCGACATCCTGGCGACGCTATCCCGAAGCGAGCGGCGGCCGCGGCTGGTGGTCGGCTTCGCGGCCGAGACCAACGACGTGGAGGCCTACGCCCGGGCCAAGCTCGAGAAGAAGGGCTGCGACTGGATCGTCGCCAACGACGTCAGCCAGCCGGGCGTGATGGGCGGGGCCGAGAACACCGTCTCCATCGTCAGCGCCCGGGGCGTCGAACGGTGGGAGAAGGCGCCCAAGGGGGACGTCGCCGAGCGCCTGGCCCGTCGCATCGCCGAGGAGCTGAAGTGAGGCCGCGCGTTCCGATCACCCGCCTGCCGCACGGCGAGGGCCTGCCGCTGCCCGCCTACGAGACCGAGCTGGCCGCCGGCATGGACCTGCGCGCCGCGGTGCCGGAGGACGCGCCCGTGACCCTTGCGCCGAGCGAGCGCCAAGCGGTGCCGACCGGCCTCGCCTTCGCCCTGCCGCCAGGCTTCGAGGGACAGGTTCGGCCGCGCTCGGGGCTGGCGGCGCGGCAGGGGATAACCACCCTCAACACGCCCGGCACCATCGACGCCGACTACCGCGGCGAGGTGAAGGTCATCCTGATCAACCTCGGCCAGGAGCCGGTGACCATCCGGCGCGGCGACCGCATCGCCCAGCTGGTCGTCGCCCCGGTCGTGCAGGCCGAGTGGCAGGAGGTGGATGCCCTGGACGCGACCGCCCGCGGGGCCGGCGGCTTCGGCTCGACCGGGGTCGGCTAGCCCAGCGGAGGGGGCGGCTCGAAGCCGCGCACCTGCTCCTCCAGCGCCTGGGCGATCCCCAGCGTCTTCGAATCCGCGCCGTACGGCCCGATCAGCTGCACCCCGACCGGCAGACCCTGGGACGTAAGCCCCGCGGGAACCGCCGTGGCCGGCAGGTGGCAGGCGGTGGCCAGCGCGATCCAGCCGAGCATGGCCGTGTAGGGGCGCTCCCTGCCGTCCGAGGTCTTCAGCCGCCGGGCGTCGAACGGCCTGTGGTCGTGGGGAAAGGCCGCAACCGGCGCGATGGGGACCATCAGCACGTCGATCTTGCCGAACATGGCGCCGACCTCCTGACGCAGACGGGCCCGGACCGCGTCGGCCGCCATCCATTCGCGGTGACGGGCGGTGTAGCCGAGCACCGCCGCCGCGCGGCTGAACGGGCCAGCGCCGGAGGCCCTGGCGAGCTTGGCGCCCGGCCGCATCAGCTCCATCCGTCGGATGGCGGCGTCCGGCAGGTCCTCGGAGACGGTGGCGCTGAGCAGCAGGACGTAGGCGTCGAGCAGGGCCGCCACGTCGACCGGCGCGCGGATCTCCTCCACCCGGGCGCCCGCCTTCTGCGCCTCGGCGGCATAGGCCTCGATGGTCTCGCGCACCTGTGGGTCGAGCGGCAGCAGCGGCTCGTCGAGCCACAGCCCGATCTTCACCTGCGACAGCGCCGGCGGCGGGGCGACCGGGGCCACCGCGGCCCCGGCGATGGCGGACAGCAGCAGCCGAAGGTCGCGGGCCGAACGGGCCATCGGTCCCACCACGTTGAGGTCCCGCTGCACCAGCGATCCCGGAGCCGGCGGAATGTGGCCGCGCTGCGAGACGAGGCCCCAACTCGGCTTGTGGGAATAGACGCCGCAGAAGCTGGCCGGCACGCGCAACGAGCCGCCGATGTCGGAGCCGATCTCCAGCGCGGTGATGCCCGCCGCGAGCGCCGCCGCCGCCCCGCCGGAGGAGCCGCCACAGGTCCGCGCAAGATCCCAGGGGTTGTTGGTCGTCCCGTAGAGGCCGTTGTAGCTCTGCCAGTCGCCGGCCATCACCGGCACGTTGGTCTTGCCCCAGATCACCGCCCCGCTGCGGCGGGCGCCTGCGACGGCTGCGGCGTCCATGGCCTGGCGCCGGCGCAGGCCGGCCAGGCCGGCCGAGGCGGGCAGGCCGGCGACGTCCAGGGTGTCCTTGACGGTGATCGGCAGGCCGGCCAGCGGACCCAGGGTCTCGCCCCGGGCGCGCAGCTCGTCGATGGCCTTGGCCTGCAGCAGGGCCCGCTCGGCGGCGACGGCGACCACCGCGTTGAGCGGCCCGTTGCGACGCGCGTGACGGGCGAGCGCTACCTCCAGCAGCTCGACCGCGCTCACCGCCTTCGCCTGCAGGGCGGCGATCTGGGCGGCGGCGTCACGGTCGAGGAGGTCGGCCATCAGTCCTTCGGCGTCAGCCCCAGCACGTCCTGCATGTCGTACTCACCGGGGGACCTGCCGGCGACCCAGCGGGCCGCCTCGACGGCGCCCCTGGCGAACAGGCTGCGGTCTCTGGCCGAGTGGTGGAAGGTCAGGATCTCGTCCTCGGCGGCGAACACCACCGAGTGCTCGCCGACGATGCCGCCGCCGCGCAGCACGGCGAAGCCGATGTCCCCGACACGCCTGGGGCCTGTGATGCCGTCGCGCACCCGCTGGGCGAGGTCGGCCAGCGCCACCCCGCGGCCCTGCGCGGCCGCCTCACCGAGCATCAGGGCG
>Ga0172382_10001002_pt1 | contig 52218 bp, 44 predicted proteins | sample Leawel138RmetaG_FD_122245 | JGI IMG/M metagenome (GOLD analysis project Ga0172382, IMG submission 122245) | Leachate microbial communities from a municipal landfill in Southern Ontario, Canada - Leachate well 138R metaG | ecosystem: Engineered > Solid waste > Landfill > Unclassified | place... | reverse complement strand
CAGCACGCTGAACCACGCGCAAAGCCCCATGGGCAGCCGCCAACTGCGGCGCTGGATTCAGGCGCCGCTGCGCGATAACCCCCAGGCTCAAGCCCGTCAGGATGCGATCACACAACTGCGTAACGGCACCGCGCGCGGCGGCCTGGACCGCCTGCGCGATGCGCTGCACGGCCTGCCCGATCTCGAACGGCTATCGACCCGGCTGTCCATGCAGACCATTCGCCCGCGCGAGCTGGCCAGCCTGCGCGACGCCCTCGCGGTACTGCCCGGCTTGGCGGCCCAGTGCCTAGAGGACTTCACCGATCCGGCCCTGTTGCCGGATAGGCCAGCGGCCAATGACGGGCTGCTGGCACGCTGCCTGGCCGATGTTCCGGTGGATCCGGCCCTGCATGCGGCACTGCTGCATGGCCTGGCCGAAGAACCGGCCGTCATGGTGCGCGAGGGCGGCGTGGTCGCGCCGGGCTATGATGTCGAGCTGGATGAACTGCGCCAGCTGGCCAACGACAGCGGGGCCTTCCTGCTGCAGGTCGAGGCACGCGAACGCGAGCGCACGGGGATCGCGAACCTCAAGGTCGAATACAACCGCGTACATGGCTTTTTCATCGAGGTCAGCCGCGGCCAGGCGGACAAGGTGCCAGACGACTATCGGCGGCGCCAGACCCTGAAGAATGTCGAGCGCTACATCACGCCGGAGCTCAAGGCCTGGGAAGACAAGGTGCTATCTGCACGCGAGCGCAGCCTGGCGCGCGAAAAATCATTGTACGAGCAATTGGTCGCTCAAGCGGCCGGCCACGCCGCCACGCTTGCGCGCAGCGCGGCCGCCCTGGCCTGCCTGGACGCGCTCGCCGCGCTGGCGTGGCACGCCCAGCGCCATGGCTGGACGGCTCCAGCGCTGGCGCAAGACAGCGGGCTGGACATTCGGGCCGGGCGACACCCCGTGGTCGAACGCAGCATCGAAACCTACACGCCCAATGACTGCCGACTGGACGTCGAGCAGCGATTGTTGCTGATCACCGGCCCCAACATGGGCGGCAAGTCCACGTACATGCGGCAGGTGGCCTTGATTGCGCTGCTGGCACGGATGGGCAGCCACGTGCCGGCGGACGAGGCCCGCATCGGGCCCATCGATCGGATTTTCACGCGCATCGGCGCGGCCGACGACCTGGCGGGTGGGCGATCGACCTTCATGATGGAAATGATGGAAGCCAGCGTCATTCTGGGTGCTGCGACACCGCACAGCCTGGTGCTCATGGATGAGATCGGGCGCGGCACCTCGACCTACGACGGGCTGGCCCTGGCCTGGGCCATTGCCCGGCGGCTGCTGAGCCACAACCGGGCCCTGACACTGTTCGCCACCCATTATTTCGAACTGACCCGCCTGCCCGACGAAGACCCGGCCGCCTTCAACGTGCACCTGGCCGCGGCAGACTCAAGCCAAGGGGTGGTGTTCCTGCACCAGGTGCGCCCCGGCCCTGCCAGCCAGAGCTACGGCCTGCACGTGGCCCAACGCGCCGGCATCCCTGCTTCGGTGATCCGCCAGGCCCGCACGCTGCTGACCGAGCTCGAAGCGCGCAACCAGATGCCCACACAGCTGAATTTGTTCGATGCAGCCGCCGACGCGCAGGCGCCAGCGACAGACGGGGCCCTGCGCGATGACTTGCACGATGATTTACACGACGCCTTGCACACGGCCCTGCAGGCCCTGGACCCGGACAGCCTGAGCCCACGAGAGGCCCTGGCTGCCCTGTACCGGCTGCGCGAAGAATTTCTTAGCGCGTAGTCTTCAGATTGTCGGCCAGCACGGTCAGGATGCGCTGGGCGGTGTCATCGGTGAGCATCTGCCCCGTTTCGTCCAGCACGGTGATGACACTACCCCCGCCTTGCTCGACCACATGGATGCGCAGGCGCAGGGGCTCTGCCGTGTTGCGCGAGCCAAACAGGCGCCCGAACATGGTTGGCTGTTCGATTTCTTGGCCGGTATCCGTGTCCAGATAGCGGATGTAGTAATCGCCCGCCGAGCGGTTGCGGTCTTCGACCGTGAAGCGCGCCGAGTCGATGGCCACGCCCACGCGCCGCCAGGCCCGGTCGAAGGGTTCGTCGAGCGTGAGGGCGGTGCGGTCGGCGCTGATTTGGGTGGCGCCGCCCTGTACCGTGCTTTGGCTTGCAGCGCGTACCTGTTCGGCTGCCTGCGCCTGTTCGGCCCCCAGATAGACCATGAGGCGCGCCAGCATGGCGGCGTTCAGGCCTGGATCTTCTTTGCCGAACACCCACTTGAACGCCGTGCCATCGGCCGTGGGGGTTTCTTCCATGTGCTGGTGGCTGATGTAGATCTCGGTGCGCGAGCCGTCTCGTTCGAGCCGCGTGGTGAAGCGATCGCGCTCGCCGCTGTCGAAGACCTGGTCGAGCACCTTGCCCAGCGCGCTGCGCAGCCAGCCTTCGGGAATTTTGGCGCGGTTTTCGGCCCAGTCAGTTTCGATCAGGCCGGCCTCTGGGTTCTGTGTGTGGATGGTGAACCCTTGCTCGTTCCAGAATTCGACGATTTGCGGAAAGAGGATGTGCGGCGATTCGGCCACCGAAAGCCAGCGCAGGGTGCCATCGCGCAGGACCTGCATGCTGGCGCTGCGCGGCAGGACGCGGTCGGCCGGATCCAGGCGCTGACGCTGGCTTGCCGCGTAATCGCTTAGGCGGGCGACCCCTTCGGGGGCCACGTACCGCGTGTTCTTGTTGGCCTGGGTGAGATCGGGCGGGATGGAGAGCGGATCGCCGGACACGGTGCTTTTGTACTCGACGGATTCGGTCGTGCCGACGAGCTCCTCGAGCGAGGAACATGCGGATAGCGACAGGACACTGATCAGGATCAGTGTCGAGCGGGCAAGGGGCATGGGTATATTCATGAAAGGCAACCGGCTTCGGACAGGGCTTCACGCACAATGGGGCGCAGGGAGTCGGACAACGGGGTCAGTGGCAGGCGATAGCCTAACCGAATCAGACCCATTTCGGCCAGCGCCCATTTGACCGGGATCGGATTGGCCTCGAGGAACAATACGTGATTGAGCGTGCACAGCTTGGCATTGAGGCGCTGGGTCTCGGGCACGTTGCCGTTCAGGGCGGCCATGCAGAGTTCGTGCATGAGCCCCGGGGCCACGTTGGCCGTGACCGAGATATTGCCCTGCCCGCCCAGCAGGATCAGCGCTGCGGCCGTGGCGTCATCGCCACTGAGCACATGAAAGCCTTCGGGCGCGGCGGCAATCAGCCGGCCGACACGCGCAATGTTGCCGCTGGCTTCTTTGACGCCGATGATGCCCGGCACCTGGGCCAGGCGCAGGATGGTTTCGTTGGCGAGGTCGGCCACCGTACGCCCAGGCACGTTGTAAAGGATGCTGGGTAGTTCGCACGATTCTGCGATGGCCCTGAAATGCTGGTAGAGGCCTTCCTGGGTGGGCCGGTTGTAATAGGGCACCACAGTCAGGCCCGCGGCAGCCCCCGCTGCGTAGGCATGCCGCTGCAGTTCGATGGCTTCGGCCGTAGAGTTGCCACCGGTACCGGCGATGATGGGCACCCGCCCATCGGCGTGGCGTACGGCCAGTTCGATGAGTTCTGCCTGCTCTTGCACGGTGACGGTGGGCGATTCGCCCGAGGTCCCCACCACGCAGACGGCATCGGTGCCTTGTTGCACATGCCAGTCGATCAGCCCGCGAAAAGCCTCTAGATCGAGCTGGCCATCAGGGTGCATGGGGGTGACAAGGGCCACCATGCTGCCGCGAAAGACAGGAAAGTTGGAATCCGAGCCGGCCATGATGCGCTGTGCCTCCTGGGTACCGGGGTGCCCCGATGAGATAAAACCACAAGTTTACCGGATTCGTGCCGGTGTTTTACATGAACCCGCCGACGAACCATTCTCCGAGGCGCAACAGCGGCATCATCAAGGGCCACAGCCAGCCCAGCAACATCAGGACGATCAGGATGGGCAGCCCGTAGGGTTCTATTTTCCCATACTGCCAGGCCAGGCGGTGCGGCAACAGGCTGTAGACGATGCGCCCACCGTCCAGCGGCGGCAGGGGCAGCAGGTTGAGCGCCATCAGGATCAGGTTGATCTGCACCCCCGCCTGGGCCATGAGCGCCCAGAAATCATGGCCGCTGCGAATCAGGCCGGTCGCAATGCCGGCCCGCAGGAACAGCACCCACAGCACCGCCATGAACAGATTGGACGCCGGCCCGGCCAGCGCCACCCACAGCATGTCCTGCTTGGGGCGGCGCAGGCGGCCGAAATTCACGGGGACGGGCTTGGCCCAGCCAAACAGCAGCCCGCCCCCCATCATCCGGGTCACGAACAGCAGCACCAGCGGCACCACGATGGTACCCATTGGATCGATATGTTTCAGTGGATTGAGGGTGATGCGCCCGGCCTGGGCCGCCGTAGGGTCGCCAAAATGCCGTGCCACATACCCGTGCGCCGCTTCGTGCAGGGTGATCGCAAACAGGACGGGCAAGGCGTAGACCGCCAGTGTCTGGATGAGCTGCTCCATGCCTTGTCAGAGACCCAGGGCGGCGGGGTCGCCCCGCCCACGGCGCATGACTTCGGGGGCGGGACCGGTGAGGTCGATGACCGTGGTGGACTCGAACGGACACGCGCCGCCATCGATGATGGCGTCCAGGTCATGGGCATAGCGGTCGATGATGTCTTGGGCGTCGTTCAGCGGCAGCGCTTCGCCTACCGGGATCAGCGTGGTCGAGAGCAGCGGGGAGCCAGCGGCGTCGATCAGGGCGCGCGCGACGCGGTGGTCGGGCACGCGAATGCCGATCGTCTTGCGCGACGGATGGGACACGCGCCGCGGCACTTCGCGGGTGGCTTCCAGAATAAACGTATAGGGGCCAGGGGTGGCCGACTTGAGCAAGCGGTACTGGGCGTTCTCGACGCGCGCAAAATGGCTGATTTCGGCCAGATCCCGGCACAGCAGGGTCAGGTGGTGGCGTTCGTCGAGCCCGCGCAGGCGCCGCAGGCGCTGAGCGGCGTCCTTGTCATCCAGGCGCGCCACTACCGCGTAGCTGGAGTCGGTGGGCACCGCGACCAGGCCCCCTTCGGCGAGCAGCTCGCCCGCCTGCTGCAGCAGCCGTGATTGCGGGTTGTCCGGATGTACAACGAATATTTGAGTCATAGGGTCGTATCCTTGAAGATGCAGTGCACCATCCAGGGCCTGCAAAACGTGAAAACGTGCTCTTGCGACACGTTAACATGGGGTAAACCGGCACCACAATGAGCCCCCCGCCAGACTCATCTGATATTCGACGAGGCTTATGGCTGCAAAAGAAGTGGGGGCGTGGTAGAATCGCCGTTCTCTCGGTGGTGACCGTAGCTCAGTTGGTAGAGTCCCGGATTGTGATTCCGGTTGTCGTGGGTTCGAGCCCCATCGGTCACCCCACCTCCTTTCGGGCATGGCCCCCATGCCGGGACGACCCGGCCTGCGATCCACCCATGGGTGACGGCACCCCGCCAGCGCGCCACGGGCCGTGTACACCTGAACACCATGCAAATCCATCAGCGTTCGGCAGGCGAACGCCTGTTCCATGCATTGGCCTTCGAAATCCTCGCCATTGGGCTGTCAGCCCCCCTGGCGGCGTGGATCACGGGGCACAGCGTACTCAGCATGGGGGTGCTCACGGCCGTCATCGCCACCATCGCCGTGCTCTGGAACATCCTGTACAACTGGCTGTTCGACCGCGCCCAGGCGCGCTGGCGCTTCGACCGCAGCACCGGGGTGCGTGTCGTGCACACCTGCGGCTTCGAGGGCGGCCTGATCGTGATCGCCATCCCTTTCGTGGCATGGTGGCTGGGGATTTCAGTCTGGCAGGCCCTGTTGCTCGACATCGGCCTCGTGCTCTTCTATTTGCCCTATGGCTTTCTTTTCAACCTGGGCTATGACAAAATCCGTGAAAAGATCGTGCCATGACCCAAGCAGCATCCTTCCTCACCTCCGAACGCCCCGATTGGTCCCTGGCGCCCACCGGTTTTGATTGGTGCGCCCAAGATGCCGACGGGCGCTGGTTCTGGTACCGTACCGAACCCGTTCCCGGCATCGGCGGCGGGGTCTGGCGCTCCAATTCGCGCAACCAGCAACTGGCTGGTCAGGGCCGCCCCAACCCCGATTGGCTCGAGACGCTCATGCAGCGTCCTGCGCAGTACTGAACCATGGTCGATTTGCTCTGGGCATTCCTGCAACAGTATTGGCCTCACCTGATCGCGCTGCTGTCGGTCGTCTTCGGCGTGGTGGGTGCGGTGCACGCAGCCATGCACAAGGACGACGTACGGGCCGCGATCGCCTGGGTTGGCGTCATCCTGCTCTCGCCCCTGTTCGGCGCGCTGCTGTATGCGGCGGCCGGCATCAACCGCATCCGCCACGACCAGATCTCCGGGCAGCGCAGCCGGCTGATCAAGGATTACGTGCACCACGCCCGCCCGTTGTTCGGCGACGTGGGGCCGGTGTCCGCGCCGCAATTCGCCGCCCTGCGCATCCTGTGCGACAAGGTCAGCCGTTTCCCGCTGCACGACGGCAATCACATCACCCTGCTGGATAGCGGCGACGAAGCCTATCCCGCGATGCTGGCGGCCATCGATGGAGCCCATCACTGCATCGCACTGCAAAGCTACATATTCGACCATGACCGCATCGGCCTGCAGTTTGCCCAGGCCCTGCGCCGGGCCCACGAACGGGGCGTGCAGGTCCGCGTGCTGATCGACGCCATTGGCTCGAAATACTCGCACCCGCCCATCATCGACCTGCTGCGCCACGATGGCATCCCGGCCGAACTCTTCATCACCAGTCTGCTGGGCCTGCGTACCGCCTACGCCAACATGCGCAGCCACCGCAAGGTGCTGTTCATCGATGGCCACATGGGTTTCATGGGCGGCATGAACATACGCGAAAGCTTCATGAAATCCCTGGTGGGGCCGCATGCCTCGCAAGATACGCACTTTCGCATCGAAGGCCCGCTCGCCGCGCAACTGTTCGCCGCCTTCGCAAACGACTGGGAGTTCTCCACGCGCGAGCGGCTGCGCATAGAAGACTGGTGCCGCATCGTGCCCCTGGCCCCCGAACCACAGGTGCCGGCCCGTTGCGTGCGTTCCAGCCCCGATCGCTTCATTGCCGCCACGCACAACGTGCTGCTGGGCGCGCTGTCTGTGGCGCAACACCACGTACGCATCCAATCCCCGTACTTCCTGCCCGATCAAACCCTGATGGGCGCGCTGAATACCGCGGCACGGCGAGGGGTCACGGTGGACATCGTCATTCCGGGCCACAACAATCTGCGGCTGATCAACTGGGCCATGATGGCACAGCTCGATCAGGTCATAGAAGGCGGCTGCCGGGTATGGCGCTGCCTGGCCCCGTTCAACCATTCGAAGCTGCTTACGGTCGATGACGCCTGGTCGTATGTCGGCTCATCCAACCTGGACCCACGCAGCCTGCGCTTGAATTTCGAACTGGACATGGAAATCTACGACCGGGCCATGGCTCAGCAGCTGGCGGCACGCATCGATGCGCAGATTGCGCAATCGGAAAGGGTCACGATCGAAGCCCTGCAAGCCCAGCCGTACTGGGCAAGGCTGCGCAACCGGGTGATCTGGCTGGCCAGCCCTTATCTTTGAGCCTTTGGGGCGCCCCGCACAGCCCGTATGGCCCGCCCTGCAGGACTCGAACCTGCGACCTGCCGCTTAGAAGGCGGCTGCTCTATCCAGCTGAGCCAAGGGCGGAATCACGGTACGCCGCAACGTGCCGGATCCCCGCATTTTAACCTGATCCGCCCCATTTCCTTTGAAGCAGCGGCATGAACCATCGATGCGTCCCGGCCGGGGCGCCCCGCCCTCGAATCCTGATCAAAACCTTAGGCTTCATGATAGAATCTGCCTCTTGCATCGGGGCGTAGCGCAGCCTGGTAGCGCATCTGCTTTGGGAGCAGAGGGTCGTAGGTTCGAATCCTATCGCCCCGACCATCCATTCAGGTCACCGTCACAGGGACCCTTCACTCCGGAATCCACCATTCATGTCTTGTTCAACTTGCGACGATCTGGGCAAACTTGTCCTGCGCCTGAGTCTGGGCATCTTTCTGTTGTTGCATGGCGTGGCCAAGCTGGGCGCAGACCTTGGCTGGCTGGTCAACGTCCTGACTGGCAAAGGCCTGCCTGGTTTCTTTGCCTACGGCGTCTATCTGGGCGAAGTCGTCGCCCCGATTCTGATTATTCTCGGCCTGTTTACCCGTGTGGGCGCGGCGATTGCAATCGTCAACATGCTCTTCGTCATCGGGCTGATACACCTGGCAGAACTATTCACTCTGGGCAAATCGGGGGGTTACGCACTCGAGTTGCAGGGTATGTTCCTGTTCGGCAGCGTCGCCATCCTTCTGCTGGGCGCAGGGGCCTTCAGCCTGGGCGGGCGCGAGGGGCGCTACAACTGAACGCCGGGCAGGGTCAGCACCACGCAGGCACCGCCCAGCCGCGCACTGCGCTCCAGGTGCACCCCGCCGCCATACAGCTCGGCCAGGTCGCGCACGATCCCCAGGCCGAGCCCTGAGCCCGGCGCTTTTTCGTCGGCCCTCGAGCCCCGCTCGAAGACCCGCTCGAACTGGCCTGGCGCCAGCCCCGGGCCGTCGTCTTCCATCCGGATTTCCAGCCCCCGGGCGCCCAGGCGGGCGGCCACCCGCACCGTACGACGCGCCCACTTTCCGGCATTGTCGAGAAGATTGCCTAGCATCTCCTGAAAATCCTGCGCCTCGCCCTGAAACGCCAGATCCGCAGACACACCACTGAGGTCGTACTGCAGGGCACGCTCGGCATGAACCCTTTCCATGACCCGCACCAGCCCCTGCAGCAACGGCAGCACCGGGCTGCGCAGGCCTGGCTGACGCACGGCGGCCGCGGCCCGGGCGCGCACCAGATGATAATCCACCTGGCGCCGGGCGGCCTCGATCTGCTCGGCCACCAGGCGCGGCAGTTCGGCATCCTGGGCCGCTGCCGCATTGGCCATGACGCTCAGCGGCGTCTTGAGCGCGTGCGCCAGGTTGCCGGCCTGCATGCGGGCACGCTCCAGGCCCTGCGCATTCTGCGCAAGCACCTGGTTGAGATCGTTCACCAAAGGCTGGATTTCAGCTGGGAAAGCGCCGCCGATCCGCTCTGCCTGCCCGCTGCGCAGCGCTGCCAAACGGGATCGCAGCGAGGTCAATGGCCGCAGGCCGAACCAGACCTGCATCCATACGGCGGCCATCAGCCCAAGCAGCAAAATGCCCAGCGCCAGGGCCAACTCGCGATTGAACCGGGCCACCGGCTCGGCCCACAAGGCCTGATCGGCTGCTGCCGACAGCACCAGCCGGTCGCGGGGGCCTTCGGCCGGGTACACCGTACGCACCCGCATCTGCAAAAGCGCATCGTGGCTGGACAGCCGGGTGGTGGTCTGCAGGTCGCCACCCGTCCGCTGGCTGGGTCGATCATCGGCCAGGCGCACATCCCACAATGAGCGCGAACGCAGCAACTGGGCAGACAGGCCATCCTCGGCCGGGGCGGAGATCTGCCAATACAGGCCTGAAAATGGCATGCTGAAGCGCGGATCGGCCGGCTGAGTGGCCAACGAGAGCCGACCTTCCGGATCCACCTGGATGGCTGCGGTCAGGTGATCCAGATAAATACCCAGTTCGCTTTGCAGCTGGGCGCGTATGTGCTGGCGAAACAGCGTCTGTATGCCCCAGCCTGCGGCCGCCACGCTCAGCAACACCCAGATCAGGGTCCCCAGGAGCAGGCGCCAGCGCAAGGACGGGTGGGTGGCATTCACGGGGCCGACGTCTCCCCCGGACAGGCCAGCCGGTACCCCAGACCCCGCAGGGTCTGGATCAGATGGGCCGGAATCTTGCGGCGCAGACGGGCAATGAACACCTCGATGGTGTTCGAGTCGCGGTCGAAATCCTGCGCATAAATATGTTCAGTGAGCTCGGTGCGCGAAACGGCTTCGCCGCGATGCATCATCAGGTACGCCAGGACCCGGTATTCGTGGCTGGTCAGCTCCAGCGGGGCATCATCCAGCCAGATGCGCGCCTGACGCGGATCCAGGCGCAACGGCCCGCAGCAGATATCTGCCGAGGCATGCCCGGCGGCACGACGCAGCAGGGCGCGCACACGGGCCAGCAGCTCTTCGGAGTGAAACGGTTTCGTCAGGTAGTCGTCGGCGCCGGCATCGATGCCCACCACTTTGTCGTGCCAATTGTCGCGTGCCGTCAGGATCAGCACCGGCATGGATCGATTCGCCTGGCGCCAGGCGCGCAGCACGCTCAGGCCGTCGCGCCCAGGCAGGCCGAGATCGAGCACCGCGAGATCGTAGGGTTCATGGAGACCCTGGTATTCGGCCTCGATCCCGTCATGAACCACGTCGACCACGTAGCTGGCCTTCTGGAGCACGTCCTTGAGCTGTGCAGACAGCAGGGGTTCGTCTTCGACCAGCAACAGCCTCATGAGCGCTTTTTCCTGTTGGTTCGAGCGTCCTTGCGAGACACCTTGATCACCTCGCCTGTACGCGCGTCTACGTCGAGCTTGACCAGTCGGCCCTCGGGCTGCAGGATCTTGAATTCGTAGATCCAGCGAATCTCGCAATCGCGGCCTTTTCTGCGCGCGTGCTTGCAATCGTCGTCCTCTTCGAACTCGACCTTCAGTACCTGGCCGGGATACGTCTTCTGCACGCTGGCCAGAACCTCTTGCAGGGGCAGGACCTCGCCCAAGGCCTGCAGTTGCTCGGCCCGCTCGCGGTCGTCGTCGTCGGCCTGGCTGCTGGCGGCATACAAGCCCAGGGGCGCGGCCAGCGTGGCCATCAAAAGATTTCTGCGGTTCATGTCGGTTTCCTCTTTAGGTTCAAGATACCCACACGATACGCATCTGACCCTGAACAGCAGATGAACGGGCGGCCACCCGAAGGCGGCTAGCCGAACCGCCCGGTAATGTAGTCTTCGGTCTCTTTGCGCCGCGGCTTGACGAAGATCTGATCGGTGGGGCCGTATTCCATGAGCTCGCCCAGGTACATATACGCGGTGTAGTCCGAACAGCGCGCGGCCTGTTGCATGTTGTGCGTGACGATGACCACGGTGTAGTCCCATTTGAGTTCGGCAATCAGTTCTTCGACCTTCGCTGTGGAAATGGGGTCCAGCGCCGAGCAGGGCTCATCGAGCAGAATGACCTCGGGTTTGATGGCCACCCCGCGCGCAATGCACAGGCGCTGCTGCTGCCCGCCCGACAGGCCGTTGCCGTTCTGGCCCAGTTTGTCTTTGACTTCGTTCCACAGCGCGGCCTTGGTCAGGGCCCATTCGACGCGCTCATCCATCTCGCCCTTGCTCAAGCGCTCGAACAGGCGCACGCCAAACGCGATGTTGTCGTAAATGCTCATGGGAAACGGCGTTGGCTTTTGGAACACCATGCCGACCTTGGCGCGGATCAGGGAGATGTCGCGCTTCGAGTTGAGCAAGTCTTCGCCATCGAGCTCGATGGTGCCCTCGGCGCGCTGGCCTGGATAGAGCTCGAACATGCGATTGAAGGTACGCAGCAGCGTCGATTTCCCGCAGCCCGAGGGGCCGATGAAAGCCGTGACCTTGTGCTCGAAGATATCCATGTTGATATCGTGCAGCGCATGGAAGTTGCCATAGTAGAAGTTCAGGTTGCGCACCGCCAGTTTGGTGCGCTCATCGGGCATATGCAGGGTGGATGTCATGGGATGGCTTGCCGGCATCATTTGCGAAACAGGCTGCGGGCGGCAATGTTGATCGCCAGTACCAGCAGGGTGATCAGGGCGGCTCCGGCCCAGGCGAGATGGTTCCAGTCTTCGAACGGGCTGGCGGCATACTGGAAGATCACCACCGGCAGGTTGGCCATGGGCGCGTTCATGTTCAAAGACAGGAACTGGTTGTTGAGCGCGGTAAACAGCAATGGGGCCGTCTCCCCCGCAATACGCGCCACCGCCAGCAGGATGCCGGTGATGATGCCCGAGCGCGCGGCCCGGTAGGAAATGAACAGCACGATGCGCCACTGTGGGCAACCCAGCGCCGCAGCCGCCTCGCGCAGGCTGTTGGGTACCAGGCCCAGCATATTGTCGGTGGCGCGCACCACCACCGGGATGACCAGAATAGCCAGTGCAAAGGCCCCCGCCCAGCCGGAATAGTGCCCGACCTGCGCAACGTATACGGCATAGATGAACAGGCCGATGACGATCGAGGGGGCCGAGAGCAGCACGTCATTCAGGAACCGGGTCATCGGTGCGAGCCAGCCGCGCTGGCCATATTCGGCCAGGTACGTACCGGCCAGCACACCGATCGGGGTACCGATCAGTGTCGCCACGCCTGAAATCAGGACGCTGCCGACGATGGCATTCAGCAGGCCGCCCGCCTCGCCGGGGGGTGGCGTGCTCTCGAGCAGCAGAGCGGGCGACAGCGCCGCCCCCCCCTTGACCAGCAAGGTGATGATGATCCACGCCAGCCAGAACAGACCCGAGCCCAGTGCAAGACCCGAGAGGCCCAGCATCAGGCGGTTGGTGAAGCGTCGGCGCCGATAGAGCGGATTATTGGACAGAATGGGGGCGGGTGTTGCAGCCATGTCAGCGAGTCCCCTCTTTGCGGGCCATGCGCAGCAGCATGAATTTCGACAGCGCCAGCACCACGGTGGTGATCAGAAAAAGTATCAGCCCCAGTTCGAGCAGCGCCGATTTCTGCAAACCGCCGGCTTCGTTGAATTCGTTGGCCAGCGCCGAAGCGATCGAGTTGGACGGCGAGAAAATGGAGGACGGCAGCTTGAAAGCGTTGCCGATCACGAAGGTGACCGCCATGGTTTCGCCCAGGGCCCGGCCCAGGCCCAGCATGATGCCGCCAATGACACCTTGGCGGGTATAGGGCAGCATCACCTTCCAGACCACTTCCCAGGTGGTGCTGCCCAGGCCGTACGCAGATTCCTTGAGCATGGCGGGCACCTGTTCGAAGACGTCGCGCATCACCGCCGCAATAAAGGGCACGATCATGATGGACAGAATCAGGCCCGCCGTGAACAGCCCGATGCCCATGGGCGGACCGGCAAACAGATGCTCGAGTACCGGCACGCCGGCAAACAGGCCGATGACGTGCGGCTGCACGTGGGCCTGAAACAGCGGCACGAACACGAACAGGCCCCACATGCCGTAGATGATGGACGGGATGGCCGCCAGCATCTCGATGGCAATGCCCAGGGGCCGCCGCATCCACATCGGGGCGAGCTCGGTCAGGAACCAGGCGATGCCGAAGGAGACCGGCACGGCAATCAGCAAGGCCAGAAACGAGCTGATCAAGGTACCGGCCACCGTGACCAGCGCGCCGAAGTTCTGCCGCACGGGATCCCAGTCTTCGCCCCAGAGAAACGCGGGGCCAAAAGTCATGATGGCGTCCCGGCTGCCATATACCAGGGAGCCCAGTATGCCCAGCAACAGGACAAAAACCAGGAAGGCGAACAGGCGCGTGAGCTGCCTGAACCCGGCGTCAGCCCATGGCCGGCTGCGAAACCGGCTCATGGCGCGCTCCAGAGTGCGCGAATGCGCTGGACGAGCGGATCGGGCAGCGGCACGTAGTCGAGCGTGCGGGCCAGCGCAGCACCCTGGCTGAAGGCCCAGTCAAAGAACGCATAGACTTGCTGGTTGCGCTCTGGCCGGATAGGACGCTTGCGCACCAGGATGAAGCTGGCCGCGGTGATGGGCCAGGCATCCGGGCCCGCCTGATTATCCAGCATCAGCCCCATGCTCGGGTCATCGTCGTCGCTGGCCGCCAGCGCCGCTGCCACGAAAGTGTCCTGGGTGGGCTGCACGAAGCGGCCGGCGCGGTTTTCCAGCTGAGCCCACGACAGATCATTCTGATGCGCATAGGCGAATTCGACATAGCCGATGGCATTGCGGATCTGGCGCACGTAGGCCGCCACCCCCTCGTTGCCCTTGCCGCCGTGCCCTGTGGGCCATTTGATCGCCTTGCCCTGGCCGACCTCGGCCGCCCAGCGCGCCGAGACCTGCGACAGATAATGCGTCCATACGAAGGTGGTGCCCGAGCCATCGGCCCGATGGACGACGACAATGCCGTGCGCGGGCAGCTTGAGCCCCGGATTCAGGGCCGCGATGGCGGGATCGTCCCAACGGGTGATCCGGCCCAGAAAAATGTCGGCCAGAACCGGCCCCGTCAGGCGCAGTTCGCCGGCCGCCACGCCCGGCAGGTTGACGATGGGCACGATGGCGCCGATGATGGCCGGGAACTGCAGCAAATCATACCGCTGCAGCTGATCGAGCGGCATGGGATCATCCGACGCGCCAAAATCCACCGTGCCAGCGATGATCTGCTGCTGCCCGCCACCCGAGCCGATCGATTGGTAATTGACCCGATGCCCGGTTTCCTTGTGATACTGGGCGGCCCACTTGGCATAGATGGGGTACGGAAACGACGCCCCCGCGCCAGTCAGGTCGGCGGCGTATGCTGCCGGGCACGCCAACAGGACCAGGCTGATCCAGATGATGGACAAGCTGCGCAGGCGCATGCCCCCTCCGTGCAAGATGTACCCTCGGGCACTGATTCAGGCCAAAACCCAGATGATAGGCTATCAATATGACAATTTGATGACAATTTCCACTTTGACCCCATGGACGCCCCAGGCCACTCGCAAGCGCCGTGGGATTCAGGCCAGGCGCGCCATCAGGTGCTGATGCAGGTTAAAGGGCGCGCGACGGTTGCGCACCCGCAGATAGCGGCCATCGGCCTGTACCGCCCAGGCCAGCTGGTTGTCGCGCCAGGCAAACGTAAAGGCCTCGTCGATCACGCGCCGGCGCAAAGCCTTGTCGAGCACCGGAAAGGCGAGCTCGACCCGGCGCAGGAAATTGCGGTCCATCCAGTCGGCCGAAGACAGATACAGGGCTTCGGCGCCGTCCTGGTAAAAATAAAACACCCGCGAGTGCTCGAGGAAGCGCCCTATGATCGAACGCACCCGGATGCGTTCGGAGAGCCCTGGCACCCCCGCCTGCAGGGCGCAGGCGCCGCGCACGATGAGATCCACGCGCACCCCGGCCTGGCTGGCCTGATATAAGGCCTGGATCACGGTGGGCTCGAGCAGCGAGTTCATTTTGGCCCGGATCCGGGCACGCCGGCCCGCGCGGGCAAACTCGGTTTCGCGCTGGATGAGTTGCAGCACCGTCTCGTGCAGCGTGAAGGGCGACTGCAGCAGCAGCTTGAGCTCGCGCCGCGCGCCCAGCCCCGTGAGCAGCGAAAAGATCTGATCCATGTCTTCACAGATCTGCTGATTGGCGGTGAGCAGGCCAAAATCGGTGTATACACGGGCCGTGCGCGAGTGATAATTGCCGGTGCTCAGGTGCCCGTAACGACGCAGGCGCCCTTCTTCGCGGCGCAGCACGAGCGCCATTTTCGCGTGCGTCTTGTGGCCGACCACGCCATAACTGACGTGAGCGCCCACTTCTTCGAGGCGGGCTGCCCAATTGATGTTGGTCTGCTCGTCGAAACGCGCCATGAGTTCGACCACCACGGTGACTTCTTTGCCCGCCCGGGCCGCCGACAGCAGCAGGCCCATGAGCTCGGAGTCTTCACCCGTGCGGTAGATGGTCTGCTTGATGGCCACCACCTGGCTGTCGAGCGCCGCGCTGCGCAGGAACATGAGCACCGGCTGGAACGACTGATAGGGATGGTGCAGAAGATGGTCGCGAGCCGCAATGGCGGCGAACATCATTTCGGGGCGCTGCACTTCGGCATCGAAAGGCTCGGGAATGCGCGGCCTGAACACCGGGTATTCCAGATCGGGGCGATTGATCCGGTCGCACAGCTGCATCAGGCGCGCCAGATTCACCGGGCCATTGATGCGATAGGTGTCCGCCGGCCCCAGGTTGAACTCGCGCTGCAGGAAAAGCTCGAGATCGGGCGGCATGGCGTGGGCGATCTCGAGCCGTACCGACGCGCCGAAATTGCGCTGCGAGAGCTCGCCCTGCAGGGCCTGTCTCAGGTTGGTGATCTCTTCTTCGTCTACATACAGATCGCTGTTGCGGGTCACCCGCCATTGGTAGCAGCCGAGCACATCCATGCCCGGGAAAAGCTCGCCCACGAATGCATTGATGACCGTGGTCAACAGCATGTAGCCATCGGGGATGCCGGCAATCTCGGCCGGCACCTTGATCATGCGCGGCAAGGCACGCGGTGCCTGAACGATGGCGATATGGCCTTCGCGCCCGAACGCGTCTTCGCCGGTCAGCGAGATGATGAAATTGAGGCTCTTGTTATAGACCCGGGGAAAAGGGTGGGCCGGGTCCAGCCCGATCGGGGTCAGCAGCGGCATCACGTCGCGCTGGAACAGACCATGGGCCCATTCGCGCTGCAGATCCGTCCAGCCCGTGGAATAGACCAGCCCCACCCCCTGCTCGAGCAGCCGGGGCATGACTTCGCCCGCGAGCAGGCGGTTCTGCCGGTCGACCAGCACGTGCGCCGCCCGTTGCACCCGGTCGAAGGCCTCGTCGGGCGTCAGGCCATCGACACCACGCAGGTCCGGGGTCTGGCGTTGCTGCTCCTTGAGGCTGGCCATGCGGATCTCGAAGAACTCGTCCAGGTTCGAACCGACGATGCACAGATAGCGCAGGCGCTCCAGGGCCGGCACATCGCTGCGCTCGGCCATGGACAGCACGCGTTCATTGAATTTCAGGACAGAAAGCTCGCGATTGAGCAAGGGTGGCAATTCTGCGGCGCCCACGAAACGGCTCCATGATCAAGGAATCCCGACTGAACCACTATAATCGCACAGTGTGACAATTTCGGGTATGGACATGAGCGAGCGGCTGGCCTCGATCGACCTCGGATCCAACACGTTCCGCCTTTCCATCGGCCGGGTCGTTCGCCAGGGTGGCTGTGCCCAGGTCTACACCGAAGACCACCTGCGTGAGCTGGTGGCCATGGCCGAGGGCCTGGATGAACACCAGCGGCTGCGGCCGGCCGCCATCGAACAGGCGCTGGCCACCCTGCGGCGCTTTGGCGAGCGCCTGCGTGGCTTCCCACCCGCCAATGTGCGCTGCGTGGCCACCAACACCTTTCGCGTGGCGCGCAACGCGGCAGACATCCTGCCCGCGGCCGAGCGCGCACTGGGCTTTCCGATCGAGATCATCTCGGGCCTCGAAGAAGCGCGCCTCATCTACCTGGGGGTCATGCAGGACCTCCCGCCCACCGACCACCACCGGCTGGTCATCGACATTGGCGGCGGCTCCACCGAGTTCATCATCGGCCGCGGCAAAACGCCCCTGCAGCTGGCTTCGCTCGAGCTCGGCTGCACCACCCTGACTCGGCGCTTCTTCCCCCAGGGCCGAATCACCGAAGCCAGGATGCAGCAGGCCATACTGGCCGCACGGGTGGCGATCGTGGGGATTGCGAGCCGATATCGCCAGGCCGGCTGGCAAGAGGCCTATGGCTCCTCGGGCACCGCCAAGGGTCTGATGGCCATCCTGCGCGGCAACGGCCTGAGCCAGACGGGCATCACCGCGTCGGGCATGCAGCAGCTGCGGGCCGGTCTGGTGCGCAGGGGCCAGGTTCGCCTGGAAGACTGGGTCGGCCTGAAACCCGAGCGCGTCCCGGTACTGCCCGGTGGCCTGGCCATCATGATCGCGGCCTTCCACGAGCTGGGCATCGACACGATGCAGACGGGTGAAGGCGCCTTGCGCACGGGCGTGCTGCAGGACCTGCTGGGGCGCGACCAACACCGGGATCAGCGCGACGAAACCGTGCGCCAGTTCATCCGGCGCTATGCCCTGGATGACGGACAGGCGGAAAATGTCTGCCGCCTGGCGCTGGCGCTGTTCGACCAGCAGCCGGCGGCCGAAGATGCGATCGAGCGGCTCGAATTGCGCCGCGCCCTGGGCTGGACGGCGCGCCTGCACGAGGTGGGCCTGGCCATCTCGCGCCACGATTATCACAAACACGCCGCCTATATTCTTGAACACGCCGATATGCCGGGGTTTTCACACGATGACCAGAAACTGCTGGCGTTTCTCGCGCTGGGCCACCAGGGGCGCCTGGCCAAGGTGCGTGCCTGCAAGCCCGACGCGGCGCGCTGGCTGGCCCTGCTGTGCCTGCGCTTGGCCGTCCTGTTTTTCAGACGGCGCGACGCAGCCGATGTCCCGGCCATGACGCTGCAATCGGCCTACCCGCACGTATTCCTGACGCTCGACGCCCGATGGCTGGCCGATCGGCCGCTCACCCGCTTTCAGTTGGCTGCCGAGACCCGGATCTGGCATAAGGTCGGGATCACCCTCGAAATTCTCGAAGCCAATGCTCAGAGCATGCCGAAATGACGCTTGTAGCGTATGTCCAGCCATTCGAGATCGAGCAGGATGGGGAAGTCGGCCGTATGAAAATCCGGATCCCAGGCCGGTTCCCCACAGATGGTGGCCCCCAGATGCAGGTATCCCTTGATCAGTGGCGGCACGCGGGCCGGTTCCTGGCGGTTCAGGCGCTCCAGGGGCCAGGGCAGCAGCGGCTGCAGGCGGGGTACATCGGGGTGCCGCTCCAGCAGAACCCGGGCGCGACGCCAGACCTCGGAGGCCGTGATGCCGCCATCTCGCAGGCTGACGCTAGCGCAACCCAGCATGTAGCGGTAGCCGCCCTGCATCATGATCTGCGCCAGCCCCGACCACAACAGCATGATGGCAGTGCCATGCCGGTAGCCGGCATCGATGCACGAGCGGCCGACCTCGACCAGCAGGGGTCGCAGCGCGTGCATGGGAGCCAGGTCGAATTCCGACTCTGAATAATAGCCACCGGCCTCGACGGCCGCCTGCGGTGTCAGCAGGCGATAAGTGCCCACCACTTGGCCCGTGCGGCTGTCACACACCATGAAATGCAAGCACCATGGATCGAAGCGGTCTACATCGCGGTCGCCCTGGGCATGAGGAAAATGCGCGCCCAGTTCTTCGGTGAAGATGCGCAACCGCAGCCGCTGCAGCTCGGCCAGCTCGGCCTCGGTACGCGCAAGGCTCAGGGTCAGGCCGCCGACCTCGAGCCCTTTCCAGTCGATCTGCTTCATGGTCGCGTCACGTCAGGCGAACCGCCAGCAGCTGACGAACACCTTCATCAGCCTGGACCGGATCCGCTGCCTCGACCATCAGGCGCAGCTTGGGCTCAGTGCCCGAGGCCCGCACCAGTACCCGGCCACGGCCGGACAAGGCACGCTCCACCGCGTGGATCGCGGCCTGCAGGCCCTCGTGGGCCTGCCAGTCAAGGCCCGGCGCGAGCGGTACATTGACCATCTTCTGTGCATACAGAGCCAGGCCGGCCGTCAGGTCGGCCAGACGCCGGGCGCCCGTGTGGCGCAGGGCCGCCAATACCTGCAGTGCGGCCACGATGCCATCACCTGTCGAGTGGCGATCGAGACACAGCAGGTGGCCAGAGCTTTCGCCGCCATATAGCCAGCCGCGCTGGTGCAGGCGCTCGAGTACGTAGCGGTCACCCACTTGGGCGCGCTCGAAGGCAATGCCCAGCTCGAACATGCGCTGCTCGAAGCCGACGTTGGTCATCAGCGTGCCCACGACCCCGGCCACTGCCCGTTCACGGGCCCGGTCCCGCACAATGGCGTAGAGCAGCTCGTCGCCATTGAACAGACGCCCGTCGGCATCCACCATCTGCAGCCGGTCGGCGTCGCCATCGAGCGCAATGCCCAGGTCGGCCTGATGCTCAATGACCGCGCGCTGCAAGGCCTCGGGGTGGGTGGCCCCCACCCCTTCGTTGATGTTGAAGCCATCGGGCTGGCAGCCAATGGCGATCACCTCGGCACCCAACTCGCGAAACACGTGCGGGGCGATGTGGTAGGCCGCCCCGTGGGCGGCATCGACCACGAGCTTCAGCCCCTGGAGATCGAGTGCGTTGGGGAACGTGCTTTTGCAGAATTCGATATAGCGCCCCGCCGCATCGTTGATGCGGCGGGCCCGCCCCAGGCCCGCTGAATCCGCGCACCCCGGCGGCTCTTCGAGGCGCGCCTCGATCGCCGCTTCGGTGGCATCGGGCAGTTTGGTACCGGCACCCGAGAAGAACTTGATGCCATTGTCGTAGTGGGGGTTGTGAGAGGCACTGATCACAATGCCGGCGGCCAACCGCCAGGCACGCGTCAGATAGGCCACGGCCGGCGTGGGAATGGGCCCGGCCAGCAGGACATCCACGCCTGCCGCCGACAGGCCCGCCTCGAGGGCCGCTTCGAGCATGTAGCCCGAGATGCGCGTATCTTTGCCGATCACCACCGTCGGGCGGCCGCTGGCGGCATCGGCTGCTTCACCGGCGAGTACCCGCCCGGCGGCATAACCCAGCCGCAAGGCAAACCCGGCGTTGATGCAATCGCCCCCCACGATGCCACGCACCCCGTCCGTGCCAAAGTACTTGCGTCCGCTCATGTCGTGGCTCCCAGGATTGCCGCCCGGACTTTCAGGGCATCCACGGTGTCGGCGACATCATGCACCCGCACGATGCCGGCACCGCGCTCGACTGCCAGCAGGGCTGCTGCGACGCTACCCCCCAGGCGCGCTGTGACTGGCCGCCCGGTTACAGCACCGATCATGGACTTGCGCGACAGGCCCACCAGGACCGGAAACCCGGGTTCTGCAATCTGCCGCAAGCCATGCAGCAAGGTGTAATTATGCGCGACCGTCTTGCCAAAGCCAAAGCCCGGATCGAGCACGATGCGATCGCCCGCCACCCCCGCCTCGCGCAGGCGTTGGGCGCCACGGGCGAGAAAATCACGCACTTCGGCCACAACGTCCTTGTAATGTGGGGCATCCTGCATGCTGCGCGGCTGGCCCTGCATGTGCATCACACAGACGGCACAAGCGCTTGGTGCAACCGCTTCGGGCGCCCCCGGCGCCATGAACCCATTGATGTCGTTGATCATGTCGGCGCCCGCCTGCAGCACCACCCGCATGACCTCAGGCTTGCAAGTATCCACCGACAGCGGCAGGCCGCAGGATTGCAGGGCCTCGAGCACCGGCAGGACGCGGCGCAATTCTTCGGCGGCCGAAACGCCATGGGACCCCGGGCGGGTGGATTCCCCGCCGATATCGAGCAGGTCGGCGCCCTCTTCGCACAGGCGCCAGGCCTGTGCGATCGCCCGGTCGGCCTGGAAATAGGCATTGCCGTCGGAAAATGAATCGGGCGTGACGTTGACGACCCCCATGACCAACGGGCGCTGCAGGGATATCCTGTAACGCCCGCAAAGCAGCGTGCCCGAAGTGCTGCCGCCAGACACGGTCAGACAGGCGTGGTGGCCGGATCTTGATCGTTCTTGGCCGTCGCCTGCCCCGTGGAGGGGGGCGTGTGCGGCGGCGTATCGCCGCCGCCGGACGCGTGCGGCGGGCGCGGTGGACGACCTTCCATGATGTCGTTGATCTGTTCGGCGTCGATGGTCTCCCACTCGAGCAGGGCCTTGGCCATGGCATGCATCTTGTCTTGATTGCTTTCGATGAGCTCGCGTGCAATGCGGTATTGCTCATCGATGATGCTGCGGATTTCGGCATCGACCTTCTGCATGGTGGCCTCTGAGACGTGCGTGGTTTTGGTGACGCTGCGCCCCAGGAAGACCTCGCCCTCGTTTTCGGCATACACCACGGGCCCCAAGGTGTCGGTCATGCCGTAGCGGGTGACGATGTCGCGCGCGATCTGCGTCGCCCGCTCGAAATCGTTCGATGCGCCCGTCGTCATTTGGTGCATGAAGACTTCTTCGGCAATGCGCCCGCCGAACAGCACCGCGATCGTGTTCAGCAGGCGTTCTTTATCCATGCTGTAGCGGTCGGTTTCGGGCAGCTGCATGGTGACCCCCAGCGCCCGCCCACGCGGGATGATGGTGACCTTGTGCACCGGATCGGTCTTGGGCAGCAGACGCGCCACCAGGGCATGCCCGGACTCGTGGTAGGCCGTATTGCGGCGCTCTTCCTCGGGCATGATCATGGAACGCCGTTCGGCCCCCATGATGATCTTGTCCTTGGCCTTTTCGAGATCCGCCATGTCGACCGTGCGCCCATTGCGGCGTGCCGCAAAAAGGGCGGCCTCGTTGATGAGGTTGGCCAGGTCGGCCCCGGAAAAGCCCGGCGTACCGCGGGCCAGCACGTTGGGATCGACGTCGGGTGCGATGGGCACCTTGCGCATGTGGACTTTCAGGATCTGTTCGCGCCCGCGGATATCGGGCAGCGAGACCACCACCTGGCGGTCGAAGCGCCCAGGCCGCAACAGGGCCGGGTCGAGCACGTCAGGGCGGTTGGTGGCGGCGATCACCAGCACCCCCTGGCCGGTTTCGAAGCCATCCATTTCGACCAGCAGCTGGTTGAGCGTCTGTTCGCGCTCGTCGTTGCCGCCACCGAGGCCGGCACCCCGCTGGCGCCCGACCGCATCGATTTCGTCGATGAAGATGATGCACGGCGACTGCTTCTTGGCATTTTCGAACATGTCGCGCACGCGGGCCGCGCCCACGCCGACGAACATCTCGACGAAATCGGAACCGGAAATACTGAAGAACGGCACCTTGGCTTCGCCGGCGATGGCCTTGGCCAGCAGGGTCTTGCCGGTACCGGGCGGCCCCACCATGAGCACCCCGCGGGGAATACGCCCGCCCAGGCGCTGGAATTTGGTGGGATCGCGCAGGAAATCGACCAGTTCCTGGACGTCTTCCTTGGCCTCGTCGCAGCCGGCGACGTCTGCAAAAGTGACGTTGTTGTTGTTTTCATCGAGCATGCGGGCGCGCGACTTGCCGAAACTGAACGCGCCGCCCTTGCCGCCCCCCTGCATCTGGCGCATGAAAAAGATCCACACGCCGATGAGCAGCAGCATGGGGAACCATGAAATGAACAGGCTGGTGAGGAAGGATGGTTCTTCGCGGGCCTTGCCGGAGACCTGGACGCCGTTCTTGACCAGTTCGGGCACCATCCAGAGGTCGCCCGGCGAGGTCAGGCTGTAGGAGCGCCCGGCATCGGGCGTGACATACAGCGTATCGCCCTGGATGTCGACCTTGTTGATGCGCCCGGCACGGGCATCATCCATGAATTGGGTGTAGCTGACCGCGTCCCCGCTGCTGGCGGGCCGGCCGTCGAACTGCTTGAACACCGTGAAGAGCACAAGCGCAATCACCAGCCAGACTGCGACCTTGGAAAACGAGTTGTTCAATGCGAAATCTCCGTGGTTTTGCGCTGTCTTCGCTGCCAAAGTACCCGGCAGGAAAGTATCAGGCGTATCTGATTGCCATTTTACCCGATCTGTGCATTGACCAATCTGCCCCCAGGCCGGGTTATCGGCCGTGCCGCTGCGCGGCCGGCTTCAGACCGATGCCGATCAGGTAGGTTTCAGCCGACTCGCTGCGCGAGGCGGCCGGCTTGCGCTCGAGCACCCGTACGAAATGCCGCTTGAAAGCCTGCACGAGCTGCGAAAAGCCGCTGCCGTGAAACGCCTTGACGATCAAGGCGCCGCGCGGTTGCAGATGCCCGCAGGCGAATTCGAGCGCCAGTTCGCACACGTGCTCCATGCGCGCCGCATCGGCCGAAGCCACACCAGACAAGTTGGGGGCCATATCGGAAATGACAAGATCGACCGGCTGCCCCGCCAGCCGGTCGCGCAACTGCTGCAGCACAGCGTCCTCGCGGAAGTCGCCCTGAATGAACTCGACCCCTGCCACGGGTTCCATGGGCAGCAGGTCCAGGGCCAGGATGCGCCCCTGGACCTGGCCTTGCGGCCCTGCCAGACGTTCGCGCACCACCTGCGACCAGCTGCCGGGCGCAGCACCCAAATCGACCACCACCGCGCCTGGCCGCAACAGCGATTCGCCCTCGAGCAGCTGGATCAGCTTGAAGGCTGCCCGGGCCCGATAGCCCTTTTGTTGCGCCATTTTGACGTAGGGATCCTGAATGTGGCGCTGCATCCAGGCCTTGGAGAATTTTTTCTTGGCCATGCCATTACAATTGCCAGATGACGAAACTGGAAATCACCCCGGCCCAGCGGCGCGCATTGCGCGCCCAGGCCCACGCCCTGAACCCGGTGGTCCTGGTCGGCGACCGCGGCTTGGCGCCCTCGGTGCTGGGTGAAATCGAACGCAGCCTGCAGGCCCACGAACTCATCAAGGTACGTATCTCGGGGGCCGAGCGGGATGTCCGCGAAACCATGCTGGCCCATTTGTGCGACACGCTTGGGTGCGCCGCGGTAGACCACCTGGGCAAGATTCTGATCCTGTACAGGCCCCGCGCAACCCCTGCCGCCGCCCAGGCGCCCGATGATCGCACGCCGGTCGCGGCAAGCCGGCGCGCTACCCAAAGACCGGGCAGGGTACAGCAGGCCCGCACGGTGGCGGCCGATGCACCTGGCCGCCCCGCACCGCGCCCACGGCAGCCCGCGCACGGCACGCGCCGGCCCATTGGCGGCACCGCCACAGCCCCCCGCCCCAGACGCCGGGTCGGCAGCGCGCTGTCGCTGCGGGCGGGGCGGCGCAGTAGCCGCACTACTCGTAGCTGACCGCGCGGATTTCGTATTCGCGTACCCCGGCCGGCGCGCGCACCTCGACCACGTCGCCGGCGCTTTTGCCAATCAGGGCCCGGGCCACCGGGCTGGATACGGAAATGCGGTTGGCGCGGATGTCGGCCTCCATGTCGCCCACGATCTGGTACACCAGACGCTGGCCGGATTCCAGGTCTTCGATTTCGACCGTTGCGCCAAACACCACCCGACCATCGGCATCGAGTTCGGCCGGATGAATGATCTGGGCGTTGGACAGGGCGCCCTCGAGTTCCTTGATGCGCCCTTCGATGAAGCCCTGACGCTCGCGGGCTGCATCGTATTCGGCATTTTCGGACAGGTCGCCCTGGGCCCGTGCTTCGGCAATGGCATTGATGACGTCCGGGCGTTCGACCGTCTTGAGACGTTGCAGTTCGGCTTGCAGGCGCTCAGCCCCGCGAGCGGTCAGGGGGATCGCAGACATGGTGTGGACTCGAGAAGGAAAACGCCCCATGCGCGGGGCGCCCCGATTTTATGGATACATGCGAAAAACCCCGGCAGAACCGGGGTGCTGCTTCATATTGTGGGCATTTCGAACGAAAAAATCAAGCCCTGCCGCGCAATAGCGCGTGCAGCAGAATCGCCCCAAAAGTGGCCGTGCCGATACCATCCAGGCGAAAGCCGCCCAGTTCGAGCGCAAAGTTGCCGGCCCCGAGAATCAGCGTCACCGCAGCGACGATGAGGTTGCGATTATCGCTGAAATCGACCTGGTTGACGACCCAGATGCGCGCACCGGCGATGGTGATCAAACCAAACACCACGACCGACATGCCGCCCAGCACCGGACCGGGAATGGCCTGTATGACGGCCCCGAACTTGGGCGAGAACCCCAGCAACAGCGCCACCAGGGCCGCCACCACGAACACCAGCGTCGAATAGATCTTGGTGACGGTCATGACGCCGATGTTCTCGGCATATGTCGTGACCCCGGTCCCGCCCACCGATCCCGAGATCATGGTGGCCACCCCATCGCCCAGGAAGGCCCGCCCCAGGTAGCGATCGAGGTTCTGCCCGGTCATGGCGCTGACCGCCTTGATATGACCCAGGTTTTCGGCGACCAGGATGATCGCCACCGGGGCAATCACGCCGATGGCGTGGGCCTGGAAGACCGGCGTGGTCACCTGCGGCAAACCCAGCCACGGCGCAGCGGCAATTGCGGCGAAATCGATCGGCGCCCCCAGGCCCAGGCCATTGGCCAGCAAGGCGTACAGTACACAGGCCGCCAGCAGGCCGACCAGAATCAGCAGACGCTGCACCAGCCCCCGGGTATAGACCGCCACACCCCCCACGCACAAGATGGTCAGCAAGGCCATCAGGGCCTCGAAGAGGCTGCCGCCCATGGCCCCCTTGGCCGCGATCGGTGCCAGATTCAGGCCGATGACGGCCACTACGGCCCCGGTCACCACCGGCGGCATCCAGCGATCGATCCACTCTGCAGCCCCTCCCTGGCGGGCATTCACCCACATGACCAGCAGCCCGATCAGGGCATAGAGAAAGCCACAAACCACGATGGCGCCCAGGGCGACGCCCATATTCAGATTCGGACCGCTGCCGGCATAGCCGCTGACCGCCACCACCCCGCCAATGAAGGCAAAGCTGGAGCCCAGGTAACTGGGCACGCGCCCGCCCACGAACAGGAAGAACACCAGCGTGCCCACCCCGGACATGAGGATGGCCATGTTGGGATCGAAGCCCATGATGAGCGGTGCCAGAATCGTCGAGCCGAACATGGCCACGACGTGCTGAGCGCCCATGGCCACCGTCTGCGGCAAGGGCATGGTTTCATCGGGTTGCACCACGGCCCCTTCGGCCGTCCCCGAGACCAGGCGCCAGCGCGGGAAATAGGTCTGAGACATGATTTGAGCTCTCGATCTGTATGACGCGGTTCAAAAAAACCCCGCCGAGAATGGCGGGGCAATGGTTTCGTTGGAGCTTCAGCTTGCGTGCGCGGCGTGCATGGACTGCAGTGAATACACCGTCAGGCCATCGCCATGACGCAAGTACTGCAGACCCTCGACCGCGGCGCAGGCCCCCGCGATGGTGGTGAAGAACGTGACCCGGTTGGCCAGCGCCTGGATGCGTATGGCACGCGAGTCCGCGATCGCATTGCGCCGCTCTTCGACGGTGTTGATCACCATGGCGATCTCGTCGTTCTTGAGCATGTCGACGATATTGGGCCGGCCTTCGGTCACCTTGTTGACACGTTTGACCACCAGGCCGGCCGCCTCGATGACGTCGGCCGTACCGCGGGTGGCCACCAGCTGAAAGCCCATGCCAGCCAGCCCACGGGCCACCTCGACGGCGCGTGGTTTGTCTTGGTCGCGCACGCTGATGAACACCTGCCCCGCCTCGGGCAGCCAGGCTCCGGCAGCGATCTGCGATTTGACGAAAGCTTCGCCAAACGACTCGCCCACCCCCATGACCTCACCCGTGGATTTCATTTCGGGCCCGAGGATCGTATCGACGCCCGGAAACTTGATGAAGGGGAAGACGGCTTCCTTGACGCAGTAATAGCGCGGCTCGGGGACCGTCTGGACCGCTTGCGACGCCAGGCTGCGACCGGCCATGACGCGCGCAGCGATCTTGGCAAGCGGACTGCCGGTGGCCTTGGAGACGAAAGGCACGGTGCGCGATGCCCGCGGGTTGACCTCGAGCACGTAGACTTCGCCTTCCTGAATGGCGAACTGCACGTTCATCAGGCCCTTGACGTTCAGTGCGCGGGCCATGAGCGTGGTCTGGCGCCGGATCTCCTGTACGGTTTCGGGCGACAGTGAATACGGCGGCAGGCTGCAGGCCGAATCCCCCGAATGCACGCCGGCTTGCTCGATGTGCTCCATGACCCCGCCGATGATGACTTGTTCGCCATCGGCCAGGCAATCGACATCGACCTCGGTGGCATTATTGAGAAAGTGATCGAGCAACACCGGAGAGTCATTACTGACCTTGACAGCCTCGCGCATGTAGCGCTCGAGGTCCTGGGGTTCGTGCACGATTTCCATGGCGCGCCCGCCCAGCACGTAGCTGGGGCGCACCACCAGCGGATAGCCGATTTCCGATGCCAGCGCCAGGGCCTCGTGTTCGGTGCGCGCCGTGCGGTTGGCCGGCTGACGCAGGCCCAGCTTGTTGAGCAGCTTCTGGAAGCGTTCGCGATCTTCGGCCACGTCGATCGAATCCGGGCTGGTGCCGATGATGGGCACCCCGCTGGCCTCGAGCGCGCGGGCCAGCTTGAGGGGCGTCTGCCCGCCATACTGCACGATTACGCCCAGGGGGTTTTCCTTGTGCACGATTTCGAGCACGTCTTCGAGCGTCAGCGGCTCGAAATACAGGCGATCGGACGTGTCGTAATCGGTGGAGACGGTTTCGGGATTGCAGTTGACCATGATGGTTTCAAAACCATCCTCACGCAAAGCGATGGCCGCATGCACGCAGCAGTAGTCGAACTCGATGCCCTGGCCGATGCGGTTGGGGCCGCCCCCCAGCACGATGATCTTCTGACGGTCGCTGGGGCTGGATTCGTCTTCGTCCTCGTAGGTGGAGTACAGGTATGCCGTGGTCGTGGGGAACTCGGCCGCACAGGTGTCGACCCGCTTGTAGACCGGGCGCACGTTCATCAGGTGGCGCTGCTTGCGGACCTCGGCCTCGGTGGTGTCGAGCAGCCAGGCCAGGCGGCGGTCGGAGAAGCCGCGGCGCTTGAGCTCGCGCATGGTGGCCTCGTCGAGATCGGACAGCGTGCGCTGTTCCAGCGCCAGTTCGATATCGACGATTTCCTGGATCTGCGCAAGAAACCAGGGGTCGATGCGCGTGAGCTGGTGGACTTCGTCCAGGCTGAAGCCTTGCGCGAAGGCATCACCCACGTACCAGATGCGTTCAGGCCCGGGCTCGCCCAGTTCGATCTGCAGGCGTTCGCGGTCGGTGGTCATCTGATTCAGGCCGTCGACCCCGACCTCGAGCCCGCGCAAGGCCTTTTGGAAGGATTCCTGGAAGGTGCGGCCGATGGCCATGACTTCGCCCACCGACTTCATCTGGGTGGTCAGACGCGAATCGGCCTGAGGAAATTTCTCGAAGGCGAACCGCGGCACTTTGACGACGACGTAGTCCACCGCCGGCTCGAAAGAGGCAGGCGTGGCCCCGCCGGTGATTTCGTTGTCGAGCTCGTCGAGCGTATAACCCACGGCCAGGCGCGCCGCCACCTTGGCGATCGGAAACCCCGTGGCCTTGGAGGCCAGCGCCGAAGACCGCGAAACCCGCGGGTTCATTTCGATTACGATCAGCCGGCCGTTGTCTGGATTGACGGCGAACTGGACGTTGGAGCCGCCCGTGTCCACGCCGATCTCGCGCAGGATGGCGATGGAGGCATCGCGCATCACCTGGTATTCCTTGTCGGTCAGCGTCTGGGCAGGTGCCACGGTGATCGAATCCCCCGTGTGGACGCCCATGGGGTCGAGGTTCTCGATCGAGCAGACGATGATGCAGTTGTCGACGCAGTCGCGAATGACCTCCATCTCGAATTCTTTCCAGCCCAGCAGGGATTCCTCGATCAGCAGCTCGTGCGTGGGCGAGGCCTCGAGGCCCCTGCGGCAGATGATTTCGAATTCTTCGGCGTTGTAGGCGATGCCGCCCCCCGTTCCGCCCAGGGTGAAGCTGGGGCGCACCACCATGGGAAAGCCAGAATTGCCGAGCTCTGCCGCAATCCGTTTCTGAACCGCCCAAGCGTCGTCCATGCTGTGCGCGATGCCTGATTTGGCCGACTCGAGCCCGATGGACGTCATGGCATCCTTGAACTTGAGCCGGTCTTCGGCCTTTTCGATGGCCTTGGCATTGGCCCCGATGAGCTCGACCCCGTAGCGCTCGAGCACCCCGTGGCGCGCCAGATCGAGCGCGCAGTTCAGGGCGGTCTGCCCGCCCATGGTGGGCAGCACGGCATCGGGTTTCTCGATGGCGATGATTTTTTCGAGCGCCTGCCAGGTGATGGGTTCGATATAGGTGACGTCGGCCGTATCCGGGTCCGTCATGATGGTGGCCGGGTTGCTGTTCACCAGGATGGTGTGGAAGCCGTCGGCCTTCAGGGCCTTGCAGGCCTGGGCGCCGGAGTAGTCGAACTCGCAGGCCTGGCCGATGATGATGGGGCCCGCCCCGATAATGAGAATGCTGTGGATGTCTGAACGTTTGGGCATGTGGGATGGCCGGAGTGCTTAGTGTGACGATTGGGCTTTGTATTGCGCCATGAGCTCGATGAATTTGTCGAACAGCACGTTGATGTCGTGCGGCCCCGGGCTGGCTTCGGGGTGCCCCTGAAAGCAGAACACCGGTTTGTCGATGAGTTCGAAACCCTGCAGGCTGCCATCGAACAGAGACACGTGCGTCACACGCGCATTGGCGGGCAGGCTGTCGCCATCGACCGTGAAGCCGTGGTTCTGGCTGGTGATGAACACCCGCCCCGTCGCCAGCTCTTGTACGGGATGATTGGCACCGTGGTGGCCGGATTTCATTTTCACCGTACGCCCGCCGAGGGTCAGCCCCAGCACCTGTTGCCCCAGACAGATGCCGAACAGGGGAATACCGCGTTCGATGATGGCCCTGCTGGCCTGCGCGGCATAATCGCAAGCGGCGGGATCGCCGGGCCCGTTGGACAGGAACACGCCATCGGGCTGCCGGGCGAGGATTTCGTCTACCGGCGTGGTAGCTGGCACCAGCGTGATGCGACAGCCCCTGTCGGCCAGCAGGCGCAGAATGTTGGCCTTGATGCCGTAGTCGTAGGCGATGACTTCAAACCGGGGATCGCTGGGCGCCTGATAGCCACTGCCCAGCTGCCAGGTACCCTGCTCCCAGGTGGCAGCCGCCGGCGTGCTGACTTTCAGCGCGAGGTCCTGGCCTTCCATGCCGCCGAACTGGCGCGCGAGCGCAACCGCCTGGTCGACGTCATCGCCCACGAACAGGCAGGCCCCCTGGGCCCCACGATCACGCAGGATGCGCGTGAGTTTGCGGGTGTCGATACCTGAAATGGCGACGATGCCTTCGGCCTGCAGGTAGTCGGGCAGGCTGCGGGTGGCCCGGAAGCTGGACACCCGGGCTGGGCAGTCGCGCACCACCAGACCGGCGGCGTGGATGCGATCGGACTCGACGTCTTCGTCGTTTACGCCGGTGTTGCCGATATGCGGATAGGTGAAGGTGACGATCTGCCCGCTGTAGCTGGGATCGGTGAGGATCTCCTGGTAGCCCGTCATGGCGGTGTTGAAAACGATCTCGGCGACGGAATAACCTTGGGCGCCTATGGATATGCCCCGGAATATGGTACCGTCAGCCAAGGCAAGAATTGCTGGTGAGCGGCCGGCAGGCCCCTCGGGAAAGATCGACGGCAGCAAGATATGACCCCGGATGCGAAACGGATGTTAAACCTTCGCATTATACAGTGCGCATGATCCCGCCATCAGCCGCCTGCACGGGGTCCAGGCGTGCCGCTTGGACAGCTTTTACATCAAGGTTTATTGCAACATGCCCCATCAACTGGACGCGCTGCGCGCACTGACCACGGTCGTGGCCGATACGGGTGACTTCGACGCCATGCGGGCCTGGCAGCCCACCGACGCCACCACCAACCCCACACTGATTCTGAAAGCCGTCCAGCAAGAACGGTACCGGCCCCTGCTCGACCAGATCCTGCGGGATCACCCCGCAGCGAGCCTGTCCGAACAGGTCGACCACCTGTTGGTGGCATTCGGGCGCGAGATCCTGGCCATCGTACCCGGGCGGGTCTCCACCGAAGTCGATGCCCGGCTCTCGTTCGACAGCCAGGCCAGCATCGAGCGGGCACGCCAAATCATCGCGCTGTACGAAGCAGCCGGCATCGCGCGCGAGCGGGTGCTAATCAAGCTGGCTTCCACCTGGGAAGGCATCCAGGCGGCCCGGGTGCTGGAAGCCGAGGGCATCCATTGCAACCTGACCCTGCTGTTTTCGCTGCCCCAGGCCATCGCCTGTGCCCAAGCGGGTGTCACGCTGATCTCTCCGTTCGTGGGCCGCATCTACGACTGGTACAAAAAAGCAGCCGGAGCCGCCTGGGACGAAGCCGCTCACGCCGGCGTCCATGACCCGGGCGTGCAGTCCGTCACCCGCATCTACAATTACTTCAAGGCCTACAACCTGGATACGCAGATCATGGGGGCCAGCTTTCGCAACATCGGCCAGATCCGCGCGCTGGCCGGCTGCGATCTGCTGACCATCAGCCCCGCGCTCATGGCCGAGCTGGCCGCCAGCGCCGATCCCCTGCCGGCCGGCCTGAGCGTCGACCAGGCCAAAGTGCAGGCACCAGAGTGGCAGGCCAGCAACGAAGTGGCTTTTCGCACCCAACTCAACCAAGATGCCATGGCCACCGAAAAACTGGCCGAGGGCATCCGCCTGTTCACAGCCGACGCCCTGCAGCTGGATACCCTGCTGGGCGCAGGGCGGGTGGCCGCGCGCTGAACCGGTTCAGGTTCCGCGCCGTTCCATCAGGGCCCAGGCGAGGGTGCCCGCATCCACGTATTCGAGCTCGCTGCCGCTGGGCACGCCGCGGGCCAGACGGCTGACCTTCAGGCCCTGGGCGCGCAGCATGTCGGCCAGGTAATAGGCCGTGGTCTCGCCCTCGGCCGTAAAGCTGGTGGCCAGGATGACTTCGCGCACCGCACCGTCGGTGGCGCGCGTGCGCAGCTCGGCAAAACGGACCTGCTCGGGGCCCACCCCCTCTAGCGGCGCAAGCCGCCCCATCAGAACATAATAAAGCCCGTTGTAGCCGTGGCTGGACTCGATCACCTGCTGATCGGCCGGGTTTTCGACCACGCACAACAAGGATGCGTCGCGTTCGGGATCCTGGCAGACCGGGCACACCGGTTCCTGAGAAAATGAATGGCATTGCCGGCAGTGCTGCAGGCCTTCGACGGCCTGCTGCAAGGCCGCGCCCAACTGCAGCGCAGCCTGCGGATCATGCTGCAGCAGGTGGTAGGCCATGCGCCTGGCCGTGCGCACGCCCACCCCGGGCAAGGCCCGCAGGGCCTCGACCAATGCCCTCAGGGGTTCGGGCTCGGGCAGCGGCGCGGGCATCAGAAGGGCAGCTTCATGCCCGCAGGCAAGGACATGCCGGCCGTGACGGATGCCATTTTTTCTTGGGCGGTGGCCTCGGCCTTGCGCTGGGCGTCATTGAACGCGGCGGCCACGAGGTCTTCGATCATGTCGCGGTCGTCGTCAAACAGCGTGGGGTCGATGGTGACCCGCTTGACGTCATATTTGCAGTTCATGCTCACCTTGACCAGCCCCCCACCCGCCGCACCTTCCACCAGGATGTCGGCCAGGGCGTCCTGGGCCTTCTTCATGTTTTCCTGCATTTGCTGCGCCTGGCGCATCAAGCCGGCAATCTGGTTCTTCATCATCTCAGGGGTCTCGTGTCATTGGACAAAAAGTGGAGAAAAGCTTCAGGCTGGGCGCACCGAACCAGGAACGATCCGGGCCCCAAACTGGCTGCCCAGGGCCTGTATCAAGGGGTCGCGTTCAGCCGCGTGTTCGGCTTGTTCCTGGCGTCGCGCCTGTTCGGCCTCGCTCACCGCATGCGCCGTATCCGCACCGGTTTCGCCATATTCGATATCGAGGCGCAGGACCCGCGCATAGTGTTCGGACAACACCGTGCAAAGCCGCTCTTGCCCCCCTCCACCCGATAATGTGTGGATCGCGACCCGCAACCGGATCTGCGTGTCGTCTGCGGCCACCCATTCGCTGTTCAGAGCAAGGGCACGGGCCGCACCGGTGACGGGCAGACGCGCCGCCAGTTCGGGCCAGGCCTGGGGGGTCATGGCAGCCGGATCTGGTATCTGCGCAATCACCGCCGACCCACCCGACCGCCCCCTGGCGCGCTCGGCAACCTGAACGGGCAGCTCGAGTGCGTCATCCGGCACGAAATCTGCAAAGTTTTCGTCTGGGATCAGATCGCCGTCCGGATCCCAGGGTGGGCCGTCATCCTCTGCCGACGGGGTGCCCTCTGCCAGGGCCTCGGGCGGATCGGCAGTATCTGGCGAGCGGCCCATGTCGGGCGCCCGGCGATCTGCTGCAGGCGGTGGACTGCCGGCATCAGGCGACGAACCATCCGCATCAGGCGATGAATTATCCACGTCAAGCGATAGATCATCGCCTGCGGTATCCGCCACCGGATCATCACGCTCTGGCGCCAGGGCCAGCATGCGCAGACAGGCCATCACGAAACCAGCGTATTCGTCTGGTGCCAGGGCGAGCTCGGCCCGGCTGTGCACAGCCACCGTGTAGAACAGCTGCAGGGTATCGGGGGCGAGCAGCCTGGCCAGCGCCACGAGATCATCGGCCTGGGGGTCATCTGCGGGCGCCTGGCCCAGCTGCCGGGTCATGGCCACACGTGACAGCAGCGTGGCCAGATCGCCCAACGCCACCCGAAATGACAGGCCGCGTGCCAGGAGATCGTCCGCCACGGCCAACACCCCGCCGGCATCGCGTGCAGCCAATGCCTGCACCAACGCCACCAGCTGATGCTGATCGAGTGTGCCGAGCATCTCGCCGACCACGGCAGCCGTGAGCGGGCCAGCGGCATATGAAATGGCCTGATCGGCCAGAGACAAGGCATCGCGCATGGAACCTGCCGCCGCCTGCGCCAGCAAGCGCAGGGCCTGCGGCTCGGCGTCGATGGCTTCGTCTTCGAGCACGTGCGTGAGGTGCTCGACCATGGCCGGTACCGTCATTTGCTTGAGATTGAACTGCAGGCAGCGGGACAGCACCGTAACAGGAATTTTTTGCGGGTCCGTGGTGGCCAGAATGAACTTGACGTGCTCGGGCGGCTCTTCCAGCGTCTTGAGCATGGCGTTGAAGGCGTGGCCGGTCAACATGTGGACTTCGTCGATCATGTAGACCTTGTAACGCCCCGACGAAGGTGCGTATATGGCCTGCTCGAGCAGCTGGGTCATTTCGTCCACCCCGCGATTGGAGGCGGCGTCGAGCTCGATGTAGTCGACGTAGCGGCCGGCATCGATTTCGGTGCAGGCCTGGCAATGACCACACGGCGCAGCGGTGACCCCTTGCTCGCAATTGAGGGATTTGGCCAGAATACGCGACAGCGTGGTCTTGCCCACACCCCGGGTGCCAGTGAACAGCCAGGCGTGATGCAGCCGGCCGGAAGACAGCGCATGCGTGAGCGCGCGGACCACGTGCTCTTGGCCGACCAGGGTCTCGAAAGTGCGGGGGCGCCATTTGCGCGCCAGAACGAGATAGCTCACAGGCGCCTTGCCAGAAAGGAAATGAAGAGGCGAGCCTGACTTCGGCACTGATTCTGCACGGCTGTGGCTGCTTCGTTCCCGACCTGACCAGGTTGACCGCCGAACCATGCGAAGGGGCCCGCCGCCCTGATTTTAACAGGGATACGCCGGCGGGTTTGGCGGGAGTGCCGGGCTTCGCCGTCTCGCGTGGCCGCGACACAGCGCCGTTTGGCCGGGACCACCTGGAAAACCCGGGCCGATCCAGGCCGATTCACCATTCAGTGGAAATCGCGACTCTTGTTGGTCTCGTCAGCCAGCCGCCCAAGCAGCGGAGTCAAGTCGACCAGGTGTGCCGCGACCACGTTGCCGACCCCTTCCGCCTGCTGCCAGCGGCCATATACCGCCAACAGCTTCGATTGCAGCAATACCGTGCGCTGACGCTCGCGCACCTTCTGCCAGACCACCACCTGCACCACCCCGGTTTCGTCTTCCAGCGAAACGAACACCACGCCCTTGGCCGTGCGGGGCCGCTGGCGCAGCGTGACAATACCGCAACAGCGCACCAGGCTGCCATCACGTGCATGTTGCAACTCTTGTGCGCTTTGCAGGCGCCGCTTGCGCAACACGGGCCGCAGCAGCTCGAGCGGGTGGCGCCGCAGCGTCAGGCCCACGCTGGCATAATCGAACAGGATCTCTTCGCCCTCGGGCGCGGGCGGCAGCTCGAGGATGTCTTCGCGGATCGGCGCATCCTGCAAAAGCCGGGGTGCGGCGTTGGATACCGAGGCTTCCCAGACCTGCTGGCGCCGGTGACCCGACAAGCCGGCCAGTGCATCGGCACCCGCCAACCGGCGCATATCCTGCATGCCCAATGCCGCCCGCCGGGCCAGGTCATCGGTGTCATCGAACAGCCCCTGGGCGCGCGCTGCCACGATGCGCGCGGCAGTGGCTTGCGACATCCCGGAAACCATGCGCAACCCCAGCCGCACGGCCGGCAGATCCACGGCCCCCTCGAGGGTGCAATCCCAGTCGCTGGCGAGCACATCGACCGGGTGCACCTGGACCCCGTGACGACGCGCATCCTGCACGAGCTGATCTGGGCTGTAGAAACCCAGCGGCTGGCTGTTGAGCATGGCCGCCAGGAATTCGGCCGGATGATGCCGCTTGATCCAGCACGAAGCATAGACCAGCAACGCAAAGCTGGCGGCATGGCTTTCCGGGAACCCGTATTCTGAAAACCCCCGGATCTGTTCGAAGATCGACTCGGCGAAAGCGCGCTCATAGCCCCGCGCGGTCATGCCATCGACCAGCCGGGCATAGTGCGCCTCGAGATTGCCCTTGTGCCGCCAGGCGGCCATGGAGCGGCGCAGCTGGTCGGCTTCGCCGGGGGTAAAGCCGGCCGCCAGCACCGCGATCTGCATGACTTGCTCCTGGAAGATGGGGACCCCCAGGGTGCGGCCCAGCGCCTCGCGCAGGGCTTCGCCTGGATAGCGCACGGGTTCCCTGCCCTGGCGCCTGCTGAGATAGGGGTGCAGCATATTGCCCTGGATCGGCCCGGGGCGGATGATCGCCACTTCGATGACCAGGTCGTAGTAGCACCGTGGCCGCAGGCGCGGCAGCATGCTCATTTGGGCACGGCTTTCGATCTGGAACACCCCGATCGTGTCGGCCCGACAGATCATGTCATAGGTCTCGGGATCCTCGGGTGGAATATCCTGCAGCTCGAACACGCTGCCCGTGCGCGCGCCGATGAAGGCCAGAGCCTTGCGAATCGCCGTGAGCATGCCCAGTGCCAGCACGTCGACCTTGAGCAGGCCCATGGCATCGAGATCGTCCTTGTCCCATTCGATCACCGTGCGGCCTTCCATGGCCGCGTTCTCGATGGGCACCATGCGCGACAGCGGCCCGCGCGACAGCACGAACCCCCCCACGTGTTGGCTCAGGTGCCGGGGAAAGCCGACCAGCTGCCCGGCAAACCGCAGCAGCTGGCGCACCCCGAGGCTGTCGGGTGTCAGGCCCGCCGCACGCAGCCGCTCGGGCGCGATTTCGCGGCCATCCCACCAGCGCTGCCCCTTGGCCAGGGCATCGAGCACGCTGGCCTCGAAACCCAAGGCCTTGCCCACATCGCGAATCGCGCTCTTGGGCCGATAGCGAACCACCACGGCCGTCAGTGCAGCCCGGGCACGCCCATATTTACGATACAGGTACTGGATGACCTCTTCGCGACGCTCGTGCTCGAAATCCACATCGATATCAGGGGGTTCGTTGCGCTCGCGGCTGATGAAACGCTCGAACAACACTGCCATGCGGGCCGGATCCACCTCGGTGACGCCAATGCAATAGCAGACCACAGAATTCGCCGCACTGCCCCGCCCCTGGCAGAGAATCCGACGCGAGCGGGCAAAAGCCACGATATCGGCCACGGTGAGGAAATATGGTTCGTAGCCGAGTTCGGCGATCAGCGCCAGTTCGTGCTCGATCTGTTCCTGCACCTTGGCGGGAATGCCACCCGGCCAGCGCCATCCGGCCCCCTCGTAGGTGAGACGGCGCAAATGGCTGGCCGGGGTTTCCCCCTTCGGCACGACTTCTTCGGGATACTGGTAACGCAGCTCGTCCAGGCTGAAATGACAGCGGGCCGCCACCTGCATAGTTTCGGCCAACAGTTCGACCGGATAGATCTGCGCCAAGCGCAGGCGCGAGCGCAAGTGGCGCTCTGCGTTGGGCTGCAGGCTGCGGCCGCAGTGCGTAAGCGGCTTGCCCAGGCGAATGGCGGTGAGAATGTCCTGCAGCATCTTGCGCGAGCGCACGTGCATGTGGACATCACCGCAGGCCACCAGCGGGATGGCCGTCAGCTTGCCGACCTCGCGCAACTGGTGCAGCCATCGCTCGTCATCGAGGCTGCGCAAGAGTTCGACCGCCAGCCAGCAGCGCCCCATGAAGCGCTCCAGCGTCCAGCGCGCCACCCCCAGCAGTTGCTCCGGGTCGGCAGGACGATGGGGTGAAACGAGCACGACGCAGTCCGCCAGGACGCGCGGATCGAGATCGTCTGCCTGCAGCTGGTAGCGGCCTTTGGCGGATGACGCACGCCGCAAGCCAGTGATGAATTCACACAAATTGCCATAGCCATGGCCATTGGCAGCAATTACAACCAGGGTGAAAGACGCCAGCGGCGCAGCGGCGCGGACCTCGAACTGGCTGCCCACCAGCAGCCTCAGGCCATGCGCCCTGGCTGCGACGTGGGCGCGCACGATGCCCGCCATCGAGCATTCATCGGTCAGGGCGAGCGCGCCGTAGCCCAGCTGCCGGGCGCGTTCGACCAGCTCTTCGGGATGGCTGGCGCCCCGCAGGAAAGAGAAATTGCTGAGGCACCTGAGCTCGGCATAGCCTGGCAAGGTTGGCGACGCATTGGTCATGGCGCCCTCACGCAAATGCCCCGTGCAGATACCAGGCCGTGGCATCACCAGCCAGGCGGACCTGGTAGATCCAAAGCACCCCGGCATGCTGGCTGAGCGCCACCCAGTAATCCCGCTCGACATGGTGGTTGGTGGCGTCGTCCCCAGCTCGATGCCACCAGCCGCCTTCGACGCGGTGGGGGCCTGCCAGCAGCATCAACGGCCCCTGGTAGATCGGCCGGTTGTCACGCACCGCAAGCTGCAGGGGTTCAGGCAGGATGAAACCTGGCTGCGGCACCGGGGGCGGTGCGATGCGCGGCCCCCGCACAGGCTGCGGCGCCGGCTGCCAATGCTGCATCCATTCGACGCGATGGTCTTCACACAACACTGGCTGCCAGACACGCCCGGGACCCAGGCGGGCGGCAATGCGTTCGAGCACCCGCGGCAGCAGCTCGCCCGCCGGGCCGTCTTGGGGCAGCAGCGAAGCACTATGCGCCTGCAGCGGCACGACTTCGGGCGCTTCGAGGGCCAGTTCGCCCACCGGGGCCTGCAACCTGACATGAGCCAGGTGCTCGGCCAGCAACCGGCACAGATGCTCGACATCGCGCATCGGCTGCGCGGTGCGAACCGTGAGCCAGCCTGTGCCGCCTGCGTCGCCCCCTGGGCGCAAATGCGCGCCATCATGCGCCCAGCGCACGGTGAAGGCCGTAGTGCCCGCCTGCCGCGCCGCCAGCCAGCCACACAACTGGACCAACAGGCGGCGGGCGCCGAACAGCAGTGCCGGGGCGGCATCCACGCGCGCCATCAGCTCGAGCCGGGCATGAAAGGTTTCGGGGAGATCGACCCAGCGATGCGCCTCGGGTTGCACGCCATAGGCCTGATCGAGGGCATCGAGCAAACCCTTGCCAAAGCGCCGGCCGATGCCCCCGCGCGGCAGACGGCGGACATCGCCCAAGGTGCGGCACCCGAGCTGTGCCAGCGTCAGCCGATGGGGGGCCACGGCCGACAACACCCCCATGGGCAGGGCATCGAGCACCTGGGGCAGTGGCTGGCGCACCCCGTTGAGTACCCCGGCCCGCACGCAAGCCAGCGCAGCCAGGCTGTTGGGCGCCCAGGCGATGGCGGCCATGCCTATTTCCCGGCCTTCGCCATCGATGCGCTCGTGCAGCGCCCGGCGCCCGCCGAACAGACGCGTGCTGGCCTCGACCTCGAGGACGACGGCGTCATCGGCGATGGCGACCCGGGGCGTGAACTGCAAGGCCCAGACCGCCAGCCCATGAAGAGCCTCATTGGAGGGTGGGGTTCCGTCGGGGGCGCAGGGCAATGACAGGGCGGCCCACAGCATGAGCAGGCACCTCGCGGGAAAACAGTTGGCCAGGCAGTTGGCCAGGATGCAGCTGCCGGGGGCTGAGAACCGAGGCCAGCGCACCGGGAACGGACGGCAGCGCAATCGGCCGGGCGTGTGGGGGGCCACGGCGCTTGAGGATATGCAGATCGAGCGCCCAATCCGGCCGCAAGCCGGCCCACACCCGCAGCGGGGCAGCCGAGGGTTCAACCCGTACGGCTTCGGGGCGGCACAGAAATACCAGCCCCTGGCAGGACTGCGCGCAGACTTGCAGGCGCCGGATGTGTTCGGGCCGAGCCTGGGGCAACCAGGCGATGATGGCGCCGCAGGCGTTGGCCCTGACCAGCTGCTCGGTGGCCCAGAGGCGCTCGGCCGGCGTCTGGGCCTGGATCCAGACGAAACGGCGCTCATCCAGCCCCCCCTGCTGCAGGCCCGGCAGGTATGGCTGACGCGGCGGCCCGACGACGATGACCTGCCCACCCCGTTCAGAGACCTGGCGCAATGCGGGACCCAGCAGCCGCCATTCGAGGATGGCGGGCTGTGGGGCCAGGATTTCGACCAGCGACTGGCTCGGCCAGCCGCCGCCCGGCAGCTCGCGATCCAGCAGTGCCCAACCCGTGGGCACCACGGCGACGGATGGATTGCTGATTTCAGTGCCGCGCCACACCCCCTGGATCGCCAGCACGGACTGCGCCCCCCTGCCGGCCGAGGAGGGAGCCCCTGCGGCCGGTTGGGCACGGAAGGAAAAAGCAGATTGGCTCATGATGACTACTGTGTTTATGAACAGTAATTTTGCCACAGAATCATGATGCAGGCCCGCTTCACCGGGTGAGGGCGACTCTGGGCACCGGACGCTGGTGACGGAGCAGGTCCTGGCCTTCGGACACGGGTACAATCGGCTTCATGCACGCATTGCGAAACCTGAAAGGAAGCCACAAGGGCGTCTGGCAAATTCTGCTTTGTCTGACGCTCTTCGCGCTGCTGTTTCGTACGGCGTTTCCTGCAGGCTATATGCCCAAGCTGTCGGGCCCAGGCAGCGGCACACTGACCATAGCGCTATGCACGGAAACCGGGGATGTCGGCCTGGCGTCGGTCACGCTGCTCGACGGTGTGCCGGACCACGATGGCGCCGCGCAGTCCTGCCCCTTCTGCGCCGTGGTGTCCCAGGCCGTCATGCCGGGTGCGGCCGCGCCAGCCATGGCCACTGCCGTTGCACGCGTCCCCACCCTCACGTTGCGCGACGGCATGACACCGCTGCCTGCGCGCATTGCGGGCCCGCCCCTCGGGCCACGCGCCCCCCCTGTCCTGCTCGGGTCATGACACCCGCACGGCTCATCAACCGTGCCTCTTACACCTCATCATCCCCGAAAGGCCGCCCTTGGCAGGCACTTTCACTGTGCGACACCCCGTCGCACGACCCGTTCTCGGACAGGAACTCACATGAAAATCAAGCTCACTCATATCGCAACCACCCTGGGGCTCGCCCTGGCACTCATGCAACCTGGCGCAATCGCCTGGGCGCACGGCAACGACCACAGCCACGGCAGCGATCACGGCCACGCCCACGGCGCCGCGGCGCAGGGCCCCGACTACGCGACACTGGCCAGCCGGCCCATCGCCGGACAGGTCACGGCCGACGGCTGCTGGATCCGGCAAATGCCCAAGCCTACGCCCTCAGGGGGTTTCCTGGTCATCCACAATCAAGGCAGCGAGCCTGTGCGCGTCCAGTCGGCCGCCTCACCCGACTATGAAGAGATCATGCTGCACCAAACCACCCACGAAGGGGGCGTGAGCAAAATGGCCATGATCGACGAGCTTGCCATACCCGCAGGGCAGCAAGTCGAACTCAAGCCCGGCAGCTACCACCTCATGCTCGAAGGTCCCCGGGAAGGCCTTGCCTTGGGTGACGAGGCCCAGGTGCTGCTTGCCCTGAGCAACGGCACGACCGTCTTGGCACGCTGCGCAGTGATGTCCCCCAAGACTGCCCGCAAACCCTAAGCTCGGGCCCGGGCCAGACTACGCCGAGGCGTCTGGCTCGGGCGCGCCGGCAGGCGGGCGCGGCCTGCGCAGCACTTCTTCGGCGCCTTGCTTGATCTTGCGGAACTGGTCGGACATGCCTTCCAGCTTGGCCTCCCATTCTGGATTGGGTTCCTGCCCCTCGATCGCCTGGAAATACACCTGCATCATGCAGGTGAGCGCCAGCGGTTCGAACAGGCCCACCTTGATGCTCCAGGCCAGCAACACGGCAAAGGCGACGGCCGCACCCGAGAGAAAGCCGGGCATGAGATAGGCAATCAAGGCCGCCGGAGCCAGCATGACGACGAACACCAGAATACTCAGGCCGTACATGATGGCGGCCAGCCAGGCGGCATTCTTGAGCATGGGCTTGTAGTTCTGGCCGTAGAGCACGAGCGACTTCCTGGCCGAATCCCAGGGCTCTTCAGCGCCGGTACGGATCATGCGCGCGAGGATGAGTTCATCCACGAAACCCAGTGCCATACGCAGGAACGCCTGGATCAGCGACGCCAGGCGTTCGCCTGCGGGAAACATGTTCAGCAGGCCGCGCACCAGGCCAGACAAAGCGCGCACCACGCCCTTGATGAGGATATCGATACCGAACAAGACGTTGGACGCGCCAAAGCGCTGTTGTATGACCTCTCGGCCATGACCAAGCTGGGATTTGCCCTCGGGGATGGACTTGCCATCGACCAGTTCGATGAGGACGGCGATGTGCGCGGCCTTGATCATGTACAAGAGCCACGCCCGCGCCCAGTACATGAGGGCGCCAAAGACACCAAAGCCAATCACCCCCCCAATGCCGGCACCCGTGGTCTGGCCATCGGCGCCAAATAGGGTGCCGACCCCGTAACCCAGGCCCGCCCCCACCCCGGTGACCAGCATGTAGCCCAGCGCAATGCCCAGATAGACGACGAGGCGCAGGATGATGAAAGGCATCGTGCGCATCATGAGGCCGAAGGCGGCGCCGAGGTTGAAATCCCACATAGTCGTTCAATTCCTTATTTTGCTTGACCGATTGATGCTGCGTGATACGGCGTAACCCTGGCCGCCGCATGTCTCTGGCGGCGGCCAGGGCGTGAAACTGCCGCTTTGGTGGGCTGCCCTCATGGGGCGGCCGTGACTGTAATCATGTGACGCGCCAGGGTCTTGTAGCCTTGGTTCTGGATGTAGCGGATTTCATAGGTGCCGGGCTCGGACGGCATGCGCAACGCCAGCGGGCTGCCCTCTTCAGTGTAGGTGTACTGGAGGGACGAAGCCGCGTTGGAGTCCTTGTCGGGGTGCTCCACACTGAGGTAGTCATGACGGTAGTCCGGGCCCGCCCAGCTGACGCGCACCTCGGAGCCGGCCACCGCCGTTGCGGGCGCCTCCAGCGTGGCACTCACCGGCGTCACCTCGATCGTGTGGCGCGCCAGGGTCTTGTAGTCCTGGTTCTGGATATAGCGGATTTCATAGGTGCCGGGCTCGGACGGCATGCGCAATGCCAGCGGACTGCCCTCTTCAGTGTAGGTGTACTCGAGGGACGAGGCTGCATTGGAGCCCTTGTCGGGACGTTCTACGCTGAGATAATCATGGCGGTAGTCCGGGCCAGCCCAGCTGACGCGCACCTCGGAGCCAGCCGCCGCCGTTGTGGGCGCCTCCAGCGTGGCACCCACTGGCGTCACCTCGATTGTTTGACGCGCCAACGTCTTGTAGCCCTGGTTCTGGATATAACGGATTTCATAAGTGCCGGGCTCGGACGGCATGCGCAACGCCAGCGGGCTGCCCTCTTCAGTGTAGGTGTACTCGAGGGACGAGGCCGCGTTGGAGTGCTTGTCGGGACGTTCCACACTGAGATAATCTCTCTCGCGGTCCGGGCCTTCCCAGGTCACGCGGATCACGGACCCGGCCACGGCCGTGGCGGGCGCGGAAAGGGCGGCGTCATAGTGCACCACGATGGGCAAGGTATAGCGCGCATCCTTGGCTGGATTGAAGGAGCCCTCGGCAGCAGCGCCATCGGACAGGCGTTCGACACGCACGTCTTTGATGCCCGGCTTCAGTGCCAGCTCGAGGCGGCCGGCATTGTCGGCCTGGTGCAGGATCTCGCCGGTACCGCCATCGCGCACGACCCAGCTCAGGCCCTGGGTGATCGGTGCGCCGCCTTCGCCATCCGTCGCCTGAAGAATACTGTCCACTTGGCGGGCTGGCACAGCGGGTGCCGCAGGCGCTGCCGGTGCGGTGGGTGCGGTCGTCGCCACGAGAGTGAGCGCTTCAGCCAGCTCCTGGGCATTGTCCGCCGTAAAGAACTGCCCCCCGGTGTGTTCGGCCATGCACTGCAACTGCTCGCGCGCCTTCTTGGCTTCGGCGCTCTCCAGCCCGAAGCCCACGGTGTGCACAGTCAGGTCCACACCCAGCTTTTCCAATGCGGCCACCGCCTGGCACGGATCGGCGTGACAGGTTTCTTCGCCGTCAGAGACCAGGATGACAGTGGCCTTGTTCTCGGTGAACTTGAGTTCTTCGGCGGCCAACTGCACGGCAGCCGCCATGGGCGTCATGCCCTTGGGATTGAGGCCCATGACGGCACTGCGGATCCCCGCGCGATCCGTACCAACAGGCGCCAGCATCTGAATGTCGCTGCAGTCGCCCTTGCGGTTGTGGCCATAGGCCATGAGGCCCAGGCGCCGGCTGGCCGGCAGCTCGTCCAGCAGCTTGCTGACCACATCGCGCGCGATGACGATCTTGTTGACGCCATCGATCTGGCCCCACATGGAGCCCGAAGCATCGAACACCAGGATGGCATCGGTGGCATCCGGGCTGGATTGCGCCAGCGCTGTCCCGCCGGTCAACAGGCCGCTGAGGGCGAGACAAATGGCAAATCGTTTCATGAAAGGGCTCCTTTTGTTCTTTGTTTTCTCAATTTATTTTCTCGATCTGTCTTCTCGGTCGGTTCGGCAGAAGGATTGGACTTCATCCGCCAGGGCCAGCACAGGGGTCCGCAGACCAAGCGGCTGTCGGTGGTTGGGCTGACGGGCAGGTTATGATGAACGCGCTCTTGAACGCGCCCTTGACCCCGCCCCGGGCCGATGGATGCTGCCGCGCTTCATCCTATCGTGACCCATGACGCTAAACCATGGGCCAAATGGCCCATGTGGGAGACACGTTTGGACACACTGGATGCATTTGCCCTGCTGCTGGTAGACGATCACCCTTTGTTCCGGGATGGCCTGGCCACGGCGCTGCGCCATCAGGCACCTGGCTTGCACGTGACCACCGCAGACCGGCTGGAACAGGCCATGGAAGTGCTGGCCCGCGATGCGGCCGGCTTCGATCTCGTACTGCTGGATTACTATCTGCCCGGCATCAACGGCCTGCGCGGCGCAGAGCTCGTCATGAAGCGCCACCCGGGCGTCGCCATCGGCCTGATGTCGGGTGCCGAAGATCCCACCCTGTCCCAGCGTGCACGGGACGCAGGGCTGGTGGCCTATCTGCCCAAGACGCTGGAAATTCACGCCCTGATCAGGCATCTGCGCAGGCTGGCAGCGGGCCAGGTGGTGTTCGAGACCAGCGACCCATGGGCTGCCCTGGCCACGGCCAATGCCAACCCGTACGGCCTGAGCGCCCGCCAGATGGACGTCTTGCGGGTGCTGGCCACGGGCGCCAGCAACAAAGAGATTGCGAACGCCATGGGCATCGCACCAGCCACGGTGAAGAATCACCTGGAAGCCATCTTCGCCAAGACGGGTGCGGTCAACCGGCTGCAGGCAGTGACATTGGCGCGCCAACTGCCGGCAGATCCCCCGGTTACCTGAATGGGCACGGCGTGATGAAGCGGTTGCCGGCTCTTCTGCGCGGTTTGATGCTGACCCCCAGCGCCATGGGGCCGGTGAACCTGAAGCCGTCGCACCGCTGCGCACTCGAGCGGCAGATGCTCGACGTATTGCTGCACAGCATGCGCGAGTTGCTGTTGACCGTCTCTCTGGTTCTGCCGGCACTCGTCGCCTGGCTGCTGTTGCCCTATGTAGGGCCGGTACAGGCAGTGGGCCCTGCCGTACTGATCCTGCTGCTTTCACTCGAGCGCCTGATGTTGCTGCGGCGGGTGCGGCGGGAATGGGACGGCACGATCGAAAGCACCCGCCGCTGGGCACGAGCCCTGGCCGTCCGTGTGCTGCTGGCGATCGGGGTCGTCGTGCTGTGGATTCATTTTGCACTGCAGGCGGGCGACGGGGAACTGATCTCGCGCGTACTCGCCTTGATCGCCGTCCTGGCGGCGGGCGCCGCTGCGCAATATTGTTGCTGGCCCCCGGTCATGTGGGCCACGAACACGCCATTGCTGCTCGGTCTGGCCATCCAGCTGGCGGCGCTGGGGACCACCGAACGCCTGATCGAAGCGGGTTTTGCGTGCATCCTCTGGATGGTGCTCACGATGGTCGGCCTGCGCTTTGGGCGCACTCTGCACCAAAACGTGCTCAATGAACTGCGCAACCGGGATCTGATGCGCGACCTGCATGAGAAAAGCGTACAGGCCGAAGCCGCAAATGCGGCCCGCGCGCGTTTTCTGGCGGCTGCCAGCCACGATCTGCGCCAGCCCCTGCAGGCGCTGAACCTTTACTTGAGCCTGCTGCAGCCACGCGAGCAGGACGCCACCACCCTGGCGCGCCTGCACCAATGCACTGCGGCGCTGGACCAATTGCTGGAAAGTCTGCTGGATCTCTCACGCATGGATTCAGGCCGGCTCGTTCCCGAGCCCCGCCCCTTTGCACTGCAACCGCTGCTGGAGCACGTGGCCAGCCTGTTCGAGGCGATGGCGCACGAGAAAGGCCTGCAACTGCGCGTGCACGCCACGTCGGCCTGGTCACGCAGCGATCCGGTCCTGCTGGAACGAGCGCTCTCCAACCTGCTGTCCAATGCCATTCGCTACACGGAACGCGGCGGTGTGCTGCTTGGTGCGCGCCGACGGGCCGGCGGTCTGCGCTTGTGCGTATACGACACAGGCATCGGCATCCACGCAGAGGCGCAGGCCAGCATATTCGAAGAGTTCGTACAGCTCGACAATCCGCAGCGGGATCCCGCACGGGGCTATGGCCTGGGCCTGGCCACCGTACAGCGCACCGCCCAGATATTGGCGCACCCGCTGCAGATGCGCTCTGTACCCGGGCGGGGCAGCTGCTTCATGCTGGATATCCCAATCGCCCTGCCCCAGCCGGCGCGCTGCGCCTCCGTGCAAACACAGCCAGCCGCGGGACAACTGCAGGGTCGCGTGCTGGTGGTCGAGGACAATCTGGTGGTGCGTGAAGCGCTGGTGCAGCTGCTGCGCGGCTGGTCCCTGCAGGTGCACGCCGTACCAGACGGCGAGCAGGCCTGCGCTGCCATGACCGAGGCGGCGTTCGACGCCGTACTGAGCGACTGGCGCTTGCCCGGAGGCATGGACGGCATCGCCGTGCTGCGGCACGCGCAGGCCGTCCTGCCGGAATTGCGCCTGGGTCTGCTGCTGACAGGCGAGGATACACAGCGGCTGCAGGACTTGCACCTCGAGTTCCCCGTGTTGCGCAAGCCCGTACGGCCGCTGCGCCTGCGCGCACTCTTGGGGCCCGCCCTGGCATCCTCGGGCTGGTGCGCCACCAAGCGCCCAGCCGTCAATCGCCGCCCCATGGGCGGAAAGCCTGTACGATCCGGTCACGGTGCGTCACGCCGTGGCGCAGCAGCAAGGTGAGCAACAGGCGCGCCTTGAGCCCATCCAGCCAGCCGCCACGTATCAGGCCACGGCGCTGCAAGTCGATTTCGCTGCCCAGGAAACCATAGGTCTTGGCCAGGGTATCGCCCGCCCCCGTCCGCGAGACAAGAATCACAGGCATGTCGTGTGCGGCCTGCTCGAGTGCATCGGCGACACTTGGCGCGACGTGGCCGCCACCAGTCGCTTCGACCACCAGGCCATCCAGCCGTGCCGCCGTCAGGGCGCGCACCATGGTGCCGTCATCGCCCAAAGCGATTTTCACCAGGCCGACCCTGGCGTCGGCCGGGGTCGGCTGCTGGACCAGAGGCTCGACGTGCGGTGGGCGCAAGCCCAGGATGACCTTATCCTCGCTGATCCAGCCGATGCGGCCGCAGTTTGGCGAACCAAAGGCATCCGGCCGGCTGGAGTGCATCTTGCGAACGAAGCGCGCCGCATGGATCTCGTCATTGAGCACGACCATGCAGCCGCATCCGCGTGCAGCCGCACTGACGGCAACGCGAACCGCGGCGAGAATATTGCCTGGCCCGTCGGCGCCTGGCAAAGTGGGATTGCGCATGGCGCCTGTGACGATCAGCGGCATCGGCAGGTCAACCAGGCGATCGAGTACGAAGGCGGTCTCTTCGATGGTGTCCGTACCTTGCGTGATCACGACGCCCTGGCAGCCGCTGGAGGCCAGCTCGCGTATTGTATCGGCCAGCGCTTCCAGATCGGCGAACTGCAGGTGTGCACCGGGTAGCTGGCGAAAAGAGCGCGCATCGATGTGCGCGATTTCCTGCAGCTCCGGCACGGCACCGACAAGCTTCTCGCCCGTGAGATTGGGGACGACGCCCGCGCCATCCCCCCGGGTCATGGCGATTGTGCCCCCCAGGGCGAGCACGGCGACAGATGGTTTGTTCATGAGGTTCTCCATGGTTGTACCAAACGCGGTCATGGTTGTGCCGGCTGCGGTCGTGCCGGTGCCCGCCGGCAATGCTTCAGCGGATCATCGCACGTTCGATGGCGTCGACGCAGACCGTCAGGTGTTTCGTCACCTTTTCCTGCCGATCCGCCAGCATGCGGTGGCGGATCGAGGCCACGAAAATGGCGGCCACTGGCGTTTGTGCGCGGTCGCGCACCGCGCGCCCGATCGCACAGACATCGAGCGCCGCAGTGCCTTCGTCGATTGCAATGCCGCCGCGCGCCCGGGTCAGGTCGATGGCTTCGCGCAGTTTTTCCTCAGTCAGCTGATAGGCTTGGAGACGCGGGCTAATGGCGTCGATGGCTACATTGATATCGGCATCATGCATGGCTGACAATATCGCCAGGCCACCGGCGCCCATGCCCAGGGGGTGGCGATCCCCTTCCGTACGCGTCATGGTCTGGATTGGAAAGTGCCCTGCAATGCGGCTCAGGCAAACGGACTCAAAGCCGCTGCGAATGACCAGGAAGACCATGTCGCCGGTCGAATTGGCGAGTTCGTGCAGCGCCATCTGCGAGATCTCACGCAAATTGGTGTCGGGCAGCGCCGCCAGGCCCAGCTCGTAGAGCAAGGGGCCAAGCCGGTAGCCACGCACCGGATCGCGCGCAAGCAGGCGTTCCGACTCGAGCCGGTGCAGCAAGCGGTGCGCTGTGGATTTGTCCAGGGACGCCATGGCCGCGATGTCGACCAGGCGAAGATTCTGTGCCTGGCTAGAGGCAATGATGCGCAGCAGCAATGCCGCGCGTCCAACCGTCTGTGCCGGCGCCTTCGGGCTTGAAGAGAAAGGCAATTTTATCTCAATAAATGAAATATCAAACAGAATCATTCTATCCCAAGTTTGTTCGGCGGATACGGTTCGGACACGAGGATGCCTGTTCCTGCCTGACATGAGGCAAAACAGGTTGATTCGGCAATCGAATACGCTGGTCGCGGGTGACGGGTCACAGGCAGGGCCGACCCATGAAATATTGGGGTTTACACGCATTTATTTCATTTAATGAGAAATAAATCGAAACTTGATTGACATGGCTATATCCAGGTTTTAGCCTTTGAGCGTCGAGGGTCGAATGGCATCTGTGCCAGAGGAACACAATCATGAAGTCGTGGGGCATGTTCGTGGGCGGGCAGTACCGCCCGGCCGCATCGGGCAAGGATTTTCCCGTCATCAATCCAAAGAATGGCAGTACGATCGCGAAAGTCGCTCACGGCGAGCAGGCGGACGTAGACGCCGCAATTGCCGTTGCTCAGCAGGCGTCTTCAACCTGGGCCGCTTATTCGGGGGCGCGGCGCGGCGACATCATGCATAAGGCAGCGGAAATCCTCGAGAGCCGCCTGCCCGAACTGGCCAGCCTCGAGGTCGATCAGATCGGGCGGCCCATCAACGAGATGCGCGCGCAGCTCGCCCGCCTGCCAGAGTGGTTTCGTTATTTCGGCGCGCTTGCGCGCACCCAGGAAGGCACGGTCCCCCCTTTCGACGGCCATTTCCTGAATTACACCCGGCGCGTGCCCCTGGGTGTCGTGGGCCTGATTACGCCCTGGAACCACCCGCTGCTCATTCTTACAAAAAAAGTGGCGCCCGCGCTCGCCGCAGGCAACGCCATGGTCATCAAACCCAGTGAACTGGCGCCCATAACGCCCATGCTGCTCGGTGAAATAATGGCCGAAGCGGGCGTACCCGACGGGGTCTTCAATGTGGTCACGGGCTTTGGCGCGGGGGCGGGTGCGGCGCTCTCCCAACACAAAGGCATTAGCAAGATCGACGTGACGGGCGGCACGGAAACCGGCAAGGTCATTGCTTCCATGGCCGGCAAAAACCTCACCCAGGTATCGGCCGAACTCGGTGGCAAGGCGGCCGTGGTCCTATTCCCCGACGTCGATGTCCAACAGGGCGTGGCGGCGGCCCTGTTCGCTTCGTTCATTGCAAGCGGGCAGACGTGCGTGCAGGGTGCAAGGCTGTTGGTGCATGAGTCGATCCACGATCAGGTGGTGGCCGAAATCGTGCGCCGCACGGCGCAGATACGCATTGGCGACCCACTTGAAAAGACAACCCAAATGGGGCCGCTGGTTTCCGCGCGGCAACGGGACCTGGTAGAAAAATACGTGGCCATCGGGCAGGCCGAGGGGGCGCACCTGGCGGCCGGCGGCCAGCGTCCGCAGGGCGCCCCATTCGAAGCGGGCTTTTATTACGAGCCAACCGTCTTCACCCACGTCAAGCCCCATATGCGGATTGCGCAAGAAGAAATCTTCGGGCCAGTCATGTGCGTGATCCCGTTCAAGACAGAAGCCGAAGCCGTAGAGATCGTCAACGACGTCGATTTCGGGCTTGCCGCCAGTGTCTGGACCAAGGACGTCGCCCGCGCGCACCGGGTGGCTCAAGCCATCCAGGCCGGGATCATCTGGATAAACGACCACCACCGCATCGATGCGTCATCGCCCTGGGGCGGCTTCAAAATGAGCGGGCTCGGGCGGGAAAACGGCATCGTCGCCTATCAGGCGTACACCCAAATACAGAACATCATCGTCAACCTGTCGAGCGAACCCTTCGACTGGTACGCCGATGATGGTCAGGAAAAAAGGTATAGCTGACATGCGCATAGACATACACAGCCACGTCATTCCAGACCGTTTCATCACTGCGCTGAAGAAAACGCCGGCAGATTTCCTGGCGCGCCTCGAGACGCACGGTGAACACGCCAAGGTCATCCACGATCAAGGCTACGTCTACCCCTTGTTCGCAGAGTTCCGCGATCCGCAGGCCAAGCTCGAATCGATGGACCGCAAGGGCATCGACATCTCGGTGATATCGCCCGCACCGCCCATGTTCTATTACTGGGCCGACATCGAACTCGCGCTGCGCGTGGCCGGCCTGGTGAACGATGGCGTCGCGGACATGGTGGCCGCCCACCCCGCGCGCCTGCGCGGCATGGCGACCATCCCCATGCAGCACCCGGATGCGGCGATCGCCGAAATGGAACGGGTCGTGCGCGAATACGGTTTCAAGGCGGTGGAAATCGGTACGTCCATCGAGGGCGCGCAATTGTCCGAGGGGCGCTTTCGGCCTATTTTGCGCCGCGCCCAGGAACTGGGCATCTTCGTCTTCGCACACCCGTACTACGTCGGCGCCAAGGCCGGGCTGGAAGCCTATTATCTAACCAACCTCATTGGCAACCCGCTCGATACGACCGTCATGGTGGCAAATCTGATGTACAGCGGGGTGCTCGATGAGCTGCCCGACCTGAAAATCTGCCTGGCTCACGGCGGCGGCTTCGTTCCCTATCAAATCGGCCGCCTGGCGCATGGCCACAAGGTCAGGGATGAAACGCGCGCCGACAGCGCCACATCCCCGCGGCAACTGCTGCGCCGCTTCTATTTCGACAGCCTGGTGTTCGAGCCGCAGGCCTTGCGCTACCTGATCGATCTCGTCGGTTCGGACAGGGTCTGCATAGGGACGGACGCCCCCTTCGACATGGGCGACGAGGAACCTGCAAAGGCGATCTCTGCAATACCGGGCATCACGCAACATGAGCACGACGACGTCTGCTGCCGCACGGCACTGACGCTGCTGGCCGAAGGCCAGTCGGGTTTTTGACGGCAACAAAGCCGTTTTTCAAAAGATTCATCTTGGTTGATGGAGGTAAACATGGGGAATATCGGGGATAGCATACGGGCAAGGATTCCATATGTGCCCATTCACAAAAGAAAGAAACTGCATCTCCCGGGCAATGGCAGGATCATTCTCTGGACCATCGTCAACATCGAAAACTGGCGGCCCGAGAAACCCATGCCGCGCGTCATTTTGCCGCCCCCGATGGGTCAGCCCATGCTGCCGGACCTGCCCAACTGGGCGTGGCACGAATACGGCATGCGTGTGGGTTTTTGGCGGTACCTGAAAGCACTCCAAGAGCGTAACCAAAAAGTGACGCTGGCGGTCAATGGCAGTGCCTGCATGCTCTACGAGGAAGCATGCAGGGCGGCACTAGAGGCGGGCTGGGAGT
>Ga0172382_10001001_pt1 | contig 52223 bp, 36 predicted proteins | sample Leawel138RmetaG_FD_122245 | JGI IMG/M metagenome (GOLD analysis project Ga0172382, IMG submission 122245) | Leachate microbial communities from a municipal landfill in Southern Ontario, Canada - Leachate well 138R metaG | ecosystem: Engineered > Solid waste > Landfill > Unclassified | place... | reverse complement strand
CAAGCCGTTTGTTGGGTTAGGGTAAAGCCTTAGTTGTGGTTTATAATGCTCATCCACCGAAACCACAGCAGTACCACACTCCGTAGCTGCCAACCGAGCCATAAAAAAATCTGTATATACACCACTACTGCTTGTGTTATACAACGGTGCAACACCGTTGGGGCTGTCTGTAAACAGGCTGTAACGCATTGCCCCACCTACCACATAGTTGCCGTCTTGGTCTGCCGTAACGGCTGTGAGAAGGTGAACACCTCCATTACTACTAATATCATATAAACCAATAGCCTCTCCCGTTTGCTTATCAAGCCGTAATAAATAAGGAACAGCTATATTAAGAGGGTAGGCTATAGAATAATTACCCCATACTACCGTGCGACCTGTGAGTGCAACAGCTAACTCATTATTGTTTAGACTAATATCAAAAAAACCTCCTATTATAGCTGGTTGCTCATCAGGTATTTTGCTCCATTGTACCACGCCCTGTGAGTTCATCTTTAAAACAAAAGGTCTGTGCCCACTATAAGTAACATTCTCAAAAGTGTGTTCTCCAAAATGAGTATAATTATTATTACCGGGATTTATAAGGAAATATTTTCCTGCTATATAAATGTCTGAATTATCATCTATGGTTATATCTGTAATTGATGAGGCGTTAACACCTCCGGTGCCATCACCGCTTACTGTTATCTCTTTATACCACCAGTCATCTAAATCATTGGGATTAAAAGACAGAAAAAAATTATAATTACCTGTGGAAGATGCCTGAAATGTTGTCCCGTTAAAAGAAGGAGGATTACTGCTACTGCCCCAACTTGTCAGATAATAGCGATTTAAAGACTCGTCATAACGGAATATAGCATTACTAACACCAATCTCTCCCTCTATAGGTAACTGTAAAGGTGTCCCTACAAAGTTTTCGGTAACTGTATCAAATTTTACCAGATAAATTTTACCGGTCTCGTCTTCATCCAACTCCACTGTCAAAGTACCGTCTAAGTGTATGCCTTCTTGCAAGACAATAATTGTATGTAGTACATTGCTACTGTCTATTTGTAAATTAAATACTATCCCGCTATTATTGTCGATGTTTACATCGCCTTGATAGTTTTTACGCCAAAGCAAATCACCGTTAGCAGCATTGTATTTTAGTAGAAATATTCTTTTATGCCCTTCCTGTACTAACTCACCTCCTTGCCCCCAAGGAGGTGACGGAGGCAGGCAGTCGTCTTCCTCTTCACTAAAACAGAGCGGTGCGTTACTGTTTCCGGAACCTCTAAAACTTATATATATACCTCCATTATTATCCAATACCATAGAGGAATACAATACCCCCCCCCCCCCTCTTATAGTCTGACTCCAGCGGTACACACCATTACAGGTAAAGGAAGCAATGATAATATTTTCACCCGAATACGAAGTGCCAACGGTACTGGTTGTTACAGGATTCCCATCCACGTGACTATTGCTGTGAGAAATTGTTCCCAAGAAATAATAATTATTGTCTTCGTCTGTTGCAATATCTATAATATGCTCAAAGTTATCATTCCAGTAATCCCCCCCTTGTTCATTATAATAAGCACTGCTTCCGCCTCCGTGTTTTGCCCATTGCCACTCGTAATTCTGTGCTTGCAAGCCATAAGCCATAAGCCATAAGCCATAAGCTAATACGTATTTTATAATTGTTTTCATAATTAAAATGTGTTTAGGTTAAACAAAAATGCCGTAAGCAGATTTTTGCTTACGGCATAAAGTTACTATTTTTTAATTAATTTCTGATGCAAAACGGTTTTGCCGTCTGCCTGTAAACTTATAGTATAAACACCAGACGGGAAGCGTGATATATCCAAAAGCACATCTTCCTTTTTGGCTGACAGGCTGATACGGGCTACCAGAACACCCTGCATATTGTGTATCAATAAGTAGTCGGCTTTTTCGTATTCATCTGCCAAATCATACGTGGCTACAGCCAATAGTTCTGACGGGTTTGGCGTTACACGCAAAAAAGCATCAGCCGTATCCTTAGGCATCATCTTAGCACCTGTATAAGGGTTGGGAGGAAAACTTATAGGAATTAATCTTACACAAGGTATTTCGAGCATACTTACCACGAGATAATCATCTCCTCCGTTAAAGTCCGGATTAGGAGTAAATACCAACGGAACAGAAGTAAAAAGATAATTACTATAAGGCGGAATGGTAACAGTACCCGGAGTATAAGTACCGTAACCGTTAAAGCTGCTGATTGTTGCGGTAACAGGTATAGAATAATTATTTCCTATATGCCCGTTCAGATTATATTCACCATTAGATCGTGGTGCAATTGAACTAAAATTAAGAGAAAGATTACATTGAGGAACTTCACACTCCGCCAGTGTTGCCGCGCTTGGAGAAATATAAGCTATATCGCTTTCATAAACGCAATCCGGTCCGGGTTTTTCCTGTGTGATAGACAGCTGATAGGTTCCGGGTTGGTTTACGAAAATAGCACCTATGGAAGTATCGGTACCGGATTGTGCCACACCTCCGTTTACCAACCATTCATAGTAATCCACTATACCGTCAAGCCCTATGATATAGGGTGGTGGAGTACTCCACGGACATATATCGAAACAGCCCGAAGGGTAAAACCACATCGACTGTTCGGGGGTGTCCGGAACCTCAATATCCGAGGTTATCCGGCAACCCGATTCCGCATCAATATAGGTAACGCGGTATATTCCGCCTGCATAGACGAATGTATTGGTTCCCGTATCGCCATTCGCCCATTCGTAATGCCCTGTAGTCTGTTCGTTGGTTACAGAAATTTTTATGGTATAAGGCTCACACAAATACACCTCATATTCTAATTGCGGTTCGGGCAATGCGTCATAAACCGTCAAAGTAAATGTTTTAGTGTCAGCACAATTTGTACTACCCACAGGCTGTACTTCTAAGGTGTACTCGTAACTGCCCGGCACAAGCGGGGTAATGTTTTCTACTTCTATACTCAGAAAACCGGAGGTGGTGTTCCATTCTCCGTAATCTCCGTCCATCAGGTCTTCGCCAAGCCACCACCTGTATTCCATTCCGTCTCCTATTATCCCCTTTATCGTGGTGCTTTCGCCATAACACAGAATGGTATCCCCCGTAATATGGATAACTGGAAGCGGACGGATATTGACATTGACCGCCTCTGATGCCATACTGTACATACAATCGTTTTCGTCCAATAATACTGCCCAATACATTCCTGATTGGGTTGGGACAAAGGTCGCTCCGGTAGCCCCCGGAACAGGCTCGCCACCTTTCATCCAGATATAGCCGGAAGGCATAGTATCGAAAGGATTATCAAGCACAAACGCAATAGCCGGAACCGTTTCGCCTACGCAAATATCTATACCGTCTTCTGTATAGTTAAAAGTCCCTGCAAATATGGCTTCATTGATAGTTACATTTTCCACACCGCTTACTAAAGTACAGCCATACGGGGTTTGAGCGGTCAGGGTTATTCCATAAATCCCTGCTTTGGCAATTTTAAGTTCTGCATCCTCTTCTAAGGTGGTATAGCTCCCTTGTAGAGTGCCTGAATCGTAACTCCAAGTATAAGTATAACCGGGCACGTAATTGGTAATGGTCAGTTCGATGAGGTCTTCGGCACAAAACTTGCTGCCGCTTATGTCAAATTCAGGCGGGGTTTGCTCGTCAAGGTTTATGGTTTTCGTTACCGAGCAAACCGGCAGGTTCGTGTTGCTTGATACTATAGCCAGCGTATAAGTATGCAGCCCCGTAGTGGTTACACCCTGTATCGTATGCGGGTCGCCATTAGTCGTTGCTATGAGGTGGTTCGGGTCAACAGTGTTTCCCTCATAATACCGGTATTCAAGAATACCCCCGCCCGGGAAAATCACAGAGGTGTTATGGAGCGTTACATCATAGGTATTGTTGGATCCGCATACTGCTCCTATCAGGAGCTTCGGCTCGTAAAATTTGGTAACCTCAATATATTTTACTACCTCACATTCCTCATACCTCAGCTCTACTACAATAAGGTACTCCCCCGGTATATCAGTAGTAAAAGTAGCGGTTTCTGTGCCCTGCCCGTCTGTCAGGAACATATCATTTGACAAAACATACCAATTATAATCAAGGGGCTCATACTCAGGCTCATGATCAACCATAACCACAAAATCTTCGCAATTCCACTCAGAAGTTAAGATAATCTCAGAAGAAGCATACGGCTCACATTCCTCTTGCGGAGGGTCGCAATTTTTAATATACACATAAATTGCATTTGACTTGACAGTGCAGCCAAATTCATCCAGCACCTCTACATAATATATTCCTGCAGGGCTGGGTTGAGTGTCTTTGTCTATTGTGTAAGAAGCTCCCGCAGGACCTGAAGTCCAGTCAGTTATATAAGTGCCGTTCTTAATCCATATAAATTCAGCCGAAGCGTTATCTCCCACAGTAAGATTAGAAGTAAGTGTATGATTATATGTTTTGGAACCGGAACATATACCAATGTTATAACCCGGGGTAATGTTTATTTTGGTTTCAGGATATATCGCAAAGTTTTTGGTTGCCGAAACCGTATAGTAACAATACTTTAGGATTACGGTCAGCTTTTGGTTAACCGATGTTGCATTTGTATTATTAAAATTATTGAGAACGGTAAATGTATAAGAGCCGTCAAGATTCTGCGTACCGTCTTCCTGTACGTCTTGTTCTACCGGAACAGGATTACCCTCAAACCAAAAAGAAACTGTTCCCTCGGTTACACCGTCTAAGTCCAGCTCAATATCAATGGTCTCATCACCCGGACATATATCATCGGTGCTGAGTATGTCAATGGTTGGTGGCTGGTGCAAGGTTATTGATTGGGTTTCGGTGTATTCCACTCCGCAATGTATTACCTTTACTTCTATGAAACCCGTAAATTGATTATTGGTTATATTATTCCAGCTTACCGCTACTTCAGAGGTGTTTCCTCCGTAAGTAATACTCCCGAAGTTAAATTCCCCGATATTGTTAAATACCTGCCATTCGATATAATCCGGTTCAAAATCGTCTAAATCTTCCCCGAAATCAACCGCAAACTCCGCAGTACTCCCCGGGCAGAACTCAGTTCCGTCTATACTGTTAATAGTAAGGTCAATATTGAGTTTCTTTACAGTTAGAGTTAGGCTTTCACTAACACATACCGGGTCGTCTATGGTCTGTCTTTTTACACTAACATAATAAGGATCACTACCCGTAAACTTTACGCTTACCGTTTCCCCTGTGTTGCCCCCTTGTATAGTTCCTCCCGTAGCTTCCCATACCAGCATCGTATTAGGTACGGTATTCTCATAACTGTACTGGTAAATTATTCCTTCGCACACATACCCGCTTCCTTCAATTTCTCCTCCGGGGGTAACGGGTTGAATCGCTTTAATTATAATCGGGTCGCTTTCGCAGCCTGTACTACCTTCACAATTCTCGTTGTTTGAAGCTGTCAGAATATACAAACCTCCTTCCGTAAAAGTATAATCAAATTCTTCTCCATAATACGAACCTCCCTGTACGACCACTCCGTTTTTTTGCAATTTCCAACAAACAGGGTTTCCGCTGACTGTAGTATAAGTGTGTTCTTCTTCTCCGATACAGAACTCTATATCTTCTGCAACTACTTCTATTTCAGGATTTTCCGATACCGTTATTATTAAATCAATTGCTTCTTCGGAATAGCCCCATATCGAATTGGTATAATTACAAGACAATGTATAAGTACCGGGTTCAAGTCCGTTTATTGCTACTTCATTGGGCTGGTCGGTTAATACGAGTTGAGAGGGGGTGGTTGGCGGGTCGATACTCCAAATAAATTCAGTAGTAGCCCACTGAGGCAATGAATACATTTTTTGTTTTCCTACACAAATCATATCATCTCCGGTAATCACAGCGTCTCTAAGTACCACCGGTATTTTTACGGTAGTTGTACAACCACAAGCAGACTGATAGTGTAAATAACCAAATCCGTCCGAAGGATTGACATTATTCCACGCTACATCAACAGAACTGCCGTTGTTTGGTCCGATTATGGTTCCTCCGTCTGCTGTCCATATCCCTCTTTCACAGGGGTCATCAACGGTATAAGAATGTTTATTTTGGTCAGTTACCAATCCCGGACACCAAATTACAGGAGCTTCATTCCGGGTAACGGTTATAAACATTGAATAGGTGGATTCACAACCGCACCAGCTGATAGCCGTAAGTGTAACCTCATAAACGCCCGGACCGGCATAAGTATGTGAAGGTTCAAATTGTGACGAATAATTGCCATCTCCGAAATCCCATAAATAATCTTTAACTATTTGTTTTGGAGTCGTGAGGTTGTCAAACGAAATTTCAGACCCCAAACAAAACTTATCATTTCCTCCGTCAGGTTCAAACAAGGCGTTTGGAGTATGAATTAATGCTACACATACAAAAACTTCACGTGTAGTAGAGCCACTGTGTATAATCATTTTTATATACCCTCCAAATACATCATCGTCCCAATGTATCTGTACACCAAACTGACCGGTCGGTGAATTAGATTCATCGTAAATTTCCTCTATAACTCCTCCTTCTGCCTCCCATTCAATACTCTGAACCGCATAAATAGTAGCATAAAAATCACGCATAAAATACGTAACCGTACTGTTCTGACAAGCAACAATACAATCAATTTTTGATAATTCCTCTTGCCTTCCATCTCTATAAGGTATCTTGCCGGTACAATCATTTTCAGGGTTCCATTCCAAAGCGTACTTCCAAGTATACCAATCCAAAAAAGGATAACTCTCATTTTGTGCAGAACCCGTCGCACAAAACAACAACGCAAACAAAGGCAAAACCTTTGTAATTAATGAAAAGAACCTTGTTCTTTTCCGGGCAGCACCGCCTGTGCTGCAGACATTCCTATTCGTATAGGAAAGAATGTCTTTTCTGAAGTCATAATTTCGCATAATTACAAATTTTTAATTAAACATAAAATATTAAAATCGTATTTGAGGCGAAAACTACTATTGATTTTTGGATATTTAAAAAAAAGTTACGGAAGATTTATAAATCTTCCGTAACTTTTTATACTTATAAATTATTTATTTTCAGGGATTTAACCTTTAAAAAGTTAAAAAATAAAACTCATAAGAAGACGGTCAAAAAATAAGGATTTAGTATTTTAATAAATCTGATAAATATTTTAACAAAACATATAGACAACAGAAAAACTAACCAACTGATAATCAAACAATAAATAATCTAAAAATATAGATAAAAGCTCAGAATAGAAATAAGCCATTATGAACTCTTAGTCCATAGTTTGGTTCCGTATTAAAAACAACCACGGATTAAAAGATTTTCAGGATTATAAAAAATCTGTATAAATCCTTTAATCCGTGACAAAAATTTTATAAAATAAAGTTAATATACTGAAAGTGAATAGTTTTAAACTGTATTCGAGACCAATAAAACAATCGGAGAAGAGAAACTTATATCCAAAATGTTGTTGTAAAAAAAAAGCCTTTTAACATGGTTTTCTGTTAAAGGACTTTAATGCTTTATCTTGTACAATTAACCAAAAACCAAAACAAAATAGTTTTTCTTGCCACTTTGCAGCAAAACAAATTTATTGTTGATTAAATCATTTGTAGTAAGTATAAATCCGTCCTGAACTTTTTCGCGATTTATGGAAATGGAATTAGCTTCCAAGGCTCTTCGGGCTTCTTTGTTGGATTTAAAAAATCCTGATTTTGTATTGAGGGCTTCCACAATATTAATTCCGTTTTCTAAATCGCTCATCGGGATTTCTGCCTGAGGAACTCCTTCAAAAGCCTCCAAAAACGTATTGGAATCCAATTGTTTGAACTCGTCAGCAGTAGATTTTCCGAACAGAATATTTGAGGCGATTATCGCTTTTTGTAGCTCTTCTTTGGAGTGGACAAAAGTGGTAACTTCTTCTGCCAAACGCTTTTGTAAAGTCCTTTGGTGTGGAGCCTGATGATGTTCTTTAATCAGTTCATCTATTGTATTTTTATCTAAAAAAGTAAAGATTTTGATGTATTTTTCTGCATCTCCGTCATCTGTATTTAGCCAAAACTGATAAAATTTATATACTGAAGTTTTGTCGGCATCCAACCAAATATTTCCTCCTTCTGATTTTCCGAATTTAGAGCCGTCTGCTTTAGTAATAAGCGGGCAAGTAAGGGCAAAGGCTTTTGTTTCTTCTCCTTCGTTCATACGTCTTACTAATTCTGTCCCCGTAGTGATATTTCCCCATTGGTCAGAACCTCCCATTTGCAACAAACAGTTATAATTTTTGTACAAATGGTAAAAGTCGTACCCTTGAATGAGTTGGTATGTAAATTCGGTAAAGGACATTCCTGCTCCATCTGCTGCAAAACGCTTTTTAACCGAATCTTTTGCCATCATATAGTTTACAGTAATACGTTTTCCGACATCACGTGCAAAATCAATGAACGAAAAGTTTTTCATCCAATCATAATTGTTTACCAATACCGGAGCGTTTTTTTCGGTAGCATCAAAATCTAAAAAACGAGACAAGACTCTTTTGATTCCTGCTACGTTTTTGTTCAAAGTCTCTTCGGTAAGCAGGTTTCTTTCGTCTGATTTTCCCGAAGGATCACCAATCATTCCGGTGGCTCCCCCAACAAGTGCAATGGGTTTGTGTCCGAAGTTTTTCAGATGAACCAATAAAATAATAGGTACTAAACTCCCGATGTGCAGAGAATCAGAAGTTGGGTCAAATCCGATATATGCAGTTGTAGGTTCTTTTAAAAGTTGTTCTTCTGTTCCTTCAATTATATTATGAACTAATCCTCTCCAACGTAATTCTTCAACTAAATTTTTTATTTCCATATTTTAAGAAACTGTTTAATATTTATTTTTTGCCACAGATTATACAGATTGAAGGGATTTTTTATACTATTTAAATTAAAAAATAAGTGAGAATCCTTTAATCCGTAGCTAAAAATGATTAAGAAAATTCTTACCAATCATTTTTAAGAAAAAATATTTTTTATAAAAGCTACCCAATTATGACAGTGCTTCTTTTATCCTTCTTAGTGCTTCGATAAGCAAATCTTCGCTTGTTGCATACGAAAGCCGGATGCAGTTGGCATCTCCGAAAGCCGAACCAGTAACCGTGGCTACATTGGCTTCCTCCAAAAGGTACATTGCCAAATCCTCGCTGTTGCCTATTTTTCTTCCTCTTAATGTTTTTCCGAAATACCACGAAACGTCAGGAAAAGCATAAAATGCCCCTTCGGGAACTGTAGTTTTTACGTTCGGAATTTCTTGTAGCAATCCGATAACCAAATCCCTGCGTTTGTGAAATTCTTTGACCATATAATCCAACACGTTCGGCTCTGCCAAAACCGCTTCAATGGTTGCTCTTTGAGCAATAGAATTTGCTCCGCTGGTTACTTGTCCTTGCATTTTGGTACAAGCTTTGGCTATAAATTCCGGTGCTCCGATATATCCGATTCTCCAACCTGTCATCGCAAATGCTTTTGACACTCCGTTTACGGTTATAGTTCGGTCGTACATTCCGTCTATCGAAGCAATCGAACAGAAATTTCCCGTAAAATTGATGTGTTCGTAGATCTCGTCTGAAACCACAAAGATATTCGGGTGTTTTAGAATTACCTCTGCAAGAGCTGTTAATTCCTCTCTATTATAAACCGAACCACTCGGATTACAAGGCGAGCTGAACATTATCATCTTGGTTTTGGGAGTAATGGCTTGTTCTAATTGCTTGGGAGTTACCTTAAAATTCGTTTCAACCGAAGTTGGTACTACAACCGGTTTTCCTTCTGCCATTTTTACGATTTCTGCATAGCTTACCCAATACGGAGCAGGCAATATACATTCATCTTGCGGATTGAGTAAGGATTGAGCCACATTGTACAACGACTGTTTTGCTCCTGTAGAAACGACAATTTGCGAAGGTTTATAATCCAGATTATTATCGCGTTTGAATTTTTTGGAAATCGCCTCTCGAAGTTCTGAATATCCATCGACAGGAGTATAAGCACTGTAATTTTCGTCAATGGCTTTTTTTGCCGCTTCTTTAACGAAATCGGGAGTGTTGAAATCAGGCTCTCCAAGGCTTAGACTAATGACGTCTTTTCCTTCTGCTTTCAGCTCTCTTACTTTGGCTGCCATTGCCAGGGTCTGAGAAACCTCAAGATTATTGATTCTGTCAGATAACAAATGATTCATGATGTTATGATGCTATTGCAGGTTTTGCTCCTAATTCTTTCAAGTGTCTGAAATGCGAAGCTATGGCCTCTCTGGTTGTTTTAAATTCGTAATAAGGCAGGTTGAATTCTTGTGCTGTTTCTTTAACTATTTTCGCTATTTTTCCATAATGAATATGACTGATGTTCGGAAAGATATGGTGCTCAATCTGATGATTTAACCCTCCAGTGTACCAATTCATTAAGCGGTTTTTAGGAGCGAAATTTGCTGTGGTATAAAGTTGATGAATTGCCCAAGTATTTTCGATTTCTCCGTCTTCATTCGGTACCGGATTATGCGTATCTTCAACCACGTGAGCCAATTGAAAAACAATACTCAAGATGAGTCCTGCCACATAGTGCATTACAAAAAAACCAATGAGAACTTTCCACCAAGCAATTCCTAAAACCATCGGAACTACCAACCAAATCGAGAAGTAAATGATTTTAGTTACCAACAAAATTGTCCATTGAACGGTCGGACTTTTGAATTCTCCGTAAGACAATTTTCTTTTCAGATAACGTTTCATCTGTAAGAAATCCGTTGTGATAGCCCAGTTAAACGTAAGCAATCCGTAAAGGAAAACAGAATAATAATGTTGGAATTTGTGAAAACGATACCATTCTGCTTCTTTAGAAAAACGAATGATTTTTCCTGCTTCTAAATCTTCATCATGTCCGTGAATATTGGTGTAAGTATGGTGTAAAACATTATGTTGAACCTGCCAGTTATATACGTTTCCTGCCAGTATGTAGATGCTTCCACCCATAATTTTATTAACCCAAGGGTAAGAAGAATACGCCCCGTGGTTTCCATCGTGCATTACATTCATTCCCACTCCTGCCATTCCGATTCCGATGATTACCGTGAATAATAATTTCCACCAATCAGAAATATCAAGGGTTAAGATTAGAAAATAAGGACCTAAGAAAAGGAGGAACATTATAACGGTTTTGAGGTGTAACTTCCAATTCCCTGATTTTTTGATGTTATTCTCTTTAAAATAATTGTTTACACGAGTATTGAGCGTTCTGAAAAACTTTAGTGAATCTTGTCTTGAAAATGTAGGTGCTTTCATTAAAAGTAATTAAAAAATTTAAGCCCCAAAGATAGTAAATATCCTTTTACCTTAACTTGACAAAAGTCATTAAAAAAATATTTTTAAAAAATTATTTGAAATAAACAATATATATGTATATTTGCACTCTATATTGAAACAGCAATTTTGCGGGTGTGGTGAAATTGGTAGACACGCCAGACTTAGGATCTGGTGCCTCACGGTGTGAAGGTTCGAGTCCTTTCACCCGCACAAATCAAAAAAATGCAATCTTCTAAATTTTAGTCGATTGCATTTTTTTATTTTCTTTAATTTTTATTTCTGTCTCGATGAGCTCGAATTTTATCTGCTATGGTTTGAGCCAGTTTTTTGTGACTTTCAAAAGTCCAACCCGCAATGTGAGGTGATAGAATCACATTATCGGCTTCGAATAAATATCTTAGTTCTTCAGGGATTTTTTCTAAACCCATCTTCTCAAAAGAGATTTTTTCGTATTCTAATACATCAAGTCCTGCTCCGAGTATCTTTCCGCTTTTTAGGGCTTCAACCAAATCTTTAGTCACTACATTTTTGCCTCTTGCTGTATTTATCAACCAAAACGGTTTAGCAAATTGATTGATAAAATCAGTATTTATCATTCTGTCCGTAAGTGGTGTCCAAGGCGTGTGTAGAGAGAGTATATCGGCTTTTTGTTGTAATTCTTCGAGGAAAACTTGTTTGGCATTTTCGTCTTCCAATCCGCTTTGTACATCATAAAAAAGAACTTCGTTTACATCAAATCCTTTGAGTTTTTTGGCAAAAGATTTCCCCATATTTCCGTAACCAATAATCCCGACTGTTTTGCCTTCAAGTTCAAAACCTCTGTGTTTTTCACGTTCCCACTTTCCGGATTTTACACTTTTATCCGCTTGGTTGAGTTTATTAAAAAGCGAGAGTAACATCCCTAAAGTGTGCTCTCCTACTGCATTCCGATTACCTTGGGGAGCAGAAATAAGTTCTATATTTTTTTGTGCAGCATATTCACAATCAATACTTTCAAGTCCTGCTCCTACCCGAGCTATAAATTTAAGATGAGCCGCTTTGTCAAGAAAAGTTCTATCAATCTTAAAGCGACTTCTGATGATGATTCCGTCATAATCATTGATTTTACTTTCGATAATTTCTTTTGAAGAAGTAAAATCCATTTCATTAGTAAAACCCTCTTTTTCAAGAGCTTCTAAAAGTATCGGATGATTGGAATCAAGGTGTAGAATTTTCATAGGTGTATTAAAATTTTACTTTTAAACTAATTCTCCCGTCCAAAGCGAAACTCCTCCGAGCAGATTATACGTTTGGACAAATCCCATTTGATCCATTACCTGACAAGCATTGGCACTCCGACCTCCTGCTTTACAATAAACGTAATAATTTTTGGTTTTGTCTAATTTTTCGAGCCCCGAAATAAACTCTTCAGGTTTATAAATATCAAGACAAATCGCATTTTTGATAATTCCTTCTGCCTGTTCCTCGGGAGTTCTCACATCTAAAATCACTGCATTGTTATCCTCCGATAAAAGCTCCTTCCATTCTTGTTGATTTATGTGTTTCATTTTGTTGTTGTGTTTTGATAATTAATACTTTAGTCTTGATACTAAATCTCTTTGTTGATTAAATTCTGTTATAATTTCATCAATAATTTCATGCACGGGTTTTATAGAATCAATAAGTCCTGCTACTTGTCCTATTTCGAGTTCGCCCTCGTCTAAATCTCCTTCAAACATTCCTTTTTTGGCTCTTGCTCTTCCTAATAAATTTTTCAAATCTTCAGCTGTCGGGCATTTTGCATACAAACTCATCACATCATTAAAAAACTTATTTTTGACAAGGCGAACAGGAGCTAATTCTTTTAGGGTTACATAAGTATCTCCGTCTTTTACTTTTAGAATAGTTTCTTTAAAGTTCTGATGAGCCGAACTCTCAGTAGAAGCGGCAAAACGGCTTCCCATCTGCACTCCGTCTGCTCCGAGAATCATTGCTGCCAACATTCCTTTTCCAGTTGCGATACCTCCTGCTGCAATAAGCGGAATAGACAATTCTTTTTTTACCATCGGAATAAGTGTAAAAGTGGTAGATTCTTCTCTTCCGTTGTGTCCCCCTGCTTCAAAACCTTCGGCTACAACTGCATCTAAACCTGCATCTTGTGCTTTAAGTGCAAATTTCACACTGCTTACTACGTGCACCACTGTAATCCCTTTTTCTTTAAGAAAAGAAGTCCATGTTTTTGGATTTCCGGCAGAAGTAAAGACAATTTTTACGTCTTCTTCTACAATGATATTCATTATTTCTTCGATATTCGGGTACAACATCGGAACATTTACTCCGAAAGGTTTATCGGTTGCTTTTTTGCATTTTTGGATATGTTCCCTAAAAACATCAGGATACATCGAACCTGCTCCGATAAGCCCCAATCCCCCCGAATTACTAACCGCAGCTGCTAATTTATATCCCGAATTCCAAATCATTCCCCCCTGAATAATTGGGTATTTTATTTTGAAAAGTTCTGTGATTTTGTTCATTATCTATGTTGTAAAATTTAAGTCTCTGACAAAAATACTATTTTTTATTGTCTTTCTCTTTTGAATATTACTCCAAATTAGACTGATATAATTTCTGATATATTAAAGTATAAAAAATCCCGTTTAAGTTTTTTAATGGGATTTTTTTATTATTAAAACTATTAGAATTATTGTCAATGATTACTTTTTTAATAATATATAAATAGTAAGTATTATTATATAATATATAAAAACATTATTTTTGGAAAAGAAATTCTTATGATATGGAAAATAAAAAAGATAATTTAGAAAATCTATCATTGGCAAAAATGAAGAATCTTCTTTTTGATATATTAAACAAAGAAGAATATGAAAATCTAATAATTAGAGAACCTAATGTTATTGTTGGGGAAATAAGTAAAGGATTTACAAATTTAAAAACAGTATTTTTTATATATCAAAATCCATTATCTGGAAATGAAGTAGATATAGATACATTAACGAAAGAAGTTATTGCAACTAATAATCAATTAAATCCACATCAATTAACGATTGTGAGTGGGTATACAGTTTCTAGCTCAACAGAAAATAAACTTAAAGCTAACATAAATTCAAATATAAGTTTTATAAATAGAGATCATCTAACAGAATTAATAAATAAACATTTTCCACATTTTTGGATGTATGAAAGTTTTGATTTATTCAACTACGAAAAATACTTTTTGGAGGAGATGGTGGAAAAGTCAGCTCTTCTAAGTATTCAAGGTTTGGAATCAAAAGCTAAAAGATTAATAGATATATATGTCAAGCCAAGGATATATGAAATAAAAAGTGATATTGAAAGTAAGAATAAACAGTTTGAGAGAGTTAAGGAAATTGAAATTATTAATAAAAATAAATCTTCTATTATAGAAGGAGATACAGGTGCTGGAAAAACGACATTACTTAAGGAAATAGGTAGATTACAAATAAGAGAACAGAAAGATCTCAAAACATTGCCTGTTTTTATTTCTCCAATGTCACTTTTTAACTCAAATTTTGATATAGAGATAGTTGCTTCCAAATTATTAGAGGATAAAGTACCAGGGACATGGCACGAAATTTTAAATTCATATAAAATTCTTTTTTTGATAGATAATATTGATGAATTTGAAGAAGAGGAACAGCGAAAAATTATTGAACAATTAAATCATCTTTCGCAAAATAGGAATGTTAAATTTATAATTACAACAAGATCTATCAAAACTAGTAGAATTAACCAATTTTGTAAAGATTTAAATTATTATCAAATCCGAAAATTTAATACAGAACAAATTAAGGAATTTACCTCACGATTTTTCCAAGACAAAGGAATCACAAATAACTTACTTGAAGCTCTAGAGGATTATAGGATTTTAGAACGATTACCACTTACACCTTTATCTTTATCACTAATTGCATTAGTTTACGAAAAAGAAGGGTATGAGATTCCTGCAACAATTTCAGATATTTATGATAATTTCAATCAGTTAATTTTAGGGAAAATCACTGCTAATAAAAGATTTGAAATAATTAAATTTAATTTTAGAGAACGGATATTATCTATATATGCTCTTGAAATATTGAGAAACAATCAAGGTCGACCTTATCAGAAACAGGATTTTATTAAATACTTTAAAAACTATTTTAAAAATAAATCAAGTGAAATAGCAGGGGAAGTAATTGAAGAATTTCTACAATATTTCATAGAAAATTCGGGGATACTTAAAATAGAAGAAGAAACATATGTTAACTTCTCCCACAAATCATTCCTTGAATACTATGCTTCTATAGAAATATTTAAACATAATCGTCATCTTGAATCTGAGTTAGTAGATAATTTTCTTAATTTAAAATGGCAAAATGTTTCAATATTTTATGGAGGACAATCTAAAGATATGCCTAATTTTCTTACCAAAATTATAGAAAAAGTAGAATCTGCGTCTAAATTAGACGAGCATATGCATTCTATAATGGGGTTTGGTTATCTTTTACAGGCTTTATATCAAACGGACAATAAATTAAGAGAACAAGCTGTTTTATTGTCATTAGAGCAAAGTTTAATTGTACATGAATGGCACAAAAAGATTAGCGCAGAGGGAGATATTCTGCTCTTTAAACAAATGAGGCTCCATGTTATGTCTATTTTTAACATGTATTTTTTCTATTTGAATTTTTTGTCATCAACTCTCTCAGAGCCTTTAAGTTTAGCTTTTAAAAAACTATTTGATGAATACAAGTCTAATCCAACAACTAGTACGGGGTATAAATTATTGACAATAGCTGCTATTTTTCATTCGAAAAGATTGAGAAATTCATCATTTCTCCAAATGCTATTTGATGAGACTACTTTATTAAAAGATCCTTATTTAGTTACTTTAGCGGAGTTCGCATTATATTTTGATAGTACTTCTTACCATAAAGATATGAAACAACAGTTGCATAAAGCATATGTTAGGTTTTCTCCAGTCATCAAAGACTTCTTAAAACAACCTGCCAGTCAATTGAGATTTTCTAAACTTGATTTGATAGAGCCAAATAAAAAATTAACGATTATTACAGAGGGAATTACGGATGCGTTAATTATTGAACATGCCTATCACGTATTAACAAAAGATAAAACTCCTTACTGGAAAATTAAACCGTCTGATGAAAAAAATGGAGGTGCGAAAGAAGTTAAATTTATTTTAGATAAATCTAAAAATTTCAGTGACAATGACAATATAATAATAGGAATATTTGATCAAGATACAGAAGGAATTAATCAATTTGATGGTTTAAAGTATAGATTCTATAAAGATTATCAAAGAGTAAAAAAGATGGAGGGTGTGCAGGTTTATGGAATGAAACTCCCTGTGCCTGAAAGTAGAATTGAATATTTAAAACAAGAAAGGGAAAATTTCTATTTATCAATAGAACACTATTTTGATGATGAAATACTACAAAAATTAGGATTAATAAAGGAATCTGGAATACCAGGTATATTTAAAATAAAAGATACAAAGAGTTTAAAAGTAAAGTTTGCTCAATATGTTCAAACTTTAAATGAACCTAAATACTTTAGAAACTTTATTCCGTTGTTTGAAACAATTGATGATATAACTGGAATACAGAATAATGATTATTTTGAGTATATATAGAGTTTAATTGACTTTATTTGAGTATACAGAATAGCAAATGCAATTTACACAATAACAATCCCGTTTAATTTTTTAAAACGGGATTGTTATACAGTCAACTAAACTTTTTTCTCTCCTCAATCCACTTTCTGGCATTGACAAACGCTTCTAACCAAGGAGAAACTTCGTCTTGTCGATTCTCAGGATAGTTTGCCCAGTTCCATTGGAAAATACTTCTCTCGATATGAGGCATCATTACCAAATGTCTTCCGGTTGTATCACATAGCATTGCAGTGTTGAAGTCCGAACCGTTCGGGTTAGCAGGATAACCTTCATAGGCATATTTCGCTACGATGTTATATTTATCTTCCGAATAAGGCAATTTGAATTTTCCTTCTCCGTGCGAAATCCAAACTCCAAGTGTCGAACCTTCTAAAGTAGAAAGCATTACGGAATTATTTTTCTGAACTTTTACTGATGTAAATCCGCTTTCGTGTTTTCCGGAATCGTTATGATGCATTTTTCCGTGAATCTCGTGCTCCGGATTGATAACTTCGAGTTCCATAAACAACTGGCATCCGTTACAAATCCCGACAGACAAGGTATCTTCACGTTTAAAGAAGTTATCTAAAGCCGTTTTTGCTTTTTCGTTATACAAAAATGCTCCCGCCCAACCTTTGGCACTTCCTAACACATCCGAATTCGAAAAACCTCCGACAGCCCCAATAAACTGAATGTCTTCCAGCGTTTCACGACCCGATATTAAATCGGTCATATGCACGTCTTTTACGTCAAATCCTGCCAAATACATCGCATTTGCCATTTCTCTTTCAGAATTACTTCCTTTCTCACGAATAACAGCAGCTTTGGGTCTATCACCATTTGGCAAAACAGGTTTTTTACCTGTAAAATGCGAAGGGAAAACGTATTGTAAAGGTTGAATTTTATAGTTATCGAAACGTTCTTTTGCCTTATTGTTTTTAGTTTGTTTACTGTCTAATAAATACGAAGTTTTAAACCAAACATCTCTTAGCTGAGCAACAGAGAATTCAAACTTATCTTGATTATTTACAATCGAAATTGTATCGGAATCAGTTACTTTTCCGATAGCGAAAAATGCTACATTATTGTCTTTCAGGATTTGTTCAACATCAGATTTTGCTTGGAAAACAATTCCGATATTTTCGGCAAACAATAGTTTAGCAGTATCTTTCTCATTTAAAGATGAGAGGTCAAATTCAGCTCCTAAATTATTCTCTGCAAAGCACATTTCAAGTAGGGTTGTGATAAGTCCTCCGCTTCCTATATCGTGTCCTGCTTCAATTTTTCCTGATTTGATTAAATCTTGAAAAACGTTGAATGCTCTTTTGAAGAATTCCGCATCTTTGATAGTAGGAGCTTCACTTCCGATTCTGTTCAGAATTTGAGCAAATGAAGACCCTCCTAATTTAAAGTTATCTTGCGATAGGTTGATATAATAAATGTTTCCTCCGTTTTTCTTTAAAACAGGCTCAACAACTTTATTGATATCGTTACAATTCCCAACAGCCGAAATAATCACAGTTCCTGGAGCAATCACCTCATCATTCGGGTATTTTTGTTTCATCGAAAGCGAATCTTTTCCGGTCGGGATGTTGATTCCGAGTTCGATCGCAAAATCCGAACACCCTTTTACAGCTTCGTATAATCTGGCATCTTCACCTTTATTTTTACAAGCCCACATCCAGTTTGCCGAAAGTGATACACTTTTCAATCCGTCTTTAAGCGGAGCAAAAACTATATTCGAAAGCGATTCTGCAATGGCATTTCTACTTCCTGCCACAGGATCGATGAGTGCCGTGAGTGGCGAATGACCAATCGTGGTAGCAATCCCTTCTTTTCCTTTGTAATCCAGTGCCATTACCCCAACATTGTTAAGTGGTAACTGAAGTGCTCCTACACATTGTTGTTTTGCCACTTTTCCGCCTACACAACGGTCCACTTTATTGGTTAACCAATCTTTACAAGCCACCGCTTCTAATTGTAAAACCTGGTTTAAATAAGTTGGAATTTCAGTTGTAGAATAGTCCAAATCTTGATATTGAGTCGGAACCGAAACGTCTTCCATAATGGTTTTCGGGCTGCTTCCGAACATATCTGAAAGGTTGAAATCCATTGGTTTGGTTCCTTTTTCCTTCGATTCAAAACAAAAACGATTGTCCGAAGTTACATCACCTACTTCATACATAGGCGAACGCTCACGATCAGCAATAGTTTTTAGTTTTTGTATATTGTCTTGTCCGATAACAAGTCCCATTCTTTCTTGAGATTCGTTACCGATGATTTCTTTGTCGGAAAGGGTTGGGTCACCCACAGGAAGCTTGTCTAAATCGATTTTTCCTCCAGTTTCTTCAATAAGTTCTGATAAGCAATTCAGATGTCCTCCCGCTCCGTGATCGTGAATAGATACAATCGGGTTTTCGTCTGATTCTACCATTGCTCGAATAGCATTGGCAGCTCTTTTTTGCATTTCCGGATTCGAACGTTGAATGGCATTCAGCTCGATTCCCGAACCGAAAGCACCCGTATCAGCACTAGATACAGCGGCTCCACCCATACCGATTCGATAATTTTCTCCTCCAAGAATTACGATTTTATCGCCTTCTTTCGGTTTTTTCTTAATCGCTTGATCTTTTTTTCCGTATCCGATACCTCCGGCAAGCATAATCACTTTGTCGAAACCTAGTTTTCGAGCATCTTCTTCGTGTTCAAACGTCAAAACCGAACCTGTAATAAGTGGTTGTCCGAATTTATTTCCGAAATCAGAAGCTCCGTTAGAGGCTTTTATCAAAATATCCATCGGAGTTTGATAGAGCCATTCTCTTTCGTTCATCGCTTTTTCCCAAGGTCTGTTTTCTTCTAATCGAGAATACGAAGTCATATACACAGCTGTTCCAGCTAAAGGAAGCGAACCTTGCCCTCCTGCTAAGCGGTCTCTGATTTCTCCTCCTGAACCTGTAGCTGCTCCGTTAAAAGGCTCAACCGTAGTCGGGAAGTTATGTGTTTCCGCTTTAAGCGAAATTACCGATTCGAATTCTTTTGTTTCGTAGAAGTCCGGTTTGTCAGCTGATTTCGGTGCAAATTGTTCCACAACAGGACCTTGAATAAAGGCTACATTATCTTTATAAGCCGAAACAATGTCGTTCGGATTTGCTTCGGATGTTTTCTTGATAAGTTTAAAGAGTGAAGTCGGTTTTTCTTCTCCGTCAATCACAAAAGTTCCGTTGAAAATCTTGTGACGACAATGTTCTGAATTGATTTGAGAAAATCCGAAAACTTCAGAGTCGGTTAGTTTTCGACCTAATTTTTTTGAGAGATTTTCTAGATATTCAATTTCTTCACTGTTTAAAGCCAAACCTTCTTTTTGGTTGTATTCGGCTATGTTGTCGATTTCCAGGACGGGTTCAGGAGTAATATTTATCGTAAAGATATGCTGATGCAATCCGTTGTATTTCTGGAACAGCATTGGGTCAAAATCTGTAGCGTCAGCATCGGATTTATAGAATTCTTCAATACGAAAAATCCCTTCAATACTCATATTTTGAGTGATTTCTACTGCATTAGTGCTCCAAGGCGTAACCATAGCAGCACGAGGTCCTACGAAAAATTCGTCGAGTTCTTTTTTCTCAATTTTTCGGGCGTTACCGAAGAGCCAACAAAGTTTTGAGATAGTTTCCGGATATAGTTCAGATATTGCCTGAACCGCATAAACCGTTTGGTTTTGATTTTCAAAAAAGTGAATCATTGCGTAGTTGTGTTGAAAGTTGCAAAGTTACTTCTTTTAGTCATAAAGTCAAAAGTCATAAAGTCGAAAGTTTAAAAATCTGTAATGCTAAAAAAGGCTTTATGACTTTTGACTTTAAAACTTTACAGACTAAAATTATTTTGATTACTTTTGCCTTTTATTTAGATTCATTATAATTAAAAGCAAATGAAAAAATTATTTATCGGAAGTGTGTTGGTTTTAGGCAGTTTACTGACAACACAGGCACAGTGCAAAACCGTTACAAGTCTTAACGAAAATTTCGACAATTGGAAAGACATCGACAAATGTTGGAAAGCAGACGGAGGAGAAGCAATGTTATACCACAAAGAGGGGAGAATCGTGTTCTATTCGATGATGAATCCCGAAGAAAATATGATACTTTCCACTCCGAAAGTGAAAGCAGGGAAATATTCTCTTTCGTTCGAAGCATTGAACAAAGGTTCAAAAGCGACTTTAGTACTTTATCGTGTTGAAGACAATTCCGATTCTTCGACTTTTAAATCCATTTCTAAAGAAATCGAAATAACCGAAGGAACAAGAAACTTTATGGTTACACTTCCCGTTGATGCTCATATCGGATTTAAAGTCCTGCTTACAGGAATTCATCACGCTTTGTATTTGGATAATGTGGTTCTGAAACCTGTTTTGGAGTAAAAAAACACCTTGATTTTCAAGGTGTTTTTACTTTTTAATTACCTACTTTTTATATTCACCATATTCGTGAGCTAATTCAATAAAACCTTTAGCTTTGAACTCTTTGTCTTGAATTCTTTTTACAAATTCAGCATCGTCTTCAAAATACACAGCAGCCATTTTTCTGAAGGCATTATTTTTACCTATTTCTATGGCTCCTGATAATATTTCCGTAATATAAGTCGGGAACTCCTCTCCCTGCCTTCTAAACAAAACAGGAATTGTTGTTATTTGTACCCCTGCAGCCTTAGAAATTAATTCATTTTTTTTGTTGAAATAGTATGAATCAGCTTCATAAAAAACTTGTATGGCATCATTGTGGTAAACCATAAATTTCCAAGTCTTTTTTTTCGCTGCCTTGTTTTTAATTTCTCCTTTTAAAGTTTTATAAATAAACCGAGAAGCAACTCTTTCAAAGTAGTAACTTTCACCGTCTTTCGAAATGACTATTATTGACTCTATTTCGTCGTATTTTATTTTTATCGTTTCTTTACTGTTCAAATCTGTTTTATAAAGCAAATTTTTACTTGCAAAATTATTTCGAGGAAGTTCTGAATAACATTCAATAACATCCCCGTTAACTTTAAATACCTTAGCCTTATAATAATTCTTCGAGTAAAGGTTTAAGGACAATAACAACATCAAAAAGAAAGTAATTTTTTTCATAATAAAGTTTTAAGTTTTAACAAATATAAAAAATTATACATTCCACAACAACCTTTTATAAGAATGTCCCAAAGCAATCGGGACAAAATCTTAAACAGAGATAATATTCTTTATTAAAACATTACAAATAAACACAAAATTGCTTTCTATGATAAAAATCATATTTTTAGACTGAATCTAAAAAGACCTTTGCACAAGGTAAAACAAATGAGCAAATTATGGAATCAAATCATTGTTTCCATTGTGGAGATGAATTCTCTGAAAAGCAAAGAGTTGTATTTGACGAAAAATCGTTTTGTTGTGTAGGTTGTAAAACAGTTTACGAAATATTCAAACAAAGCGATCTGACTTCGTATTACGATATCGAAAAAAATCCGGGAGCTACACCACAGGATGCTAAAGGAAAATTTGATTTTTTAGACAACGAGAAAATTGTCGATAAACTGATTGAGTTCAAAGAAGACGACCTCAGTATTATCTCGCTTTATATTCCGCATATTCATTGTAGTTCGTGCATTTGGATACTCGAAAATCTGCATAAACTACAGAGCGGAATCATTACTTCTCAGGTTAATTTTTATCAGAAAAAAGTCCGTATAACTTTTCATCCGAACGAAACTTCGGTTAAAAAAATAGTATTACTACTGGCTAAAATCGGTTATGAACCTTATATAAGCTTGGAGAATTACGAAAGTAAAAAAACCAAAACTGACCGAAGTCTGATTTACAAAGTAGGCGTAGCGTTTTTTTGTTTCGGAAATATCATGCTTTTGTCTTTTCCGGAATATTTTGAAGTTCAAGATTTTTGGTTAGATAACTACAAGCCTTTTTTTAGGTGGCTTATTTTTGCACTAGCTCTTCCCACGTTTTTTTATTCGGGAAGTGTATATCACAAGGCGGCTTATCACAGCCTAAAAGCCCGAACATTTGACATCAATATTCCGATGTCATTAGGACTTATTGTAATGTTTGTTCGGAGTACAATCGACATAATTTTCGATTACGGACAAGGTTTTTTCGATAGCTTGGCTTCGCTGATTTTCTTTATGCTCTTAGGAAAATTATTCCAACAAAAAACTTATGACTTTCTGTCATTTGAGAGAGATTTTAAATCTTATTTTCCGATTGCAGTTACCAAAATTAATGCGGATAAATCCGAAAGTTCGGCTTCGGTTTATGATTTAGAAAAAGGAGACAGATTGCTTATCCGAAATCAGGAACTCATTCCCGTTGACGGAATTCTGATGAGTGATTCTACTCATATTGATTACAGTTTTGTTACCGGAGAAGCCGTTCCGATTGCAAAAAAATCGGGAGATAAAATTTTTGCCGGAGGAAAACAACTCGGAAACATCATCGAAATGGAAGTTTTGAGTTCGGTTTCTCAAAGTTATCTTACACAACTTTGGGATAATGAAGTTTTTGAAAAGAAAAACAACCAAAGTTACACCACGCTTATTACCAAAGTAAGTCATTATTTTACGCCTATCTTGCTCCTGATTGCTTTTACAGGCCTTGGTTTTTGGCTTCCCAAAGATGTAAATACGGCTTTTAATGTATTTACGGCCGTACTGATTATTGCTTGTCCGTGTGCTTTGGCTCTTTCGACACCTTTTACTTTAGGAAACATTATCAGGATTTTGGGAAAACAAAAATTCTACCTAAAAAATACCACCGTTATCGAACAAATGGCTAAAATCGACACCATAGTTTTTGATAAAACAGGAACGATTACAACCAATAAAAAATCTACAATTTGGTTTGAAGGCGAAGAATTATCGGAAGAAGAACTTACCGGAATTAAGAATTTGGTTCATATTTCGAATCATCCGCTCAGTCGAAAACTATATGATTATCTGCCCGATGTCCAAAAAACTGAAATTACAGATTTTCAGGAAATAACCGGAAAAGGTATTGAAGGAATCATAAACGGAAAACGCTATAAAATTGGTTCTTCTTCATTCACAGGAACTACATCAGGCAATACTTTACAGACCAATGTTTACATAAATATTAACGATAAATTTGTTGGAAAATATATTTTTGAAAATCAATATCGAAATGGAATAAAGCAACTTTTTGAGGAATTAGGTCTAAACTACGAACTTAAAATTCTTTCGGGAGATAATGAAGGGGAACAGAAAAACTTAGAAACTATTTTGCCCGCTACTACCGAAATGGTCTTTAATCAAAAACCGGAGCAAAAACTTCAATTTATCGAAAATCTTCAAAAACAAGGTAAGAACGTAATGATGATAGGCGACGGACTGAATGATGCAGGAGCTTTGGCTCAGAGTAATGTCGGGGTTTCAATCTCTGAAGATGTAAACATTTTTTCGCCTGCTTGTGACGGAATCCTCGATGCTTCGAAATTCAGCAAAATCGGAAGGTTTTTAAAACTGTCTAAAAAAGCAATAAAAACCATTAAAATGAGTTTTACGCTATCTCTAATGTACAATACAGTGGGGCTTACCTTCGCTCTAATGGGAAAACTTTCGCCTTTGGTTGCAGCAGTTATTATGCCCTTGAGCACCGTAACCATTATTAGTTTTGTAAGCATCGCATCGAATTATTATGCAAGAGCTATTTTAACAAAAAAACAACATTAATTCCCTTATCTACTTATCTTTATCTTTTTGAAAACACGTAAATTTTTCGTAACTTTACGAGGAATTTTAAAACTAAAAAGTTATGGCAAAAGGTAAATCAATTGGTATTAAACCAAAAGAATCAAAAAAAGTTGCAGACTTTCTTTCTGTATTATTAGCAGATGAATTTATATTATATCTCAAAACAAGAAACGCACATTGGAATGTAGAAGGACCGGATTTTCACACCATGCACGTTTTTTTTGAAGAGCAATACACAGAACTCGCAACTGTGATTGACGAAGCAGCGGAACGAATCCGAAAAATTGACCACTACGCTCCTGCTACTCTTTCAGAATATTTAGAACTTACACATCTTACAGAAAAAAGAACCGGAAAAAAAGATTCACTTACGTTTATAGCAGAATTATTAAAAGATTACGAGTCTATTATCTTATATATTCGGGAGCAGCTCGAAGTGCTTGAAGAAGAAATGGATCAGGGAACGGAAGATTACGTTACCGGACTTATGGAGCAACACGAAAAAACAGCTTGGATGCTTCGTGCTCATCTAAAATAAACAACTTTCTCATACTTAAATCAAAAACGGTCTGAAAAACTGATTAGTAAAGTTTTTAGACCGTTTTGTTTTTGGTGCAAATTTGCTCAATCCCGATTGCAGATTTTATCAGAAAACTTCACTTTCTTTGAGTTTTTCGGTATTGGCAACAAGTTGCAATTCGTCAATTATTTTATCTAAGTTTCCGTTCATCACTCCGTCCAAATCATAAATGGTAAGTCCGATTCTATGGTCGGTTACACGACCTTGTGGATAATTATAAGTTCGGATTTTGGCAGAACGGTCTCCGCTACTCACCTGTGAATTACGTTTTTTGGCATCTTCTTCTTGCTTTTTGGCAAGCTCCATTTCATATAATCGCGAACGAAGAACAGAAAGAGCTTTGTCTTTATTCTTATGCTGTGATTTTTCGTCCTGACATTGAGCCACTAATCCTGTCGGAATATGCGTCATACGAACAGCCGATTTAGTCGTATTTACAGACTGTCCTCCCGGACCTGAGGAACAGAACAAATCAATCCGGATATCGTTCATATCAATATGTACGTCAAATTCTTCTGCTTCTGGAAGTACCATTACGGTAGCAGCTGAGGTATGTACACGTCCTTGTGTTTCGGTTTGTGGAACGCGTTGAACACGATGTACTCCTGCTTCGTATTTCAGAGTTCCGTAAACATCTTCGCCTGTTACTTCAAAAATAATTTCTTTAAATCCACCTGAAGTTCCTTCGTTTAAATCTACAACCGAAGTTCTCCAACCCTGTCCTTCACAGTATTTGGTGTACATTCTGTATAAATCTCCTGCAAAAATACTCGCCTCGTCTCCTCCTGTTCCGGCACGGATTTCTACCATTACATTTTTGGCATCTTCAGGATCTTTCGGAATAAGCATAAGCTTAATTTCTTCTTCTAACTGTGGAAGTCTTTCTTTAGCCTCATCGAGTTGTAATTTGGCCATTTCGACCATTTCAGCATCACTTCCGTCTTCTATAATTTCGTTAGCTTCTGTAATGTTATTGTGCAAACGAGTATATTCTTCCCTTTTTTCATTAAGGGCTTTCAGGTCTTTATATTCTTTATTAAGTGCAACGTAACGCTTTTGGTCTGCAATTACATCAGGCTGGATAATTAAATCCGAAACCTCATCGAAACGTTGTTTAACATACTGTAATCGGTCTAACATCTTCAAAAAAATTTAGGACTGCAAATTTACTCTTTTTTAGTCAAAATACGGTATCGGATAATATAATTAAAAGTAAAAATCAAAACACTATGCAATCAAAACATAATTTATTATCTGTCAAATCCGTATATCTCAATCAGGTTTTCTTTTATGATTTGAACTCCTTCGGGATAACGCATACCGGAATTGGATTCATTTTGTGTTGATTGACGGAATTTAAACGCACATAAATCTCAAAAACTTCTTTTTCTCGACCCGAAAAATCAGTTGTTTTTTTCTCGTTTTCGTGAGCAATCATAGCTTTTTCGAGTTCGTCATAACTTGCTCCGAGTTGATCTTCGTCCGAGCGATTATCTCCGAAAAGTCCGTCTGTAGGCGGAGCAACCAGTATAGAATCAGGGACTCCCAAATATTCAGCTAATTTATATACTTCGGATTTCATCAAATCGGCAATCGGACTAATATCTACTCCTCCGTCTCCGTATTTGGTATAAAAACCTACTCCAAAATCTTCGATTTTATTGCCTGTTCCCGCAACCAAAAACGAATGAATTCCGGCATGATAATACAAAGTTAGCATTCGAAGTCTGGAACGAGTATTGGCCAAAGTCAGGTTTAATTTGTATTCTTCCGAGTCTTGCGGAATCTGTTTTTTGAACTCTTCAAAAGTTGAGGTCAAATCGGTTTCAATACTTTGCAGATTCGGAAATTTTGATTTTAAAAGTTTGATGTGTTCTTTGCCTCTGTTTACTTGCGATGAGGCCTGATGAATCGGCATTTCGACGCAGAGTGTTTCTAATCCGGTTTGAGCACACAAAAACGAAGTAACGGCCGAATCGATTCCGCCTGAAATTCCTACTACAAAACCTTTAACTCTCGCTTTTTGAGCATAAGATTTCAACCATTCTACTATATATTCGTTTACTTTTTGCACCTGAAAACCTGATTTCATATTATTTATAATAAAATTAGTATTTAGAAGTTATCTTTGTAGTTATTTTTGTGTGCAGACACACAACAATATTCTATCAGAATTATTGACTTTATATATCTGTTTCTAATAAAAAAGTAAAGGTATCTTTTTTGATTTTAAACAAAAAACGAAAAATGAAAAAACTTATTCTATCTGTTCTTGTAGGCTTTTTGCTGACTTCATGCAATCGGAAAAGTGAACTCGAAAAAACCATTGATGCTATTGAGGTTCAGGTTGAAATAGAGCGATTTGACAAAGAGTATTACGAGGCTACTGACCAAGATTTAGGTAAAATCAAACTCAAATATCCGCATTTATTTCCTGCACATGTTCACGATTCGGTTTGGCTCGAACAAAAGAATGACACCCTTTTTGCGGAATTATATCAAGAGGTTCAGAAAAAATTCTCTGACACTAAGCAACTCGAAAAAGAACTCACATCGCTTTTTAAACACATCAAATATTATTTCCCAAAAGAAAGAATTCCGAAAGTAACTACCGTAATTGCAGAAGTTGATTATAATTTTAAGACTTTTTATACAGACAGTATTGCCCTTATCTCTTTGGATTTATATTTGGGAAAAGACCACCATTTTTACGAAAGAGATGCGTATTTGAGAGAAGAACTGGTTCCGAGACAAATAATGCCTGATTTGGTCAAATCTTTTGCACAAAGAAAGATCCCGTATCCTAATCAAGGGGATTTTTTGTCGAGGATCATTTACGAAGGTAAAATACTGTACCTTAAAGACTTACTTATTCCTGATTTTACCGATGAAGAAAAAATAAACTATTCGAAAGAGCAACTGAAATGGGCTTATGCCAACGAAGAAAATGTATGGAGGTATTTTATAGATGACAGTATGTTGTTTAGCTCTGACCCAACTTTAATTACGCGTTTTGTTAATACCGCTCCGTTTTCTAAATTTTATTTAGATGTAGATAGCGAATCTCCGGGCAGAATCGGAACTTGGATTGGTTGGCAAATCGTTCGAAATTATGCTGAAAACAACCCTCAAGTTTCGTTGAACGAATTACTAAAGAAAAACGCAGACGAACTCTTTAAAGAATCAAAATATAAACCTAAACGATAATGAGCAAACAAACATCAGAAGTTGTATTTACAATAGAATTAGACGAAAACAAAGTTCCTGAAAACATCTTATGGACAGCCAAAGACGGAGGAGTTGAAAACGAAGAGAGCAAATCTATCATGCTTTCTATTTGGGACAGCAAAGCCAAGGAGAGTCTCCGTATGGATTTGTGGACCAAAGATATGCCTGTTGATGAAATGAAAATCTTTTTTCATCAGAATTTCGTAGCTATGGCCGATATTTTTCAAAGAGCCACAGGCGATGAAAAAATGGCCGAAACTATGCGGGATTTTGCTTCGTATTTTGCAGAAAAAATGGAACTTGCTAGATAACGGATTCTTCATCTGTTCTCTAAATTAAATATCTTTGTTTTTATTTGTCAAACTTAAAGTTTCCTTTCAGGGAAAAAATTTATGAACGATTTAAGTCATTACAGAAAATCTTACGAAAGAACCCAACTTTTGGAAAATCAGATTCCCGAAGACCCAATTAATTTGTTTAATCGTTGGTTTTATGAAGTAGAAGATTTTGGAGGAGTTGATGAGGTCAATGCAATGACCGTTGCTACTGTCGGGTTAGACGGATTTCCGAAAGCCAGAGTGGTGTTGCTTAAAAAGTTCTATGAAGAAGGATTTATTTTTTATACGAATTATGATTCCGAAAAAGGAAAAGCAATCCTGAACAATCCGAATATCTGTCTATCTTTTTTTTGGCATTCTATGGAGCGGCAAGTAATTATCAAAGGAACAGCCGAAAAAACAGCCGAAAACATCTCGGATAATTATTTTGCCTCAAGACCGGACGGAAGTAAATTAGGAGCAGTGATTTCGCCTCAAAGTCAGGTTATTCCATCAAGAGAATTTTTAGCAGAAAAACTTAACGATTTAGAAAAACAATTCGAAGGAAAAGAAATTCCACGACCTGAAAACTGGGGAGGATTCTTGGTTCGCCCTGTAAGTGCGGAGTTTTGGCAAGGCCGTCCTAATCGCCTGCACGACAGAATTAGATACACCTTACAAAAAGATTTTTCGTGGAAAATTGAACGGTTAGCTCCTTAGATATTTTCATCAAAAACTACGAAATCATTTGGATAAACTCATCTTCGGACAAAATGGTAATTCCTAAGCTTGTCGCTTTTTCGAGTTTTGCCGGTCCCATATCTGCTCCTGCCACCACATAATCGGTTTTGGACGAGATTGAACTTCCAACTTTCCCTCCGTTATCTTCAATGGTTTGTTTGATTCCGTCTCTCGAAAAGTGTTCAAATTTTCCCGAAACCACAATGGTTTTCCCTTGCAAAATATTGCTTACCTGAGTGCTTTCTCTCTCAATCAATTCGAGTTGGATTCCATAGTTTTTCAAGCGATTGACAAGAATTCTATTTTCAGAATTTTGGAAAAAATCAACTACGCTCTGAGCAATTCTTTCTCCAATTTCGTCCACCAACATCAAATCGAGCAAAGTAGCACTTGCCAAAACATCAATGTTTTTGTAATGTTTGGCTAACTTTTTGGCTACGGTTTCTCCTACATAACGGATTCCCAAAGCATAAAGCACTCTTTCGAAAGGAACTTCTTTAGATTTTTCGATACCGTTTATCAAGTTCTCAGCCGATTTTTCAGCCATTCGCTCAAGCGGAATAATTTGTTCTTTTTTAAGTTCATACAAATCCGCATAATCTTTTACCAGCCCTGCATTATACAAAAGTGCAACGGTTTCGCCTCCCAAACCTTCAATATCCATTGCTTTTCGACTGATATAGTGTTGAATTCGTCCGATAATCTGCGGAGGACAACCATAAAAATTCGGGCAATAATGTTGTGCTTCTCCTTCTTTTCGCTCAAGCGGTGTATGACATTCCGGACAATGCTCGATATACTGAACCCGAATGGAATCTTCTGGTCTTTGAGCTAAATCAACTCCTACGATTTTCGGAATAATTTCTCCTCCTTTTTCCACAAAAACCGTATCTCTGATTCGCACATCTAACTTTTCGATTTGGTCTGCATTGTGCAACGAAGCTCGTTTTACGATAGTTCCGGCTAACTGAACCGGCTCTAAATTAGCAACAGGTGTGATGGCTCCTGTTCGTCCGACCTGATACGAAATTGAATTCAATTGGGTTGAGGCTTGTTCAGTTTGAAATTTGTAGGCTACAGCCCAACGAGGCGACTTTGCCGTATATCCTAATTCTTCCTGATAATGTAGATTATTTACCTTAACAACCACTCCGTCTGTTTCGTACGGAAGGTTGTGTCTTTCTGTATTCCAATAATCAATAAAGGTAAAAACCTCGTTTATGTTTTTGGCCAAAACGGATTCTTTCGGAACTTTAAATCCTAAGTCTCTTGCTTTTTGAAGACCCTCGAAATGAGTTTCTATCCCAAAATCTCCCATTAAATTGTAAAGCAGGCAATCGAGCGGACGTTTGGCAACCAAAGCACTATCTTGCAATTTCAGACTTCCCGAAGCTGTGTTTCTCGGATTAGAATAAGGTGTTTCTCCGATTTCGATTAACTCCTGATTCATTTTTTCGAAGCCCTTCAAAGGAAGTATAATTTCTCCTCTTACCTCAAATTCTTCGGTATAATTTTCTTTGAGTTTTAACGGAACGGACTTAATTGTTTTGATGTTATTGGTAACTTCATCTCCCTGAAAGCCATCTCCACGAGTTACAGCTCTTTTTAATTTCCCGTTTTCGTAAGTGATACTGATAGATGCTCCGTCATATTTGAGTTCGCAGGTATATTCTAACGGAACATTTCCTAAACTTCTTTGAACTTTTTTTTCCCACTCCAACAATTCTTCTTTGGAATAAGAATTATCTAAAGAATACATTCGGTTTTTGTGCTGAACTGTCGGAAAGTTTTTGGTAATGCTTCCTCCCACACGTTGAGTAGGAGAATTCTCATCGAAAAATTCAGGATGTTTTTCTTCTAACTTTTGAAGTTGCTTGAGTTTTTGGTCAAATTCAAAATCAGAAATAACAGGATTGTCTAATACATAATAATTGTAATTGTGCTGTTCTAATTCTGCTCGTAAATTCTCGATGAGTTGCCTTGTATCCATTACTTTTGGTTTAAGAATACAAATATAAAATTTATTTTGACCACAGATTTACAAACAAACCGATTAAAGTTTTACTTCTCTGTAAAATCCTGTGTTTCAATTTTATTACAGAATCTTACAACGAAGTTCAAAACCGTTTAAAGCTGCTGAAATTTTAATTTTTAATTCTGCTCCACAAACAAACCTTCTTCGGTTTTGCTTACAGTTAAAATTCCTTTTGAAGTAAGGGCTTTAATGGTCGTGTCCCATTTTTTTCCACTGAATCCTGTTTTGTCTTTTATTTCAGAAAGTAATTGAGTTCCTTCTTTTTCGACAATATCAAAAACGATTTTCTCATCTTCACTCATTTCCGGAGCTTTTTTCTCTGGTTTCATTTGAGGGAAGAATAATACTTCTTGAATTGAAGGATTATTGGTCAAGAACATAATTAATCTATCCATCCCGATTCCTAATCCTGAAGTTGGAGGCATTCCGTATTCTAAAGCTCTTAAGAAGTCGTTATCTATAAACATTGCTTCGTCATCGCCTTTTTCAGAAAGTTTAAGTTGCTCTTCAAAACGCTCTCTTTGATCAATTGGGTCATTAAGCTCAGAATAAGCGTTGGCAATTTCTTTTCCACATACCATCAGCTCGAAACGTTCGGTAAGCTCCGGATTATCTCTGTGTTCTTTAGTAAGCGGGCTCATCGATTTTGGATAATCTGTAATGAAAGTTGGTTGGATAAAGTTTCCTTCACATTTTTCTCCAAAAATCTCATCGATCAATTTTCCTTTACCCATCGTTTCATCTACCTGAATTCCCATCGACAAAGCAGCAGCTCTTAATTCTTCTTCCGTTTTCCCGGAAATATCAAACCCAGTAAAATGTTTGATAGCATCAGTCATTGTGATTCTTTTGAATGGAGCTTTGAAGTCTATTTCGTGTTGTCCGAAAGTAACTTTTGTTGTTCCGTTTACCTGAATCGCACAATATTCCAAAAGTTGTTCGGTAAGTTCCATCATCCAATTGTAATCTTTGTATGCAACATAGATTTCCATTATTGTAAATTCAGGATTATGGGTTCTGTCCATTCCTTCATTTCGGAAGTTTTTTGAGAATTCGTAAACTCCATCAAATCCTCCAACAATCAAACGTTTCAGATATAATTCAGGAGCTATACGCATATAAAGCGGAATATCCAAAGCATTGTGATGTGTCATAAACGGACGAGCTGCAGCTCCTCCCGGAATCGATTGCAAAATCGGGGTTTCCACTTCCATATAACCTCTTTCGTTAAAGAAGTTTCGCATCGCATTAAAAAGTTTGGTTCTTTTTACAAAAACCTCTTTTACTTGTGGGTTCACTACCAAATCCACATATCGCATACGGTAACGCAATTCAGGATCTACAAAAGCATCATGAACATTTCCATCCGCATCTGTTTTAGGAAGCGGAAGTGGACGTAATACTTTGCTCAAAAGTGTAAAGTTGTGTACACGAACTGATTTTTCGCCCACCTGAGTTAAGAAAAGCTCACCTTCAATCCCGATGAAATCTCCTAAGTCGATTAGTTTTTTGAAAACTTCGTTATAAAGTGTTTTGTCTTCGCCCGGACAGATTTCGTCACGGTTGATATAAATCTGGATTCTTCCTTCGCTGTCTTGTAACTCAGCAAAAGAGGCTTTACCTTGGATTCGGAAGCTCATAATACGTCCTGCCAAAATAACCTTTCGTCCTTCAGAAAAATTTTCCTTCACCTGTTTTGATGTTTCATTTACAGGATAAAGATCTGCAGGATAAGGATTGATGCCCAACTCCCTTAATTTCGTCAATTTTTCTCTACGGATAATTTCTTGTTCTGACAGTTGCATAATGGGTTAAATTTATAAAGGTGCAAAGATACTGATTTTGTGTAAAGTCTAAAGTCTTAAAGTCAAAAGATTAAGGTTTGTAAATTCAATTAGTAAATGCAACAGAAGTTAAAAATAAACCTGTGGAATCAATTGTTTTTTTTAGAAAAAATAGGTTTTTAAAATCTTTCGAGAATGGGTTATGAGTTTTCTAACATTTTGTGGTAGTCTGCACTTCTGAAAGCGTCTTCTTCGGTACTTTTGATTCCTAAAGCCTTGTAAATATAATAAAAAGTAGAAAGTATTTCGGGTTTTCCGTCAATTAGGGCTACATCGTGCTCGAAGTGAGCAGAGGGTTTTCCGTCTCTTGTAGCTATTGTCCAACCATCTTTGAGTTGTCTGATGTTTCGTGTCCCCATATTTATCATCGGTTCGATAGCGATAACCATTCCCTCAACAAATTTCTTTCCTCTTCCTCTTTTTCCGTAATTCGGAACTTCTGGATCTTCGTGCATTTTGCGTCCTAATCCGTGTCCTACTAATTCACGAACAACGCTATATCCTTTTTCTTCACAGTACTTCTGAATAGCACTTCCGATGTCCTCTACCCTATTTCCTATACGGAATTGGTCAATACCCACATAAAGTGATTCTTTGGTGGTTTTCAAAAGGCGTTTTTTATCTTCTGACACCTCTCCTATTTCGAATGTATAAGCGTGATCTCCGTAAAATCCGTGCATAATAGCACCGCAATCAACCGAAACAACATCTCCACTTACCAAAGGGTGGCTGGTCGGGAGTCCGTGAACAACTTGTTCGTTTACACTTGTCAGTAAGGTTGAAGGGCAATCGTACAAACCTAAGAATCCGGGAACACCTCCGTTATCTCTGATATATTGTTCTGCTAAATTATCAAGATGAAGTGTAGTTATACCTTCTTTTATTTCGGTAGCCAACATTCCTAAGGTTTTAGAAACCAAAAGAGCAGCTTCTCTCATTAATTCTATTTCTTCTCTGGTTTTTGGAATAATCATCAAATAAAAATTTGTGCAAAAGTAGTAAAATCTGAAAAATAAACTACTATGGCATTTTCCGAGGCAAGTTATTGGTTTTTTAAAGCCTTATTCATCAAAGTGAAATCTGCCAGAACCATAGCGGTCATTGCTTCCACAACTGGGACGGCTCTGGGAACTACACAAGCATCGTGTCTTCCTTTGCCTTGCATTTCCACTGTATTTCCGTTTTTATCTATGGTGGTTTGATTTTGCAATAAAGTAGCCACAGGCTTAAAAGCCACACGGAAATAAATATCCATTCCGTTTGAGATACCTCCTTGAATACCTCCGGAAAGATTGGTTTTGGTTGTTCCGTCCGGATTGAACAAATCGTTATGCTCCGAACCTTTCATCTTTGCTCCACAAAAACCACTTCCGTACTCAAAACCTTTTACAGCATTTATAGAAAGCATTGCTTTACTTAAAACTGCATGTAATTTATCAAAAACAGGTTCTCCCAGGCCAATCGGAAGGTTTTGAACCACACAGGTTATCGTTCCTCCGACTGTATCTCCTTGTTTTTTGATTTGTTTTAAATAATCTTCCATTTTTTGAGCGACTTCTAAATCGGGACAGCGAATATCGTTAGTTTCGGTAAGTGAAAAATCTAACGCCTGATAGGGTTTATCTATAAATATTTCTCCCACACTCGAAACAAAAGCATTGATTTTGATATTCGAAATAAGTTGTTTGGCGATGGCTCCTCCTACTACCCAGTTGGTTGTTTCACGAGCCGAACTTCTACCTCCTCCCCTGTAATCACGGATTCCGTATTTTTTGTCATACGTGAAATCAGCGTGTGAAGGTCTGTAAACATCTTGAATATGAGAATAATCTTTGGATTTTTGGTTTTCATTTCCGATGATAAACCCGATTGGTGCACCTGTTGTTTTCCCTTGGAAGATTCCGCTTAAAAATTCGACTTCATCAGATTCTTTTCTTTGGGTTACGAGTTTTGACTGTCCTGGTTTTCGCCTGTCAAGCTCTTTCTGAATCGCTTCAAAATCAAGCTCTATATCACTCGGACAACCGTCAATTATTCCGCCTAAGACTTTTCCGTGAGATTCTCCAAAGGTGGTCAGCTTGAATATTTTTCCGAAAGTGTTTGCCATTATTCTTCGATTTGAGGCTTAGGTAAATAAAAAGCTCTGTCCACGGTTTCCAACTCAAAAGTTCCGTCATCGTTTAGGTAGTAACGAACCAATAATTGTCCTCCGAGAGCACGGTTATCAAAATCAGCCAAAATCCATCTGTGATTCAGAAATTCCATTCTGCTGATGACAAATACATCATCTGAAGAGTCAAAACCTACCAAAGAATTTCCTTCTTTTAGATGATTCAGTTCTAAAATAGAATCTCTTATTTTCTCGAGGTTGTTATAATCAAAATATCTTTCTACATAGTCTTGTGCGAAGCCATTTCCCCTTAGTGTATAATGCGACATTTCGAACAACTTTATTTCAAGCGAATCAATAACAGCTTGTTTGTTTTGAACTTTTGCTTCTTTTTTCTGAATGTTCTCTGATTCGTATTTTGCTTTTTTGGTAAAATACATATACGTGAACACATTCAACAAAACCGAGAAAATAAACAAATACAGATAAATTCTTTTCATTTTTTAAAAAACTTTATACGTTATTAAGGAATTTCTACAATCAAATTATCATAGCTTACAAACACATTTTTCGGGAGTTTTTTCTGAACTTCTTCATGAAATCCAAGCATCGGGCTAATGTGAGTTAAATAAGCTCTTTCGGGCTTAACTCTCTCTATAAACTCCAAAGCGTCTTGCAGGTTAAAATGCAAATCGTGTGACTCCTCCCGAAGTGCATTAATCACTAAAACCTTTGCTCCTTTTATTTTTTCTTCTTCCTGTTTTTCGATTACTTTAGCATCGGTTATATAAACGAAATCTTTGATACGAAATCCGAAGATAGGTAATTTTCCGTGCATTACTTTTATCGGAATTACTTCGGTATCTCCTATTGTAAAATTTTGATTTTCTCTAATAAGAAACGGCTCTACTTCGGGAGCTCCGGGATAGCGGTCTTTGGTTTCAAAAATGTAATCGAAACGCTTTAGCAGAGAGTCCAACACCCGCTCCTCAAGATAAACGGGAATCTTGCCTTGCCTGTGGCAAAACGGACGAATGTCGTCTAATCCGGCTGTGTGATCTGCGTGTTCGTGCGTAAAGAGAATTCCGTCTAATTTCGTGCAACCACTTGTAAGCATCTGCTGCCTGAAATCCGGTCCGCAATCTATTACATACGAATAATTGTCCCAAGTAATCCAAACGGAGACTCTTAGCCTTTTATCTTTAAAATCCTGACTGAGACAAACAGGGTGTTTGCTTCCAATTATGGGAATTCCCTGCGATGTACCTGTACCCAAAAAATATACTTTCAAAACAACAATTCTGTAAATCCACACAAATTTATAACTATTACTTTAGAAAAACAGGGTAATTTAGTAACTTTGTACATTATTTTTTTTAAGCTAATTATGGTAGAAGGAGAAATTGTTCTGAAAGGGGACAGAAAAATAGAAAGCATTCCCTCAATACAAGATAAAGCACTTCGCATCAATTTAAACAACGATATTTACGGAACATTTGCCGAAATTGGAGCAGGACAGGAAACGGTAAGGCATTTTTTTAGAGCAGGAGGTTCTTCAAAAACCATCGCAAAAGCAATGTCTGCCTATGACAAAGACTTTAGTGATGCTATTTATGGAGTGGAAGATGACGGACGATACGTAACCGAATCTCGTCTGAAAAAAATGCTGTCGCACGAAATAGAACTCATTGAAAAACGCCTTGACAGGGTAAAACACCCAAACAAACTGTTTTTTAGCTTTGCCAATACCGTTGCTACTATTGATTTTGCCAAACAATTCAAAGGACACGGTTGGGTCGGAATCAAATATCAACTTGAACCCGACCAAGGATACAACGAAATTACCATTCACGTCCGCTTCAAAGAAAACGACGTTCACCTGCAACAAGAAACTTTAGGGATATTGGGAGTAAACCTGATTTACGGAGCTTTTTACAAATATAACAAACCTAAAAAACTGCTCAAATACTTGTACGACCATCTGCACAAAGACCAAATGGAAATTGATACCATTAATTTTTCGGGACCTTTGTTCAAAGATGTGGACAACAGGTTGATGAGTTTACAACTCGTAAAGAACGGAATGACCGAAGCCGTTATGTTCAGCCCTGAAGCGGTTAATATTCTGCCTGCCAACATTCTTTACCGAAAAAATATTTTGGCACTCAGAGGAAGTTTTCGTCCGGTTACCAAGGTAAATATGGATATGTACAAAAAGTCTTACGAAATGTTCTTGCAGGAGAAAAAAGTAGATAAAGACAACACCTTGGTCGTTTTTGAAATTACGCTTTCTAACCTTCGATCGGAAGGAGAAATTGACGAAAAAGACTTTTTGGATAGAGCCGAACTCCTGTGTTCGTTAGGGCAGAATGTTATGATTTCTAACTTTCAGGAATATTATCGCGTAGTGGAATACTTCTCCGAATATACCAAAGCCCGAATGGGAATTGCTATGGGAGTTCCGAATTTGGTTGATGTTTTTGACGAAAAATATTACAGGCATTTATCAGGAGGCATACTCGAGGCTTTCGGAAAATTATTCTTCAGAGATTTGAAAGTGTTTTTGTACCCGATGATAAACGAAGAAGACGGCACTATCATTACTTCCGAAAACCTAAAAGTACACCCGAGAATGAAAGAACTGTACAAATTCTTTAAATTCAACGGAAAAGTACTTGATATTACCGATTTTGAAAAAGAAAACCTGACAATCTTCTCAAGACAAGTACTGAAAATGATAGGTAATAAAGAAGAAGGATGGGAAAATATGCTCCCCGAAGGAGTTGCCGAACTTATCAAAAAACATCATCTTTTTGGCTGGGAAGGGTAAATTAGCTTAGTTTTGAACTCTACTTAAATAGAGCCGAAGATCAATAAACTTTTTTAATACGGGTTTATTGATACTTTTGTCCTTGCACTTCTCGTAATAATATTGTGGAGTATAATATTATTTTTTATTTTTTTTCAAAGATTGTTTTATCAAACTTAAAATATATTCCATCTCTTCGCTTGTTCGCATTACAACTTCATAATCACCATTTCCCCAATGACCAACCGAAGAAACATTTCTTGCAATTTCTTTTGGGTCGTCAAGTTCGCCTTGTTGCAGATTCAACCATATTTTTAAAGCGTTTTTTTGAATGTGAATATCCACTACATTTGAGCCTGATACAAAAGCGATGTACTTTTTCTTTGGTTTAAGCTCTAGTTCGTCAAGATTTAAAATGGCATTTTTTAAGTTTTCGTAAAGCTCTTTTGTTTCTTCTGTCCCTTTTTCTAAATGTTCGTCTTCTGTATAAACCTTTATCTCCTTAGTCACTTTTTCAATCGTTTCATCTTGTCGACTAATTGTCTTTACACTTTCTTGTGCTCCTGAAGTCTTAATTTGATTGTAGTTGATTGTCTGGTTGTCATATCGTTTTATTTCCCAAAGTTCGATAGGTAAGTCTTTAAAATTGATTGCTTCTTTCTGGTATGTAGTAAAAGAAGGTGAAATAAAAATTACTCTGGATTGCGACCAATCAACATCATTCCGCTTTAAAGTTTCTTTTGAGTTTTCATTGTATTCGAGAATAAAATCTGCTTTGTTGTTAAGCATTAGCGACAAATAAGCGTAACCTTGATCAATTACACTAAAATTCTTATCTCGTTTGTACTCAATAATCACAAAAGTTCCTGCGTCATTGTCGAACGCCAAAGTATCGATACGAAAATTATTCAGACTGAATTCAGATTTTACAAAGTCGAGCCCAAAAATTAATTTCAGATTTTTCTCGGTTAGCCATTGAATGTCTTTTTCGAGCTTAAAAGGCTGTTCTTTTATGTTCTTAAGTCGCTCGTTGTTCTCTATTCTAAATAGTGCCATTAATATTATTATGCTGTTTTATATTGTGATTACTCCCAAACACCTACAATACTACAAATTAAAATTTATTTAACAAAATTTGTTAAAATTATTTTATCAACTAAATAGCGATAAGCTTTCAACTTATCTCATTATCAAAATTTGGCTTAACTGATTGCGGTAGGTTCCTTTTTTTATATATTTACCACTTCAATTTTGAAATATATGGCATTTTCAGACCTTTTTCGCAAAAAATCAGTAGCGGATATTTTAGCGGGAGCGGAAGCTCACAAATTAGCCAAACGACTTGGTTTTCGGGATTTAACTGCTTTCGGGATTGCAGCCATAATCGGAGCGGGAATTTTTTCGACTATCGGGAGAGCCAGTTACGAAGGAGGTCCGGCTGTGGTTTTTTTGTTTTTGTTTACTGCTTTGGCTTGTACTTTTACTGCTTTTGCCTATGCTGAATTTGCCTCGTTGGTTCCGGTTTCCGGAAGCGCTTACACTTATAGTTATGTCGCTTTCGGAGAGCTTTTTGCTTGGATAATCGGTTGGGCTCTGATTATGGAATATGCCATCGGAAATATTGTGGTTGCCATTTCGTGGAGCGATTATTTTACGAATTTGCTCAACGGAATTCCCGGAATTCACGTACCCGAATGGATAACTATGGATTATTTTACAGCCAAAGAAGGCTACGGAATAATTCAAAGCGAATTAGCAAAAGGTACAACTCTCGAAACCCTTACTACCTCTGCCGATTTCACTCACGAAGTTCCGAAATATCTGGCTTATGCCAATGCTCCGAATATCGGATTTCCTTTGGTAGTTGATGTATTTGCCCTGCTGATTACTTTTTTGGTAACCGCTTTGGTTTACAGAGGAATCAACGAAAGCCGCAAAGCAAGTAATATTATGGTTTTGCTCAAAGTGGCTGTGGTTTTACTCGTTATTGTAGTGGGTGCTTTTTATGTAAATACCGAAAATTGGAGTCCGTTTGCTCCCAACGGAATAAACGGAGTTTTGGCTGGCATCAGTTCGGTTTTCTTTGCTTATATCGGATTTGATGCCATTTCGACCACAGCCGAAGAATGTAAAAACCCTCAAAAAGATTTGCCCAGAGGAATATTTGCAGCCATTATTATCTGTACCATTTTGTATGTGGCCATCGCCTTGGTAATTACCGGATTGGTTCATTATTCCGAACTAAACGTAGGCGATCCGCTGGCTTATGTTTTTACAAAAGTAGAGGATTTGCAATGGCTTTCGGGAGTGATTGCCATTAGTGCAGTAGTTGCTATGGCAAGTGTTTTTGTGGTTTTTCAGTTAGGACAACCCAGAATTTGGATGACTATGAGCCGGGACGGACTGCTACCCAAAAACTTTTCTAAAATTCACCCAAAATTCAAAACGCCTTCGTATGCTACCATTGTAACCGGATTTGTAGTTGCTGTTCCGATACTTTTTACCGATTTAGAGATGGTTGTTGATGCGTGTAGTATCGGGACTTTGTTTGCTTTTGTGTTGGTATGTGCCGGAGTGCTAAAATTAGAAAGCAACAAAAACGGTCCCAGAGGAAAATTTAAAGTCCCGTATATCAATTCGGCTTATGCTATGCCAGTTGTCTTTGCTTTGGTTTTTGTTGTGTTGTTTCAGTTTTTCAAAACCGAAACTATTGATTTTTTTACCAACAAACCTCAAGTCAATGATTTGGGAGATTACGAGAGTGGCTGGGAATTGTTCCAACACAAAATCCCGATGTGGATTTTCATCTTAATTTTTGTGGGAATGACCATCGTTTCGATAGTGCGAAAAATGACCTTTATTCCCCTTGCAGGAATGTTGTGTTGCTTTTATATGATGGCCGAAATGGGTTTGAAAAACTGGATATTCTTCCTGATTTGGTTAGGTATAGGACTTTTAATTTATTTCTTTTACAGCTTCAAAAACAGTAAGCTAAATAAAATTGAGTAATTTATATTTTTTGTTCGGTTTACTAAATTTATGATATAAATCTTAGCTTCTGTTCCTAAAGAACAACTACAAAATTTACCCAAAAACTTTATTGCTTCTTTGTATGTAGAAAATCAAGCAGAGTTTGTTTTAGTTACTCAAAAACAGGACAAGGTTGTTTATGAAAATATAAAAGGTAAACAAAAAACGGTAACTGTTGATGAATTTAAAAACATTTGGGACGGACTTATAATAGCTATAGAACCTAATCAAAATATTAAACCTCAAAACAAAACTTTCAAACAAAACATTTTAACAACTATAGGTTTTGCCTTTCTTGTTTTGTTTGGTATTTCAATATGGTTACAGTCTTTTAGTTTAATTCCGTTTTTGTATCAGCTATTGTCAGTTGCAGGAATATTTACAGGAATATTTATTTTACAGGAAGAATTAGGAAACCCGAACAGTATAGTTTCCAAAGTCTGTAACGGAACAGATAATACGGTTTCCTGTAATTCGGTTATAAATTCAAAACAAGGAAAATTACCTTTTGGAATTTCTTTTTTCGATTTACCGATTGTTTTCTTTTTTACAAATTTGAACAGAAAATCAAACCATAAATGCAGGAGATAATGTTTTTGTGGTTATTCCAACAGAAACAAAAAGCTATTTAGGAAAAATAAAAGCCCCTGCTCTTAATTCGGGAAAAATCAAAATCGGACAAAACGTAAATATCCGGCTTTCAAATTATCCTGACAGGGAATTCGGAATGTTAAACGGAGTGATAAAAACCATTTCACTCACTCCCGATAAAGACAACAATCTGCTTATAGATGTAGAACTTCCAAAAGGACTAAAAACTTCATATAAAAAAGATATTGTTTTTCAACAGGAAATGTCAGGAACAGCAGACATTATCACAGAAGATTTACGGCTTATAGAGCGGATTTTATATCAGTTCAGGGATATTTTCAGGAGAAATTAATTCCTAAAAAACACAAAAAGGTCTTTTTTGACCACATTACTTGTTACACGATTTCGGACTTTGTCAATTCCCTGAAAATAGTTTCTAAATTTTTATTTTTATGGTTGAGTTGCAATATTTTAAGTCCGTTATCGTGAGCCAGATCAAATATAGCTGGACGCATATCTTTTTGCGTGTCAAAAGTAAGCTCCCAAATAAAATCAAAAGTATTTTCATACGAAACCAAACTCGGAAGACCTTGCAAAAACTGTTCTTCTATTCTAAGGTCAAACTCTACTTCTACAATCTGTTTTGAGCTGTCTTTCAAATCACTGAGCTTGGCATCGGCTACGATATTTCCTTTGTTGATAATAATGACTCTATCGCAAATTGCCTCTACTTCCTGCATGATGTGCGTAGATAAAAAAACCGTTTTGTCTTTTCCTATATTTTTAATAAGCTGCCTGATTTCGACTAACTGATTCGGGTCTAATCCCGTTGTTGGTTCGTCCAAAATCAACACTTCCGGATTATGCAAAAGAGCATTAGCCAAGCCTACTCTTTGTCGGTATCCTTTAGAGAGTTGTCCTATTTTTTTATGCGATTCGGGAGTAAGCCCTGTGAGTTGGATAACTTCTTCGACCCGAGATTTTTTTACCTTATATACCGAAGCATTAAACGAAAGATATTCTCTGATATACATATCCAAATAAAGCGGATTATGCTCGGGCAAATAACCGGTTATAAATTGTACTTTGTCCGAATTTTGTACGATGTCGTTCCCTCCTACCCACGCACTTCCGGAATCGCTGCTCAAGTAAGTAGTCAGTATTTTCATCAATGTTGATTTTCCTGCTCCGTTCGGACCTAAAAAACCAACTATTTCGCCTTTTTTGACAGAAAACGAAATGTTGTTCAGGGCGACTTGTGAACCGTATTTTTTTGTTATTCCTCGTACTTCGATAGACATCTCTTAAAGCTGTTTTAATCCAAAACGATATTTAAATCGTTATCGTATAATTTGACTTACAAATATACAATATACAACATACAATTCCGCATTATACATACACATAAATTTCTTATCTTTGTGTCTTATTCATCTGAAAAAAATGACAGAGGAAAAACAGAACAAATACGACAAGGCTTACCTTAAAATTGCCAGAGAATGGGCACAATTATCATACTGCCAACGCAAAAAAGTAGGAGCTATAATTGTCAAAGACCGAATGATAATTTCGGACGGATATAACGGAACGCCCTCAGGCTTCGAGAATTTTTGTGAAGACGAAGACGGTTTTACCAAATGGTACGTGCTTCATGCGGAAGCTAACGCTATTCTAAAAGTAGCCCGTTCTACACAGACTTGCAACGGAGCAACGCTTTACATTACGCTTTCTCCGTGCAAAGAATGCAGTAAACTCATCCATCAAGCGGGAATTACCCGAGTGGTGTATCATCAAGGGTATAAAGATACTTCGGGAATTGACTTTTTGAGAAGAGCCGGAGTCCATGTGGATTTTATTCCTAATTTAGACTAAACCTGTGAAAATCAAACCTATATATATTCCCATTTTTGTAGCCTTTGTTCTGGCTATCGGAATGCTTGTGGGCAGTCTTTTGGATTTTCCTTCAAAAATAACGCCCTTTAAATCAAAAGCCACTTCAAGAGACAAAATCGACCGACTGATTTATTTTATCGAAAATGAATATGTCGAAGATGTAGATACCGATTCGATTATCGAAAGCACCGTAAACGGAATTTTGACTCATCTAGACCCTCACTCGGTTTATATCGGAAAAGACGAATTTGAGTATGTTGAAGAGAGTATGCGAGGAAATTTTGTCGGAATCGGAATCAATTTTTATATGTATAAAGACACCCTTACCGTTATCCGAACTGTGGAAGACGGTCCGTCTGAAAAAGCAGGACTCAAAGCAGGTGATAGAATTCTCCTTGCCAATAACGATACCATTTACGGAAAAAATTATTCCTCAGATACTATTATTGCTAAACTAAGAGGTGAAAAAAAATCAAAAATCAACGTAGAGATCTTCCGAAAAACAGAGGATAAAAAATATGATTTTACCATTACAAGAGATATAATTCCGCTCAAAAGTGTTGATATTTCGTTGAAAATAGACCAAAATACAGGTTATATCAAAGTCAATCGTTTTGCCGAAACTACTGCAAAAGAATTTCACAAGGCTCTTTCGGAATTAGTTGAAAAAGATATAACGCGACTAATTTTGGATTTACGAGACAACGGAGGTGGTTATGTAGAGGCAGCCATTGCTATGGCAGACGAGTTCTTAAAACAAGACGAACTCATTGTAGTTACCAAAGACAGAAGAGGAACAGAAGATAAGTCTTTTGCTACTAAAAAAGGACTCTTTGAAGACGGAGAACTATTTGTTTTGATTAACGAAAATTCAGCCTCGTCAAGCGAAATTCTTGCAGGAGCTATTCAGGATAATGACCGAGGAACTATTGTCGGGCAACTCTCTTACGGAAAAGGATTAGTACAACGAGAAATGCCTTTGGGAGATGGTTCGATGATACGCCTGACCGTAGCTCAATACTACACTCCTACCGGACGCTCCATTCAAAAACCGTATAAAAACCTCTCAGAAGAAGAATATTACCACGACTTTCTGCAGGAAGAAGAAAAAGAGTACAAACCCAATGACAGCCTAAAGTTTGTAACCAAAGGAGGGAAAACGGTTTATGGAGGAGGTGGAATTTATCCGGATATTTTATCCAAAAAAAATACTGAAAATCAATCAATTATATTTATGATGAATTCGGCTTTGTCGAGTAATTTTGTCTTTGAAATGATTGACGAAAAACGAGCAGATTTCCTGAAAATGACCAAATCGGAAGTTGGCAATTACCTGAGCGAAAAAGAGTTTTATTACAACGAGTTTAATAAATATTTATTCGAAAAAGGCATTTATTTGCCCTTGAACAAAAACAAATCGAGTATTGAAAAATACCTGAAAGCCGAATTTATTCGTCAGCTTTTTTCCGAAGAAGATTATTACAAAATTCTTTTGGAAGATGATGTGGTGATTAAGGAAATCGTTAAAATTAATTAAAGTTTATTTCTACCACAGATTACACTGATTAAAAGGATTTTAAACTGCAATAAAATCTATTGAAATTTAATCCGTGGCTAAAAATTGTTAAAAAAAGTTTTTAATACCTCAACCATTTATACAGCTCTTTCCAACTTGGTTTTTTACCATACATCAAAATTCCTACTCTATAGATTTTGGCTGCACTCCACACGATAAAAAGGAAAGTAGCATAAAGCAAAACAGCACTCAAAATGATTTGCCAAAGGGGAACTCCAAACGGAATACGCATTAGCATTACAATAGGCGAAGTAAACGGAATGAGCGAGAATACTACTGCTACCGAACCGTGCGGATCATCCATTACGGTAAAAAATCCGATGTAAACTGCCAGCATAAGTGGCATAATGATGGGCATTAAGAATTGTTGTGAGTCGGTTTCGTTGTCCACTGCTGCTCCAATGGCTGCATACACCGAACTGTACAGAAAATAGCCTCCTGCAAAAAACAAAAAAAACGAAATCAGAATCGTTGCCCAAGGCAAATCGGTAATGATGGTTTGCATATAAACCTGTATAGTTTGCATAAATTGAGTTTTGTCGGAACCTGACACCTGCGAACTCATTTCGTTAAGAGTGGAGGCACTTCCTCCCATATTAAGCCCTAAGAAACTCGCTGCCACAAAATATAAAATTACACCAACCACAGCCCAAATAAAGAATTGCAACAATCCGGCTAATGAATTCCCGAGAATTTTACCCATCATTAGTTGAAAAGGTTTTACAGACGAAACAATAATTTCGATAATGCGGTTTGATTTTTCTTCAATTACGCTTCGCATCACAAAGTTTCCGTAAATCATAATGAACATCATTATCAAATAGCCAAAAATCGAACCAATGGCAACTTTAATTCCGTTAAGTCCTTTAATGCTGTCTTCTCCGGAGAATTTTGCCAAATGAATATTGGCATCGACTTTAGAGTTTTCGATTATTGAATAATCCACACCCGAATTTTCGATGTTGAGTTTGGTAATTTTATCTTCGATAATGTTTTCTAATTTATAGATAAAATCCATACTCGGACTGTTGTCTGAGAGGTATTCTACTTTGGTAGTCAAATCTTTTTGAGCCACATCGTCAGGAATGTACAAAAGAGCCTCGTAGCTTTCGGAAGCTACTTCTTTGGCCTGGTCAAATTCCATATCCGATAAATAGTGATATTCGTATTTTTTGTCATTTGCCAGTTCGTCTTTGGCAAAGAAATTTCCTTTATCGAATACGGCAATTTTCTTGACTTCTCCTTGGTTGATATTGGCCAAATATCCTATTAAAACCGCCATTCCGACAAACAACAACGGACTCAAAAACGTCATAACAATAAATGATTTGTTACGAACTTTGGCTATAAATTCTCTTTTTATGATTAATGAAAGGATACTCATTGTATGTTGTATTTCTGTATGTTGTATAATGTTTTAATGCCTGCTGCAGTTGTAAACTGAATACTGATTATTCTCCTTTTACGGTTCTGATGAATATTTCGTTTACACTTGGTATTTTTTCTGTAAAATGTGTTACGCGACCTCTTTCCGAAAGGATTTTCAACAGTTCGTTTGAGGTGTATTCTCCCAGTGAGACATCTAATTTAATTTCATCGTTCAACGATTTGAAATCGGTTTGGGCGACAGAGAATTTTTGGGTAAGGTCGTACATCAGTCCTTCGATATTATCTGTGAGTACTCCCACCTGAAACGTATTGGTTCTGTACTGACGTTTGACATCAGTTAGGTTTCCTTCGATGAGTTTTTGAGATTTATTGATAAGGGCTATTTCGTCGCACAATTCCTCTACGCTTTCCATTCGGTGAGTAGAAAAAATTACGGTTGCTCCTTTTTTTCTGAGTTCCAAAATCTCGTCTTTGATGATGTTGGCATTTACCGGATCGAAACCGGAGAAAGGCTCGTCAAAAATCAATAATTTCGGTTGGTGAAGTACCGTTACGATAAACTGCACTTTTTGAGCCATTCCTTTAGAAAGCTCTTGAATTTTCTTGTTCCACCACTCCTGAATTCCGAAGCGTTCGAACCAATAATCCAATTGTTTTTTGGCTTCGGCCTTAGAAAGTCCTTTGAGTTGTGCCAAATAAAGTGCCTGCTCTCCTACTTTCATCGTTTTGTAAAGTCCTCTTTCTTCGGGCATATAACCGATGTGTTGTATGTGATGAGGAGCTAATTTCTCTCCGTCAAGAAAAACTTCTCCCGAATCGGGCATCGTGATTTGGTTGATAATTCGGATAAGTGAGGTTTTTCCGGCTCCGTTCGGACCTAAAAGTCCGTATATACTTCCTTTGGGAACGGTAATAGACACATTGCTTAGAGCTGTATAGTTTCCGTATTTTTTAACTACGTTTTTTACTTCGAGTATGTTCGGCATTTTTTTGTTAAATCGTTAAACTTGTTGAATCGTATAATGAGTCAAAGATAATTTGTTTTTGTTACAGATTAGTAGAAAATTATTTGTTTTTTCCGGTAGATGATTTTCTGTGTAGTTTTCATAAAAAATAAGCTCTAATCCGTTTCATTTTCTTTTAAAAATTGTAGCTTTGCTTGCGTCTATAGAATTATAAAATTCAATGAGAAAAATCTTAATAATCGGGGCAGGACGCTCTGCTTCATCACTTATCAAATATCTTTTGGACAAATCCGAAAGCGAAAATTTAGAACTTACCCTTGCTGATTTATCGGTAGAACTGGCTCAGAAAAAAATTAATCATCACCCCAGAGCCAGAGCCATTGCATTAGACATTAAAAACAGAGAAGATAGAGAGCGTGCCATTGAGAATGCAAATTTAGTAATTTCGATGTTACCGGCTTTTATGCACGTTGAGGTGGCTAAAGATTGTGTTAAATTCAAAAAACATTTGGTAACCGCCTCTTATGTAAGTGACCAAATGAAAGCACTTGACAAACAGGCAAAAGATAATAATCTTGTTTTTATGAACGAAATTGGTCTTGACCCTGGAATTGACCACATGAGTGCTATGAAAGTCATCGACGAAATTCGTGCAAAAGGCGGAAAAATGCTTTTGTTTGAGTCTTTTTGTGGAGGATTGGTAGCTCCGGAATCGGATAACAACCTGTGGAATTACAAATTTACCTGGAATCCGAGAAATGTAGTTTTGGCAGGACAAGGAGGTGCAGCCAAATTCATTCAGGAAGGAAAATATAAATACATTCCCTATCACAAATTATTCAGACGTACCGAATTTTTTGACGTAGAAGGATACGGACGTTTTGAAGGTTATGCCAATCGAGATTCGCTCAAATACCGTTCGATTTACGGACTTGACAATATCCTGACACTTTATAGAGGAACTATCCGTAGAATAGGTTTTTCAAGAGCTTGGAATATGTTCGTGCAACTCGGAATGACCGATGATAGCTACATAATGGAAAATTCCGAAACGATGAGCTACAGAGATTTCATAAATTCGTTTTTGCCTTACAGCCTTACCGATTCGGTAGAACTTAAAACCCGTTATCAACTCGGAATCGAACAAGACGATATTCAATGGGAAAAATTAGTGGAATTAGACATCTTTAATCCTAACAAAATCATTGGACTAAAAAATGCTACTCCGGCTCAAATTCTTGAGAGAATTCTTTCAGATAGTTGGAAATTAGATGCAGACGACAAAGATATGATAGTGATGTATCATAAATTCGGCTACGAACTCGGTGGAGAAAAAAGACAAATCGACTCCAAAATGGTAACCTTAGGCGAAGACCAAACCTATACTGCTATGGCAAAAACAGTCGGACTTCCGGTGGCTATGGCTGCTTTGCAAATCTTAAACGGAAAGATAAAAACCTATGGAGTACAGCTTCCTATCAAAAAAGAAATCTATCTACCGATACTGAAAGAATTAGAGGCTTTTGGGATAGAGTTTAAGGAATACGAGGTTCCGTATGTAGGCTATTAAACCGCTTTTTATTATCGGAACAAAACTGTGAGTAAAAACCATAGCATAGGAATGCTTTCGACCCAAAAAATCGTATAATATTTAGGTCTGTTTTCGGTTGCAAAAAGCGTGAACAATGTCGTAACTACAACTAAAACACCATTGATAAAAAGTTGGGAATGTTCATAATTTGACAGAAAAAAATCCAATGCAAAAAACACGGTCAAAAGCAAGACTCCCACAATTTTAGTTTTTCTTACTCCGAGGGTTTGAGGCAAGGTTTTCAAATTCGGATTATCTTCTTTTAGGTCTATAATCTCAAAAATCAGAATCAAAATCAAAATTAGCAAAAAACGCTGGAGACTCTTTATCCAAACATCCGAATTCATTTGATATTCGGCTTGAAGCACGGGTAAAAAAAGAGTAATCAGCACCCAACAAAGGGCTACAATATAAATTTTAATTCCGCTTAAATTTCTAAGGTTTTTTGCTCCAAAAAAAGAAAAAGCATATAAAAGCGTGAGCATTCCTGCTATCAATACCAACAATTGTGCAGAAAACCGCAAGGCAAAAAAAAGTCCGAGAGCAACCACAGCCGATGCAAGACTGAATGTACGTATTGCTTTAAGACCTTGCGAAATATCTTTTTTTATAAATAATTTTCCGTATTTAACACAGTTGTATCCTGTTACGGAGGAAAAAAAAGCAAAGCCAATAACACTTAAATTAATCGGAAAATCGAACAAATAATAAGTCATTATTGCAAGAGACAAAACAGCAAGACTTACGTGAATACTGCTATTAAGATAAAATTTAAATAAATTTTTCATTCCTCTAAAACCAGATTCAAAAGTAAAAACAAAAAATTTATCCGTAGTACATTATGATTTAAAATATAAACTCATTGATTTATTATGTGTCTTTTATAACTACAGATGACAAATCAAAAAACATAAAAAAATCTGTGCATTTGTGTCAAATCAATAATGAATTTCGGGTTTACACTCCAATAACTTCTTTTAGGGAAAGAGTATATTTAACTATCACATTTTGTGAAATTTAACTCCTTATAAAAATTAAAAATCAACTTTAAATAAGAAAAAAGACAAAAGTTAATTGTAAAAAAGATATTTTTGTTTACCTGAAAAAATCTAATAGCCTTTAAAACTATTTTTGTAAATGACATCTGCTTCATCATCTTTCTTATTTCGAAAAAAAATTTACCTGTACTTTCTTCTTTTTTTCAATTTTCTATCTTTTGGAAAAAGCAATACAATGGTTAGTCATCACATCGGTCGTTTTATTCTTATATTTTTTGTTCTTTCAGCTAATCTTACGCTCTTTGCACAGACAGACAAGCAGATAGATTCTCTCACAGCGATTCTTACTAAACAATCTTCTTCTGATACCCTGACAGTCAACAGAATGAATATGCTTGCTCGTGCTTTGGCTCAGAAAAGACAATTAGAGCTTGCCACAAGCTATGCCCAAAAAGCCATAAAAATATCGGAAAAACTGGATTTTAAAAACGGGGAAGCAGATGCCTATAACATTATCGGAATGGCTTATGCATTCAAAGGCGAGTACCCCGAGGCACTGAAAAATCTCACTATAGCCTTAAAAAAATGGGAAGAAACCGGAAATAAACCAGGCATTGCAGTTTCTTACATCCACATCGGGAATATTTATGAATCTCAAGGTAAATATCCCGAAGCACTGAAAAGTTTCTTCGCAGCCTTAAAAATATCAGAAAAAATCGGGAATAAACAAAGAATTGCAATGTCTTACAACTCCATCGGGATTGTTTATAGAAATCAAGGCAAGTACCCCGAAGCACTGAAAAATTACTTCGCAGCTTTAAAAATATTAGAAGAAATTGGAGATAAGCACGGAATTGCACTGGCTTACAACAATATCGGGATTGTTTATGACTATCAAGGCAAGTATTCCGAAGCATTGGAAAATCTCTTCTCAGCCTTAGAAATAAGGAAAGAAATCGAAGATAAACACGGAATTGTAGGCTCCTATAACAACATCGGGGTTGTTTATAACTATCAAGGCAAGTACCCCGAAGCATTAGAAAATTTCTTCGCAGCCTTAAAAATATTGGAAGAAATCGGGGAAAAATGGGAAATTGCAGGCACTTACAGCAATATCGGACTTGCAGAGTTTAACTTAAACCGACCTGCTTCTGCCAAAAAATACTACGAAAAAGCCTTAGCTATTCTCAAAGAAACAGAAGATAAAAGCTTTATTAGCGACATTTACTATAATTTAACATTAGCAGACAGTGCATTAGGTAATTACAAAAATGCTTACCAAAACTACAAACAGTACATCACCTATCGTGACAGTTTGATTAACGAAGAAAACGAAAAGAAAAGCCTGCAGGCATCTATGGACTACGAATACGAGAAAAAGGAGGCTGTTATCCAAGCAGAGCTAAAAACCAAAAACTTAGAACTGAAAACCAAAAAAATGCAACGAAATATAGCCGTTGCAGGATTGGGGCTTATGATGGTATTGACCGTTTTGGTCATTTATTTTTTCAGGTTAAGAAATAAAAACTTAAAAATCGAAAAGCAAAATCTGGAATTGCAACGTAGGGAAATGGAAACCATTAAGCAAACCGAACAGTTTAAATCCCGATTCCTGACCAATATTTCACACGAATTCAGAACGCCTCTTACCTTAATCAATGGTCATCTGGAAGTATTGAAAGAAAACGGACGAAAAGAAGATTTGCTTCATTTTGATGAAATGGAACAAAACGGAAAAAGGCTT
>Ga0172382_10001000_pt1 | contig 52230 bp, 52 predicted proteins | sample Leawel138RmetaG_FD_122245 | JGI IMG/M metagenome (GOLD analysis project Ga0172382, IMG submission 122245) | Leachate microbial communities from a municipal landfill in Southern Ontario, Canada - Leachate well 138R metaG | ecosystem: Engineered > Solid waste > Landfill > Unclassified | place... | reverse complement strand
TCGATTGGGGACATCGGCATTGACTCCATTAAACGTGTTCTTCGCAAAAACAAGTCTAATGAATGTCGCTGTCCCCCGTTCGTGATGGAGAGCCATCCACTGGCCCGGTGCGCGACGGGCCTTGCCAGGAAACTGCTCCAGTCGTCGACTGCCACCCGAGACGGAAAGCGGACAACACCTCCAGAAAATAGCCGCCCGTGAGCGGGCCGCTTCTTGTCTATCGTGTAGCGATGCTATACACTGCACAGATGATCAAGAGCTTCCGACACAAAGGCCTCCAGGCCTTCTTCGAGACAGGATCAAAAGCGGGCATTCAGGCCAAGCACGCAGTGCAGCTGAACATACAGCTGACGGCCCTCAACGCGGCAATTAGCTCCCAAGACATGAACGCTCCTGGATGGAAGCTGCACAAGCTCTCCGGAAATAATCCGAAGGGTCAACCAGTCCAGGATCACTGGTCCGTGTCGGTCAGCGGTAACTGGCGCCTCACCTTCCACTTCGAAGGCCAGGACGCCATCCTGGTGGATTACCAGGACTATCACTAGGAGAACACCATGCATATGCACAACCCTGCACACCCAGGCTTGGTGCTTCGCGAGTACCTGGGCGATCTGACCGTCACAGATGCGGCCGGGCGTTTGGGTATCACCCGTACCGCCCTATCTCGAATCCTGAACGGCTCGGCTGGCATTTCGGCAGACATGGCATTGCGACTTCGCGATGCTCTGGGAACCAGCGCCGAAATGTGGATCAACATGCAGGCTCAGTACGATCTGTGGCAGGCCGAGCAAAAACCGCGACCTGTCGTCACGCCCTTTCGGGAGCCAGCGCATGCGTGAGGGTTGGCGTGAAGCACAGCCTCCAGGCACCCATCAGCAATTGCAAGACAGCGAGCGCCAGCCTTGCGAAATCTGGACGCGCGTCATGGGCTATCACCGACCCGTGTCGTCGTTCAATATCGGCAAAAAGGGTGAATTCTTCGAGCGCCGCTTCTTTGCCGAGAGCAGCGCTGGCCTCGCGGGCGCACAGGCGCATTGAGCCATGGAGGCGGTCGCAAACCCTCCCAGAATCCGCCCGGGCAGCCGAAGCGGCGGAATCAAGGTCGGTGGCCTGGTGCCGTTTACCGCCACCGACTATCCGGGGCTGCTGGCCGCCGTGATCTTCACCCAGGGCTGCCCCTGGCGCTGCGGCTACTGCCACAATCCCCACCTGCAACCGCGCACGGCCGACAGCCCCATGCCGTGGGATGACGTCATGAGTTTTCTGAAGCGGAGGCGGGGCCTGATCGATGGCGTGGTCTTCAGCGGGGGCGAGCCCACCATGGATCCGGGGCTGGAATCGGCTATCGGGCAGGGCCGTGCGCTTGGCTACCGGGTGGGCCTGCACACGGGCGGCACCCACCCGCGCCGGCTCGCGCGCGTCTTGCCCAGCGTGGACTGGGTGGGGCTGGACATCAAGGCCCAATTCGCCGACTACGAGAAAGTGACGCAGGTGCAAGGCAGTGGCGTGCCGGCGCAAGCGAGCCTGCTGGCCGTGCTCAAGAGCGGGGTGGACTTCGAGTGCCGCACCACGGCCCATCCCGATCTCATCACACCCGATCAACTGCTGGACCTGGGGTGCCTGCTGGCGGGCCTGGGGGTGCGCCACTATGCCGTGCAGATCTTTCGGACGCAGGGATGCACCGATGAAACGCTCAATGCGCACGGCCAGTCCCTGGGCGACTGGCCCGGGGCCGCGGTCAGCAGTGCGCTCGCGGCGCTGTTTCCCTCGTTCACCCTGCGCCGGGCCGTCTGACCAGTCTTGCTATGATTTCTTAAGGGTACCTCACCTGAAGTCAAGGTCATGCCTACTCGCAACGTTGTCTTGACCGAACACCAGCAGAGTCCAGGGGCTTTTATCGAAGCAAGCGGATGTTCTCGTCGATTCGGCCTTGCACGGTGCGCAGCGTCTCCTGGGTGATTCGACCCGGGTGCAGTCGCCTGGCAAGCGTGGTGAAGCCACTGGCTGACTGACAGGTACGGTCGATGATAGCCGCAATTTCGTGCGCTGACAGGTCCGTCTCTTCTGAGCCGAGAGCCAGCAGGTGCTTGCGGGTGATGTTCAGGGCCTCACCCATCAGATCCATCTGGTGGTAGCCGCCCGGCCCTTCGCAAAAGGTCACGTCGTACGCCGGAGTCAACGCCCATTGGCCGGCGGCTGACATGATGTACGCGAAATTCTTGGGGTGGTCGTCGCGGTTGTTGAACACGACGTTGAAGACGGCGCGCTCGAATGCCCGCGCTTTTTCGCGCACGTCATTGGTGCAAAGCCCGGTCGCCCGCAGGAAGCCGACATAGTCCAGCTCGCCCGGATTGCGAAAGTTGGCGCCGGTGAAGGCGGCAAGGCTTTGCATGGGCACGCGCATGTCTTGCTGCCGGTCAAAGCGCTTGCTGGCAAAGGCCGCCTGACCATTGGGCAGCTCGAAGTATTCTGTTTGCGGTGTGTCGATGTCGCATTCGCGCAGGCATTCGGCATAGATCGCCTCGATGGTGCACACTTCGGGATGCTCATGCTGCGCGGGAAACTTGACCATCCAGGCTTCCAGGCCAGGTGCCGGCGCAGTGGTGAAGTTTTCGTGCCCGGCATCGCGGTACAGCAATGCCTTCGGTCGTGCGCCGTGCGGCGAGCCGCCTATCTGCAACAGTTTCTGCAAGAAGGCGCCGCCCGCGCCACTGAGGACGTCCTGGATTTCCGCGGCCAGTTCAGCCAGGGTGATGTCCTCGAGAGCGGCAGATGCCTCTGAAGCCGCAGGCTCAAACGACATCGCCCCCATGGTCCGGGAGCCGATATAGGCCAGCCGTGACAAAGGGCTGATGCGCGCGGGGTTGAGTCCGCGGCGTTTGAACAGGCGGTCCATCAGCAGCATACCCCAGCCGTCGGGCAGCGCATCATAAACCGGCCCGGGCAGGCCCATTTGGTGGTCGGGAAAGCCTTTGCGCAGCCTGGGGCCTTGCAAGGGCAGGCGCAAGGCGGACAGTTCCAGCCCCCGGCTCAGCGCCTCGTCGCTGAATTCAAATGCGATCAGGGGGCGGCCTGTGATCGCGCTGGAGGAGACCAGCGAACCCCATCGCCAATGCTCCCCCCAGCCGTCGTAATAGACGTTGATGTGCTCAGGCATTGTCGGCCTTCTTTCTGATTCGCTGGCGCCGGCTGCTGCTTTCGTAGCGCAACATGTCGTCGAGACTGTCCAGCCTGGGTTTGAACAGATTCCCCAGTTCATCGGTCCGCCCCAGCACCATGGCAACGCGCACGAGGCTCTCGAATGCGACACTGCGACCCGCTTCCAGATTGGACAGGGTGCTGACCCCAATGCCGGCGCGTGCGGCCACTTCGGCCTGGGTCATCTGGCGAGCCAGCCGCTCAGTGCGCAGGCGCGTACAGAGCAGCTTGACTATTTCGCTGGGTTTGTTAAGCGATAAATCCATAATTCTAAGTATAAGCTCAATATCTAGAACTTAATATGTCGAATTATAGAATTAAGTGTATTCGCTCGCCAGATGTGACAATGCCTGGCGCGCGTAATTGCAGCATTGACATCCTCCCCGTCCTGCAGGCGGGAGATTCCTACGGCGCTCATGTGCGGTGCGGCATCGAACCGCCCCTGAGTCGCTTCGGTGGGTGATCGAAAGCGGATCATCGTTGATGTTCGCTTTCGACCCAAAGCAGCCAGTCGCTCCGACTGTCAGAGTGGCTACTCGTAATGCGTCCACATTCTCAAAACACGGACGGTACGTTCCTGGATGAACACCTCATACACCAATCGATGCAGGATATTGATTCTGCGGGAATAGGCGCCAGAGAGATCGCCGACCAGCCTTTCGTAAGGCGGCGGATTCTGCAACGGGTCAGTTACCAGTATTCCAATCAGTGCTTGCACTTTGGTCTTGAAGCCAGCCGCAGCAACCTTTTTCGCATCCTTGAGCGCTGCATGTGCGTAGACGACCTGCCAAGTCACCAATCAAGCTCCTTGGCACTGCTTGCCAGGGGTTCCGCCATCCCTTTCTTGATGGAGTTGCGCATGCCTGGTATGGAAGTCAGATACAGGGTTTCCTGGATGGCATCCCAATCTGCCTCGGAGATAAGCACCGCGCTCGAACGCTTGCCGGCAATTCGAATCGGCTGGTGAGACTCGGCTGCTTGGTCGATCAGGCGATAGAGGTTGGCACGTGCCTCGGTTGCAGTCATTGTTATGGACATGGTACATCTCCTAAACATACCTATATCGTACGTTTTTACGTACGTTTGGTCAAGCGCAGTGGCACTTGTTAGAAGTCGACCAATAGCAGACAGTCGAGTACGGTGAAAGCCGCCACTCTCAGATAAAATACAGCAGTTGCCAGTTATCGACAGGAGCGTCACATGGTCACCCGCATTAAGATCGATTTCGTCTCCGACGTGTCTTGTCCCTGGTGCGCGGTGGGATTGAGCTCTATTGAGCAGGCATTGTCCAGGATCGATGGCGAAATCGAAGCGGAACTTCACTTCCAACCCTTCGAGCTGAACCCTGGCATGCCGCCTGAAGGGCAGGATACCGTTGAGCGCCTATCGCACAAGTACGGCATAACGCCGGAACAGGTCCGCCACAATGGCGAAGTCATCACGGCGCGCGGCCGCGAGGTCGGCTTCACCTTCAACATGGACAAACGCACACGCACCTACAACACCTTCGATGCACACCGACTGCTGTATTGGGCTGATCTTGAAGGACACCAGTTGGCGTTGAAGCATGCGCTGTTAAAGGCCTATTTCACTGATGGCGAGGACCCCAGTGATCACGAGACTCTGATCAGGCTATGCCGAGAGTCGGGGCTGAATAAAGACCGCGCGCGCGAGATTCTGGACTCCAAAGAATATTCGGCGGAAGTGCGGGCGCGCGAACGCTTTTATACTGGGCAGGGTATCAATTCCGTCCCTTCCATCATTCTGAATGACCGGTATCTGATCCAGGGGGGGCAGTCCCCTGAAGCATTCGAGCAGGCGTTGCGACAGGTTGCGGAAACCGGGTGAATCTCAGGGAAGCTCACTGCTCCCCAGTGTCTGTACCCCAAGGCATTGTTGCGTCCAAGGGCTTTAGGTTTTCGGGCAGCTTGGGGGCAGCCGCGCCTCGCGCGCGGCCGCCTGGGCCGCAATAGATGGCTTCTTGTGTTTCACGGGCATATCCATGGCAAAGATCCCGGTGACCGGTGCCAGGCTGCCAAGCACCACGCGGTGTGTCTGGGCGCGATTGAGTACTGATATAGGACCCCCTCGCCACTTTCTCTATCAGCGTATTTAAGTTCCATCAAAGGGGTTTGGCACAATTTTCGATACAACTTTGCGCAACTCTACATCGCTGCCTAGCATCTTAATCACGTAGTGTTCATATTGTGAAGGACCAGCAAAACCTAAAATATTAGCTATGGCTTTGGGTGCATTCGTCGCCTTAATCTTGTATTTTTTTACTAGATCGAGCCAATTTTCTGCACCTGCCAGTCGGTCAATGTCCGCTTTTGCATCGGCAATGAGCTTTGGCCCGTTGATACTCTCTTTCTCATGAACTGATGTAGCAAACGTATTGTCGTCGAGCATCGCCCTCAAGTATTTCTCACGGTAGGTACGGTAAGCCGACATCTTTGCCAGATGACCTAAATCGCCGAGGGAGTTTATAGCTTTGTTTAAAACATCACCAATAGATATTTTCTCAGCCGACCACTTGATCATTTGTTTTATTACGGCAGGATGATAATAGATCGATTCGATAGCATAGACGCTTAATGTGGTAATTCCCATTTTGCTTAAATTTTCAGTATCCTCTCGATTGTCACCACCCACGAGTCCTTTACTTTCCATATGGTGGAGGTTGGAGACATTTTTCAACCCTACGATGGCATCACGAACATCCAGACATGTACCAACCGGCACGATTGTGACTCCATCAAAAATTTGTTGATAAATCGGGTAATCTAGGCTCTGATCTTTTCCTTCTACGAAGAGAACCTTATGTCTGGCTCCATAAATAGCTTCGCTTACCGAGGGTGGTAGGTTGCCTATATCTGATACTAATTCAGCCTGCCATATCATATCGCCAAAGTATTCGTACATGACTAAGATATTGGGATTGCTGCCGTCTCTAGGCAGTGACAGTACCTGACATCAATGATCGTTTGCATTGGCTGCTACCGTTCACCTTGAGCCACTAAAATCGCTTACCTGCTTCTGGCCGATTGTAGTCAAAGGTCGATGGCCGAGTCCGGCCCGAAGTGGACAGTGAATGATTACCTTAAAAAAGGGAGAAATTTAACCGTTTCCTTTCAGCGACGTGCCGCTTGCGGTACGTCCACTACAACGAATGGTTAGCCTTTATCTCACAACGGAAGCATGCTCAGGAGCGTCGTCCCGGACGACGTAATTCCAGACACTCCAGCGTCCAAGGCCTGTTTACGCAGATTTTTTGCAGCCCAACCGCCGCAAAATATGTATATCGGCGTTTGCACGCTCAGCTCCTTCAGTTGCCTTGTTAAATCTAGACCGGCCTGATTTCCTTCAGGCCGCCCCATGTCCGAGATAACTATGTCGTAGTTAACTGTCTTGATTTTGGCGACTGCTTCGTCTGTGCTCAGTGCCGTATCAACCATCGCACCGCGCTCAGTTAGACCGGCTACCAAGTAGCTATTGTTCTTTGGTTCGTCATCAACCCAAAGAATTCTTTTTCTGGAAAATTGAGATTCAGTAGAAGTCCGTGTAATTGCTCCTGGAGCTTGTTTCTCCATCTCGGCGACCTTTGCTTGCAAATCCGTAAGAATTGCTCGCTGCTGCTCGGAAACCTCCTCCATCGTAAGCTCGTTACCGGCGACCTTGATTGTGAATTTGCGTTCGCGGGCCGAATCGACAAGAACTCGGATCGGCCCATACAACTTGTAGAGCAGAACTGCAAACATGATTGGCCAAGCTAATGCTGCCAAAGCAGAAATAAGTTTCGCCAAATCGGCCACAGGTGCTCTCCAATCAAAGTTAACGTCTGAATTAAACTGCCTGGGCTTCCCTCGATTGTCTGCCTGACCACGGGAAGTCCACTATGTCCGCTCCTGGCCGAAAGCAGCCATCCACACGGCTACCTTCACCCTATATCACCTCATTAATAATTTGCCAAGTTCAGGCATCATCCAGTACATAAGAACCGCGGTACTGAGGATGGTCTTCGAGCTGGGTTGATTGTCCGCATTGTCGATGTTCAGAACGTGCTCTGCGCTGTCGATGTTCGGATTGGCGATGCCCATTTCTCCAAAATGCATATCATCGTTCGCCAACTTGGTGGCCAGTTGCCTGTCCACCCCCATCAGGTAGTGACATAAACAATCCCAAAGGCGTGTCTACGTGCTTGGCAAACGCGTACGTTCGGCTATACGCACCTTCCTGGCCGGGCGCAGATCCGCGACTATGCCTGATCAGCCCTGCGCCGACTCTCTTCGCAAAACGGCTGCAGATCGGCCTCGTCCAGGGTTTCCTTTTCCAACAGCAGTTTCGCCGAACGGTCGAGCAGATCCCTGCGCGCTTCGAGCAGGGTCATGGTGCGCTCGAGCACCTGGCCGATGATGCGCTGCACTTCCGCGTCGATGGCCGAAGCGGTCTCGTCTGAATAATGACGTTCCTCGGGATAGAAAGTCACTTGATCCGGCGCCAGAAAACTGCGTCGATCCTTTTCCAGCGCCACATGGCCCAGCCGGTCGCTCATGCCGTAGCGCGTGACCATGGCGCGGGCGATGTCCGTAACCCGGGCCAAGTCGTCGGCCGCACCCGTAGACAGGTGGCCAAAGACCAGTTTCTCCGCCGCGCGACCACCGAGCAGCACCGCCATCTTGTTTTCCAGTTCTTCCGCGGTCATGAGGAAGCGCTCTTCGGTGGGGCGTTGGATTGTATAGCCCAGCGCACCGATCCCGCGTGGGATGATCGAAACCTTGTGAATGGAATCGCTGCCCGGCAATGCCATGGCCACCAGTGCGTGCCCCATTTCGTGGTACGCGGTGATCTCGCGCTCCTTCGGAATGAGCAGCCGGTTGCGCTTTTCCAGGCCGGCCACGATGCGCTCGATGGCGTGGGTGAAATCCACCATCGAAACAGAGTCGGCCCGGCGGCGCGTGGCCAGCAGCGTGGCCTCGTTGACCAGATTGGCCAGATCGGCACCCGTAAAGCCGGGCGTAAGCGCGGCGATTTCTTCTGGTGAGACGTCGGCCGCCAGTTTGGATTTTTTCAGATGCACGCCGAGGATCTGCACCCGGCCACGGCGGTCGGGCCGGTCGACCAGCACCTGACGGTCGAAGCGGCCTGACCGCAGAAGTGCCGGGTCGAGGATTTCCGGGCGGTTCGTGGCCGCCAGCAGCACCAGGCCGCGGGATGGATCGAAACCGTCCAGTTCTGCGAGCAATTGATTGAGCGTCTGCTCTTTTTCATCATGCCCGCCGAACGCCGGCCCCATGCCCCGGGCGCGCCCAAGCGCATCGAGCTCATCGATGAAAATGATGGCGGGTGCCTTGGCCCGTGCCTGTTCGAACAGGTCGCGCACCCGGGCGGCACCCACGCCTACGAACATTTCAACGAATTCTGAACCCGAAATGGAGAAAAAAGGCACCCCCGCTTCACCGGCCACGGCGCGTGCCAGCAGCGTCTTGCCGGTGCCTGGGGGGCCGACGAGCAAAATCCCCTTGGGCAGGCGTCCGCCCAGGCGGCCATAGCCGTCCGGATCCTTGAGAAAATCGATGATCTCCTTCAACTCGTCCTTGGCCTCGTCGACGCCCGCCACGTCGTCGAAAGTCACGCCGGTGTCCTGCTGCATGTAGACGCGCGCCTTGGATTTGCCGATCTGCATCAGGCCGCCGCCCATGCCTGTGCCGACGCGCCTGAGCAGAAAGATCCAGACGCCGGCAAAAAGCAGCGCCGGGATCACCCATGAAAGCAGGTCGCGCAGGAAGGTGCTTTCAATCTGCCCGGTGACCACGACCCGATGCGCCTGTAACTCACGGGCCAAGTCCGGCTCGACGCGCGTCGTGGAAAACTGGGTATGACCATCCACGGGCTGGCTGAATGTTCCGCGGATATGCTGGTCCGACACGGCCACTTCGGCCACCCTGCCTTCATCTACATAGGTCAGGAACTGGCTATATGGGATTTGAACCACCTGCGTGGAGGCCGTAAAGAAATACTGGAAGAGCAGCAGGGCGAACATCGCCCCGATCCAGTACCAGACGTTGAAGCGCGTTTTTTTATCCAACTCCATCGGTCCGGCTCCCGGCAGTCGCGCAGCGAAAAAAGATAGTCATGGTCACCTTGTGGCTTTCTGGCAAGTGGGTGAATGAAGGCGATGCCGCCATGGCCAACCATCAATATACACTCTCACCGGCCAGGGTTTTCTGTCATGTGCCGCAGCGGCGCCCTGCAGCGTCGGGCTGTTGATGGTAAGGTGAGCACGACCAGTCGCGACATCACCGGGCACTTGCTGCTCGACACCCCGAATCGGGTGTCATCGGCGCAAGACTGAAGCCCGCCGGGGAAACCCCAAACGGGAGTACGCAATATGCACACGCTGTCCAAAGACGCCATCAAGCCTTTGCTGGAACCACACGCCGGGCCGTGCCTTTCGCTCTACCAGGCGACCCATCGCATGCACCCGGACAACGCCGGGGATCTCATCAACTACAAGAACCTCGTGCGCCAGCTGGCTGAAAAGCTTCAGGCCGCGACGCCCTCAGCCGACCATGCAGATTTGTTGGCCCCCTTGCATGAGCTTGCCCAAGACCGTGAGTTTTGGAACCACACGCTCGATGGCCTGGCTATTCTACGCGCGCCGGATTTTCTGCGAATATTCGTGCTGGCCAGGCCAGTCCCCAACCTGGCCATCGTCTCCGACACCTGGCACGTCAAGCCCTTGCTGCGCCAGACGCAGACCGCGGGCCGCTTCCAGGTTCTGTGCCTGACCCGCGACAGAATGTGGCTTTGCGAAGGCAACCGAGACGAAATGCATGCGCTGCAGTCTGCCCCGGAAGTCCCGCAGACCATCCAGGACGCATTGGGCGACCAGCTCACGGAACCCTATCAAAAGGTGTCGTCCTATGGCATGGGTCCAGCCGGTGGGCGGGGCCATGCCACACGCCATGGACACGGCAACAAGAGCGACGAGCTCCAAGTCGATACGCCGCGGTTTTTCCGCGTGATCGATGGCATGGTGCTCAAACACCATTCCCGGCCCAGCGGTCTACCGCTCGTGCTTGCATCGCTTGCAGAGCACCAGGCGGTGTTTCGCAAGCTGTCAGGGAATCCGTTTCTCCTGCCCGAAGGCATAGAACTGGATCCCGGCCTGCTCGACATGGAGGATCTGCGTGCCCGGGCATGGAAGGTCATCGAGCCACACTACCATCAAGAAACGCGCGCGCTGGTGGATCGCTTTCGCGCGCAACACGGCACAGGCCTGGCAACGGATGATCTGCAAAAAGTGGCAGACGCCACACTGGCGGGCCGGGTGCAGGCCCTGCTGGTGGACGTGGATCGCCACATCCCGGGGAAACTGGATGCTGCGACGCGTCAGGTCCAGTTGCCGCAGGGGTCGGAAACCCTCGATGCCGATGACATCCTCGACGATCTGGCGGAAGCGGTGCTGCGGCAAGGGGGCGAAGTCCTGATGATCCCCGGCGACGTCATGCCGGGCGACACAGGCGTGGCCGCCATACTGCGCTACTGAGAATCACAGGCATACGCACCACCCGCAAGCGCCTGCTGGATGTCGTTTTCTGTTCAAACGATATACAGGCCACCGTTGACGTGCAGGGTTTCGCCGGTGATGAACGAAGCCAGATTAGAGCACAAGAAGGCGATGGCGCCCGCCACTTCGTCTGCCTGTCCCCACCGTTGCATGGGGGTTGCGGCGAGCAGGGCATCGCCTTGTTCGCGCACCAGCGCTTCGGTCATGTGCGTGGCGATGATGCCGGGCGCAACCAGGTTCACCCGGGTCGTCGGCGCGAGTTCGCGCGCCAGGCTTTTACTTAGGCTGCTGACCGCCCCCTTGGACGCGGCGTAATGCGCGTGGCCATGGCTGCCGCGGTGCCCCGCCATGGAGCTCAGGTTGACGATGGCGCTATCGCGGCTGAGATACGGCAGGCTGGCGCGGCACATGTAGAAGGTGCCATCGAGGTTGACCGCCATGAGTGCGCGCCACTGCGCGTCGGTCATGCTGGCCACGGGTTGCGCGGGGTAGAGGCCTGCCGCGTTGACCAGATAGTCGACGGTGCCGTACCGTTGTGCCACCGCCTCGAACAGCCTCTGGCAGGCCGCTGAATCGGATATGTCGGCCGCGTGCAGGCTCACGCGCTCGGCGGCGTCTGCAGGAAACGTGTTTGCGGGAAACGTTTTAACCATGGCCTCGAGCGCCGCCTGCGACAGGTCGCACAGCATCACGTTGGCGCCCGCCGCGTGCAGGCGTTGTGCCGTGGCGTGGCCGATGCCGCCGGCCGCGCCCGTTATGACGGCAGTCTTGCCGTGGAAATCGATCATGTGAGTGCTCCGGAATCGTTGAAATCGAAGGCGGGGTCCAGATCTGCCGACTCAGTCCTGCAGATAGATCTGCAGACGCTTGGCGGCATTGCTCAGGTGGCGCCCCGCGGCCTGTGACGCGGCGCGAGGATCGCCGGCTTTGATGGCGGCATAGATGGCGCGGTGTTCTTCCTGCACGTCTTCGACCAGTGCGATCAGGTTGGCGCGCGTGTTGCTGCGTGCACGCCGGATCAGGCGGCGCACATTGTGTTCGAGGTGCTTGCTGAGTGCCTGATAGTGTGGATTATGCGTCGCGTTGACGATGGCCTGGTGGAAGGCGAAGTCTTGCTCGTCGCCCAGCCGGTCGTGGGCGATTTCGTACTCCATGCCGACCAGCGCGCGGCGGATGTTCTTCAGGTCGGCCTCGGTGCGCCGTTGCGCCGCGAGGCGTGCCGCGGCGGTCTCGAAGGCCGCCAGCAGCTCGATGACCATGGCCAGCGACTCTTTTTCGTCGAGTGCGACCAGTTGCAGGCGGAAGGCGTCCTGGTAGTTGGGCTCACTCACGAAGACGCCGCTGCCCGCGCGCGAGACGACCAGCCCTTCCGACTTCAGTTGCGAGAGGGCTTCGCGTACGACGGCCCGGCTGACGGAGAACTGCTGACACAGCTCGCGTTCGGTTGGGATCCGGTCGCCCACGGTGTAGCGCCCTTCGCGGATGGCCGTGATCAGGTAGTCGGCGATTTCGTCGGGAAGATTGGTGGCGGCCAAGACGGCTGGGTCTGCCGCCGCTTCAGGTGCAGTTGTACGTTCCATGTGTTGATCTTAGACCACTTGGTTCATCTATCTCAAGAGTTTTTGCTCAAACTGCCTGACAGCTTTCAAATTCTGTGACAGATCGCCTATGTGCTGTTTTACGATTGCTTCCGGAGCCTGTCAAGGGGATTTTCCTATTATTGAAATAATACTATAACCAATTGATTAATAATAGTAAATCTATATTTATCATCGTTTTGGATGAATGGCTTGATTGAGCATATCTCGGTAAATAGGTGATTACCCTTAATTCTGCAAAATCGAGTTGACATGATTAACAGAATCTTTCTAGACTGAATCTGTCTGACAGCTTATGCCCGACGCGCCCTGGTCATTCAAGCCATGGGCGGATTCATTCCGATCAACATACGAATTTCAGGAGACCCCCATGTCCATTCATGTTGTCGTCAAACCCTTGGTGCTCTGTGCCGCACTGTCGATGGTCGGCATGACCACCCAGGCCGAGCCCTTGAAAATCGCCATCGTCGAAACGCTGTCCGGCCCACAGGCTTCTACCGGGCTGATGTTCCGCGACGCCACGCGCTACGCCATCAACAAGATCAACGACGAGGGCGGCTGGAATGGCGAGCCCATCAAACTGCTGGAATACGATAGCCAGGGCACGCCCGCCGGGGCGGCCGAAAAACTCAAGGCAGCCATTGCAGACGGCGCCCAAATGGTCGTGCAGGGTGCCTCGTCGGCCATAGCCGGCCAGCTGAGCGAAGACATCCGCAAGTACGATATCCGCAACCCCGGCAAAGAAGTGCTTTACCTGAACGTGGGGGCCGAGGCCATGGAACTCACGGGCAGCAAGTGCCATTTCCATGCATTCCGCTTCGCCGGCAACTCCGACAACAGCGTCAAGGCGCTGGTAGACGCCATGAAAGCCGCCAACGTGCTGGGCACCAAGGTCTACTCCATGAATCAGAACTATTCCTGGGGCGCAGACATGCAGGCTGCCATTCATCGCGAAGCCGAGCAAGGCGGCTATGAAGTCGTGGGCGAAATGCTCCACGACGTCAACAAGATCCAGGATTTCTCGCCGTATGTGCAAAAGATCGCCGCCAGCGGTGCGCAAACCGTCATCACCGGCAACTGGTCGAACGACTTGCTGCTGCTCATGAAATCGGCCAAGGCCAGCGGTCTCAATGTGCGCTTCGCCACGACATTCCTGGATCAGCCGGGCAACCTGGCAAACGCCGGGCACGTGGCGCTGGGAGCTTACGTGGTGCACCCCTTTGACGCCGAGGCCAATGACAGCGCGGGTGCGGCCTTCAGCGAAGATTTCAAGTCCAAGGTGGGTCATTATCCGGTGTATGTCGAGCCGCAGACCGTTTTTGGCCTGGAAATGGTGGGTCAGGCGTTGAAGGCCGTCGAACCCGAAGACGGCAAGCTCAACATCAACAAGCTCGCGCTGGCCATCGAGGACACCACGCTGAATACCCCGGTGGGCGAGTGGCGCATGCGCGCAGATGATCACCAGATCCTGTTGCCCATGGTCGTATCCGAGGTGACCACCGAGGCCAAGTTCAAGGTGGACGATACCGACATGGGCTTCCAGCCGGTACAACTGCTCAGCGGCGCAGAGGCCGAAGCGCCAGTGCAGGACACCTGCAAGATGAAGCGCCCGGCCTGATTCCTGCGTCGCCATGGATTACTTCATCGTTTCGTTGCTGAACGGGCTGATCTACGGGCTGCTGCTGTTCATGGTGTCGGCGGGCTTGACGCTGGTCTTCGGCATGATGGGCATTCTGAACTTCGCGCACGCGTCGTTCTACATGCTGGGGGCGTACGCTGCGTATGCCCTGCAGCCCGTCATCGGATTCTGGTGGGCAGTGGTCGTCGCCACGGTCTTGGTGGGTGGCGTCGGCGTGGTCACCGAGCGCTACTTTCTGCGCCCGGTGCACAAGTACGGCCACGCGCACGAGCTGCTGCTCACCTTCGGGCTGTCCTTCATCATCGCCGAACTGGTCAAGCTGTTCTTTGGCAACTATCCGGTCAATTACCGGGTACCGCAGGCGTTGTCGTTTTCCGCGTTTCACGTCGGCCCATCGGCGTATCCCTTCTATCGGCTGCTGATCGGGCTGGTGGCCATCGCCATGTTCGTGCTCATCTACCTGCTGCTGACGCGCACGCGGGTGGGCATCATCGTGCGCGCCGCCATCCGCCGGCCGGCCATGGCCGGCGCGCTAGGCCACAACGTTCCGGTCGTCTTCATGGCCGTCTTCGGCGTGGGGGCGGCGTTGGCGGGGCTGGCCGGCGCCATTGCCGGCGCGTTCTACACGACCAGCCCCAACATGGCGATCGAGCTCGCCGTCATGATGTTCGTCGTCGTGGTCATCGGCGGGCTGGGGTCGCTCGAGGGCGCCTTGCTCGCATCGCTCATCATCGGCCTGAGCACTTCGTTCAGCGTCGGTGTGGACGTCAGCCTTGCGCAGGTCCTGGCCTATGTGGGGATGGGCGATTGGGCGCGCGGCATAGGCGGGCTTCTCACGCTGAAGCTCTCCAGCCTATCGGGCACGATTCCCTACGCGCTGATGCTGTTGGTCCTGCTGATCCGGCCCTATGGCCTGATGGGCGCAAAGGAGTAAGCCAGTGAATAGGCGCTTTCTTCTGGTTGGGCTGCTGGTCGTCATCGCCCTCGTGGCGGCCCCTCTGGTCATGTCGCAGTCGCTGATCAACGCCGGCATCCAGATGCTGATTGCCAGCCTGTTCGCTTGCGCCTTCAGCCTGCTGTGCGGGCAGGCGGGCATGCTGTCGTTCGGGCACTCCGCCTTTTTCGGGGCCGGCGCCTTTGCCACGGTACACGCCATGGATGCCATGGGTGGGGCGGGGCTGTTGCCAACGCCTTTCATGCCGCTGGTGGGTGCCGTCACCGGCCTGCTGGTCGGGCTGGTGGCTGGCTGGTTCGCCACCAAGCGCACCGGGGTGTATTTCGCCATGATCACGCTGGCCATCGGCGAGCTGCTCTATGCGCTTGCGCCCCACCTGAGCGGCTGGTTCGGCGGCGAGGCCGGCCTGTCGACGATGCGCATGCCGGCCTTCGGCCTGTCTTTCGCCGACAACGTACAGGTCTACTACCTGACGCTGGCCTGGGTGCTGTTGTGCCTGGGGCTGCTTTACCTCTTCATGCGCACCCCATTGGGCCGGGTTGCGCTGGGCCTGCGCGAGAACACGCACCGCATGCGGTTTTTTGGCTACAACGTGCACGTCGCGAGCACCCTGGTGTTTGCCATCTCCACCATGTTCTCGGGGGTGGCGGGCGCCTTGCAGGCCATCAACATCGAGTCGGCGAATTACGTGATCTTCAACCTGGACCTCTCCGCCCAAGTGCTGCTCAACAGCTATATCGGCGGGGTCACGTACTTTCTCGGGCCCGCCGTGGGCGCTGCGCTCATGTCCTTCTTCGGCTATGTCGTCTCCGACCTCACCACATCCTGGCTGCTCTATCAGGGGCTGCTGTTCGTACTGGTCATGCTGTTCATGCCGCGCGGCATCGCTGGCCTGGTACACGCGGTGGCGCAGGCGCTGCGCCGTTGCGGGTTCGCCAGGCTCTGGCGGGCGTTCGCGTTGTACCTGGGCGCCACCGCGCTGCTGGTGGCGGGCACGACCTTTCTCGTCGAACTGCTGCAGCGCCTGTTTTCGCAAGATTACCGTGCTCTGTCGCAGATCGGCGGCAATGCCTGGCCCGACATTCCCCTGTTCGGCGCGAGCTGGGCACCGTTGTCTGTACTCACCTGGCTGCTGCCCGTCCTATTGCTGACGGCAGGAATCTGGTTGCTGGCGCGTGCGGCGCGCCACTGGCGCCGCGCACTCGCATTGGCGGCGCCCGACGACGACAGCCCCGCAACCACCGGCGGTGGGCGCCTGGTATCAGGAGCGTCTTCATGAATCCCGTGGCCCTCTCATTGCGCGATGTACACAAGTCGTTTGGCGACGTCGATATCATCAATGGTGTCGACCTCGACCTGATCGCCGGCGAGCGCCATGCGCTCATAGGCCCCAATGGGGCGGGCAAGTCTACGCTGTTTCACCTCATATCGGGCCAACTGAGCCTGACGCGCGGCACTATTTATCTAGGCGACCAGCGGATCTCCGGGCTGACGCCCGAGCGGGTCAACCGCCTCGGGCTGGCGCGCTCTTTTCAGATCACCAACGTATTTCCCAAGCTGTCGGTCTTCGAGAACCTGCGCCTTGCCGTGATGCGCCAGCACAACCTGCAGTACGTATTCTGGCGCGGCATCGAGGGCCAGCATGCGGTGCGCGAAGAAACCGAGGCGCTGCTCGAACAGCTGCACCTGATGGCGCGGGCCGGCACCCTGGCCACCGAGCTGTCCTACTCCGAACAGCGCGCACTCGAAATCGGCGTGGTACTGGCCTCGCACCCGCAGGTGATCCTGCTCGATGAGCCCATGGCCGGCATGTCGCGCGAAGAATCCGCCTATGCCGTGGACCTGATCCGCAAGGTGACCCACGGCAAGACGCTGCTGATCGTCGAGCACGACATGGATGTCGTCTTCGAGCTCAGCGACCGCATCAGCGTATTGGTGTACGGGCGCATCGTGGCGACTGGCACACCCGCCGAGATCCGCGCGAACGCCGAAGTCAAGGAAGCCTATCTGGGCGAGGAGGTCGCATGACGACGGCTGAACACAGTCCCAATACGACCTTGCTGCAGGTGCGCGACCTGAATGCCTATTATGGCAAGAGCCATATCCTGCACGGCGTCAGCTTCAGCGTAGCGGCCGGCGAAGTGATCAGCCTGCTCGGGCGCAATGGCTCGGGGCGCTCGACCACGCTCAAGGCGATCATGGGGCTGGTGCCGCCGGCTTCGGGTTCGGTGCGCCTGCAAGGCAAGGAACTGGCTGGGCACCGCCCCTACCAAGTGTGCCGCAGCGGCGTGGGCTACGTGCCTGAAGAACGCGAAATCTTTGCCAACCTGACCGTCGAGGAGAACCTGCGCATGGGGGTACAGCCGGGCGTCAAAGGTGCGCCGGCCTGGACCATGGCGCAAATGTACGACTATTTTCCGCGGCTCAAAGAACGCGCCAATACGATGGCCGGCAGTTTATCGGGCGGCGAACAGCAGATGCTCACGATGTGCCGCGCGCTGCTGGGCAACCCCCTGCTGCTGCTGGTAGACGAACCCACCGAAGGCCTGGCGCCCAAAATCGTGGCCGAGGTGGGCGAAATGATTCGCGATATTCACAAACGCGGTGTGGCCGTCATACTCGTAGAGCAAAAGCTCACGATCGCGCTCAAGGTATCCAGCCGCGTGTGCGTGATGGGCCACGGCCAACTGGTCTTCGAAGGCAGCCCAGACGAGCTCTCGGCCCGCCCCGCGCTGCTCGACGAGTGGCTGGCAGTCTGATTTTCTAATCGAGGAAACCAATCATGTCCTTGCAAATGTGCGCCCCCCTGGAAGTGGGGCTCAATGTGTACGACCTCGCCAAGATGCGGGCCTTTTACGAAACCCAGCTGGGCTTGCAATTCATCAATGAAGTCCGTGTTGCGCCCGCCAAGGCCCAGCATGCGGCCCTCAGTCGCACTGGCTACGTGGTGGTGCGCCTGCAGACCCAGCGCGGCGAGCGCCTGAAGCTGCTGGCGGCCGAAACTCCCGTGGCACCGCGCGCCACACAGCCGGCGTTCATACTCGATGCCCCCAACAGCGCCTACCTGACCTTCATCATCAAAGACCTGCGCGCCGCCTGCGCCAGGCTGCAAGCATACGGCAGCGAGTTCCTCACAGGGGCGGAACCCATCGAAGTGCGCCCAGGAACCTGGCTCGCGTTTCTGCGCGACCCGGAAGGCAACGTGGTGGAACTGGTGCAGTACGACGATCTCGCTGCCTATCGCAGCGACCTGGCCACTGCACCCGTGGGCCACAAGTGAGGAAGCAGAATGCCCGATGCAATGGAAAGTCTCAGCGTATTCGCGCGGGGCGAAGGGTTTGCCGGCCTGGCTGACAAGGTGGTCGTCATCACAGGGGCGGCGAGCGGGCTGGGGCGTACCATGGCGCATGCTTTTGCGTCGTGCCACTCGCGCCTGGTGCTGTTCGACCGCAACCGGTCCGGGCTGGATACCGTGCAGGCCACCTTGGCCGCACGCTATGCCGACGTGTCGGTGCGCTGCCGCGAGGGCCTGGTCAACGACCCGGTGCGCGTGCAGGCACTGTTCGACGAGCTGGAAGCCGACGATGGCGGTGTGGACGTGCTGCTGAACAATGCGGGCGTGTCCATGAACCGGCCCACGCTGGAGCTCGGGGCACAAGACTGGCAGCGCGCCATAGACATCAACCTCAACGGCGTCTTTTATTGCGCCCAGGCGGCCGGACGCCTCATGGTGGCCCGTGGCGCGGGCGTCATCATCAACACGGCATCCATGTACGGCGTGGTGGCCGCGCCCAATCGCGCTGCCTACTGTGCCAGCAAGGCGGCGGTGGCGATGTTGAGCAAGGCGCTGGCCGTGGAATGGGGGCCGTCGGGGGTGCGGGTCAATGCGATCGCGCCCGGATACCTGCACACTGCGCTGGTCGATGAGCTGGTTGCCCAGGGGCGCCTGGACGATCGCGCGCTGGCGCGGCGCACCCCGTCGGGGCGCCTGGGCACGCCCGAAGAAATCGCGGCGCTGGTGCTGTTCCTGGCATCGGATCACGCGGCATTCATCAACGGCCATGTGGCCGTGGCCGATGGCGGCTGGTCCGCCAATGGTTATCTGTAATTTGCGAGAGGATCTTATGTCGGAACACATTGCGCTCAAGTCAGAGGCACCCTGGGTAGAGTTGCGCCTGACCCCGGACGACTGGAAAGCGGCCGACCCTCGGGTGCTGGGCACCCTGCTCACGCAGATGCACGTCATCCGCGCGTTCGAGGAAACCGTGGTGGCCCTGGCCCTGGAAGGCCTGGTGCACGGCCCGGCGCACTCCAGCATTGGCCAGGAGGGCGGCGCGGCCGGGGCGCTTGCCTGTCTGCGCGCCGCCGATCAAATCAACGGTTCGCACCGCGGACACCATCACTTTCTCGGCAAGGCCATGGCCTATTTGTATCCCGACGGCATGGACCTGCGCGCGGCGGTCGCACCCGAGCTGCAGGCGCTGTTGCAACGCACGCTGGCGGAAATCCTGGGGCTGTCCCAGGGTTTTTGCCGGGGGCGCGGGGGCTCGATGCACTTGCGCTGGAAGGCGGCCGGGGTCATGGGCACCAACGCCATCGTGGGCGGGGGCGTACCGTTTGCGGCCGGGGCGGCCTGGACACACCGCCACGCCGGCACCGACGACGTGGCAGTCACCTTCTTTGGCGATGGCGCCACCAACATCGGCTCGGTGCTCGAATCCATGAACCTGGCGGCGGCCTGGAAGCTGCCGCTGTGCTTCTTCATAGAGAACAACCGCTACGCGGTGTCGACCAAGGTAGAGGAATCCACAGCGGAAGCCCGCTTGTCTGCGCGCGGCCAGGCGTTCAACATACCCAGCTGGAAAGTCGACGGCATGGACGCGTACGCCGTACACCAGGCGATGCAACAGGCGCTGGCGCACATGCGCGCCGGCCGGGGGCCGACCCTCATAGAGGCCGACGTCTACCGCTACCTGCACCAGAACGGCGGCTACCCGGGCAGCGCCTTTGGCTATCGCAGCAAGGAAGAAGAAACCGAGTGGCGCGCGCGCGATCCGCTCGACCAGTTGGGGGCGCACATGAAGGCGCTGGACCTGGTCACGGACGATGAAATCCAGGCGTTGCGAAACCGCCTGCAGGCGGCCATGGAACAGGTCGTGCAGATTCTGATCGAAGCCGATCCACAGCATCCCGGCAAGCGCCGCATCCGCCCGGAACTATGGCCCGATCCGGGCTTTCGGGACGTGGGTATCCGCAGCGATCTGCACGAGCTCGAAGGGGCTCGCACCGAAGAGCAGGAAACCTTTGGCGGCAGGCTCGTCGAACGCAAGTTCATCGACGTGGTGGCCGACACCATGGGCCACGCCATGGCGGTCGACGACCGCATCGTGGTGTTGGGCGAAGATGTGCACCGGCTCAAGGGCGGCACGAACGGTGCGACGCGCGGGCTGAACGAGCGCTTTCCAGGGCGCGTGCTGGGCACCCCCATCAGCGAGAACTCGTTTGCCGGGCTGGGCGGCGGCATTGCCATGAATGGACGGTTCCGGCCGGTGGTGGAATTCATGTACCCCGACTTCCTGTGGGTGGCTGCCGACCAGGTGTTCAACCAGATCGCCAAGGCGCGCCACATGTTTGGCGGTGACATCCCCATGCCGCTGGTATTGCGCTGCAAGGTTGCGATGGGTACCGGCTATGGTTCGCAGCACTCCATGGATCCGGCCGGCATCTTTGCCACCAGCCCCGGTTGGCGCATCGTGGCGCCGGCGACGCCCTTCGACTATGTGGGCCTGATGAACGCGGCGCTGCACATAGACGACCCCGTGCTCGTCATCGAACACGTAGACCTTTACGCAAGCACGGGGCTGGCCCCGGCAGAAGACTTCAGCTACCAGACGGCCTTCGGCCGTGCGGCGGTGCGCCGACGCGGCGAGCGCCTCACGATCCTGACCTACCTGTCCATGGTGGGGCACTCGCTCGAAGCGGTCGAGCAAACCGGGGTCGATGCCGAAGTGATCGATTTGCGCTGGCTGGATCGTGCAAGCCTCGACTGGGAAACCGTGGGGGAGAGTATCCGCAAGACGAACAACGTGCTGATCGTCGAGCAGGGCTCGCAGGGTACCGCATACGGTACCTGGCTGGGCGACGAACTCCAGCGCCGCTTCTTCGACTGGCTCGATCAGCCGGTGCTGCGCGTCACAGGGGGCGAGGCCTCGCCCAGCATCTCGAAGGTACTAGAGCGCGCCGCCTGTGCCCATACCCAAGAAGTCGTGGAAGGCTTGCAACGCATCATGGCCGGCCAGGGGCTTACCCTGTCCAGCCAGGGGGGACACTGACATGGCCACGCTGCTGAAGATGCCCGAGGTTTCGGCCAACGTCACTTCGGCCGTCATCGTGACCTGGCACAAGGCCGAGGGCGATGCGGTGGCGGTGGGCGATTGCGTCGCCGAGATCGAAACGGACAAGGCCGTCATCGACTTCACCGCCGATGCCGCCGGCACACTGGGCCGCATCCTGGTGCCGGCGGGTGAACAAGCGCAGGTGGGCACACCGGTGGCCGTGCTGCTTGCGCCGGGCGAGACGCGCGCCGATGCGGATGCGCTGATGGCGGGGCAACCCGCCACGGCTGCGCCCGCAACAGTGGCGGCACCCGTGGCGCCCGCTGCGGCGCGACCACCAGCGGCTGCACCTACGCGGATCTTTGCCAGCCCGCTTGCGCGCCGGCTCGCCGCGCAGGCGGGGCTGGCTCTGGATACGCTCACAGGCAGCGGGCCGCACGGGCGTATCATACGGCGCGACGTGGAGGCCGTCACCGCACGCGCAGGCGCCACCGCGCAGCCGGTGATACCCGCTGCCGCAGCGCCCGACGCGGGCGATGCTCGGATTGTGGTGCCGCCACAGGCTACCGGCGACGTGCGCGTGCCGCACAGCGCCATGCGTCGCACGATTGCACGACGTCTGCTGGAAAGCAAAACACAGATCCCGCACTTCTACCTCAAGGCCCAGATCCGCACCCAGGCCCTGTCCGAGCTGCGGCGGCGCATCAACACGCTGCCCGGAGAGCGCCATGTATCGGTCAATGACCTCATCGTCAAGGCCGTGGCCGCGGCGCTGGTCGAAGTACCCGGGATGAACGTCAGCTGGACCGACGACGCCATGATCCAGCATGCACAGGCCGACATTGCCGTGGCGATGTCCACGCCGACGGGGCTGATCACACCCGTGGTGCGCGGCGTCCAGGACAAATCGCTGAGCCGCTTGAGCGCCGAGATCCGCGAACTGGCATCGCGGGCCCGGGCCGGCCGCTTGCAACCGCAGGAATACCAAGGGGGCAGCTTCACCGTCAGCAACCTGGGCATGTACGGCACCACGGAATTTGCCGCCATCATCAATCCCCCCCAGTCGGCTATCCTGGCGGTCGGTGCCATTGCGCCGCAGGTGCTACCCGCACCCGATGGCGGGATGGAGGTCGCTCCGGTGATCAGCGTCGTCCTGTCCGTCGATCACCGGGCGATCGACGGGGCCGTGGCATCGGCCTGGTTGAGCGCATTGCGCAAGATATTGGAAGAACCCCTGGCGGCGCTGGTATGAGTACGGACGACTTCGACGTACTGGTCGTCGGCGGCGGCCCCGGCGGCTACATCGCCGCCATCCGCGCGGCACAGCTGGGCCTGCGCACCGCGCTGGCAGAGCGCGGCGAATTGGGCGGTGTATGCCTGAACTGGGGCTGTATCCCGACCAAGGCGCTGCTGCGCTCGGCCGACGTGCTGCGCCTGGTGCGCACCGCAGGCCACTACGGCGTGCAGGCGCAGGCACCGGCGGCGGACCTGCCGGCCATGGTGGCCCGCTCGCGGGCCATAGCGGGCCAACTGCAACGGGGCGTGGCCTACTTGATGAAGAAAAACGGCGTGCAGGTTCTGCACGCCCAAGCGCGCCTCACCGGCGGCACCGGCGTGGCACTGACATCCGTGGCGGGCAAACCGACGCCCGGGCGGCTTACGGCGCGCCACATCATTCTGGCGACCGGGGCGCGAGCGCGGGTACTGCCGGGGCTCGAACCCGACGCCGCGCGGACCTGGTACTACCGCGAGGCCCTCGCGGCTCCCTTCCTGCCGCGCCGCCTGCTGGTGATCGGAGCCGGCGCCATCGGTGTCGAATTTGCAAGTTTCTTTCACGCGCTGGGTAGTCAGGTTCATATCGTCGAGATGGCCGCGCGCCTGCTGCCGGCCGAAGACGAAGAGGTCAGCGGCTGCATGGCCGAGGCACTGCGCCAGCAAGGCATGCAGCTGCACCTGGGGTGCCGCGTAACCCGAACGGAGCGCACCCGTGCGGGCTGGCAAGTGTGGCTGCAGGGGGGCTCCACAGCCGTCGATGTCGACGTGATCCTGGTGGCGGCGGGCATCGTGGGCAATCACCAAGACCTGGGGCTGGAGCATACTGCCGTCCAAGTGGCGCATGACCACGTGGTGGTGGATGACTACTGCGCCACGCACGAACCGGGCATCTACGCCATCGGCGACCTGGCCGGCCCGCCCTGGTTGGCGCACAAGGCTTCGCACGAGGCCGTGATCTGCGTCGAGTCCATCGCCGGGCTGAACCCCGAGCCCCTGCAGGCGCAGAAGATTCCCGCATGTACCTACAGCTATCCGCAGGTCGCGCACGTGGGGCTCACCGAGACCCAGGCCCGCACCCGCGGCAGTGCCGTGCGTGTCGGGCGCTTTCCGTTCGCCGCCAACGGCAAAGCCATTGCATCGGGCGAGACCCAGGGCTTCGTCAAAGTCGTACTGGACGAAGCCAGCGGCGAGCTGCTGGGCGCGCACATGATGGGCGCCGAGGTCACTGAAATGATTCAAGGTTTTACGGTTGCCATGGGCCTGGAGGCGACTGAAACCGACTTGATCCAGTCCGTGTTCCCGCATCCGACCCAGTCAGAGGCCATGGCCGAGGCGGTGCTGGCTGCCTACGGCCGCGGCCTCAACCGCTAGGCCGTCGAGCGGTACGGCCATCCGTTCCAAGGAGAAACCATGACGATCACTGGAAACACGCGCCTGTGTGCCATTTTGGCCGATCCTGTGGCACAAGTGCGCACGCCGCAGGCCCTGAACGACTACTTCGCGGCCCATGGCACGGATGCCGTGCTGGTGCCCATTCATGTGGCGCCGGATCACCTGGAGGCCGTGCTGCAGGGCCTGCGCCATATGCAGAACCTGGACGGCTTCGTCGTGACAGTACCGCACAAGCAGGCCATCTGCGCATTGTGCGACGAACTGGGGGCCGCGGCACGTGCAGTCGGCGCGGTCAATACCGTCCACCGCACGCCCGATGGTCGCCTGTTGGGCGATACGTTCGACGGGGCCGGCTTCGTGGCCGGCCTGCGCGACCAGGGCCACGACCCGGCCGGGCGCCGGGCCCTGCTGCTGGGCGCCGGCGGCGCGGCTTCGTCAGTGGCATTCGCGCTGGTCGAAGCGGGCGTGGCCCGCCTGACGATTGCCAATCGCACGGCGGCCAAAGCGCAAAGGCTCGTCGACATTCTGCAACGTGCCTGGCCGGCCGCAGAGGTACGCGTGGGCCCAGCCGACCCTGCCGACCATGACCTTGTCGTCAATGCCACGTCGCTGGGCATGCGCCCAGGCGATCCATTGCCCTTGGATGCCGCGCGCCTGCGCCCCGGAACCCTGGTGGCCGAAGTCATCATGAAACCGCGGGAAACGGCGCTGTTGCAGGCAGCCCGCGCACGGGGTTGCGAGATACACCATGGCCATCACATGCTGGCACAGCAGGTGGCGCTCATCGCTCGTTTCTTGTGTGGTGGCGTGCCGCAGCAGTCTTCCATGGATGACGAACGCCGCCCACGCTGATTATCGTTCGCCCTGTTCGTTCAGCCTGGTAATGAACATGACGAAGTCCGCGTGGTCCAGCCTGCGTATGTCGATATGAAATTGCATCAGCTCTCCGGCCTTTCGCGCATCCCCTTCGAATATGGCCTGTGCCACGTCGCGGTGCTCTTCTATAGAGGCGAGGATGCGGCCTGACGCCTTGAGCGTATTATGCCGGTAACGTGCGATTCTTCGGAAAAGCATGTTGGCAAGCTCTTCAAGGACCGGGTTGTGGGAGCCTTGGTAAATCATTTCGTGGAAGCGTCGATTTTGCACCACGTATTCACCGAGCGATGGCGGCTGATCGGACGTGGCGAATTCTGCCAGGGCCCGCAGTGCCTTGCGTTCTTTGATGGACATGCGTTGCGCCGATAATCGGGCGCAGAGGCTTTCAAGTTCTGCCATGACTTCAAACGTCTGGAAGAGCTCGGTCACGCTGATGGTGGATACGAAAGTCCCGAGGCGGCCCCGCTTTATTGCCAGGCCTGCGGATACCAGGCGGTTCAATGCCTCGCGCACGGGTGTACGCGAGACACCGTATTTTTGAGCGAACAGCCGTTCGTCGAGCCGCTCGCCCGGGCCGATTTCGCCGCTGACGATGGCCTCTTCGAGCAACCGATAAACGCGATCACGCAGGTCTTCATTTTCTGGGGTGCCGTCGTCCTGTAGGAACTCGGGGTCGCGGGACAGAGGGCGCTTCGTCATTGTGGTGCGTGGGGTGTCGGTTCAGTTGCAGAGCGCATACCGGGTGTGGAGATATGATAATCGAGTTCAACCGCTTCATCCAAGCGAATCGGGCGGCGCTGCAAGACATGGGGTTGAAAATGCGTGTATGCGGACGCGGCATTCAATACCTGGTCTTCGCGCATCCTGCGGCCGACGATCTGAAGGCCTGCGGGTGCGCCAGAGGCCGTGTAGCCGCATGGTACGGAAGCGGCCGGCAATCCCAGTAGAGTAAACGCATAGACCAGCAGGAAAATGTCGTAATAACGCGCTACTGGCTGATTGCCTACTTTGTCTGGCAACGGCTCGTCCAGCCGGAAGGGTGGGGCGCCGACCGTGGGTGTCAGGATGAGGTCGTAGCGATCCTGAAACGCGCGCACCCTTTGCCAGTATTGCGTGCGCAGACGCTCGGCCTGGGCAACGGATTTCAGATCCAGTTTCAATGCGTCTTCGAGTTGGCCGATGAGCTGGGTGGTCAACAGGTTTCCGTGATCCCGCACCAGCGTGGAAAAACGGGCCACAATCCCGTAGCCACGGGTGCCGGCGATGATGGCTTTGATGTCACTTGCGTTGAAACAGGCCTCGTCCACGGTGCACCCCATGGACTGGAATGCGGCAGCCGCTTGTTTGGCAAGCCGTTCAATCTCTGGATCCACTGGGGCAATGCCGCCCAGGTTCGCGCAATACGCGATTTTCAGCCCGCGCAGGTCCGCCAGGCCCGCTGCGGCCTTTTCATAATCGCAGCTGGATGTGGGAAGGGATATCGGGTCGCGGTCGTCCTGTCCGGCAATGACGGACAGCAGCAAGCCCAGGTCTTCCACGTGGCGCGCCATGGGGCCTTGGACATGATGAACCAAGGTATCCCAGCCAAATTCGGATGGGTACACCGGTACCCGGCCGGGGCTGGGGCGCAATCCGGATATGCCGCACCAGGCGGCGGGTATCCGGATTGAACCCCCGAGGTCGGTGCCCAGCCCTATGGGCGCGAAATCCGCCGCTATTGCGGCCGCGCTGCCGCCGCTGGATCCCCCCGTGCTGATATTGAGATCGATCGGGTTCCGCGTGAGGCCAAACAGCGGGTTGCTTGTATTGATGTCTGTGGCGAACTCGGACGTATTCGTCTTTCCCAGCAAGACACCGCCGGCGTCCAGTATGCGCTGCACGCAAATCGCATTTTCTTCGGGGATGTGGTTCTGCAGTACGTAGGACCCGTATGTCGTACGCAGATTCTTTGTGAGAATATTGTCCTTTACCACAAACGGCACCCCTTCCAGGGGACGTGGTGCGCCGCCCTTGGCCAGGCGCTCGTCGCGGGCCCTGGCCTGGTCCAGGATATCTGGAGCCAGTGTAATAATGGCGTTGAGAGCCGGGTTGAACCGTTGGATCTGGTCCAGGAAAGCAGACGCTGTTTCCAGGGCGCTGATTTTTCTGCGTGCAATATGGCGCGCCAGATCACCGGCACTTGCGCGAATGATGTCATCCATGGCTATTTGGCTTTCAGATTGAAAGTAGAGCCGTCCATCATCAGGCGGCGGTGTGCGAATTTCCATGCGCCTGCTTCTTTGACGATACGGTCTTCGTAGACGCCACAGTCGGCGATTGCCGGTAGTTCGCCCGGGGTGCCATTGAACGCCAACAGATAGCAACGGCCTCTGACGCTGCCATCGCTGTTTTGCTCCAGGTGGATGCTGCCATTCCAATGGCGGCGATAGATGTGCTGCCTTCCAGAAAAGTCTCGCTTCTTGAAGGCCTTGAAGTTCTCGGCCCCGGTGACTGTAATGCCCAATGGGATCAGTTCGAGCAGCCCGTCGCTGCTGAAGCATGACGCGTAGCCTTCGGCGTCGCCAGCATCGCTTGCCAGATTGTACAGAGAGTACAGGTTTTGGATCTCGATGTAATCCTGCGCATTGATTGTCGTCATATGGCGTCTCCGTGTGATGTGGGTATAAGATGTATCGATTCTTGGTTCTTCATGTGATTCTAAATGTATACCAAGGAATGTTCAATAGGTCTGAAAACGACTTGCCGGATCGGTCGTCACGGCCAATCACGGTTCAAAATCCGGCTTTCTTCCACCCGTTCAGGGCGCCTGCCTGTAAGTGAAAGTATCAATGAAGGTATCCGCTGTAGGGGTGTATGACAGGATTGTGTTTCCTTGGATCTTTATGCTATCTTCTAAAAAAACCAAGATTTGTCATAAAAGTACCTAAAGGCGCTCGCCCAGTTTCGTGGACTGTCTCGAGAGGAGGATAACGAATGGAATTGCCGCTCAGCGGGATACGGGTTCTGGATCTCAGCCAGGTCATGGCGGGTCCGTTTTGTACGATGTTGCTGGGGGACATGGGGGCAGACGTCATCAAGGTCGAGCCGCCCGGTACCGGAGACCAGACTCGGGCCTCCATGGGCTATCGCTTGAAGGGCAATGACAGCAACGGCTTTCTTCAGTTGAACCGGAACAAGCGCAGTATCGAGCTGGATCTGAAAAATGACGCGGGGCGCGGCGTACTCTATGAGCTGGTCAAAACCTCGGATGTGCTCGTGGAGAACAGCCGTCCTGGGGTGGCGCAGCGCCTGGGCTTCGACTATCGCACGGTAGCGGCGCTGAATCCACGGCTAGTGTACGCCAGCATCTCGGGCTTTGGCCAAACTGGCCCATGGTCTCAACGCCCCGGGTTCGACATGATCGCGCAAGCCATGAGCGGTGTCATGAGTACGGCCGGGCACAAGGGCGGGGTTCCGGTGCGCAATAGCATTTCAATCGCGGATTTAGGTGCGGGCCTGATGGCCTTGTATGGCATTCAGTCGGCCTTGATCGGGCGCGCTGCTTCGGGGCGCGGCCAGTACGTCGATGCTTCACTATTCGATGCTGCGTTGAGCCTGTCCATTTGGGAAATCGCCGAATACTGGAGCACGGGCGAGTCGCCGCAGCCCATGGGATCGGCCAATCGCATGAGCGCCCCTTACCAGGTGGTGCATGCACAAGACGGTTATTTTGTCATTGGCGCCGCTAACCAGAAACTCTGGCTGCTGCTGTGCGACGTAATGGGGCGTGCTGATCTGGTCGACGATCCCCGGTTCGTGGACAACATTTCAAGGCTCGCAAACAGGGAAGCACTCATCTCCGAGCTCGAAAATACTTTCGAGACGGATCGGGTCTCTCACTGGGTCGAGAAATTGCTCGACGTGGGGGTGCCTTGCGGGCCGCTCTATGACTACCGGCAAGCGCTGGACAGCGATCATGTGCGGGCACGCAACATGGTAATGAGCACGCGTCATCCTGTGGAAGGCGATCTGAAGCTGATCGGATATCCCGTGAAGCTGAGCGACACGCCGCAGCAGTTGCGCAGGGCCCCGCCTTTACTGGGCGAACATACTGAAGAAATACTCGCATCGCTCGGATTTTCCAAGTCGGACGTTCAGACGCTTCGTGAACAGGGCGTATTCGGTGCGGCAGAGGGAGCAGCAGGCAATGTCCATAAATGAAAGAATCAGAAACTTGTCAAGCATTGCGGGCGGCTTGATGGGCTGGGAGCAGCGCGGACAGGTCGGGGTGGTGACCTTTAACCGGCCCGAGGTGCGCAATGCCATGACCATGGGTATGTACCACGACCTGGCACAAGTATGCCGGGAACTGGACACGGGGGGGGGTGGCGTTCGCGTTCTGCTGCTGATCTCATCAGACCAGAATGCATTTGTCAGCGGCACCGATATTTCTGAATTCAAGGCTTTTTCCACTCCGGAAGATGCGCTTGCCTATGAGGAGACGGTCGGGCGCTGCCTTACAGTTCTTGAGAGGTGCGCCATACCAGTCATTTCAGCGATATCCGGTGCGTGTACGGGGGGTGGCATGGGGATTGCGGTATGCAGCGACATCCGTATCGCGCAAGCCAACATCAAGTTCGGCGTACCCATCGCCCGTACGGTAGGAAACTGCCTGTCCGTTGAAAGCATCGATCGATTTGTTCGTTTGCTGGGTGTCGCCCGTGTGAAAGAACTGGTGATGACCGCCGAATTCGGCAATGCCGACAAAGCCATGGCCTGGGGCTTGGTTTCCGAGGTCCTGGCCGATTGGGCCGCGCTGGTAAATCGAGCCCATGAGTTGGCGGCCTCTGTCGCCGAAAATGCGCCGATCACGTTGTCCGTCACAAAAGAGGCGGTGCGGCGGCTGGCCAAAGTGCCTCTGCCCGAAGGGGGGGACTTGATCCGCCGCGCATATATGTCGCGGGATTTCCGCGAAGGGGTCGATAGTTTTCTCAACAAGCGCAAGCCCCGATGGACGGGGGGCTGACCGCTCGCGGACCTTGAAAAATGAATGCCGGAGGCAAGTTGAATGAGTGTTCACGACAAATACAAGGTCGTGCTGACCGACTACGTTTGGCCAAGCCCGGACGTTGAAAAGCGGATATTGTCGGATGTGGCCGACATCACCGTTTTGAACACGACCCAGCCCGAAGATTTTCTGGCGCACGTGGGGGATTGCGATGCGCTGCTGAATACGTATGCCGGGCCCATCACCGCAGAGATCATGGCCGCCATGCCAAAATGCCGCATCATTGCCCGTTATGGCATTGGCGTCGACACGATAGACCTTCAGGCTGCCACCGAGGCGGGCATCATCGTGACCAACAATCCAGACTATTGCGTGGACGAAGTGGCCGACCATACGCTTGCGCTGCTGCTGGGCGGGGTGCGTGAGGCGTTCCGGCTGGATCGCCATGTCCGCGCCGGTGGCTGGGACGTCATGCAAGGAATCAACGCGTTTCGTCTCAAGGGCAAGGTGCTGGGCTTGATTGGGTTTGGAAAGATCGCGCGGCGGGTGGCCGGCAGGGCAGCGGCATTCGGCCTGGAAATCATTTACCACGATCCCTATCTAGAGAGCCCGCCTGAAGATCCCGTGGCTCGACCGGTCGATTTGGATGTTTTGTTGCGCGAAGCGGACATCCTCTCTCTGCACGTTCCTCTGACTGAAACCTCCCGGGGCATGTTTGGCGACGAGCTTTTTGGCCGCATGAAGCGGGGGGTGATTTTCCTGAACGTATCGCGCGGACCCATCGTCGACACGATGGCGTTGGTGCGTGCGCTGGATGCGGGCATAGTGGCCGCCTGCATGTTGGATACCGTGGACCCGGAGCCGCTGCATGCCGATCACCCGCTGCGCGGGCGTGACAACGTGACGATAACGCCCCATGCGGCCTGGTATAGCAAAGAATCCATGGTGGCGCTGCAGTCCGGCGCGCCGAACGAGGTGCGCAAGGTGCTGATGGGCACCTGGCCGCTGAACGTCGTCAATCCGGCCGTCAAGAAAAAAAACAGGGCGGGCATCCAATAAGAGAGCGCATAGGGTTCGCGGATCTGCACAGAAAACACTCGTTCACTATGAGCCATAAAAACCGGCCAAGTGGTAGTACAGGAGACATGACGTGAAGAATCAAGGCATTCCGTGGTTGAAGGTGGTCTTTGATAATGCGGAAGAGATATTGGCCACCGTTTTGCTGGTCATCACATTATTGGCAATTGCTTTGCAGATTACTGCCAGGTCCGCGTTCAATGCGCCCTTGGTGTGGCCGGAAATGCTGGCACAGTTTTTATTTCTTTGGGCTTCCGTTCTCGGTACGGTGGGCGCCATCAAGAGATTCGAACTGATCCGCATTGATTCTTTGCTCCTGTGGGCACCAAGACCTGTGCGGGCAGTGCTCGAGTGGATCGGGTGGGTTTCGATCTGTGCCTTGCTGGTCGTTCTGGGCTTTAAAGGCTGGCAGTTGGCGATGAGGACAACCACATTGGCAACCCCGCTGCCCATCACCTGGGCGTGGGGGTATGCGGCGGCACCGGCCTTTTCGATATGCGCACTCCTGCGTCTTTGCCAAATGAAATTCTTCGATTATCGGTTCATGCTAGTCGAGTCTTTTCTGCCCGATCCCCCAGCCGTCGTGCTTACGACGGATCAGGAGCAGGGAGACAACGCATGATCACAGCCCTGTTGGTCCTGATAGCGACGTTGCTCATTGGCGTGCCGGTGGCGTTTTCAATCGGTCTGGCCTCATTGGCATATTTTCTGGCTGCCGGTGCAAACCTTCTGGTGTTTCCGCAGCAGGTCATTGGCCAACTGAGCGCGCTTTCTCTGGTGGCCATACCTTTCTTCATCTTGGCGGGCGAGTTGATGAATACCGGCGGCATTACAATGCGCATCTTCAATTTTGCGCTGGCTGTCGTGGGCCGGGTGCCCGGCGCGCTGGGGCATGCCAATGTGCTGGGCAGTATGCTGTTTGCCGGCATGTCGGGGTCCGCCGTCGCAGACGTCGCCAGCCTGGGCCGGGTCGAGCTCAAGGCCATGCGTGAAAATGATTATCCCGATGACCTGAGCGTGGGCTTGACGGTTTCGTCGGCCACCCTCGGTCCCATCATCCCGCCAAGTATCAATATGGTGATATATGGCAGTATTGCAGGGGTCCCCGTTGGGCTTCTGTTCATGGGGGGCGTGATGCCCGGCGTGCTGAGCGGTGCCGCGCTGATGATGACATTTGCCTATATATATCGTCGTCGCCGCCTCCATACTCCGCGGGTTGCCACCATATCCATTGGGTCGGCATTTCGCTCTGCGTTCTGGGCCCTCATGACGCCAGTGGTGCTGCTGGGGGCCCTGTTCTCGGGGTTCGCGACCCCCACGGAATCCGCGGTCATTGCCGCCATCTACGCGTCTATCGTTGCCCTGTTTGTCTACAAAGAGATGAGCTACGCTCAATTCTTCAGGGCGCTTCTGTCCACCACCATATTGTCGGCGGCGATCATGGTGATACTGGGCCTTTCCGCACCATTGGGATACATCATTGCGCGTGATCAGGTGGCCAGCCAAGTTGCCATGACCATGGTCAGCACGATCAGCGATCATAGCTGGTTGCTTCTTGCGCTGGCACTTCTGCTGCTCATCGTCGGGATTTTTCTTGAAGTGGCGCCCGCGATGATCATATTGGTTCCCATCGTAAGCCCGCCATTGGTTGCGGCCGGGATCGATCCCATATTGCTTGGCGTGTTCATCGTCTATGGGCTGGGTATTGGCTTGATTTCACCCGGGTTGGGTATGTGTCTGTTCGTAGGCAGCCAGATTTCCGGAATGTCGCTGGAGCGCGTCATGTTGGCTGTTCTACCTTTCATTTTCCCTCTCATAGTCGTGTTGTTGTTGATGATCCCTTTTCCAGAGATAGTGACCTGGATTCCCACGCTGGTATATGGGAAATACTGATAATCAAGGAGATATAAATGAAACGGATTAATTCGACATTACTGTTCTTGGTCATATTTTTTGGTGTCGCGTTCGGTGGCACTGCGTGGGCCCAGAAGGCCATCGAGTTTCAATTGGGGCACGGTCTGGCCGTCAATACCCCTGCGGACCTGGGGGCCAAACGGTTTGCGGAATTGGTCAATGAACGGTCGGGCGGTGATATCAAAATCACCGTTTTCCCCGGGGGGGCCCTGGGCAACGAACAGCAGTTGATCGAGGGGCTGCAGATTGGCGCCCTGGATATGGCGGTGACCGTAGGGGCCGGCTTTGGCACGGTATTGCCCGAAGCCAATGCACTGGGATTCCTGTATTTGTTCCGGGATCCGGACCATATGCAGCGCGTCATGCGGGGCGACATCGGGGCGGAGCTGGCAAAAAAACTCTATGACCAGACGAGCATCCGTTTGATCGACGGCTCATGGTACTACGGCACCCGCCACCTCACGGCCAACAGGCCTGTTGTCCATCCGGATGATCTGAAAGGGATGCGGGTGCGGGTATTGCCCGTGCCGATCTACGAGGCCGGATGGCGTGCCCTGGGTGCATCACCAACCCCGATCGCTTTTGGTGAGCTGTTTACGGCCATAGAAACGAACACCGTCGATGCACAGGAGAATCCACTCTCCATCATCAAAAGCGTCGGGATTCCGCTCGTACACAAGAATCTGACGCTGACCGGGCATATCGTGGCCAACATCACCGTGGCCATGAGCGATGATGCATATAAAAAATTGTCCGATGATCAGATCGAGCTGATTCGCACGGCGGCCCGGGACGCCGGTGCTTACCAGGATGAGATCGTCCGGAATGCCGACGGGGCCTTGATCGACGAGTTCAAGGCGGCGGGGATGAAGATTGTGGACCCTGACCAAAACGAGTTCCGCGCGAAAGTGGCGGATTTGCCGTCCAAATTTGAAGGGGGAAAATTGGCGGACCTGTTTGACAGAATTCAAGCGGTTGAATAAGCGATAAGCGCTTTTTCCGGTGACCCGATACCTTTCTTCGATTGCGTCGATTGCAATCACGTAGATAACGTAGCGGGTCAGCCGCCGGGCACCAGGGGCATCGATTGCCCCATTTTTTTGTGCGGTTTCCGAGATCGTCGCATGCGCGATTCGATCCGGCACATGAATCGAGCGCGAGAGTGCATGATGGCCAAATCCATCGTAATCCACAGGTATATAAAAAAGCAGGATTATTTTCTCAGATAGTGATAATTGTGCGGGCCCGGTGCCTGGTTTCTACAGTACTATGTCCACGGGACCTGGTGACCCCTTGACATTTCATGAAACAACTGGAGCGATGCCATCATGCACACTATCCTCGATCCCATTCCCATTGGCGGCGGCGTCACGCTGGCGCGTGTCGTACAGGCCGGGCGCTGGCTGTTTGCCCAGGGGAACATGGCCACGCGGCACTGCGGCGGGCTGCAGAGCCCCGGCCCCCGCGATGGCCAAGATCCGCTGCTCCAAGAGCCCGCCGGCCTGGCGCAGGGGCGTTGGGTGTACGAATCGCTGGCCAGCGCGTTCGCCAAGGCGGGGGCTACGCTGGAAGACCTGCTGCGCATAGACCAGTTCTATGATTCGCCCGAATCCGTCTATCCCTATCATCTGGCTCGCCAGCAGGCGCTGGGGGCCATCGTCCCCCCCAGCACGTCCGTCATCGTGCCGGGCCTGCTGGCCCCGCAGGCGACGCTTTGCCTTGAAGCCATCGGCGCCATCGGCGCACAAGAGCGCAGGCAGGCGATCAATGCCTCGGGCATTCCTGTCTCGCGGGCGTCATCGGGCTTTGCCGCGATCATGACCTTCGAAGAGTATATTTTCGTGGCGGGCCAGGTGGCCGACGCGCTCGACAGCAACGGGATTGCCAAAGAGGCCACCATGAACCCCGAATACACGTGGGATCGCTCTGAAATCGCCCGCCAGGCCGATTACGTGCTGCACAATGTGATCAAAGCCGCCGAGCTGGCCGGGTCGGATCGCGAGCACGTCGTCAAGGCCCAGGTATTCCTGAGAAACATGCGCGACCTGCCCCAGCTCGACGAGGTCTGGCGGCGGATTTTTGGCACCGAAGGGCCGGCCCGCAGCGTTGCGCCAGCCTCTGCCCTCGCGCTGAAAAAGGGCATCATCGAGGTGAATCTGGTCTGCGTGCGCAAGGGTACCGCAATCCGCCGCAGCCAGCCCGACCCACGGTCGGGCGTCCCGGCAATCGTCAGTGCCACCGACATGACCCATCTCTCGGGTGTCAGCGCACAACAGGATGGCAAGCTGGCCGAAAGCGTACGGCGGCTCGCACCGGATCGCTACACGCACAGCATGGTTGCCGCAGAGACCGAGGTCCTGATCGACCAGGTCGAGGCTCGCCTGGAACACCATGGCCGGACACTCGACGAGCTCGTGCGCATCCAGCAATATCACACGGACCTGCGCGACTTCCTTGCCTCGGCGCAAGTCTGGCAGCGCCGCTTGGGTGGCCCGGTGCCCCTATCGGCTGTTCAGGTCGACGGCGCACTGGTGCCGGCCGGTGCGACCATAACGGCCGACTGCTGGGCCGTCGCATCCTGACACCGGAACACAGGCGTCCGGTGCAGGTCTTGCAGATCGAGGGTTTGTACTGAGTTATTTTACTAAGTGAGAATTTACCCGTCGAATGTTTGACATGCGCCAGACGCCACATCTAGTATTGGATCAGCGTTGGCGATTACGGTGTGTAAAGCTCGAGACCTGCCCTTGAGAAACGCCGAACCTCACGATCCGCAATCGTCGAAAACCATGGATCGAATTGGCAATACAGTTTGGAGTGCCTCATGAAAGTTTGTGACATTATTGCCAAGTGGTGTGAGGACATTGACACACCATTTGTGGCGGGTATCCCAGCCAGCGGGATGCTTGAAATCATCGAAAGCCTGGCGCAAAAAGAAAAGGACCCCATCCCGTTCGTTCTCACACGGCACGAACAGGGTGCGGCCATGATGGCCTGCTCATACGCTTTCCATACGGGTCGGCCCGCCGTAGTGATGGCCTCCAAGGCGCCAGGCGCAACCAACCTGGCCATTGGGGTGATGAGTGCGTACATCGAATCCATCCCCATGATCATTCTGACGCAGCAGGTCAGCAACGAGCACGAACTGCTCGAAGCCTTCGAAGAAATCGACCTGGCCGAGTTTTTCAAGTCAATTACCAAGTGGTCGGTGCAGGCCAATAACCCGCGGCGCATCAACAGTCTGCTGAATGAAGCCTATACACGGGCCATGTCCGGGCGCAAGGGGCCGGTTCACGTCGCTCTGCCATACAACTTCATGAACGTGGACGTCGGGCCTTACGTTGCACCGGTCCTGCCATCTGCGACCGCGGCCGTATCGGCCGGGTCTCTCGCCCGTATTTCTCAGGCACTCACCGGTGCCAAGCGGCCGCTGATCATCGCCGGTGGCGGTGTCCGGTCCGAAACCCAGAATGACGTCACTGGCCTGGCCGAAGCCCTGAATGCCCCCATCGTGGCCTCGTGGCTGCGCAAGCCGGTATCCGACGCACATCCCAATCTGGTCGGCATGGCGGGTATTGGCGGTTCGCCGGCGGCATACAGCGCAATCAAGAACGCCGATGTGGTGCTGACGCTGGGCTGCCGTTTTTCCGAGCAAATGACGGAACACTACCGCATGCGCTTTGCGCCAGACGTACGCTTGATTCACGTCGATCTGGATCCCGCCGTCATCAGCCGTGTATTCCCCGCCGAATTCGGCGTAGTGGGCGACATGGCCGACGTCCTTCCCCTGCTTCGCCAGGCGCTGCCCGCCCGGTCCGATGACCCGCAAGTCGCGCAGTGGCTTGCCGGCCTGCAGAAGCAACACGCCGAATACCGCGCGCAGCTCGACGCCCAAGCCACCGATCCCAGTGCCGTCGGTGGCCGCGAGGTGGCGCGGGAATTGCGCCGCGCGCTGCCCGCCGACACCAAGCTCGTACTGGATTCCGGTAATTACCTGCATTGGGCTGAGCAATTCTTCCTGGTAGAGAGCGCCGGCCAGTTCCATTACCCCACATCAGGCGCCATGGGCTTTGGCATTCCCGGCGCCATTGGCGCCAAGATCGCCAGTCCCGATTCATTTGTTTGCGCGCTGGTGGGCGACGGTGGTTTTGCCATGACCATGGGCGAGCTCGAGACCGCCCGCCGGCTCGACGTACCGATTCTGGTCGTGATCGTCAACAACGCCATGTTGGGGCATATCCGGATGCGCCAGGATTCACGGTATGGGCGCAGCTTTGGTTCGGTGTTCACCAAGCAGCACTTGGCTCGTGTGGCCGATGCGTTTGAAATCGAGAGCGCCGAAGTCAGCACGCTGGCCGAATTCCGCGATGCCGTGGCACGCGGGGTCGAGCTCGTGAATGCCGGTAAATCCATGTTGATCGATGCGCACGTGACCGACGAACTCGCCCCCGGGCCACTCGACCCCTGGTGGAAGGACTGATGGTTAATTCGCCTTCGGATGCCTTCGTCGCGCTCAGACAACTCAGCCTGAGCTATGGTCAAGGCGATGTATCCACGCCCGCCCTCAAGGGGGTGGATGTGGCCATCGCCAAGGGCGAATTTGCGTCGATCGTCGGCCCAAGCGGCTGCGGCAAATCATCGCTCATGAAGGTGGTCACAGGCATCATGCCGCCCACGGAAGGCGAAGTCTGGGTCAATGGTGCCAAAGTGACCGGGCCGCTGAAAATCGTTGGCATGGCGTTCCAGCACCCTACGCTGTTGCCTTGGCGTACCGCGCTCGAAAATGTGATGTTGCCGCTCGAAGTGGTCGAGCCCCACAAGCATCTGATCAAAAAAGAGCGCGGAAAATACAGGCAGAAAGCCCTTGACATACTCGCCGCCGTCGGGCTCGCGGGCTTCGAAGATAAGCTGCCTCGGCAACTGTCCGGGGGCATGCAGCAACGCGTATCGCTGTGCCGGGCCCTGATCCATGACCCCCAGCTGCTCATGCTGGACGAGCCTTTCGGGGCGCTCGACGCCTTTACCCGTGAAGAGCTCTGGGACGTGCTGCAAAATCTGTGGCTAGACAGAAAATTCACCGTGATCCTGGTCACGCACGACCTACGCGAAGCCGTGTATCTGTCGGATACCGTGCACGTCATGAGCAACCGGCCCGGCCATATTTTCGCAAGCCGCGTCATTCCGCGCACCCACCTTCGCACGCTGGATACCACGGCCAGTACTGAATTCAACGAAGCCGTGCAAGAACTGCGCGAGCACATATGGAGGCTGAGAACGCAATGAAAACCCGCTGGCTAGAGCGCAGCGCTCCGTATCTGATTATCGTCGCCTTCTTCCTGGTTTGGGAGATCGTCTGCGTGGTGTTCTCGATCAAGGAATTCATCCTGCCGCGCCCGACCGTCATCCTTGCGAGCGTATTCAAGTATCACGACGCGCTCGCCTTCCATTCACTGCACACTTTGTTCACCACGGCAGTCGGTTTCGTTGCCGCAGTCGTGGGTGGGATTTTCCTGGGGGTGCTGGTCGGCTCGTCGCGATTGCTTTACGTAGGCCTGTATCCCATGCTCATCGGGTTCAACAGCGTGCCCAAGGTCGCCATCGTGCCCATATTGGTCATCTGGGTGGGGATAGGCACCGTTCCGGCCATCATCACGGCCTTCATCACAAGCTTTTTCCCGGTCACGGTCAACGTCGCAACGGGCTTGGCCACGCTCGAACCCGAACTGGAAGACGTATTGCGCACGCTGGGTGCCACCAAAATGGAAATCCTGCGAAAGGTGGGCATACCCCGCACCCTGCCGTATTTATTCGCGTCCCTGAAAGTCGTCATCACGCTGGCTTTCGTCGGTTCAGTCATCTCCGAAACCATCGCTTCAAATGAAGGCATCGGCTACCTGATCCTGACCGCCAGCGCACGTTTCGACGTTCCCCTCGTATTTGCCGCACTGTTGCTGGTGTCCGTCATGGGTATAGGGATGTATGCGATCTTTGCCGCGATCGAAACACGCACCACGGGCTGGGCAACCCAGCGTGTCAATGGGACCACCTGAGTGGGGTCTATGGACGTCTGCTAGCCCGTTGCAACCGCCATGGTCGGCGGCAGTACAAAGGAGGTCGGTATAGTCATGAGCAAAACGGCGATTGTTACTGGCGCCTCGCGCGGCATAGGCCGCGCCTGCGCGCTGCGGCTTGCGGGCGCGGGCTTTCAGGTCTACCTGGTGGCCGAAGGCACGCAAGAAGAGCTGGCCGCGGTCGCTGCCGAATGCGCCCGCCTGCATCCGCAACAGAAGTCAGCCCACTATGGGCTTCATGATCTTGCCGATCCCGCCAGTGCCCCGGCCATTGCGCAGGCCGCCCGTGATGAATTCGGCCGCATCGACGTGCTTGTCAACAACGCGGGCGTCAGGATACGCAAGCCTTTCGGCGAGTTCAGCGCCACGGACTTCGACAAGGTATTTGCCATCAACCTGCGCGCCGCATTCCTGCTGAGCCAGGCCGTGCTGCCCGCGATGCGTGCCCAGGGGGGTGGCAGGATCATCCAAATGGCAAGCCAGCTTGGCCTGGTGGCCGATCCGGGTGCTTCGGTGTACGCGATGACCAAGGCTGCCCTGATCCAACTGACGCGCAATATGGCGCTGGAGCTCGCACCCGAAAAGATCATCGTCAATGCAGTCAGCCCGGGGCCGATCATCACCAACTACTACAAAGCGCGTCTGGAGCGCGAACCCGCACTGCTCCAGCAGCGTCTGGGTTCACTACCCGCCGGGCGGCTGGGCGAAGAAAGCGAAGTTGCCGACGTGGTGGCATTCCTGGCCACCACCGATGCGACTTTCATGTTGGGTCACAACCTGGTCATAGATGGAGGATTCGTCATTCATTAGAAGTCGAGACGGTTCACCAAGACTGGTTCATTCACTGGAGGAAACAATGGGCACACACAAAAGCAATCAAATCTCACGCCGCGCGATGCTGGGCTACCTGGGCGCGACGGCGGCCATGGGGAGCGGCTTGCTTGCATTCCCCTCTGTCGTTACCGCGCAGGGGGGCGCCAAGGTAGAAAAAGAGAACCTGAAAATGGTGCTGGACTGGGCATTTCAGGGTCCACAGGCCATCTTCACGGCGGCGCAGGATCACGGCATCTTCAAGGAACATGGCGTCGACGTCAATGTAGACCGCGGCAACGGTTCGACTGACGCCGTCGTGAAAGTCGCATCGGGCGCCTACGATGTCGGTTGGGCTGAAATGAGCTCCATCGTGCAATACAACATCAAGAATCCCGACAACCCCATCACCGCGTTCTACGTAACGAACGAAAACACCGCGAATTCCGTGATCTCCACCAAAGACAAGTCGATCGCGGGTCCCAAGGACCTAGTTGGCAAAAAAGTGGGCTCGACGGCGGGCAGTGCGGCCCGCGACATTTTCGGCGCCTTTGCCGCGGCCAACGACATCGATGCCGAGAAGGTCGAAATGGTAACGGTCACTGGGGCGCTGCGCGAAACCATGCTGGTCAACGGCGACGTCGACGCCATACTGGGCGCGATCACGTCCAGCGTGCTCGACATCAAGTCGCTGGGCGTCCCCCTGGAAGACATCGTGATCATGACCTACGGCGACTTCGGCGTGCCCCTGTACGGGCATTCTTTGTTCACCACGGCTGAATTCGCGCAAAAGAATCCCGGCACGGTCGCCGCCTTGGTCCGGGCCACCAATGCCGCTCTGCAGTCGGCTATTCGCGACGAGCAAAAGACGGTGGAAACGCTCAAGAGCCGTGACAAGCTGGTCAATCTCGATCTGGAAAAGGAACGGCTGGGGCTGATGCTGGATCGGCTCGTCCTCACCGACTATGTCCGCGCCAACGGCTTGGGCAGCGTGCGCCCCGACCGGGTACAGGCGACCATAGACATCATCAGCGATGCTTACAACGTGACCGACCGGCCCAAACCCGAACTCGTGTACAGCGCAGAGTTCCTGCCGGCCAGCGAAGAGCGCGCTGTGCCAAAATGATCGAACAGCCTGGGCCGCCCGCACATAGACGCGAGCCGGGCTGAGCCGAAACCAACCACCCGCCGGCCCGAATCATCGGGCCGGTTTTGCACAGCAAAGGCATGACGATGGCAAACAAAATCCTTTTCAAGACGCGCATCGGAACCCCTGGCATCGAAATCGCGCAAGCGCTGCAGTCGGGAAATCTGCTGTTGTTCAACGGTCTGGGGGGGTTTGCCAGTGGGGCCATGGTGCCTGAGCCGCTTCATGGTTCCGCCAGCGCCCTGCAAATGCGCCAGCTTTTCAGCGCCTGCAATTCGGTGCTGGAGAGCGCGTCGGATCAGGCATTCCGTGTATTCGTCAGTGAGCAGCGCTTTGCCGCGGCCCGCACCGTGCCGGTGATGCATCGATACCGCCGCGAGTCGTGGCAGCCCGTGCCCCCCAGCACTTCGGTGCTGCTGCCCTCGCAGGGGCCCGGATCATCCTGCATCCAGCTCGACGCCCTCGCCGGCGCCGCCGATGCCGTCGAATATCTGGACATCAAGGCCATCGACATTCCCAGCACCTCGGGGTTCGTGCCGGCCGCCTCTTTCGGCAAGACGCTTTTCAGCGTCGCGGGGTTCATGGCCGCCCATGGCAAGGGCGACCTGGGCGGCATATCGCCCGAGGTCATGCTGCCTGCTGGCCATCAGTGGAAGGGGAACCGCATCCAACGCGAAGTCGATTACATCTGGCGGCAAAAGCTGCAGCCCATTCTGCAGGAACTCGGGCTTGGGGTGGATACGATCAGCAAGGCGACCATCTTCTATACCGAGCCAGAAGACCTGGGTGACGTCGTGGAAGCGTGGAACGATCTGCATTCGGGCACTCCGCCCATGACCCATTTCATCTCGGTTCGGCACGAGGGCCTGGCGATCTTCGACGCGCGCGTGGAAATCAATCTGTATATGGATGCCGAACGCAGCGCACGCGCACTACCCGCAGGGTGCCCGAACGATGGTATGAGCCAGGCCGCGCGCTTTGGTGAACACCTGATTCTGCTGATCTATCCCGACCCAGCGCCGGAGAGCGATCAGGCCTGTTTCAGCCAAACTGAATTCGAGGCCTGGAACATGGCCGAGAAGCTCAAGGCGGTACTGGACGAGTGGGGCGTCGGCTTCGACGCGGTGGCCAGGCTGGCGCAGTTCATGCGCCAACCCGATGATATCCTTCAAAGCTGCCGCATCTGGGAAAAGTACTTTGGCCCGAACCCGATACCGCTTTCCCTGTGGGCCTGCGACCACCTGCCTCACCGCTCGATCGGATCGTACGGTGAGGTCTGGGTGAAGTGCCCCTGACGCACCACATCTACTACATCTCGGACAGGTAGGCGGTGTATCGGCGAAACGTGTTCTCGGACAGGTAGCGCACGGCTCTGTCCGTGCCATAGCCCAGCACCGCGATCAACACCAGCACCACGAACATGCGGTCGATCTGGCCATTGAGCGAGGCCTGTTGCAAAAGCGCGCCCAAGCCTTCCTGGGCGGCCAGCAGCTCGGCCGGGATGATGGTCATGAACGCCGATGCCACCCCGAGCCGGATGCCGGCAATGATGTAGGGCAGCGCGGACGGCAGGATGATGCTGATGAAGATCCTGGCCTCCGACGCCCCCAGGCACTGCGCGGCCCGGATGCGGGTTTGCGGTGTCGAGCGAGTCCCCGCGGTGGTATTGACGGCAACGATGAAGAAGGTCCCCCAGAAAATCAGGAAATACTTGGAGGACTCGCCAATGCCGAACCATACCAGCGCGACCGGGATCATGGCGGTGGGTGAAAGGTTGCGCAGCAATTGGAAGACGGGATCGACGAATGTCGCGATCAGGCGCGAGCGCCCTATGAGCAGGCCCAGGGCGATGCCGAGCACCGTGCCCAGCACCAGGCCGACGATCACGCGGATCATGGAAGCTTCGATCCCCGTGGTCAGGTCGTGCCTGCGAAACATGTCGATCGCGCGAAAAGCCACGGCATCCGGCGACGGTATCATGTCCGAGTCCAGGAACAGGACAGTACCGGCCCACCAGAGCAGTATGAACAGAACGAAAGACAAGGTGGTGAGAATGGGCTGCGGCAGGCGCAGGATGTGATCGGTCCAGGATGACACGAATTTCGAGGGGTGCTTACTCATGGTTGCCTTCTACAGTGAGCGTGTGCCAGGTGTCCTGATGGGCGCAGGGGGTGGCGCCCATTAATGAGAATCGTCGCTGCGGCCAAGCAGCGCCTTGATCTTGCGTCCCAAGCTGCTCAGCTTGCTGTCGTAGATCTCGCGCGGCCTCGGCTGGTCGATCGTGATCGATTCGATGACACGCGACGACGGCCCGACATTCATGACGCAGATTCGGTCGGCCAGGATCAGCGATTCATCGATGTCGTGGGTGATGAAAAGTATGCTTTTCTGGGTTTCAGCCCAGACCCGCAGCAGTTCCTGCTGCATTTGGGTGCGTGTCATGGCGTCGAGCGCGCCAAATGGCTCGTCCATGAGCATGGTTTCAGGATTGACGGCCAGTGCCCTGCTGATCTGCAGCCGCTGCCGCATGCCGCCGGACAGTTCCGTCGGGTATTTGTCGCCATGCGCGGCCAGGCCCGTGATCTCCAGGCAGCGGGAGATGATGGCTTCTCGTTCGTGCCGCGGGACGCGACGTACGCTCAGGGCGAAATTTAGATTGTTACGGCAGGTTTCCCATGGCAGGATGGCCTGCATGGCATCCTGGAAGCAGACGACGCGCCGTGGCGACGGGCCTTCGATGGGCTGTCCCTCGAACAACGCGACACCTGCGGTCGGACGCTCGAACCCCGCAACGATGTTCATCAGGGTGGATTTGCCACACCCTGAAGGACCCAGCAGACAGACGAATTCGCCACGGCCGACCTGCAAGGAACAATCCTCTAGCACCTTGTAGGCATGTTTGCCGCTCCCGAACACCATTTCTACGTTCTGGACATCGAGTAGCGGACTATCCAGTGCCGGCGTGCCGGCGCCAGGCTGGGGCGCTGTCGCCGTATGGTCTGTTGTCCGGTCTATACCCACCATTGACTCCTGAAAATATCAACATCTGAAAATCATGTCAGCCAGGGATCCCACTGCGGAACCCCTGGCTGTGTGCGCTGTTGCAGCGCGCCACCAGCTATATCGCGGTGCGACCCGCTGTTCAGTCCTTGGCCGCGGCTGGAACCGCGGGCAGTTTGTCGGCGGTCAGCGTATCGACCCCATCGGTCCAGATGAAGTTGGCGAAGTCGATGGGGACGGCTTCGGCATCCGCGCCAGCGCTCTTCATGTGCCATGCCGACAGGCTCGTGTAGTCGTCATGGAACTGCTGGTCGAACAACGGAGTCAGGTCCATGAACGTGAGCACATTTTCGCTGAATTTGGCGTCGGCGCCATAGTTGGCTTCGAGGTACGCGGCGAGTTCAGCCGGGTTTTCTTCTGCCCAGACCGCGCCCCGCGTGGTGGCTTGCACGAAGGCGATCGCAGCGTCGCGGTTGTCTTTCAGCCAGGCAGGCCGGGCGCCCAGAACGGTGTAGCCGCGCATGTAGCCCTTGGCGTCCGCGAGCTGGTGCACTTTGTCGTCGCACCGCGCCTGCGCCTGTGAACCGAAGGGCTGCCAGACGAAGAACGCCGCGATGTCCCCTTTGCAAAGCGCGATCGGCATCTGGTTGGTATCCAGATTCAGCACCTTCACCTTGCTTTCATCGACGCCGTTTTTCGCGAGAAACTCAGACAACAGCCACGAACCGCTGGAGCCCACCCGTGTCGCCACCGATTTGCCTTCCAGGTCTTGCGCCTTCGTGATGTCCTTCAAGGCCTGTACCACGTAGCCCTTGGTGTGCCGGGTCAGGACCATGATCGCCCTGTAATCCTGTTTGCTGCTGATCCAGTAAAGCAGGCTGGGCAAATCGCCCGACATCACCAGCGTACCGAGCCCAGAGCGGTAGGCCTGGAAAGCCGTGGAACCGGATGGAAAGGTGCGGATGGTGACATCCAGCCCGGCATCTTTATAGAACCCCTGACTGTAGGCCGCCCAGAGCGGCGTCGAATCCGTATTGGGCGCAAGAAAGAGCTCGATCTTCGTGGCTTCTGCTGCGGCCTGTGCGACAGGCGCTTGCGCAAAAAAGAATGATACCGATGCGGCGAGCAGTACAGGCAAGTTCACCAGACTGCGTCGCTTGAAAAAACGTCCGAGCAATGAATGTTTCATTTCAATTCTCCTATACCCTGAACATACTAAAAACCAAGACACGAATGAGTGCAAAAATGATCTTGTTACCTCCTTGACCAAGTCGTTGAAAAAACCTTGGGCCGAGGAGCCGGCGCAACAGGCGCTTGAACAGGCGCTTAGTTGGCGGCGCGCATACCCCAGCGATCCAAGGTCGCCTTCTCCAGGTAATCGAATATCACCTTCTCGGTGATGTAGCCGATGACCGCGATGACGACCATGCCCACCATCAGCTCATCGCCGCGCAGGATCGAGCGAGCGTTGTTGATCATGTAGCCCAGCCCGGTCGAAGCGGCGATGATTTCGGCCCCGACGATCACCCGCCAGCTGGTACCGAAGCTCAGCCGCATGCCCGTGATGCTGAATGCCAGCGAACCAGGCAGATATACGCGCGTGAACATGGTCCACCAATTGGCTCCCAGCGACTTCGCCGCCCGCAGGTGCGTTGTGCTGATGGCATCGACCCCCGAGATCGTGTTGAACATCACCGGCCATATCGCCGCGATCACGATCACGAAGATCATCGATTCGTCGCCGATGCCGAACCACAGAATCGCCAGGGGTATCCAGGCGAGCCCGGGGATCGGATACAGCATGCGCAAAGGCGCGATCATCGCGGTGCGTGCCTTCTGCGAAATACCCAATATGAAGCCGAGCGACATGCCTATGATCATGGCGAGGCCAAAGCCGATCACCTGCCGGCGCAGACTGGCGAGGATCTGCTCCCAGAGAAATCCGGAGCTTGCGACGTGCCAGCCGCGCATCACCACCTCGAGGGGCGTGGGCAACATGAAGCGCGGGTAGGGGCCGTAGGTCGCGATCATGTGCCAGATCAGGATGATCAGTACCGTGGACCATCCTTGTCTGATCAACGACCACGTCCAGCCGGTCCTTTTCTTGCCCGCCAGTTCAGCGGTAGCCATATCTCTGCCTCCGTTTCACTTCGATCCTGAGATGGCTATTGATCGAGCATGCGTGCTCATGAAGCCTTCACCATCGTCTGATTGTCTGGGATATCGATTTGTCTTTCTTCCTGCAGGATGGTGAAGAGCTTGTCCTTCAGCTCGCTGAATGCAGGATCGTTGGGCGCGCGCGGATGATCCGCCTTGATGGATTCGACCAGGCGCAACCTGCCGGGGCGGCGTGAAAACAGCATGACGCGATCAGACAGCATCAGGGCCTCGTCGATGCTGTGCGTCACAAACAGGATCGTCTTGTGCGATTTGTCGCGGATCTCGAGCAGGGCGATCTGCATCGCATATCGTGTCTGCGCATCGAGCGCGGCAAATGGCTCGTCCATCAGGACCACCTGCGGGTCTGGCGCCAGGGCGCGCCCGATAGCCGCGCGCTGGCGCATGCCGCCAGAGAGCTGGTGCGGATACACGTCGCCAAAGTCGCTCAGCCCCACCATGTGCAAGTAGCGCTGGACTTCGCTCTTGCGCTGCTCTTTCGACATGGTTTTGTTGCGCAGCAGGCCAAAGCCCACGTTCTGGGAGATGGTCAGCCAAGGAAACAAGCCATGATCCTGAAAGACGTAGCCGCGATCCGGTGCGGGCTTGGATACCTTGTTGCCACCGACCAATACCTGGCCGCTGCTGGCCGTCTCGAAACCGGCGACGATGTTCAGCATGGTCGTCTTGCCGCAGCCCGAGGGCCCCAGCATGCAGACTAGCTCGCCTTCCGTCACTTTGAAACTGATGTCGTCAAGCGCGACGACAGCCTCCTGGCCCGAGCCATAGACCTTGCTGACACCCTGTGCTTCAATGATCGTCTTGCCTACCATCCGCATGCTCCCAAGCAGGCGCCATCCTGGCCCCACCGAGTGAGGCGGATGGCGACCCGTTCCGCCGCAGGTACCATGCACTGGGCTGAGCCGGAACGGAATGCCTGTCGTAAAGTTTCAATAGCCACTACATGCCGACCTTGGTGCGGGCTCGATCGATGAAATCGGAAACCACGGCGGTAGAAAGGTCTGGCGCTGTGTCGATCAGGCCGATATCCTTCATGCCATTGACGAATTCCTGAAAACTGGCGGTGTCCGCTTCAGCCTTGAACACGACAGTGTTCCAGGAGCTGCGCGTTTCTTTCAGATCCTGATGCGTGATGCCGGACATGATTTCGGATACCTTGTCGGGTTCTGTGGACAGCAGCTTGACCATCTGGGCGTGCATGTCGGCTATTGCCTGCACCAAAGCCGGATTGTTCTCGAGCAGCTTGTTGTTTACCAAGAGCGCGGACGAGTACGCACCGCCATCCCACATATCCTTGGGCTCTACCAGAAAGCGTGCGCCTTCGCGCAGGGCCCCGCCCATGAACGGATCGAACATGACGGCGGCGTCGACGTCGCCGCGAATCAGCGCTACGGTCATATCTTGCGGATTCAATGGGATACGCTTGATATCGTCGTAGCTCAGCCCGGCAGATGGCAAGACGTGCAGCCGGAACATCAGCTCGTGGGCGGTATTGCCTTGCGGTACGGCAATTTTCTTGCCCTTCAGGTCATCGACGGTCTTGATGTCCGGATTGACGGTCACCACCCCGTTGCCGCCCTGGCTGGTGCCAGAAATGATCGTGATCGGCGCGCCCTTGGTGATCAGCGCAAGCGCCGTCGCCATATTGGTGTAGCCAGCATCCACCCGCCCTGAACCGATGGCTTCGCCCGCGGCGGTGCCACTGTTCATCGCGGTGTACTGTACGCCGGTCGCGCCGACGTCTTTCCAGGTTCCAAGCTTGTCTGCCAGAAATGCCATGGAATGGTGCCAGCCCGGCGTACCCGATACAAACTTGAAAGATACAGTCGTGTCGCCTGCCAATTTGGCGTCGGCTCCTGTATCGGCGGCATTCAGTGCAATGCCGGCGACCCCTGTTACATAATTGACCAGCGCTTCAGCCTGGGCTTGGGCTGGCGGTGCTGCGTGGGTCGTGCCGACCCCCAGCGACAAGCCTATGGCAACCACACCCGACAATAAATATTTTTTAGCTAGCATGTCCGTCTCCTATCGAAACCGTCCGTCCTTTGTCTCACACGGAAAGCCCAAATCTGCTTATGCGTGTTTCTGTGTATCCGAGAATATCCGCCTTTGTGTCACCTCCTTTGAGTACTGTGTCCAAATTGATCAGGAGTTCTTCCTTGGCCCAATCCATCGACGCCTGGCCCAGCAGAACAGCAGACAGGTCGACGTCGATGTGTTCGGCCATGCTGCGACAGCTGAGCGGGTTCGCACAGACCTTGAGCGTGGGCGCTACGGCACTGCCGCTTGGGTTGACGCTACCGCTTGAAAACAGAATCGCATGGCACCCGCCGGCGCTCAGGGCGGTCAGATTCTCGACCGCACCCGCCGGCGCATCCATCAGCCACAGGCCGGGGTGCGCGGGGCGCGCGCCGTATTCGAGCACCCCCTGGATGGGGGCCGTGCCCGTTTTGGCCAAGGCGCCCATGGACTTTTCTTCTATGGTCGTCAAGCCGCCCGCGAGGTTGTCGGCCGTCGGGTTGATCCCGACCAGGTCCACGCCGGCGTCTAGTGCAATCTGCCTGTAGCGTGCGATCGACTGCCGGATCGCGGCGCTGACGTCGGGGCTGGAACGGGCATCGAGCATGGGCTCACAGCCGATCAATTCGACCGGTTCGGAATAGACGGTCGTGGCGCCTGCTGCGATCAGGACATCCGACACCAGACCCACCGCCGGATTCGAAACGAGCCCCGACGTGGCATCGGAGCCGCCGCACTCGAGCCCTATGACCAGCTCGGATGCGGACATGGGTTCGGCCTTTTGGCTGGCCGCGTGTTCGACCATGCGGGACACCGTGGCCGTGCCTGAAGCCAGCGCCGCGGCATGACCCCCGGCTTGCAACAAAGACAGCTCGTGCACCCTGCGCCCCGGGCCTTTGGTGCGCTCGGCGATGCGTTCGGAGGACGCGGGCTCGAACGAAACGATCAGGGCGCCATAGACGTTTGGGTGACACGCCAGATTTGCCTGCGTGCGCAGGGTTACCTCAAGGTCGGCCCCCAGCTGGCCGCGGCCGAACGTCGCCGGGATGAAAGTGCTGCCGGGTACGGCAGCGGCGATGGCCCTGGCAAGGGGATTCACATTGTCTGCGGCGGCCAGCACGATGACCCGGTTGCGCAGACCCAGCGTTCCATCGGCGCGTCGAAAACCGTGCAAGCCCTTGAATAAAGGTTTCATGATGACACTTCCCTGGCGGCCGGAAGCGGGCAGCCGGTATCCCGTGCGATTTGCGTCAGCGTCTGCAGGGTTGCGGATGCAATGACCAGGCCTTGTTGCTGGGCTTGTTCACGGAGCTGCTGGCGCCTGCGCCCTGGCAGCCGGGGCGTCGGGCCGCCCCCGCTGCCTGATTGGCCGACGAGGCGTTGTTCCAGCTGCTGAAGCCGCTGGATGAAGGCCTCGCGGTCGTTCAAGTGTGCCGGATCGACAGCCAGAATGAAATGCCCAATGCCTTCCGGCTGGATACTGCCCTTGTCCTTGGATGGCACCAAAATATCGGTCAGCGCGCCTGGCAACACACCGGAAAGCAGTTCCAGCCCCAAGATGAGGGCAAAGCCGCGCGCGGGACCGCCGATCGGCAGCATGGAGCCCGCCATGGCGGCGACCGCGTCGGAGGTCGGCGTGCCGCTTGCATCGAGCGCCCAGCCAAGCGGAATCTGCGCATTTTTCTCGGCTGCCTGGCGCACCCGGTCTCGCGACACGGTGCTGGTCGCCATGTCGAGCAGGAAGGTGGCGTCGGCACCCAGCGGGGCAGCGATCGCAATCGGCGAATTGCTCAGGAAGGGCACCGTGCTGCCTGGCGGGGCAATCAGTGCCGGCCCGTTGCTGAGCACCAGGGCCACCATGCCTTGGCGGGCGATCCGGTTCGCCGCCCAACCCAGCGCCCCGGCATGGTTGCTGTGTCGTACCAGGCCGACGCTCGCGCCCAGATGCTGGGCCCGTTGCGCCACCGCATCGGCGGCGACGCGAATGACGTGCACGCCAGGCGCGTTGTGGCCGTCGATAGAAAGTAGGGCCGCCGCGCCGCTGACGTGTGGCGTCGCGCCGGCATTCACTGCGCCGCTCGCAACACGCTGCAGGTAGGGTGCAAGGCGGCGCAGGCCATGGGTTGCCACGCCGCTTGATTCAGCATCCATGAGTGCTTCGGCCATGTCGTGCGCGGCGGATTGTGAAAAACCGCTTGCAAGGCTGACGCGCTCGACCCAAGCCTGCAGGGCAACGACGTCGTAGCGTGGGGCCGGGGGCGCGGCGACTTCTTGTGCCGCGGATTCATTTGCACTGCACCCGCCCATGATGCCGCGCACGTTGTGCACGTGCACGTGCTGGCCGGTCGTGATGGTTTGCGTGGCGCAGCCGATGGGAACCCCGTACTTCAGTATGGCGGCGCCAGAACGGACATCTTCCAGCGCGATCTTGTGGCCAAAGGGGATATGCGCCTGTGCCGCCACCTGCTGCACGCTGCCGTCGTGGCGCTGTACGGCGACGACATCCCCCTGCTGCACGTCCGCGAGGACGCTTGCTACGCAATCGCTGGCTGCCAGCTGGAGTGCTATCTTAGACATAGAGAGCCACTTGCGCGCGCCAGGCCGAAGACCTTGCCACCTGCTTCCACGATGCCCGAGCGCCGGGTGAAGAACAAGAAACCATCCACCGGTGCGACCAGGCGGTCCACCACCTCGAGTGAGTGGGGATCCACCACTTCGCCCAGCAGCGTGCCTTCGGTGATCAGGTGGTCCAGGTCCTCCATCGCGGGCTTGTAAGAGATCAAGTAGCCACCGACTTGTGGATTCACCTCGATCCGATTGACCGTGTCGTAGACCCACTGTTCTTTGTGCGCCGGCCGCTCCCCATCGAGCACGCCGATCATGGCGGCGACCGCGCGCAGACCACGCACGCCGCGCTCGGTGAAGCTTGCGCAGCTTGGCTCATCGAGGAAGGAACCGCCGACCTCGACGTTGATGGTTGGTACACCCAGCGAATTGGCGACGCGCGATGACGTGCCTGCCAGATTGTTCTCGTGGATGAGTCGTGTCCCGTAGGCGCGGCATAAATCGACCACCCGTTCTTTCAGGGCCCCGGCGAGCTGGTTGTCGTAGTCGACCCTGAATTGCAGGCGCCCGCCCGCACCGCCGGAGTGAATATCGACGAACAGATCATCGGGTGTAAGCCCCTGGATCAGGTTGGTGTTGATCGCGGCCGCCATTTTCTGCGTCAGCGTTCCGCCGGGTGAACCTGGGAACACCGCATGTAGGTCGGTGTTGCCATGGACGTCGGGGGTAAAGCGCGACAGGGCGCCAAGCGCGAGCGGATTGGCCACTGGCAGGATGACGATGGCGCCTTTTATATGGGCCGGATCCAGATCTTTGATGAAATCGAGCAGTACCGGGATCGAGCCGAACTCATCGCCGTGCATGACGCCGGTGATCACCATGGTGGGCCCATCCTGAGCGCCGCGTATGACGTGCGCGGTCAGTTTCAGGGGGTAGCCCGACGCAATTTGAGCCACAGGAATGTCGACCCGGCTGTGCCCTGGTGCGACGATATTCTTCAAGACCGCAATCTGTGACATGCATCCCCCTTATTGAAAATTCACCTGCGCTGAACCACACCCGATCTGCCCGCTGCCGCTCAGGCGACCTGTGAGCGATACCATTGCAGGATCTCGGATCCTGTCATCGGCACGACACCCTCGTGGCCAAGAATGTAGTCATAGAGTTGCTCGAGGTATTTGATGCGGTGCGGCACGCCCGTGAGAAACGGGTGGATCGATATGGACATGACACGCACGGATTCTTCGCTTTCCATGTACAGCCGGTCGAACTGGTCGCGCCCGCGGCGCAGGATCTCGTCGGATGGCTGCATTTGCACCGCGCTCATCACGACGTCGTTGATCTCTACCGGATAGGGCAGGGCCGTCATGCTGCCCGTGGCGGTATTGACCGGAACGGGCTGATCGTCGAGCACCCAGTTCGCGACGTATTCGATCCCGGCGGCCGCCAGCAGGTCCAGCGTGTGGTCCGTCTCGGTGAGGCCCGGGCTTTCCCAGCCCAGCGGTGCCTGGCCGGTGAAGCTGCGAATGGCGGCGATCGTGTCGTCGATGGCCTTTTTTTCGTCTTCCACCGTATGCATGGGGGCCTGCACGTAGCCGTGGCCCATGAACTCCCAGCCCGCCTC
>Ga0172382_10000998_pt1 | contig 52280 bp, 50 predicted proteins | sample Leawel138RmetaG_FD_122245 | JGI IMG/M metagenome (GOLD analysis project Ga0172382, IMG submission 122245) | Leachate microbial communities from a municipal landfill in Southern Ontario, Canada - Leachate well 138R metaG | ecosystem: Engineered > Solid waste > Landfill > Unclassified | place... | reverse complement strand
TCGCCGCGTGGGCGAGAAGGGCCGTGAGTTCATGTGCCGGAAGTTCCGCACCATGCATGTGGATAGCGACGCTATCCTGAAGTCGCTTCTGGAGAACAACCCGCAGGTCGCTGCCGAATGGGCACGGGACCAGAAGCTGCGCAACGATCCCCGCGTAACGGCGATTGGCGCCTTTCTCCGCAAGACGAGCCTTGATGAGCTGCCGCAGCTCATCAATGTGATCCGTGGCGAAATGAGCCTTGTCGGCCCACGCCCCGTGACCTATTCGGAAGTGCTGCGCTATGGCGAAGACGCAGAATATTATCTCTCTGCAAAGCCCGGCATTACCGGCCTCTGGCAGGTAAGCGGGCGCAACGAAACGACCTATATGCGCCGTGTTCAGCTTGACGCCTGGTACGTGAAGAATTGGTCGCTCTGGCAGGATATTGCGATCCTCTTCAAGACCGTCCCGGCCGTGCTGCTGCGTCGCGGTGCCTGCTGAGCACTCAGGCTTCGTCGCTCGATCCCTGCGATGCACCGCGCATCTCCGCGCGACGCATACGCTTCTTCTCCTCTCTGGCCTGCCAGCGGCGACCAATCCGCACGATCGTTACCCGCCGCCAGCGTCGTCCGCGCGGATTGTCCAGCGTCAGAATGGTGAGCCCCAGCGGAATAGCAACCACACCGCCGGGCGGTCCCGGAATGAGCCCGACGAGCATAAGCGCAATGCCGGTGCCGATCCGGCCAGCCCGGCTTTTCGGTACGGGAATCCGGTATTTACCAACCCTGATTCTCATCGAAACCGGCCTGATCCCCTTTTTTCCATCTGAATGTGTCAATTTGCCATTGGAGAAACGCAGACAAACTTCTTTTCCGACAGCTAAACTGTTTAAATCTGGCACAATTCATCTAAGGACAGTCGCGCATTGGAAGACTGTGCACGAGGAGAACCGGAAGGAGGGCCTATGTCCACCCCCCGCAGCGAAGCTTCGAGCCTGAGCCGCAGTGAAATCCCCTTCGCTGCGCGCAACCGTCATTTCCAAGCCGGACAGGAGACGCACTGGTATGACGGCGACCCTGCCGTCTCCGCCTATTTCAACTCGCTCTCGGCACTTTTTCCGGCAGGCGAAACCTTCTTCTGTGATTCTGTGCGGGCACTCCGGGACCGGGTTGACGATCCTAAACTTCGGGCGGAAGTGAAAGAGTTTCTCGCGCAGGAAGCCATCCATTCGCGCGAACATCACATCTATAATAAGCGCATTGCCGAACAGGGTTATCCGATGGACAAGCTCGAGCGGCGCTCGGAGCAGATGCAGGCCGTTGGCCGCCTCTTGCCGAAGAAGTTGCAGCTTGGCCTTACCATCGCGCTGGAGCATTACACGGCCATCATCTCCGATTGCCTGCTCGATGTGCGCGAGCATTTCGCTGCGCATGTCACGCCAACAGATTACGAATTCTGGATCTGGCATTGCGTCGAGGAGACAGAGCACAAATCAGTTGCCTATGATCTGCTGAGGGCCGTCACCTCGCCACTCGGTTTCTATTTCATTCGCGTCTTCTCGCTTTTCGCGACCACACTGAGCTTCAACGCGATCCTGATGTGGCATATCTGGACCTTGCTTAAGGTGGACGGGCTGCAATGGAATGCGCGGGCTTGGGGCCGTATCCTCCATTATCAATGGGTCTTTCCCGGCGCATGGCGCGTTTGCTTCCCGGCTTGGGCAGCATGGCTGAAGCCCGGTTTCCATCCCTGGCAGGACGACAATCGCGAGCATGTCGCGACATGGAAGGCCGAGAACGGCGAAATCGAAAGAGCCGGCGCGACCTGACCGGACTATTGCAGGCTCCACACCGGACTTCCCATCAGAAAATCAGCGATGTAATGCCTATCGCGCCAAGGGCAGGAACATGCCCGCCATGAACCGTGGCAACCTCCATGTCGCGCAGCCTTTTGATCGTGCGGCGATAGGCATCGATATCCGAGCCCGGCAATTCATCGAGCAGCGGCCCGTCATAGATCGCATCGCCCGAGAAAAGCGTTTTCGTCGCCGCCTCGAACAGCCCGATCGAGCGCGGCGAACTCGCGATAGTCGCGCATCAGCGGCGCCTCGCATTCATGCATGAGGCGGCAGTCGAACTCATGGAAAGCAATAGCCCCAGATCGTGACGACAACGCGCTTGGCCGATTTTCCCTGTTAAACAGGGAAAGAACAGGGAATTCAGAGGAAGAGGCGGCAAAAACGAGGAGTTGTTCCGCAAAAAGCGCCGATAGCGCAGGGACTTGCCGGAAAATTCCCTACAATTCGGAACAGGGAATTTTTGCCCCCGAACAGGGAATTCCGACCGCGCGAACAAGGATAAGCGAACGAGAAGAGGGAAAGGCCTTGGCAAGGACGGCGCGGCCAATCCCGCCTCCGGCAAGGCGCGAACTTATCCCCGCCCTCATGAAGCGCACCTAGCCTGTTATCGGCACCATCAGACCGAAAGGAACAGGCCATGCCCGACTATCAGCAAGACATCGAATGCGCCCGCCTCTGCCTCACAGCCCTATCGCTTTGGTTATCGATCCTGACAGAAACCTGTGGAGAGGAAGCCGCAGCCGATATGGAAACCCACCTAGTAGCAATCGCCCGCGGCCTGGATCGCCTGGACCCGGCGGCACGGTCGGGGCTCAACTAGCACCGCCGCCGCGCGCGCGACCCAGATCTCGCCTATGTGATGGCGGCGGAACGGGCAGGATCCCCGCGCTGGATGTGAAGCCCACCATCACGCCGCCTCGGCGCGAGAGAGCCGATCCTCAAGATGCGCAAGCGTCCGCCGAAGACGGCGGCGGCCCCAGAAGACGCGGATCGCAACGCCGAGGAGGCAAAGCGATATCGCCTGGGCGATGAGGCGGTAGAGAAAGACGAAGGTAGAGAAGATGAGGTTGTCAGCGTTGTTCTGAGCCTCAACGAGAGTAAGACCGAAGACCTCGAATATGTCGCCAAGAAAGCCGCGCATCCCCTGATCGATGATGAACAGAAAAACATCCGAGCCCGCGAGCATATCGTAGGCGGCCGGGACACCTGCGATGGCAAGCGCCGGCGCGCCGGGTAGGAACCAATTCTGAAAGACGACAATCAGCGCGATGACGAGAGCCGGAGCGATGAGGCCCGCCATGACAAGCAGCACGGATAGGCGCATAAGTCGCCCGATATTGTCGCGGGCGATTTGCTGTAAACGCTCTATATCCTTGCGGATGCTCTCAGGTTTTTTTGCCTCCGGGCCCCGCCGTTTCGCGATGAGGTTCGCCTCATTGAATTCCTCAAGGAGACGCTTGAGCGGGCGCACCGCCCACGCGCAGATAACGAGAAAGAGGATGATCGCGCCCCAGCTATAGATAAAAAGCGCATGCTCGGAGACAAGCACCTGGGCAATCTCCGCACCGGCACGCTCGAGCGCCACGATTAACTCGCCACGCCAATCCTCCATTTGCCCCCCTATCCACGCGCAGCGTCCGGTCTAACGCGCCCACGCATTGTCCCAACGCCGCTGGGATCAATTCTGAAACAGATTATGGCACATAGACAAGCAAAAGGCGCCGACAAGAGAACGGGCCGAGCGCGGTACCGGCAAGCGGAGTGCGGACGGTCCCGTGTTTGGATCACAAGAAGATTACGCACACCAAAGTAGTTGGCAGAGCAATAGCAGAGCACAGAGAACCGAAGTGCCGATGCAATGGTCCCCGAGCATCAGCCGAATAGACCTCCCAAACGCCTTGGAAGACCGCCCGATTTTTCACCGAAGCGCGCCGCGGACAAGACTCAGGACCGCTTTGCTCAGAAAATCATCGCACCAACGGCGACGAAGCAAAGCGAGAGAGCGGCACCACCCACCACAGGCAGGCCACGCCTGATGTGGCGGCGGGTCCAAGGCCGAACCGAGGACGCCCGGGCGTTCTGGACGATCGCAACACCATAGGGTGATTTTTCATCCCCCTGTTCCTCACCATCGGAGACCACACGGACCTGCGCATCAATGACGGCGCCGCGATGCGTTACAAGTTTCGCACAGCGAAGCTCGCCCGGGCGCAATGTAAAAGCTCTTACCGAAGCAGCGAGATGAAACCGGTACGGATGAATTGTACCCGCAACAATGTCCGAAACGGTGAAAAGGAACCCATGGAGAGAATGCCGGGTTAAGGCCCTGGAGCACCAAAGCGCCTTCCAGGCACCGCGAAAGCATGACACCCCAAGGCCTGACGTTCATCGCAACCCCCAAAAGCGAGGAACACCATTTTTTGCACCCGGTTGCAAATCTAGTCAGCCAGAACGGAGCGATGGAAACAAAAGCGGCGCGCGCTCAATAAGGAAGCACATCGCATCATGATCCCCCTTCATATTCCACAAGGCTCGCGCCAGTGCGTAAGGGTTGATGCCATGGCTGGCCCAGAAATCCTCTTCGTTCATGCGATGCTGCGCGCGGCGCCCGTCGAGATGGTGATGCGGGCAGAGAGGGAGCGTTCGCCAATCATCGGGCTTCATCGCTTTCCCGACGATGTCAGCCCCATCCGCGGCGCATGCATAGCGAATATGAGCAACATGTACCGGCCGGACGTGACAGCCCGGAACGACGCATGACAGCGCGGCTATGCGCTCAAGGTGCTCTTTCGAGCGTTGCCGCGGACGGCGCAAGCCATAGTCGCGCTCAGGCGCAATGCGGACACGTCGGTAAAGCGGCGTCAAGGGGGCTATCCGGAACATGGCTATTTGCCCTCCACACCGCGATCGGGCTGAGCCTGAAGAACCGCATGAACTGAATGGGCGACGACATCCATGTTCCGGGCAAATTCACGCAATCGACCAGCGTATATAAGCGCGCGCTTTTTTGCGAGAAACGGGTCCTGGCTCTGGACCGCACAATGCAGTGCAAGCTCGGCCAGCTCGCCACATGAAACAAACAGACGTCTGACAAGCTCGCGCGTTTCATCATCCACGATGGGATGCCTCCCTGACAAAATTTGACCACCACAGGCAGTGACGCTTCCCGCGCGCGGCAAGTCCAGTTGTTTCAGCAGAGCGGCGCAGACCGACCGCCGCCGCACGGAAACGGCGCGGGAAACGCCCAAAAATATATCGGAGCAGGCCGCCGGAAGGCGGATACGACCTTGGCAAGGCGGCAGAAAGCGGTGATTAAAGCGAACAATGAAAAACGCGACGCGGAAGCAAAAGCCCGAGCCCTGCGATAAAGGTCAGCTCGCGGTCTCCTTTGAGCGCGCCCGCCCCGCCCTGACAGGCTCCAGCAAAGCAGAGGGCGGCACGTCGAGAGCGTCGGCAAACCTCGCCAGAACGGTCACGGTTGGGTTGCGAATTCCGCGCTCAACGCCGCTGACATAAGTGCGATGAAGCCCGCACTCGAAGGCAAAAGCCTCCTGCGAGAGGCCAAGCGCCTCCCGGTATTTCCGCAAATTGAGCCCAACCTGACGACGGATGTCCATAGGTTTGAGCCAAAGATTTTGATGCCTTTAGGTCTACAGACTATAAGTCTCATTTTCTATGGACTTCACGGAGAAACGAGGCCTCAATCGGAACGCAAGACCTTACACGGACGGGCCTCGGCAGATCCGCCACAACAGCGGCACCACGCCACCCAAACGCTCGTCTTCCACAAAAAATGGGGGATATGATGAAACGCACCTGCGGAATTTTGATTGCCATGTCTTTGGCCGCCTGCGCCGGCGAACCGGTCGCATTGACGAACAGCTTCGATCCGGAGGCGGTACGCTGGGCCAAGGAGACCGGTACCAATGAGATCACCGGCCAAGCGTTCCTGAGACAGCAGGGCGGCGGCGTCGTGACATGCGCGGGCGAACGGGTAACTCTGATCCCCTCCTCGCCCTATTCAACCGAAAGGATCAGAGCGGCTTACGGCAACGGACCCTCAGGTGTGGCGAGGTTCATGTTCGGCACGCGTCTTCCCGAACCTGCCCCGGGGTTCACCGGCACGCATCGCACCGCCACCTGCGACGCTCAGGGCAGCTTCAGCTTCAGTGGCCTGCCCGACGGGGACTACTACCTAGTCACCCGGGTCATGTGGACGGTAGGCAACCGCATCATTCCCGAAGGGGCCGGGTTGATGCACGAGGTGTCACTTCGCGATGGCCAGCGGGCCAATATCATTATGACACCCTAGGGCGCAAGACAGGCGCCGATTCTCCCGGGACCAGTAATGGACGACCTGTAGAATCGGCGCATGCCGCCATCCGTCAAAGACAAGACACCAACCCTTGAAGATGTAAATCGCATCCGACAAATAATCGGTAGTACGCGATCAGACTATTTTGACAATTAGTTCTTGACTAACAATCAGTAGCTCGCTACATATACTAAATTATATTGAAATTCACCGAATCATGGCTAATATAACGACCTGAACATATTCGTGTTCGGGTTAGTCGGCGCTCCGGTGACGGGAACGGAAGGGCTGGCGAGGCCAGCTGTGATTTTCCCGTCAGGGGGACGCAAGTCCCCTCACAGCACCTTGCTGCCTTTCCGTTCTTCACCTCGCCACTCAAAGAGGTAAAGAATGACAGAGCGAGCCTTTTCCAAACGAGACGCTATCCCCGCCGCAAACGCCCATACGCTTTCAAGGGCAAACGACCTGCTTGGGGCAAGTCTTGCCGCCACACCCCAGGTCGAGATCCTGCCCGTTACCTCGCTGAGGCCCCCCGAGCGGCGCATACGCGTTCATGACGCGACACAACGGCGGCAAATGAAAGCCAGCCTGGAGAAATTCGGGCAGGTGATCCCGGTTCTGATCGACGGGGCGGGCACGATCATCGACGGGCTTCTCGTCTATGAGACCGTGATGGAACTTGGATACAGCACCATCCAGGCGATCCGAACATCACATCTATCGCCCGGGGCCACCCGCGCCCTTCGCCTGTCGCTGAACAAGCTTGCAGAGTCCGGCGACTGGAATCCGGACGAGCTGCGCCTGGAACTGAACGACCTCATAATTTTGGATTCGGTGCCGGACTTCACGCTTCCGGGCTTTGAGACCGCCGAACTTGACCGCCTCTTCATGGACGAGACGAAGGACCGGCAGGTCGATGAAGACGACGTAATACCGCGGCGCGATGCCAAGCAGTCGACCGTCTCCCGCCCGGGTGATTTGTGGGCTATGGGCGACCATCGTCTGCTGTGCGCCGACGCGCTGGAGGAAAGCTCCTACGAGACGCTTCTCCGCGGGACCAAGGCCGCAATGATCATAACCGACCCACCCTATAACGTGCCAATTCAGGGCCATGTGTCCGGGCTCGGCCGCGCGCGGCACAAGGAGTTCGCGATGGCGTCAGGCGAAATGTCGAGCACGGATTTTACGCACTTCCTCTCCCGTGCCCTAACGCAAACCCGGGAGCACGCAGCCCCGGGCGCCCTTCTCCATGTCTTTATGGACTGGCGCCATATGCCGGAAATTCTGACCGCGAGCAAAGCGGCGGACCTTGCACATATCAATCTCTGCGTATGGGTAAAAGACAATGGCGGCATGGGATCGCTTTACCGTTCGCAACATGAACTCGTCTTCATTCTGAAGAAGCAAGGTGCGCCCCATCAGAACAATGTAAACCTCGGCAAGCATGGCCGGTATCGCACGAATGTTTGGAGATACCGGGGACTGAGCAGCATGCATGACGGACGCGACGAAGCGCTCGCCGTTCACCCCACGGTAAAACCGGTCGCGATGATTGCGGACGCGATATGCGATAGCACAAGGCACGGCGACACCGTCCTCGACCCGTTCGCGGGCTCGGGAACCATCTTTCTTGCCGCCGAACGCACCGGCCGCAAAGGTCTGGGCATAGAGATCGACCCGGACTACTGCGACACCATTCTGGATCGCTGGGAGCGTTCAACGGGCCGCGAGGCAATTCACACGGACACGGGGCTGACACGAAAGTCTCTGGCGAAACAACGTCCGAAAGCACGTGAGCGGAGACGTATCCAATCCGCGCGCGGGGAGGGCTGAGAGAATGTCTAAGAAAACCCGCCAACGCTCTGCGCCTGAGAAAGTCCGAAGAACCGCAAAAAGCAAGTCGAACACCCCGCCCAGCACGATGGCAAAGGCTCAATCAGACAGCCCGGAGAATAATGCGAATGAGGTCGGGTACGGCCGTCCCCCCAAACATAGTCAGTTCAAGCCCGGCCAATCAGGCAACCCCAAGGGGCGGCGACCTCAAACGAAGAACCTGAAGGAAACGTACGAGCAAGTATTGAACGCACCTCTCGTCATATCGGACGGCGGTAAACGCAAGACTGTAACGGCCTTGCAGGCCACGTTCATGCAGCTTTCGCGAAAGGCAGTATCAGGCGACACGGCCGCAACCCGCCTGCTGTTGGACCAGGCAGCGCGTTTGAACCTGCTGGCCGACAATAAAGACGACAATCGCAGCACCGACTCCCTCACAGATCTGGATAACGAAATTCTCGCAGAGGTGGAAAGAGGCGTGAAAGGGGCATTGAAAAGGAAATAGGAAATGCCGCGCATGGTCTCAAGCACAAGGCACGCGCCATCCGCCCGCCCATCAACCTAAGCGACACAGGGGGACGTGGAGAAATGAATCAGCACCAGTGGCAATCGCTAAGCTCCGAGGGAGAACAAACGGCAGCGAGGATCATCTATCGCGAACATTTCTACGCCTTCGCGCGGAGGGCGTTTTCAACAGTCTACCCAGGAGAAACGTTCATCACGAACTGGCACATCGAGACGATTTGCTTTGAGCTTCAGGAGCTGATGGCAGGTCACAACAAGCGCCTCATTATCAACGTGCCGCCGCGGCACCTGAAATCCTTCTGCGCCGTGATCGCAATGCCGGCTTACCTTCTCGGACAAAATCCATCAATGAGCATTATAGTCGCGACCTACAGTCAGGACCTCGGCACGGAGCACGGCGAGAGATTGCGGCGCTTGATGAATTCACCATGGTATAAACAGCTGTTCCCGGCCACAAAAATTCAATCGCAGAGCCAGGAGGAGCTACGCACGACACAAGGCGGCGCCCGACGGAACGTCACACCTCGAAGCTCAACCACCGGGTTCGGAGCGGATTACATTATCATCGATGACATAATGAATGCAGCGGATGCCAGCTCCCCTGTGATCAGAAACCAGGTGATAGATTTCTATCGCGACGCCCTTCACAGCCGCCTTAACGACCAGGACACGGGATGCATTGTCTCGGTACAACAGCGCCTGCATGAAGATGATTTTCCCGCGTTCCTTCTCGGGCAAGGGAACTGGCGGCATGTAAATTTGAAAGCGATTGCAGAAACAACAGAACGTCACCCACTCTTTTTTAGACAGGAGGAAAAGCGATCACCGGGCGATGTGCTATTCCCCCAGCGTCAAAGCCGCGAGAGACTGGACGCTATAAGACAGGAGATAGGTAACCCGGCGTTCTCGGCTCAGTATCAACAGGAGCCCGTAACGCCGGAAGGTGCCCTTTTCCGCCTCGACAAGTTTCACTTCTACGACGAGGAATATGAGCGCGACGACTTCAATTGTGTCCTTCAGAGTTGGGACACCGCTTTTTCGACAGACCCCAAAGCCGACTTTTCGGTTTGCACGACCTGGGGCCATCGAGACGAGGTTTGGTATTTGATCGACGTGTGGCGGGAGCGTGTAGCGTTTCCTGATCTGGTCGGCGCCGTAAAGAGGCAGCGACAGACCTGGCAGGCCGACTATGTTGTTGTAGAAGCGATCAGCTCGGGCTTGTCATTGATGCAGTACATGGGAAGCGAAGATAGTGCCATACGATCCTGGATGAGGGGTTACAAGCCCCGCGGCGACAAGACCAACCGCGCGGCGGCACAAACAGCCCAGCTCGAGTCGGGTCGATTTCAGCTTCCCTCTGTCGAGAAGCCCTGGAGGAATGCTCTGCTTCAGGAGTTTCGCGCATTCCCGGACGGCAAATACGATGATCAGGTGGACAGCATTATCCAGGCGATACACATGATAGTCAGCCATCGCATCACTCTCCCCGGCGGGACGAGGCGCCGCAATCCGATCCGCTCTCAAGGCATGCCTAGATCCCGGTTGCGAACAAGACGGCTATAGCCCGCAGGATAAACGCCGCCTGTCTTAAGCCAGATTGTGATCCGACTGCATCGAGCCGCGCGAGCTACCGCCCGCGAAAACCCTATGCCGGGAAACAGTGTCATGGGGACAAGTCTCGCAAAGCCTCTATTCGTTCCACTGTTGCAGGCCATGCAAAGTCAGACGGATTACGACATGGCCCGTCGGGTTTGGCGTGGAAACGCCGGACAATATCGCGAAGGGATGCTCCCACACTTACTTATCCCCGAAGTTCCCTGCGCTACCACAACAACAATTCCCAGTATCACTTGAGAGTAGAGCACGGCATTGCGGGGATAACGGGGACAAATCGGCCGCGGATCAAACCGCGTCAGCAGGATCTCTCAAACGCACCCCCGGCCCGCCCGTCTCATTCGCCGGCAGAAAGACGACACCCGCCGCCTCCAGCGCCGCCTGAAGACGCCACACATTGCCTGCATGACCCAAAGCGAGGCCCTCGCCGTTTTCCATACGCTGAACGGTAGAGATCCCGAGTCCGGCCGCCTCGGCGAGGCGACGACGGTTCCAATCGAGTAGGCCACGCGCGGCCCGGATTTGCGCAGAATAAATCAATTATGACCTCATTTTTTATAAAAGTGACTTCTTTCAGTTGACTTCATTTACACAGGAAGCATGAATTAAGTCGAAACTGAACAAAAAAAGGTCATTTATCATGCCAGAGTCAATCGAAACTGCACAGTCCTTTGAAGAAGTAATGCCTCCGGAAACAGCCCATCCGGACGCAACACACGATCAGGCGGCGGAGCTGCGGTTACCGCCACGCCTGGCGGCGGAACTTCATATCCACACCTATCTGAGCGAACGATTGAGAGAGGAGTTTCCCGACCTCGATGATGAAACGCTGACAGACACCCTCGAGGGCGAAACGAACCTTACTGAAGCGCTCGCCGCCGTCCTTCGCTCACGCGAAGAAGACCTAGGCCTGATCACGGCCCTTAAGTCGCGTCTTGAGGCGATGAAGGCCCGTCTTGATCGCTTCCAGGACCGCGCAGAACGCAAGCGCCGGCTCGTCGCCGATGTAATGTCGCGCGCCGATATCAAACGGATCATGCAGGAAGATTTTACGGTCTCGCTCCGCGCGGCACCGCCACCGATCGAGATTGAGGACGAGGCGCTGATCCCCGCAGATTTCTGGAAAGCCCAGCCCCCCAAGCTCAACCGCGCCGCGTTGGGTGAAGCCCTGCGGGCCGGCCGCACGGTGGAAGGCGCGATGCTCGGAACCCCCAAGGCATCCATCACGATCCGCATCGCCTGATCGAAGGAAGGTTTAAGATGACACTTACACAGAAGCAGAAGAAAGATCTCGACACCCCGCCGCCCGCCGACGCAATCAAAACGCGCGAGGAAGGCGGGCAGTCGCTTGCCTATCTCGAAGGCTGGTATGTGATCCGTGAAGCCAACCGGATATTCGGACACGAGCATTGGGACCGGATAACGCTGACCGCCCAATGTGTCTGGCAGGGAAAGCAGGACGGAAGAGCAGCTTGCACCTACACCGCGCGGGTGCGGATCTGTGTTCGCTCCAAGAACGAAACTTTCGTGAGAGAAGGGAGCGGCGCAGGCCACGCAACGGGTATGCATCCCGGCGAAGCGCATGCCCAGGCCCTGAAGGCGGCCGAGACCGACGCAACAAAGCGCGCGCTGGCAACGCTAGGCGCTCCATTCGGATTGACGCTCTACGAAACGCCGGCAGCGCCGGTGCCGGAAAAAGCCACGGCCGCAAGCGTGGAAGGCGAGGCGGTATGTCGAAACGGGGTGCGGGCGGAAGCACCACGTCCTTGGCTGCTGCGCAGCGCCACAGGCGAGGCCATGGCAGCCTTTACCAGTCCGATCCTCTTCTGCTCAAGCCTGCGCCGTGCAATCGAGAATTGTCATGACGCAGAAGAACTCGAAGCGATCTATCAGCACAACCACCGCTTCCTCGCGCGGCTCGTCGCCGAAAAGCCACAGCTCCGCGACAAGACGGAGCGCCACTATGCCGAAATCCTGAGCGCGCTTTTCCAGACACGGTTGGAGTCCCTCTCGAAGGCTCGAATGCATGAGAAGGGAGAGGCCCCACCTGCCAACGGATCATATGTGACGGCACCCCATCCACCCCTTTCATGATCACTGATGCGGCCGGTTGTGCTGCGGACGTGAAAATGCGATCACCGCTTTGCACGCTCCGTGGTGAGCCATGCGCCCCCCCCCCGCTACAGTCGCCGGCAGGATGGGATATGGACAGCAGAAAGCCTCTGTTCCGCTGCCGATACGGCCAAGTGGGACTGAGGACGATCAGGCCTGGTCCCGATCCAGCCAGGCGAGAAGCGGGCGGCGCAGCACGAGCCCAACAAGGCTCCCAAGCGCAATGCCCGCTGCGTTCGCAGCGAGGTCCTCGTGAGACCCCGACCGGCCGGGGATGAAGGTCTGCAAGACCTCAATCGCGGCACTTATGACCAGAAGCGCCGAGGGAATCGCAAGCCTATTATAGCGCCCCGCAAAAGCGAGAAAAGCGAGACCCGATAGCGCGCCCCAGGCTCCAAAATGAAAGACCTTGTCTGCGTGAGAGAAGAGCGCAGGCGGCCCGACCGACATCGATAGCGAACCGAAAAGTGTCACCCCAAACAGGAAGAACCAGAGCACCCGGAGAAGCAGGGTGAGGCGACGCGATTGCCGAGGCATCAAACGCGGCTCCGCGCATCGATTGGTGATATGAGGACGCGACCTCTGTTCCGCCTCAAGACCAAAGGCGTCAAGTACGAATGATCACTTGGGCAAGACAAGACCGTCACAATCACTCGGCCGCAGGTTTCTTCACGTCACGGCCATAGACATCATCGAAGCGGACGATGTCGTCCTCGCCGAGATAGGCGCCCGACTGCACCTCGATGATGCTGAGCGGTTCGTCACCGGGATTGGCCAGACGATGCGTCATGCCGACCGGAATATAGACGGACTCGTTTTCCTCAAGCATCGCGACCTTGTCGCCCACTGTCACTTCCGCCCGCCCCTTAACGACCACCCAATGTTCCGCACGGTGATGATGCATCTGCAAGGAAAGCGATGCGCCCGGATGCACCATCAGATGCTTCACCTGATGTCGCTCGCCGCTATCAAGCCCCTCATAATACCCCCAGGGCCGATGCACGCGCCGATGAAGCTGATGCTCGCTGCGGCCCCGCGCGGCAAGCTTGTCCACAATCGATTTCACATCCTGCACACGGTCGCGCGATGCAACAAAGAGCACGTCGCCCGTCTCCACGATGACAAGATTCTCAACGCCAATCGTGGCGACTAGACCGTTCTCCGCGCGGATGTAGCAATTATCCGTATCCGCCGCAATGACATCGCCGGAGACAACATTGCCATGCGTATCCTTCGCCCCGATCTCCCAGAGCGCCGACCAGGAACCGATATCGCTCCATCCCATATCGACGGGTACGACCGCGACGTTCGCCGCATGTTCCATCACCGCATAGTCGATGGAGTTGGAGGGGCATGCCGCAAAGGCATCGGCATCAAGACGCAGGAAATCAAGATCGCGCGTGCCTTTGACAACCGCCTCGCCCGCGCGGGCCACGATCTCGGGGCAGTGCCGCCGCATTTCATCAAGAATGGTGTCAGCGCGGAACATGAAGATGCCCGCATTCCAGTCATAGCCGCCTTCGGCAAGATAGGATTCCGCTCTTTCGCGGTCAGGCTTCTCGACAAAGCGCTCAACGGCATAGGCATCGCGACCCACGATTTCCGCGCCGCGCCTGATATAGCCATAGCCAGTCTCGGGGCCGGAAGGCAGCACGCCAAAGGTCACGAGATGCCCTTCCCGCGCGAGCACGGCACCACGCGTAATGGCAGCCTGAAACGCTTCGACGTTCGCAATGTGATGATCCGCCGGCAGCAACAACAAAATGCCCTGCGGGTCATGCGATTGAATGAAGGTGGCCGCTGCAGCCGCTGCCGGAGCCGTATTGCGACCCTGCGGTTCCAATATATGCGCAAGCGGCGTCACGCCCGCATCGCGCATCTGCTGCGCAATGATGAAGCGGTGCTCATCATTCGAAACGATGAGAGGCGCAGCAAACCGCGCAGGATCAGTCACGCGCAACGCCGTTTCCAGCATCATCGGGCGTTCGGACACGAGCGGCAGGAGTTGCTTCGGATAGAGCGAGCGCGAGATTGGCCACAGGCGCGAGCCGACGCCGCCCGAAAGAATGACTGGATAGATCATGCCTGTTCCGCCCATAGAAAATCCCCAGCCCCCAAGAGATGAGCATTCCGCACTTTAGCGGAACGAAAAGGCCTTTTCATCCCGGCAAGATGTCACTGGTTAACGGGTGCACTACCCTGAAAGATTCCAGAAATTCAGGCCTGTGCCCCACTTCCCGCAAGATGCTGCAGGTCTGTTTCGACCATTTCCTGCACCAGTTCCTTGAAGGTGGTCTTGTGGGTCCAGCCAAGCTCATCGCGCGCCTTGGCGGCGTTGCCGACAAGCGAGTTCACTTCTGCCGGGCGGTAATATTTGGGGTCGATCTCGATCAGGACCTTGCCCGACTTCCGGTCAATGCCCTTTTCTTCCAGCGCCGTGCCTTCCCATTCAATGGGGCGCCCGACCATTTCAAAGGCGAGTTCGACGAAATCCCGAACCGAGTGCTCCTGGCCCGTGGCAAGCACATAGTCGCCAGGCGTCTCCTTTTGCAGCATGAGCCACATGCCCTCGACATAGTCGCGCGCATGGCCCCAGTCGCGGCGTGAATTGATATTGCCGAGATAGAGCCGGTCCTGAAGGCCGTGGTGAATCGCGGCGACAGCGCGCGTGATCTTGCGGCTGACAAAATTTTCGCCGCGGTTCGGCCCCTCATGATTGAAGAGAATGCCGTTCGACGCATGGAAGCCATAGGCCTCGCGGTAGTTCACGACCGTCTGGAAGGCGAAATGCTTGGAAATCGCATAGGGACTGCGCGGGCGGAAGGGTGTCGTCTCGCTTTGCGGCGTCTCCTGCACATTACCGAAAAGCTCAGACGTGGACGCCTGATAGAAACGCACACTCTCGCCCATATCGAGCAGGCGGATCGCCTCCAGAAGCCGCAGCACGCCTGTCGCGTTTACATCAGCCGTATATTCCGGCTTGTCGAAGCTCACCTTCACATGGCTCTGTGCGGCGAGATTATAAACCTCGTCCGGCTTTACATCCTTCAACGCCCGGAAAAGGCTCCCGCCATCCGACATGTCGCCGAAATGCACCTTGATTTCCGAGGCGGCCTCACGATCCTCGTGATAAAGATGCCCGATGCGATCCGTGTTGAGCGACGAGGACCGGCGCATCAGCCCGTGGACTTCATATCCCTTCCTGACAAGCAGATCGGCCAGATAGCTGCCATCCTGGCCTGTAATCCCGGTAATCAACGCGACCCGCTTGGTCATGCCTGACGCTCTCCTGCCTCGTATAGGAAGTGGGCTCCGCCGACCCGCTCCTCGAAAAATCCTTACGCGCGCGAAACAGGAACAAACCTGCGCCGCGCGCGTCTTAGATACATGGATTTTACCCAACCGGAAACATCCGCGACGTGTGCGGCTTGCCCCGGCCCCTTTGGCATGGCAAAAATCTCTATCGGACGGAGATTTCACTACTATTATTAATAACTTAGCCCTCCCATTCGCCAGCACACCCAAGAGTGACACCCGACATGCAAAAGATGCCCCGCAAAGCGGTCTTCCCGGTCGCAGGCCTCGGCACCCGCTTCCTGCCCGCCACCAAGGCCGTGCCGAAGGAGATGCTGACGGTGGTGGACAAGCCCGTCATCCAGTATGCGGTGGATGAAGCAGTCGAAGCGGGTATCGAGCATTTCGTCTTCGTGACGGGGCGCGGCAAGGGCGCGATCGAGGATCATTTCGACCTCGCCTATGAACTAGAGGCAACGCTCAAGGCACGCGGCAAGACAGCGGAAATCGAGATGCTGAAGCCGACGCGGCCCGCAGCAGGCGCGGCGAGCTTCGTCCGCCAGCAGGAGCCGCTGGGGCTTGGCCATGCCGTCTGGTGCGCGCGGGATATTGTGGGCAATGAGCCTTTCCTGCTCGCCCTGCCCGACATGCTGATCCACGGGGCACGCGGCTGCTTCGCGCAGATGATGGACGTCTATAAGACCCATGGCGGGAATGTGATCGCGGTGGAAGAAGTGCCGCATGAACATGTGAACCGCTACGGCGTCGTCGCGCTTGATGAAAAATTCGACGAGCGCACGGCCCGCATCACCGGCATGGTGGAAAAACCGAAGGTTGAGGACGCGCCCTCAAATCTCATCATTTCAGGCCGCTATATTCTGCAGCCTGAGATTTTCGCAAAACTCGAAACGCAGAAGCCGGGCGCAGGTGGCGAGATTCAGCTCACCGATGCGATGATCGCGCTGATGGCAGAGCAGGATTTCTTCTCTTACACTTTCGAAGGCACGACCTATGATTGCGGCGACAAGATCGGTTTTCTCTCCGCCAATCTCGCGCTCGCCCTTGATCGTGAAGATATTGCGACAAAGTTCCGCCCTGTCGCCGAAAGCCTCCTGAAGCGATAGGATCGCTCCTGCCTTTAATATGTCTCTCCACCTTGTTTAAAGAGTCGTACCGATGAAAATCACCATGATCGGCACGGGCTATGTAGGCCTTGTCTCGGGTGCATGTTTTGCGGATCTCGGCCACCATGTGGTCTGCGTTGACATCGACGCCACCAAGATCGGAGGGCTTCGCCGCGGCGAAATTCCAATCTACGAGCCGGGGCTTGATGACATCGTCGCGCGAAATATCGACGCTGGACGCCTTTCTTTCACCACTGATACCGCAGAAGCGGCGATGGGCAGGGATGCTGTATTCATCTGTGTTGGCACTCCCCCGCTGGAAGACGGGAATGCCGATCTTTCATATGTCTACGCCGCCGCGCGGGACATTGCCCCGCACCTCTCCACCTATACGGTTGTCGTGAGCAAATCGACCGTGCCCGTAGGGACTGGCGCGGAGGTGGATGACATTATCCGGGAAACAAATCCTGAAGCAGAGTTCGACGTCGCATCCAACCCTGAGTTCCTGCGTGAAGGCAACGCAATCGATGATTTCATGATGCCGGATCGCATTGTCATCGGCACGGACTCTTCCCGCGCGCGCGACGTTATGTTTGCCCTCTACCGACCACTGATGTTGCAGGAATCACAAATTCTCCATACCGGACGCACCACATCCGAGCTCATCAAATATGCGGCAAATGCCTTTCTCGCCATGAAAGTCACCTTCATCAACGAGATCGCGGATATTTGCGAGAAGGTCGATGCGGATGTGCAGGATGTTTCCCGCGGCATTGGGCTCGATAGCCGCATTGGCACCCGGTTCCTGCAGGCGGGTGCCGGCTTCGGCGGCTCATGTTTTCCAAAAGACACGTTGGCGCTCACCAGCACGGCCCGAAAAGTCGGGCAGCCAACACGCATCGTCGAGGCCGTGATGGCCGCGAATAATGAGCGTAAACGCCGCATGGCACAGAAGGTGATCGCAGCCTGCGGTGGCAGCGTTGCCGGGAAAACAATTGCCGTACTCGGGGTAACCTTCAAGCCCAACACCGACGACATGCGCGACGCACCGAGCCTCGACATTATACCCCTGCTACAGGAAGCAGGAGCGTCCATCCGGGCATATGATCCGGAAGGCATGGAGACGGCACGAAAATATTTGAACAATGTGGAATGGGCCGGAAATGCTTATGACACAATGGCGCAGGCAGATGCCCTTCTTATCCTCACCGAATGGAATGAATTTCGCGTTCTTGACCTTTCGCGCGCCAAGGCCTTGTTGAAAGCGCCCCTCATGATTGACCTTCGCAACATCTACACGCCGCAGGAAGTGGCAAAAGCTGGCTTCGTCTATCATTCCGTCGGGCGCCCGACCGTCATCTAAAACGCTACACACAAAATGTAGAAGTTCGAGAGCAAGAGACCGCTAGCTATATTAATAATCACCTGTTTATTCAAGAAAAAGCGCCGCCCGCCACGCTACCGTCTGAATCAGTTTTAACTTTATTATCCTTTTGTGACGAACTGCATATTGCGCCCGGCTCCAAAACCGGCTTCTTCTATTCATCGAGACATCAATGCCTGCTTTACGGGGAGAAGTCGGTATATCGCGGGATACTGAATCTCGCGGAACATGCCGGGAAGATCATGCCGCACAATAATAGACAGGCCGACAATCTCGGCCATCGCATCGTGATGGGAGAGCGGTCAAACTTAAGAGAAATGATCCGGCATAGCCTGTTGCGCAATCGCGTACAGCTTCTGGGCGGTGCGATATTTGCCATCTTGATGCCGCTGCTCTTCCGGTTCGGCATTGAGGGTGTTCAGACCAGTGAAGCCACACTTTCCAATACGACAGTCGGATCCCTTCTTGCGCTGACAGCAGGCTTCTTTTTCTTCCGCCGCCTGATCGATTACCCCGGAACCGAAGGCATCGCCTATGCGATTCCTGTTTTCGCCGTTACCTATGGGGCGGTCATCGTCATATTCCTGTTTCTCCGGCTCGACTATAGCCGCTACCTGTTTGGCGCAAGCTATCTGCTCGCGGTCATCTGGTTCACAGGCATATCGATTGCCATGGCCAGGCTGAGAACCTACCGGATCGGAATTGTTCCAGGTGGGGACGCTTTGTCCCTGAGATCCCTGCCGTCCGCCGAATGGCACACGATCACGGAACCCGGCTCCATGCCAATCGGCGTCAATGCGATCACGGCGGATCTTCGGCACAGCTTCACGCCCGAATGGGAACGCTTCGTTGCTGAAGCGGCTGTCTCGGGAACCCCCGTTTTTGACGTCAAGCATTTGCGCGAAACGCTGACCGGGCGGGTAGAGATTGCACATCTGTCGGAAAACACGCTGGGCGCGCTCAATCCGGACGACATGTACCTGAAGCTGAAGCAAGCCATCGACTGGTTTGCCGCTCTTGTTGCGGTGGCCCTTTTTGCACCGTTTTTTCTGCTTATCGCTATCGCCATTCGCTGTGAGACGAGTGGACCTGCAGTCTTCCATCAGAAACGAATGGGCTATCGCGGCCGCATCTTTACTGTCCACAAGTTCCGGACCATGCGAATGGAGAACGACACAGCCGGAAATGACCGTGATCGGGCAATCACGAGGGATGGCGATGCCCGCATTACCAGGATCGGCCATTTCCTGCGCCGGACGCGAATAGACGAATTGCCACAGATCATCAATATTCTTCGCGGTGAGATGAGCTGGATTGGCCCGAGGCCGGAAGCCGTTCCTCTATCCGAATGGTACGAGAAGGAACTGCCCTTCTATCGATACCGCCATATTGTCCGCCCCGGCATTTCCGGCTGGGCTCAGGTCATGCAGGGCCATGTGGCTTCTCCGGATGAAGTGCTCGAAAAGCTCCATTATGATTTCTATTACATCAAGAATTTTTCACCATGGCTCGACGTACTCATAATTCTGAAAACCATTCGCACCGTGCTCACAGGTGCCGGTTCGAAATGACAGTCGGGCTTCTGATGAGAAACATTAGCGGGATCGTTGAGAAGCAAGCCCGTCCAAAGCTTTATGTCCAAGAAATGTGTAATCTACATCAATGACCAAATGCGTTCCTACCGCCATTCCTGACGTCAAAATACTGGTTCCACAACGCCACGGCGATGCGCGGGGCTATTTTTCCGAGACCTATAACCGGCGCGTTCTCGCCGAAGCAGGTATCGGCGTTGATTTCGTGCAGGATAATGAGTCTCTGTCCGCCGAGGTAGGGACGATCCGCGGGCTTCATTTCCAGACACCCCCTTTCGAGCAGGCAAAGCTCGTCCGGGTGCTGACGGGCGCAATATTTGATGTGGCTGTCGACCTGCGGGCCGGTTCACCCAGCTATGGAAGATATGTCGCCGTACGCCTCAGTGCGGAGGAAGGCAATCAGCTCTTTATCCCGGCGGGCTTTGCACACGGCCTCTGCACGCTGGAGCCGGATACGCGGGTTTTCTACAAGGTTGATCGGCACTACTCGGCAGATCATGATGCAGGCATCATCTGGAACGATACCGATATCGGCATAGAATGGCCGGTCTCGGCGGAAGAGGCGATCCTGTCGGGGAAAGACAGGCTGTTGCCGGGCCTTGCGGGCTTCCATAGCCCCTTCACCTACGTGAACAGTTGAGCGACCAAGTCGGTCTAGGGGAGACATCTATGCGACTAATGGTAACAGGTGGCGCGGGCTTTATCGGCTCAGCCGTTATCCGAACGATCATCGAGGAAACCGATTTCGAGGTGCTGAATCTCGATTGCCTTACCTATGCGGGCAATCTGGACTCGCTTTCTTCCGTCGCTGAGAACAAGCGCTACCACTTTTCCCTAGCAGACATTCGCGACTTGCCCGCATTGCGGAAGGCGGTCGGCAGCTTCCGACCCCATATCATCATGCATCTTGCGGCAGAATCCCATGTGGACCGCTCGATCGACAACCCGGCAGATTTCATCCAGACCAACATTGTCGGCACGGCAAATTTGCTGGAGGCAGCGCGTGCTTACTGGCTGGAACTGGACGAGGCAGAGAGGAAGGATTTCCGTTTCCACCATGTCTCGACAGATGAAGTGTTCGGCTCTCTCGGTCCGGCCGGTGCCTTCTGCGAGACGACACCCTATGCGCCGAATTCTCCTTATTCGGCTTCCAAGGCGGGCTCCGACCATCTGGTGCGCGCGTGGCACGAGACATATGGCCTGCCGGTTGTTACCAGCAACTGTTCGAATAATTACGGGCCGTGCCAATTTCCCGAAAAGCTCATTCCACTGATGATCCTCAATGCGCTGGAGGGAAAGCCGCTGCCTGTTTATGGCAGCGGCCAGAATGTGCGCGACTGGCTCCATGTGGAAGATCACGCCCGCGCCCTTCTCGCCATCGCAACGCGCGGAAAGCCCGGCGAAACCTATTGTGTGGGTGGGAACGAAGAGCGCACCAACATAGAAGTGGTGAACGCTGTTTGCGCCCTTCTCGATGAGTTGCTACCGCATTCTCCTCACCGGCCCCACGCCAGTCTCATCACCTATGTGACCGACCGCCCGGGCCATGACGCACGCTACGCCATAGACGCCACCAAGATCGGGCGTGAGCTAGGCTGGCAGCCGCGCGAGAGCTTCGAGAGCGGCCTCGGCAAGACCGTCCAATGGTATCTGGACAATAGAGAGTGGTGGGAGCGGGTGCGCTCCGGTTCCTATCGGGGCGAACGTCTCGGCCTTGCGGCAGGTGCCAACTGAGATGACGCATAAGAAAGGCCGCTCACAGCTGCTCATCACCGGAGCGGGGGGTCAGGTCGGGCGGGAACTCGTCGCGCGGGGAAGCAAAGCAGGCTTCGATATCCTCGCTCTTGCGCGCGATGAGTTGAACATCGCAGATGGAGAAGCCGTTGCGCAGGTTATTGCAACCGGCACACCCGATGTCGTCATCAACGCAGCAGCCTATACAGCGGTGGACCGGGCGGAGAGCGAGCCCGAAGCAGCAAATGCCATCAACGCGGCAGGTGCCGGGCACATCGCCAAGGCCTGTGCAGCAGCCAACATCCCGGTCCTTCATGTCTCGACCGACTATGTTTTCGATGGGAGAGGCACACGGCCCTACCGCGAGGATGACCCTATTGCGCCGCAGAGCGTTTACGGCGTCAGCAAAGCCGCGGGTGAAGAAGCCGTGCGCAAGGCAACGGCGCACCACATCATCCTGCGCACATCATGGGTCTTCAGCCCGCATGGCAACAATTTCGTAAAGACCATGTTACGGCTCGCGGGGGAGCGGGACGAGCTTGCCGTGGTCAACGATCAGCAGGGCTGTCCGAGCGCCGCCAGCGATATCGCCGAAGCGCTGCTCACCCTTGCGGAGCGCGCGCTACGCGACCCCGATACCTTCTCATGGGGCACTTACCACTTCTGCAATCGCGGCAAGACAAGCTGGCATGGTTTTGCCTGCGCGATCATGCGCAAAGCGGCAAAGCGCGGTGGGCGCAGCGTGCCGGTCCGTGGTATTCCGACAACGGATTATCCGACACCGGCCCGTCGCCCGGTATGGTCTGTTCTCGATTTCGGCAAGCTTGAACGCACATTCGGCATCGTACCGCGACCGTGGGAAGAGGCATTAGCGGAAGTGCTGGACGTGCTGACAGGCTCTACCCACAGCACACAGAACAACAAGTAGCGGGAAGCATCAGATGAAAGGCATCATACTGGCGGGCGGCAGCGGGACGCGGCTTTATCCCGTCACCAAGGCCGTGTCGAAGCAGCTTCTGCCAATCTATGACAAGCCGATGATTTATTATCCGCTCACCACGCTGATGCTGGCGGGCATTCGCGACATTCTGATCATCACTACGCCACATGATGCTCCTGCCTTCGAACATCTTCTGGGAGATGGCAGCCAGTGGGGCGTTTCTCTTTCCTATGCCGTGCAACCGAAGCCCGAAGGACTTGCTCAAGCCTTCATCATCGGGCGCGATTTCATCAATGGCGAGCCATGCGCACTTGTGCTGGGCGACAATATTTTCTACGGCGCGGGCCTCTCCCCGATCCTGCAACGCGCAGCCGTCCGGCGGGAAGGAGCAACCGTATTCGGCTATTGGGTCGCAGATCCGGAACGCTATGGCGTCATCGAGTTCGACAAGAAAGGCCGCGCACTTTCCATCGAGGAAAAGCCCAAAGAACCAAAGTCGAACTACGCCGTGACAGGACTTTATTTCTATGACGCGCGGGTGAGCGACATGGCCGCCGAGGTGAAACCCTCCCCGCGCGGCGAGCTCGAAATCACCACACTCAACGACATGTATCTGCAACAGGGCGATCTGACCTGCGAGATATTCAGCCGCGGCTTTGCCTGGCTCGACACCGGAACGCATGACAGCCTTTTGCAGGCAAGCCAGTTCGTTGCAACGATAGAAGAGCGGCAGAACCTGAAAATCGGCAGCCCCGAAGAAGTCGCCTTCCGCATGGGATTTATTGATGCCGAGAAACTGCTGAGTGTCGCGGGAACCGGTCACACGGCTTACGCTGAGTATCTGCGAGCGCTGGTCAAAAATCCCTGAGTTTTGCGCGTTCAGACATCAAGCAATGCAAAGTAAGCCTTGCCGATCTGGTCCCACGTATAGCGGCGCCGAGCGATTTCGAGCATATCTGCTCCGACCGTAGCTGATTGCTCCGGGGTGAGCGCTTGAGCTTCATGGACAAGATCAGCGGACGTCTCAAAGTAGCGTGCCTTGCCTTCGGTGCTGTGGCGATTGAATACACAGCCATGCGCCAGCACGGGGATACCGAAATGCATCATTTCTACCAGTGAAGGGTTGGTCCCCCCGGCAGAATGGCCGTGAACATAGACCGACGCTCGCGACCGCAACGCATGGAGCTTTTCCGGCTCGTACACCGGATCCAGAAGGTACAGGTTTGTATGTTTGGCGTAGCGCGTCTTTAGCTCTCGACCATAGGGGCTGTTAGCCCAGTTGCCGACGAACACCAAGGGTGTATCAAGTTGCGCCCAAGCCTCCAGAATTGTGTGGGCGTGATTTTCCGGTTCGATACGACAAAGGGCAAGTGCATAAGTATCCGGAAAGCCCGCAGGGGCCACCGCCTTCTCCGCATGGGCAAGGGCGTGGTCGCCTCCATAGGCAATCACATGGCAACCCCTCCGATAGCTTTCGCGCACATGATCGGCGATTGCCTGATTGTCGGCGATGATCGCATGTGAAAAATACACTGCAGCACGTTCCGAAAGTCGCAGAAAAATCCGGGCCAGCCCGCTCCATTTTTCGCGCTTCCATTCAATGCCGTCGATATTCGTCACGATGCGCGCCTTGCTGATCATACGGATCAAAGGAAGCGCAAGTGCTCCGGAAACCCCCAGCAACACAATGCGGTCATGGCCGCTACGGACCGCCTGCCAAAGGCTGACAAAATCATAAGGCACACTCTGCACGCCATTCGCGCGCAACCCGATATAGCGCAGCTCGGCGTTTTTATATCGCGACGGATGTTCGGCATAATCTTTGGCAGAACACCACACCGTCAGTTTCGCCTGCAGGGCATGGCGGGCGTGATAATGCACCAGATTTTCGGCAAGCGTTTCGAAGCCGCCATAACAAGCAGGCACGCCCACCGTACCCAGAATCGCAATCTTCATGAGTTCGGCCCCGCTTGGGGAACTGCAACGTCAAGCTCGCTCAATACATGCCGCAACTGTGCAGCATAGGTATCGAATGAAAAATCTGCCGCGCGCCGAGTAGCGGCTTGCGACATGGCCAAAGCCCGGGCGGGATTGTCCGCCAGCTCACAGACAGCAGATCGGAGAGCCGCGCCATCGCGTGAGTCGATAAGAAAGCCTTCTCGCCCCTCCGTGATGATCTCCGAAGGACCGCCCACAGGCGGCGCGATCACCGGCACACCGAAGATCATTGCCTCGACCAGCGTCAAACCGAAAGTTTCGACCCATTGGTCGACGCGCGACAGGTTAAGCACGAGGTCTGCGTCGGCGTAGAAGGATGCGGGATCATCGGTACGAGAATGCACCGAAACATTCACAGCGTCGGGATAGTGCGCGATGAAGTCCGCCACCTCGACCGTGTCCGCATTCAGCACCAGGGTGAAGTGAATGTCTTCGCGGGAGCGCAAGGCATGAGCGAGAGCCATGAACTCATCGACACCCTTGTAACCACGCAGCGAGGCAAGCATCAACACTTCGAAGACACCTGATCGGCGCGGTGCATAGTCCGGCAAAGCAGCAGCCCGTTCGCGAAAAGCGGGGTCAACGGGATTGTGCACGATCTCCGCCGGAACATCCTTGATGGGTAGCCGATCTTGATGGTCGCGTGAGACATAAAGCAACCGGTCTGCACAACGTGCTGCAACGCCAGTCAGCAAACGACGCAGGACCGAGGGGGAGATGGAAATCTCGTGAAGATGAACGATCACGCGCCTGTGCGTCCGTCGCCCCCAGATCATGGCCCCGATGGGCAGAAGCGTGTTGACGAATACGATCGCATCGCCGGGAATATCGCCTGCGCGCGCCAAAGCGCGATAGAGCGCAATCTGGCTGGCGAAATAAGTAAATAGCGTCACCAACTTGAAGCGGCTGCGGCGATACCAATAGCGGCGGGTGCGCACGCCCGCTTCCTCCAACACGCCTCGCCCCTGCGAGCCCACGTAAAGAAGGCCGTTGCGCCGTGCATCAAGCGCGCGCAACGTGGCACGGAGCACTCTCGGGCTGCCTGAGTGATCGTTCAGCAGATGGCAGAAGACGATCATTTGATCATCCGTTGCAATACTCGCCTTGCCTTCCTGTCACGCTCTGAGACGATGTGGTCGACGATTGCGGCGGCCGCTTCTTGGGGAGCACCATCATTGTCGATGGGTATCAGCCAGCCGCGTTGAACCAGGTCGCCATAACGGGCGTTCAACGTGATAACCCGTTCCATCGTCAGCTCTTGTTTGCGACGGAGGATTTCATCGGGAGCGACCCGGATAAAAAAGGCAAACCGGGGAAGCGGTAATAGCCTCCCCACCAAACGCAAAACCGACATTGGCAGATTGATCCGGCTGCGGAAGGGATCCGCAATCATATCGTAGTAATAGCGGTCGAACAGCACGATCTCGCGCCGCTTCAGTATGGGGAATATTCTCCGGAAATATCCGGCAAAGTAATCAAGCCAATAATAAATCAGCCGTGCTGCCGACCCAATCACCCCGGAAGGCTCCGCGCGATGCGGCTGATTGTAGTTCTCGTCGACGGTCTTGACGGCGCGCACTTCCTTGGCCATCTCGGCAATGCGCGGCAGGACAGTGGGACGGAAATGCGCATAGGTCACAGCGTCATTGCCATAAATTTCGCCAAGCTGCTGGATGACCATGTCAATCACGGTGGTTTTTCCACTACCGTCAGGACCGCTGATGGAAAGAAAAATACCTTTCGGCGACAACAGGTTAATGACACGATGGTAGGCGAACTGGGAGAGACGAATGGAAGCTCTAGGACCACTGCGGGCTGCTACAATGACGAGCCGAGCGAGGCGCATAAAGCGGGGCAGTGGTACTATTTCTGAGGCCCGTCCGTAGGAAACTTGGTCAAGGTCGTTAGATGCCTGCCGGACACCGGCCAGCGGCCCGAGACGTTCAAAGATTCTGTCGCGATCTCGCAGGCAGATCGTCGAGAAGCCATCATTGTATTTAGGGTCAGTAGGCTGACCGACGAACCAGTTAAACAGCCATTTGTCGAGAAACTGAATATCGTCGGCGACAACCGGTATACCCTTGTGAACACGCGCATCCGCGAGCATCTGGTCGGCGGTCAGAAGTTCGACGCCATAGACTTGGCGGTTGTGAAGAAGGTCGATCTTGAGTTGGAACAGCATGCTGACATCAAGGCGTCGGGCAAAGACGATCTGGACGATCATGTCGTCGCAATAGACCTTGGCGAAATAGGCGTTGAGACTGTCAGAAAGTACCGCAATTACCTTGATAGCGCCCGCTAGATCATCAGGATGCACGAGAATGTCGATGTCCCGCGCTCCTACGCTTTGGGGTAAATCCTCATAATTCCGCAGCACCGCGTAGCGCACGCGACGTTCGGCAAGCCCATCAAACAGGGCCTTGAGCACCTTTGCCTCGAAATCCTTCTGGTTACTGAAGGCTTCGCCCTTCATGGCGTTACCCTCTGCGTGGCAATCTTCTGGCGCAGCAGCTTGGGCGACATCAACCCGACCAGCAGCAGATACCAAGCCAGCGCCAGGAAGTTTCGCTTGGCATAGGCAAATCCGGCGAGCTTGTAGAAGCCCGCCGCTTGGTCCGAGCGCCAATCGGTGAACCGTTGCCACATCCCCCGCGAGGCGATGAACTCAGCCAGGCTGCGTTCAGCATGACCGGCCCGGCGCCGACGCAGACAGTCCTTGATCCATCGCATCTTGAGTTGCATGAAGCGGACGTTTTGAGTGGACAATGAATCCGATGGCTTACGATATCGGAACAGGGGTTCGGGAACGGTGAGAAAGTAACGGCCCTCTGCCCCCAAGTCCGCCATTCGACACCACAAATCCAAATCGTCTGCGTAATCCTCGTATCGAATTCCAGCCGAGTTGGGCAGGATGTTTGTCCGAAATCCACCCACGCGCAACGCTAACTCACGAGGGAACAGCGTGACCGCACTTTGGAAATAGAGCTTATTCTGTTTATAGGAACGCATGAACTCATCTCGTGTCAGCGCGCCGATTTTTTGAGTGCCCAGAGTTTTTTCATCACTGAAGTATTCAGCATAGCAGCTCACCCCCATAATTTTTTCATCCGACGCCAAAGTATGATGAAGCGTCTGCACCAGATTGGGATCAGCAACATCATCCGCATCAAAAAAAAGGATCAGCGGTGCGTGCGCTGCCTCTATCCCGGTGTTGCGTCCATGCGCGAGGCCTCGGTTTTCAGGATGGGTCACGATCCGCACGCGGCTGTCGCGTACAGCGTATTCCTCACATATAGCCGCCGTGCCATCGGTCGAGGCATCGTCCACAATCAGTATGTCGATATCCCGATAAGTTTGACTGACCAGGCTGTCGAGGGTTTCGCGGATAAAGTCCTGAGCGTTGTAGGCACAGACAATGACGGATACGGTCGGCGTGTTCATTCTTTCACTAATCTCTCAGAGCTTGGTTGCTGTGAAGGGTATACCGCTACAGAGGAGCGACCAACGTATCTCCTCTAAAGATTCTCTAATGCGGCTTGGCCGTCTCTAGAGGGGATTTATTCTCTTAAGCTCTTAGAACGCGCTTAAATCATCATGAACCGCTGATGACGATGAAGACATCTGCGCCGAAAGCACACAACGAAATACTAAGTACGTCTGGACTGCCGATATGCGGGCCGGCTTCGACGGAGGGCGGCGATTAGCGGGTTCTGCCGTTTCAAGCATCCGGGACGCCTTTGCGATGCTGAAGGGAGGCAAGATCCCGGTAAATTTCCGAGACCCGCCCCGCCAGCACATTGTAGGAGTAGCGCTTCAGCGCGATCTCGCGGGCGGCATGGGCAAGGACGGCGCGGCGTGGTTCATCCTCTGCCAGCTCGGCAATAGCGCGGGCCAGCCCCTCCGCCGGAACCTCGTCTGGTGAGAGCGGCACGGTGATGCCAGCCTCCTGCCCCACGGCGCGACCTATGGCATCGCCCTCAATGCAAATGATCGGCAGGCGGGTAAGCATGGCCTGCAGCACAATCGTCGCCAATCCGTGGTGAAAGGTGGGGTAGATCATCAGGTCACTTCCGTGCAGCGTCTCGACCAGCCGGTCCATCGGGATTTTGCCCATGAACCGCACCCGGTGGCCCTGCGGATGGGCCAGCGCGACGGCCTCCAACTCCGCGCGTAGCGGGCCGTCGCCGATCACCGTCAGCTTAGCCTCCACACCGCGCTCGAACGCCTTGAGTGCCCCATCCAGCGCCATATGCGCGCCTTTCCAATCCTTCAGTTCCCCCGCATAGACTAGCCGCAGGCACGCTGCGCGCGCGACATCATACTTGGGATGAGCAAGGCTCGGATGATCGGTGATCCCGGTCTGGGTGAAGGCCTGCGCCTTCGGGGCAAGTCTTGCGGGCAGGGTCTCGGGTGTATGGCTGAGCACAACACCCGCCCGCGCCCCGGTGAGGCGCGTGAAGGGGTCGAGCGTACGCATGACCCAGCGCACGGCGCGTCGGCCCGCTTCCTTCAAACGCGACTTGGCTGGCAGGTAGCGCAAAATCAGCGGATGAGTGTCTTCGCTGCCGACCGGACCCCAGACAAAGGGACCGGAGCATAATGCAAGACCGGAAGGCATCCAGTCCATCCCACCGATCAGGTGATGCAGTACGTCGGCTGGCTCTTCGCGCAGCATGCGCCGCGCGCGAAAGGCCACGCCGATCTGCCATAGGTAGTAGTACAGCAGAAAGAAGCGATTGCCCTTTTTATAGAATCTGAAAATCCAGGGTAGATCGAAATACTCAAAGCGCGGACTTGCCTGTTGCGATGCCTCGGCGAAGCTTGCCGAGTGAACCGCTCGAAGATTGGCGCGTGTGATGACCCGCACATCATGTTCGCGGGCAAGTTCATGGACCAGCCGCCAGCCAATCTCACCCTCGCCGCCGCGACCCGTTTCGCATGCATATGCGGATACGAGAATTTTCATGACGAGACGCGCCGACGCATTATGCCCTCACAGAGGGGAATGTTTCGCCCCTGAAATCAGATACTCGGAAATCGGTCAATACTAAACGTCGCAAGAGCACCCTACCTAAGCCGCTCCATGCGATCCGCTCTCCGGCTGTAAAAATTGAGCGAATACATCAGGATTACCGCAAGCCAGGTCATCTGGCTGTTAACCGTCCCGAGAAATATCAGCACGAACCAGATGACAAAGTTGGCTGGCGCCTTCAGGGCGGCTGTGGCCTTCAATGTGAAGGATATGAATAACAAAAATACAATAAGGCCATATTCATACCAAAGAGCGAGGAGGGCGCCGCCTGTTGCGCCTTCTTTAACACCCCAGATATGACGGGTCAGGAAATGGCTTACACTGTCGATTCCGTTACCAAAAAGGCCTTCTACTGAAAAAACCTCAACATAGCTGAGGAGAACGAGTATTGGCGCAATGCGTAGTCCTCCACTATGATCCGCCCGCAGAACTTCAGCATAATCAAGCGTAAGGGTGGCGAGCGCCAGGGCAACCGCTCTTCCGGTCAACCAATCGGGCAATAGGAACAATGCGACGAGCGCCAGCAATGCGCCGATTACATAATTCCGAAAATGGCTCCTCTGAGCATAGACGAGCATGACAATGGCAATCATCACAAAGGCCGTTGCGCTCACCATCGTAACCATGGTCCAGAAAAAGCATGACCACACCAAAGCGTTCTGCTTGCGAGAAACGGTAATCCTTTCCCCCGCTTTCTCCGCCAGACGCCGCCCGAGGATATAGCTCATCATCAACAGACCCACGATACGGGCCGAGTGTGACGGCTCCGCCGAGAGTGAGTTCAGCTTCCACGGGAGGGAGGGGCTATAGTTGCTCACATTGAATATCGGCAGGCCGACCAATACACAGAACTGCTGAATGAGCAGGACCGCAGCGTAGCAGATGATCAGATACCTGGTGACATTCACAAAAGTCGTTAACCGCAGGAACCCACCGCGAAGCATCACGTCGTAGGACATGAAAAGAGCGCAAAACATCAGGCTGTAGAAAACCGTACTCCAGCGGACATCGCCAGAATGCGCCAACGCAGGAAAAATGACGATCGACAAGGCAAAGCCGACCAGCAGCAGTCCCTCAATCGACACCGCCCTCGCCCTGATCAGAAAGAAAGGGGAGATGAACATAAAGGCGATCAGCCCGTTGTTTCGGTTCCCTTCTCCGAGAAATATGGCGGGCGCAGTCGCAAGCAGGATCACGCACAGAGCCGGATAGAGCTCATTCCATTTGAGCCCGGCTTTCGGCGTCGCATACGATCTTGCCAGTGACATATTCAAAACTCTTGTCTCTATCTGCCAACGCAGCCAGTTTCCCACTTTACACGCGATAAGTGGAACCGGTTTTTGGAGCTGCTCCAGGAGTAGCTCTTGCGGCTAAAGTCCCCTCACGGGGGTCGAAGTTGCGGCCCCGGCACTCTCACGTCACTTTATAAACGGCGTGAAAATACGGAGATGAAGACTAAGAGATTTCTTACCTCATGACACACCACTCCTGTTTGATCTACTCCAAAGCCGTTGCAAAAACGCCCTGCTCTGAACCAACATCAACATTAAGCGGCGAGAGCCTGCCAACATACTTTGCCGGATTTTCCCATACCCACCATAGGCTTTGTGGAATTGACGGCGACTATCTGCCCACGCTTGGAATCGAGAAAGGGGATTTCCCTTCGTGCTAACGCGATGAGCGTGCAGCGCGTGCAGCTCCGGGTCCATAATCATGTGCCAGCCCGTGGCTCGCACTTGGGCCTGAAGGATAGATTCTTCGCAATAGAGAAACACTGACTCGTCAAAAAATCCGATCTGCTGCAGGAAGTCCGTCCGGATCAGGAAGCAAGCACCAGAGACCTTCTGCACCCGGATCGGTCTCCCCGACAACGGCACGACAGACGGACGGAAGCGGAGCAACCCAGCGATCAGCATTTTGACCGGCCAGAACAGTTCCTCGACAAACCCCGGTTCGGTCATCGGGTTTTCCTGCGCGCCAGACAGATTGGTTAGCCTGGAGCAAGCGACCGCAGTCTTAGGATCAGCGACAATCAGTTCGGCCAAACGAGTCACGTAATCTGGATCGTCGATCCGGACATCGGGATTGACGATCAAAATCGCTTCGCAACCTGCGTCCACAGCAAGCCGGGCGCCGATATTGTTGCCTGCGGAATAACCCGCATTTCGCGAATTGCGGATGAAGACCGCGCGATTGTTTTCGATCATCGTCGGACTGGCGGCGGCAGCATCGATGACAGGCCCATCCGGAGCGTGCTCAAGGAAAGTCGCTTCCATCGCGGTGCGATTCTCGGGGATAGAGGCGTTGTCGACCACAATGATGCGGATATCGGCGCCGCGTTGACGGAACAATCCGTCGAGGCAGGCCGGAAGGTCTGACGCGCTGTTATAGGTCAGGACGACCACACCAACTCTCGCGGAAGTGCTCATCAAGTCATCCCCTCATCCGGGCAAGCAATGCATCAATCATCGCCGCCCGGCGCGCGGCCTCTCCCCAATCGCGCGCGCTTCCGCCCGCTGCAATGGCCCGACCGAGATAAAAACCCGCGTGTAATAATAAAGAGAAAAGGATTGCCTGAGCCGCCCTCGCGCTGTCGCCGCCATACCAGCGCGCCGCCAGTGATGTTTCGAGCGCATTGAGAAGTCTCGTCGGCGCTTCCGTCAGGCCGGCCGCGAGGGTGAAGTGTATTTCGTCATATCCGAGCGGATAGGCGGGATGAGCGTATTCCCAGTCAAACACATAAAGCCGATCTCCCGTGAGGAAGCTGTTCCACGGCGTAAAGTCACCATGCGCCATGGCTACAGGCAAGGATACCGCAACTTCTGCGAGCCGCTTGACCCCTTCTTCGATCCGGGCAATCCATTCGCTTTCCAGCTTGGGGCGCAGGGTTTCAATTTTGCAGGACAGGGCCGCCAAAGTGGCACCCCCTTCGCTCGGCCGCACGGTCTTGGCCGCCAGCTCCGCAAGAAAAGCGTAATGCGCAGCACCAAGACGTAGCGCCACTGAGCGGCCTGGCGTACGTAGACTATCGGTCACAAGCCAAGCTACATCGCCATTCTCATCTCCCTTGGACCACTCAAGCAGCCGTGGCGTTTCGGCGGACGCCAACCCAAGTCCAGCGACCTCTGTCAGCACGCGGGCTTCATTTTCAAGGTAGGGTTTTATGGTAGGATCACGACTGATTTTAGCATAGCCAATGATATCCCCCGACCCTGTCATGATTTGCGCTGCCGTCTTGCGATGTGGACCCGCCGTTCCGGTAAAGTAAGCGCAGCAGAGATTGACCTCGTCGAACACCCGCAGAAAATTCGGCGCGCCCTCGAGACGCAGCCTGCCCCCCGGTAAAGCCGCCGGTGCATAGCGAGCACACAGGTTCATGGCCCACTTGGCGATCCTTGCGGTTCGCGTGACCGGCTGAAACATGTCGAGCCCGGCCCGCGCACATTCACCGCCGCGATCCAACGGCGTCAGCCACCAACGCGGATTGCTCCGGGCACAAATTAATACGAACGCCGCCCCCCCGATGTTAGACCGGTGGACACCCAGCGCTTTAATATCTTCCAAAAACGACGAAAAAGGTTCCAACGGAACACTACTGTGCTGTTTCAAGAGAAAGTGTCGCTGGCCGGTATGGAACTCCCCACCCGACAAAAACCCTAAGTTCCGCCGACCCCATACACGTCATGACAGTCACGTACGACATCTCTGTTAACTCTCTTCGCAGTCGACCGTGAGGCATTACGTAGGTCTCTAACGCTAAAATCCGGAAGCTTCCTAAGCAACTCAAGGATCACCAACTCTCGTTTGGCGTCGAAATCAGCACGTCTGCTAGTATAAACAACAAGGCTCGCGTGGGAAAACAGCACCACATACTGCTATGTTCCGGAGACCCGCTTAGAAAAATGGATCAAAAAGATGGCGCCAACAAAGACATCAACAGGGGTGTTTGTGAAGCACAACATACAAGAGTCTACGAGATAATCCGACTGTCGGGTCCGTGCGTGCGGCGTAGCACCACGTTGGGGCCCACAATAGAGTTAGCACCGAGATCCGTTCCATCGACCACCACGCCGCCATAGCCGATCCAGCAATTCTCGCCTATCGTGATTCCAATAAACCTATTTCCTTGAGTCCATATTGGCTGCTCTCTACAAGAGGACACATGGTTGCTAGCATACAATCCGACACCTGCTGCGATTAGATTCCAAGCCCCAATCCTCAGGTCTCCATTCGACTGCAGAACAGCGTTGCGTCCCACGTAACTTGAGTGTCCCACAACTAGCTCTCCAGCTATGCAATGGAACAAGGCTCCATGCGCGATTACGCATCCATCTCCAATTGTAATCCGACCCTGGCCCCTACCCCTTGGCAAAATGAACTCGGCATCACCCTCAAAGATCACATCCGAGCCAACTTCGAGATTACTGAGATTGCCACTAAACTTGAGGCGTCCCCCAATCTTACAATGTCGTCCAAGTCGGAATCCGATGAGTCGGTGCGCTGCAGCTCGGACGGTTACCGCTACTCGGCTCGCCATTAACCTCACCAAACTTAGAGTTGCAGCCGGTAATTCTTCCCCCTGAATTCCACGGTCGGTAAACAGACGCCGAGATACCATCCGAAAAACCAAATCAAAGTTACGAAGGTTACGCATCAGCGCGCCTACCCGCCTCTGCTTCAGATCATTCTTGAACTGAAAAAACGCCGCGAGGTCTTGGTGTTTCTCCACCATTGCTGATACGGATTCTTCCATCATTTTATTGTCGCGCGACATGTTGGTGGAATGCAGGCGGTACAGGAACAGCTTGTCCGTAATACGTTCGATACGCCGCTCCTGAGTAAGTCGCAGCAAGAGGTCCCAATCTTCAAACTTCAAGTCCGCATCGAAACCACCGACTGCCGTTAAATCGTCGCGGCGGTACAACATGCCCAAAGCCGGAATCCAATTTGAAAGTAGAAGTTCTCGGTGCAAGTTTTTCCCTAACGGAATTGGATGTCTCTGGCTAAATACGCCCCGGCGTTGTGATTTCTCATCGATAATGTATCCATCACAGTAGACCGCAGCCACATCGGGAGGGGAGGCTCTTAGGGCAGCAACACAGGCGGCAGTTTTTTCCGGTAGATAGGCATCATCGCTCGCTAGGAACTGGACGAACTCACCCTCGACAAGGTCGAGTGCTCGATTCAACGTCGCGCACAGACCCATGTTTTCCTGTTTCCTAAACTCAATTCGTATGTCCCGTTGGAATCCGGCGAGTGTCTCCTCGACAATCTGCGGAGTTTCATCCCGCGAACCGTCGTCTATCACAATCAGCTCAATGTTTGGATAAGTCTGCGCCGCTACACTCATAAGCGCATCACGCACATAAGCAGCATGATTGTAGGATGGCACGATGATACTCACTCGCGGTGCGCTAGTGTTAGAGCATTCTAAAGCCATGAAGTGATTTCCTTTCCGGATCTGATGCACGCGCCAACACTGATCACGCGGAAGACGCATCAATCGTCGCCGTACCGCCGAAGGCGCCACCCGATTCGTGAGAACAGACGGTCGATACGGAGGGCAACTGGATGAGCAGTTCCATAGGTTATTAGCAAGAAGCGCAGACCGAGGACCGTGCCAATTCCAGCTACAACAACCGAGGCGACAGCACCAGCAAGTGGTGCGAAGGATACGATCCCCAAAAGCACAACTGCTGTGCAGGTGTAAGCCATTTGAAGGGTCAATGAAGCCCGGTCCCATCGAAACCCGATAAGACGACGGGCGGCGAAATCATTCGCGACAAAGAAAAGCATATAAGCTACGACAAAGGCCACTCCGATTGCCACGAGACCAAGCTTGTCAAGCAACAACCAAACCAGACCAAGGAACACCAAATTGAACAAGGCTTGTAGCAGCATGAACAGCCTGCTACGTCCGGCTGCGACGACTGTGAAGCCGATGGCCCAACAACTAAGCTTGAGTATATTTCCAACTGACTGCCATTGCAGAAGAATAGTAGCCTCGGTAAATTCTGAAGAATAAAGCAGGATAAGTATTATTGGCGCGAGGCCAATTGCCACCAGAATGAGGGGGCCACCCAGAACCAGAGCGAGTTGCATCTGTTGGTTGACCATTGCATTAGCGACCTTAGGGTCTCTGATTGCGCTGCTCAGGCGCGGAAAGTAGTCCGCCGACATCGCATTTAAGACGAAGCCAATATAGGTCATCGTCAGCGCCCAAGCAGCCTCGAACTGCCCAAGGGCGTCGAAACCAAGCTGCTCATGCACTAGCGTCCTCGCAATTAGGAGGGATGCAGTCGTCATGAGTGCACCTACCATAAATGCAAGGCCAAGCCGAACCATACCGCCCCAGTTAGCCAAGACACCGCGCATCGGAGGTATGGCAAAACAGCCTGATGGAACGATGCGCCGCAAAAACCAGCCCGCGGCCAAGAACTGGCCGACCGATAGCGCCAGCACGAAGATGGCTAAACCGTTCTCTCCGAGCACAACAATTGAAACAAGTCCAAGGGCCGTCCCAATCAGGGCACCGATCACAGTTAGCCGCGCGAAATCGGCGATCCGCCGCATTCCCTGGATAGCCGCCGACATCGCCGAAGCGGCCAAGCCGATCCATATCGCGAGCGCAATCAGGTCGATCGCCCCTGGTACAATGGCACCAGCGAACACTTTCTCTATTAGAACATCACGTAAAAGCCAGACCACCAGCGCTGTGGCCGCGCCCTGCACTATCAGGCCCCAAAGCAGCACTCGGCGCGTTCTGACCTGCGCGTCTGGGTTGTCTGTATCACGGGCGATCTGACGGACCCCGCTAGTGGCAAGGCCTAGACCACCACCAGTGCTCGCAACTTCCTTGATGTTGTTGAGCAGGCCAAGGAGCCCGATTCCACTGGGCCCTAGGAGCAGCGCTACGATTTTGACGCGAATGATCGAGATGACGACGTTCACGACTTGAGAACCGCCAACCATCAATATGGCACGCAAGGGGCCCGGCGAACTCATGTTACAAGCAACTCACGTTTGCGGCGTTACCACCAGTCGTCGTCGTCAACTGCAGAATGTCAGATACTCCTCCCGCGCCGGTTATGCCGCCATGGCCGCCCATACCGTCTTCGCCGACCACAGTTCCAGCGTCCTTCACAATGGTGCGCGACCTCTATTAACCCATGACTGCCCCCCGAACGAGACCGCAGCGCCACAGCGAAACGAGATCAACCGGGCACCAAATTGTGCCACCCATCGCCGGACAGGAACATCGTCAACAGGGCACGCAACCGATCCCATTTGGTAGAATGGCGCCCTCCACCCCTGCACGGCACACCAGATGGCCAAGCGCCAAACCTGTTTAGCCAAGCGCAGCAACAACAGCCCCCCAATCGGTCGACGAAAGCTGTGGTCCGATTGGCAGGCTCAAGACCTCGCTAGCGAGCTGCCGCGCGAGCGGTAGGGCGTCCGGAACGAAATCCATCTCGGCGTATGCCGCCTGCATGTGCGGCGGGATTGGATAGTGGACCAAGGTGCCTATCCCGGCCTCGGAAAGCTTTTTCTGCAACTCGTCACGGCCAGCTGTGCGGACCACAAACAGATGCCACGCTGGTTCAGCCCAATCAGGCACGTGTGGAAGGGCAATTGCCTTATCCACGATATTAGCCAAATAGTGCTCGGCAATGAGACGGCGCCGATCCGTCCAAGCGTCAAGATGGGCAAGCTTGACCCGGAGCACCGCTGCTTGGATCGGATCAAGCCTCGAGTTTACTCCTTGAATCTCGTTAACGTATTTTACGCGGCTACCGTAGTTGCGCAATACGCTGATCCGGTCACTGAGGGCCGCGTCGTTCGTTGTCACGGCACCGCCGTCGCCAAGGGCGCCTAGGTTTTTCCCAGGATAGAAACTCCAGCACACCACATCACCATGACCACCGATCCGCCGCCCCTTATAGGTGGCACCATGCGCCTGCGCTGCGTCTTCAACCACACGCAGGCCTCGGTCGCGGGCGAGGGCCAAGATTGGGTCCAGGTCTGCGGGTTGTCCGTAAAGGTGCACGGGCAGTATCACCTTCGTCGCCGATGTTATCGCAGCCTCTATCCTTGCGGGATCAATGTTGTAAGTGAGGAGATCAGGTTCAACTGGGACCGGTCGCGCGCCAACTGCACTGACTGCAAGCCAAGTGGCGATGTAGGTATTGGAGGGAACGATCACCTCATCTCCCGGTCCAACATCAAGCGCGCGCAGTGCCAGCGTCAGAGCATCGAGTCCATTCGCGACTCCAACACAATGACGAGCTTCACAATAGGCTGCCCATTCTGTTTCGAACGCCTCGACTTCTGGACCAAGGATGTACCAACCGCTTTCCAACACCCGGGCAACGCCCGCATCAATCTCGCACTTCAGTTCGCGATACGCAGCGCCAAGGTCAAGAAAAGGAATCATTACCCCTGCTCCCGTCTAGCCGCCAAGAAAGCATCGTAATCGCGATAGTAATCGGCTTCATCGTATCTTTGGGATGCCAACACCATACATACGGCCCCTTGGCTGAACGCATCCATCTCACGCCAAACCATGCGGCTGATAAGAAGCCCCTTACGGGGGTCACGCAGCCAATACTCAGACTTGGTCTTGCCGTCGTCGATCTTCATTCGGAAACTGCCTGACAGCGCGAATACAACTTGCTCCAATGCCTTATGTGCGTGACCGCCTCGCTCCGAATCCACCGGAACATTGTAAAGATAATAAACACGAGCGATATCAAATGGGATGTGATTGCCACCCTCGATGAAAGTTAGATCACCACGTGGGTCGTGGATTTGTGGCAACTCAATAATGCGAACGCCGCCACTGGCGTATGCTTTTTCATCCACGATAATTCCTCTTAGCCAAGTGCTATGACGCGCTCGACCGTGGTAATTCGGTCAACGTGAGCAGGCGCAAAAGCGACGCCAGTCGGAAAGCCTAGTCATGCCGGGTTTTCGCATTCAAGAATTGCTAGATAACTACCCTGATCCGCCGCAAATCGGGTGTTCGGATAGACGAAAAATACATCCTGTTCGTCGGCATGAATTTCCGTCGCCCCAAAACGACGATGAAACGCCAAAGTGTTTTCGTTGTCACGACGCACATCAAACCGCGCCTCACTGAGCTTCAGTAGATCAAACGCGCTTTTGTAGATCAGAAAGGCGCTTTCTAGCGCCGCCTTGTGCGGCTTGTTGTGGTCAAGGATCCAGCTACCCCAAGTGAAGCACTCTGCGTTAATGTCATAAAGCCGAACCGTGCCACAGGGCGTGCCGTCGCGTCGTTCGATTATGAAATAAAGTTCTTGTCCCATCGCCTCGCGATGCTTGTAGGTCTCAATCCATCGCCGCTGATCCAAGACTGTCCCATCAACCGTGGATAAGTACTGATTATAAACGGGGTTGGTACGCAGACCATGCACATAAGCCGCATCGCTCAGCTCAATCAGCCGCATTCGTAAGCTTGGCCCTTCTATCGGCTTCGAAAAAATTTTCTTGATACTGATCATAGCCCCCCACACTCAAATAATTTGGAAACCTTCTTCCCAAGCCAACCAAGCTATCATCATTGATAAATTTTCGATTTTAGCCTTCAGAACCTCGCATCCACCGACACCTGAGCTACAGGGCTTGTGCTTTACTCAGCCCGACGCTCATCGTTGGAACCTCCATTGCTACCGCACACTAGCGCGAAATGATCCTAGAACCAATTCTCCTTACCCGCCCTGTCTAAGCGGCACTACAGTTCGCTCAAGCGACCAACCCAAAAGAGCACCATCGTTCGCTCCATACGCCGTCATGCGTGATTGATCATTTTCAGAATCGAGAGGAGGAATCATAGCACGTCCCATATCGTGCTAAGTTAAGCTTTTGGCGGCTATCCAAGACACTCTTCTCACTCGATCCCACTGTTTAAATAGATGCGGTGCATAGACACAATGACACGAGATCAACATTTCGAGCGACATGATTAACAGCGTGATCCCGGGACATACATTAATGGTTAGACTGCACCTTGCCTCTCATCACAGATGTACGAGATGACGCTACCATTTCCACCACCGTGAACCTTCTACATAAATAGCGTTCACCTAAGCCCAATGCGCATCCCTCACGGTAGTCCTATTAGCGAAGGTTCTTACATTCCATGCTGACTTCCGTCCCGTCATTCCTCCTCCATTTGATCTTCTTAGGGCTCATTGCCGTCATCGTTCTGGCACCGCTACCGCTTGGGAGTAATCGCCCCCTGCCGGGAGCCTTGCTGCTTGCAGCCACCGGCACGCTGCTGGTCTTCTGGTCATTATATACAGCTATTGCCAAAGACAGCCTCAGAGCAAGTCAGCTTCGACCTCTCATTGCACCAACGCTACTTTACGCACTCGTTCTCGTCTGGATATTCATCCAATGGATGCCCTTCTCCTCCGCCAGCTTGGTAAATCCCTTATGGAGCGATCCTCTTTGGGCAGAAGCATCGCAGGTACTTGCCACATCCCTTCCCGCTCATATCAGCATTGACCCGGCGGCGACGTTCGAAGGCGGCCTCCGGCTTCTCACCTATGCTGGCATCTTTTGGCTCACCTTTCAGTTAACGCGCGATCCGGCCCGCGCAGCTCAGGCCCGAATTGCCATCATCGTGGCAGGTGCCGCCTATTCCCTCTACGGAGTTTTTGCTCTTTTCGGCGGAGAGGCGTGGCTGCTTGGCAATGTTGGCACAAGACCGGCCGACGCGCTCACATCCAGCTTCGTTAACCGAAACTCTTTCGCCACCTTCGCAGGCTTGGCGCTTCTTGCGGCCCTATCGCTTTTTCTGGAGCGCACCCGTCATCTTCTGGCGCTGGAACGACCGCTACGCCGCAAGCTCCCCCTGATTATCGAACATATGGTTTTCCAGTCAGGCTGGCTGACCGGCGCTCTCCTCACCATCGTCCTCGCGCTCTTTCTCACCGTCTCACGGGGCGGCATATTCGCTTCGCTGTTCGCGCTCGGCGCCCTTGTGCTTCTCCAGCTTCCCGGTCGGCGCAGCGCAGGCAGACAGCCCCTCGGCTTTGCCGTTCTCATTATTGTTGGTATTGCCGTGGTGGCAGGTGGCGGCAACTTCATTGACCGCCTTGACCGCCAGGGCCTCTCCCTCGAAACCGATCTCCGCACGACGATATTCTCGACGACGATCACCGCCATCAAGACAGCCCCTCTGACCGGCACCGGTTTCGGCACTTATGAACAGGCCATCGAACCTTACCGGGCAAACGATCCGAACATCTTCGCGCTTTGGGAGAAAGCGCATAATACATATTTGGAAAATGCTCTTGAGCTTGGGCTTCCCGCAGCCTTCGCCCTCAACCTCGCAATCCTGTTGCTGGCTCGCACTGCATTTCAGGGCGTGCGCGCCCGCCGTCGTTATAAGGGCTTTCCGGCGCTCGGCGTTGCGGCGACATTGCTGGTCGGCCTGCATGCTCTTGTGGATTTCAGTCTGCAGATTCCCGCCGTCGCGGTGCTTTATGCCTTCATCATGGGTCTTGCGATTGCGCAATCTGCGCCTTCGAGCGGCAAGCCCGCATCACCCGCTGAAGCTTGAAGCAAGCTGACGGTCGAATTGCTGAAGAGCGCGGGGTCTCTCACCAAACTGCTCGCGAAAGGCAGCGCGCGCCTCGAAACCCGCCTCAAGATAGGTTGAAACAAGCAGCGGCCTGTAAGCGCGGCGTGTCCAGAAGCCTGAAACATCGGCAAGGCCATGCGTCCGCATTTCCTCCGGCATTGCATCCCAGTGGCGCATCACAATGACGAATTGCGGAAGCAGCGCCGAGGCGCGACGGGGAGCCGTGAGCCTTGCCAATCGCAAATGACCGAGAACCTCCTCTGCTCCGGCCCCGGCCTCAAGCTCGGCTTGCGCGAGCCGCCCCCACACCGTGCCATCACCCGGTGCGGCAGCGAGCGCATCACGGAACTCCCTTACCGCTCGCTCCCGCCAAAGGGGTGCCATCTGCTCGTCAAGCAGCGCCAGACGGCCTGCGAGCCGGGCCCTGTCCTGCAGCAAAGCCGGATCTTCGGGGTGCCAGGAGAGAGCTTCCGCGTAAGCCTCATAGGCGGCAACCGCCTCTTCCCGTTGGAGCGCTCGTCCCTCATCCAGGGCTTGTATCGCGGTCCCCGCTGAGAGCACTGCACTATGTGCCGCTATACGCGGAACGGCCGTAAACACAAGCAAACAACCAATAAGAAAACTGGCGACTACAATACCCCGGCGGACCCACCGACCGCTCTGAAGAACATCAGTTGACATAGTACCGGCTGTATTTGCCGTAATAATATCCGGCATCGCCATAGCCATATTTCGCCTGGGCAGTGGTATCGACAGCGGCGAGCGCTACACCCGCTATGCCGCCATCGTAAAGCCGAAGCTCCCGGATCGCAGCCTGCGCAGCATCCTTCGGTGTTTCGCTCCAACGCACGACGAACACAGTCTGGTCCGCCATGCGCGATAGCACACGGCTATCGGAAACAGGCAGGATCGGCGCGCTGTCGATCACCACGAGATCGAACTCACCCCGCAGCTTTTCAAGGAGCAGCTTCATCTGCGAAGAGGCAAGCACGTCGGGCGGGTTTGCCGACCCTGTGGCCACGGGAAGGATCTTGAGGCCGGTCTTGTCGTCCTGGATCATCACATCATTCAGATCAAGCCGTTCAGCCAGCAACTCCACCAGCCCCGACTGCGGCGTGGGAAGGCCAAATGCTTTGTGGACGGAGGGATGCCGCAGGTCGCAATCGACCAGCACCACACTGAGGCCCGATGCCGCCGCCGCCCGCGCGAAAGAAGTTGACGTGGTCGTCTTGCCTTCGCTTGGCAGCGCGGAGGTAAACAGGATCACCTTGGGCGGGTTATCCACATTGGAAAGCTGCAAGGCGCTGCGAAGGCTGCGCAATGCTTCGGAGAAAGCTGAAAGCGGCTTTTGCAGAAGATAGTCATATGGCCCCAGCGGCTTGCCGTTTGGTCCCTTTTCTGCGGGCACGAGAGGCACCGACACGAGATGCGGGAGCCCCAGCGACTCCTCCACGTCGCGCGCCGTCTCGAGTCCGTTATCGAGATGCTCCAGCAGGAAGGCAAGTCCCACGCCCAGCGCGGCCGATAACACAAATGCCAGCGCAAGCGCCAGCGCCTTGCGCGGATGCGAGGGCGAGGAGGGAGCCGTGGCAGTCGAGATTACCCGGCTGTCAGGCACCTGCAGGTCCTGCTGCTGAGAGGTTTCCTTGAAGCGATTGAGGAAGCTCTCATAGACGGCGCGGTTCGCCGCTGCCTCGCGCTCAAGCTCGCGAAGCTGCACCGAGGCCTCACCACTTTCGCCGGTCTCACCACGAATATCCCTCAGGCTCTCTTCAAGCGAGGCCACACGCGTTTCGGAAACCGACACAGTATTTTCGAGGCTACCGAGGATGCGAGAGATTTCCGCTCCGATCTGGCTTTCAATATCGCGGCGCTGCGCCTCGGCGTTCACGACTTCCGGGTGACGCGGCCCGTAACGGGAGGAAAGATTCGCGAGTTCACGCGCAAGTTCTGCCTGTTTCTGGCGCAAGCTCGAAATCGTACCCGACTGCACCACATCCGCCATGCTCTCGATCGACCGGCCGGAGCCGCGAATCTGGCGGGCGCGCTCATATTTTGCGCGCGCTTCGGCAAGCGCCGTGCGAGCAAGAATAAGCTGTGCGTTCAGCTCGGACATCTGTTGCTCCGAGACAGTCACGCCAGAGCCGAGCGATTCAAGCCCCTGTTCGGTCCGGAAGATTTCGACCGCACGTTCGGAATCCCGGACCTGCTCACGCAACTCGCCCAGCCGCCGCGACAGCCACTCATTGGCCTGGCGCGTGGCATCGAACTTCGCTTCGAGCTGATCGAGAATATAAGTCTCGGCATAGGCGTTCGCGATCCGCGCTGCCTTGGCAGGGTTCTCGGAAACGACGGACAGATTAATGACATAGGTAAGGCGTTCGCGGGTCACCGTGAGGCGGTTGAGCAGTGCACCCGTCACGCCGTCCCGTTCCGCTCGCGCGCGCGCCTCCTCGTTCATTGGAGCCGGTTCCGCGGAAATCAGCGCGAGGACCTCCCAAAGCCAGAGTCGGGGATCGAGCCAGCGCAGCGCGGAAGGTTCGCGCAAGGCGCTGTTGAATTCCGGGTCCCTCATGAGATCAAGCCGGTCCACAACCCGTTCGGCAAGGGCACGGGACCGGAGGATCTCAACCTCGCTATCCACCGTTGCAGAGTCCGCCGGAAGGCCCGATATCACGGCCTCCATATCCGTCACCTGCATTTTCTGACGGTCGAGCAGAACCTGCGCGGAAGCGGTATAAAGAGGGGTCTGCTGAAGTACGACGACCATCACCAGTGCAGTGAGGCCAAGCGTTACGCTGAGGATAAGGCCAAGCCGCTTGCGAAGCGTGTGGTAAAGCGCCGCGAGATCAAGCTCCAGAAAGCCGTCCCCGTCGCCCTTTTCCATTCCATCATATGAGGGCATTTTGCCTTTCGAGGCGCCACCGCCGACCGGTGCATTCATCGTCATCAAATCCTCCGGGCCTCGGGCCCGCACAGACGGGGAGACACCCCGTTATATTCGCAGTCCGTTCACCGCGCCCCTGCCTCGGGGCGCCTTCAGCGCTTCAATCTAGCCCCACAAGAAAATTGCCGGGTTAACGGGCGCATCTTACAGCCTGAATTTGGAGAAAAAGCCTGAATTTAGAAAAAGAAAGGGCAGCCGGTCCGACCTGCTGCCCTTTCTGGTATCTGGTCAGTCGTCGGTGGCCTCAGAGGCCAGCCTTGAGCGTCAGCCCGACCTCATTCCGGCTGTAGTCGAAGCCCGCCGCGCTGGAGTCGCGATCCGTGTAATCATAGCCTAGGCGCAGCGAGAGGTTCCGGTTGAGGAGATAATCAAGGCCAAGCCCGGCGCGCACCACATCGTCGTCACGCCCTGTCCCCTCGTAATCCTGATTGGCAAAGCTCACATTACCGCCAAGGATCACATTGCGCATCAGTTCATGATCGACCCGCAGTCCGACGGAATTATCCGTGTAACCGGAAGCGCCAAGAGCAACCGTCTCCTCAATCGTCGAGGCAGCTTCGAAGCGCACCGTGGTGAGCGGTGTCACGAACCAGTCCACATTGGCACCGAAGGCAAGGCCGTCAATCTCGGAGAGCGTCGGATCGTCATATTCCTGCGACTGGTAGCCGACAAAAATGCCGCCCTGAGCAAGGTTGGTAAGACGGAAGTCCGAACCCACCACAACCGCATAACCATCTGAATTGCGGTTCAGAAGCACAGTCTGGTCATAATCACGCTGGTTCAGAGTGCCCTGCACATAGACATTCGTATCAGGTGAAACATCATACCCCAGACGGAGGAACTGGGTGAATTCCTCGCGGTCACGGAAGTCCTGGTCAATCGGGGCGCCGCCGCCAATAGCAGGTGTATCGTCATAGTCATAATCGGCATAGGTCGCACCAATCCGCGAGGTCACGCGGTTGAAGCGATGATCGAGCCCTATATTGGCCTGAAGAAGCGAATATTCGGTCGGCTCGGCGGCAAAACCGATACCAGCAGCGTTCGGGGCACCGCGATCTTCTGTCAGCTCCGCATAGGAAAGCCCGGCGAAGATATTGGTATCACGGGTGATGTCGATACGCCCATCGCCACCAATATCCCAGTCGAACCGGTCTTCATCATCATTATCCGCATAGAGATGCTGCGCGAGGCCGGCCTGAAGGTTGAGCGAATGACGGCTCCAGGTCGATACAGCAGAAACGCGCGCCGCGAGCGTCGTCACGAAGTCGCTCTCGGTGTTCGTGTCTGTCGCATAAATATTGTCATTAAAGGTACCCGTCACGGAAGCTTCCGGAAACACCGTGAAAGCACCGGCCCGCACACCTACAGCGTCATAGCCGGGGCGCGCGCGCTCCCGAACGCTTACATTGCGATCGTCGACAATCTCGGCGGTCTGCGCAGAAGCAACGTGGACGGGGGCTACCGTGTAGAATGCCGATGCGGCAATCGCAGCGATCATCGCCTTTGAAACTATGGAAGACATCAATCTATCCCCTGAATTCAGGATTGGGCGTCACTCCGGCGAGCGCCGCGCCCTGCCGGAAACCGAACGTGCCGAAAACCGCCAAAGCCTGTAACGGTTCGGAAACGCCGGGCCATCTGAGCCCGGCGCAATTTTCGTGTTCTGTTAGTTAGGGCTCACGGGAGTTTCCGGCGTGGAGTCGTTGCTCTCAGCCGTATCCCCGGATTCCGCAGCCTGCTGCTGCTGGATTGATGCGGTACGCTCCGCATTGCCTTCCGTAACCGACGCCTGAAGCGTTTCATCATTCGACGCTTCAACCTTCGCCTGCATGTTGGCGGCAACAGTCGGGTTGGTGAGACCGATCTGCGCAATCGCAGCACCAAGCCCCTGACCACCTGCGGCCTTCAATCCCGGATTATTCGCAAGCGCGAGCTGCGCTGCCTCACCCTTGGGATTGGTGAGCACATTGATCACGGCATCGGTGGCAAGCCCTGCGTCAGCGGCGGCGAGAACATAGGCCTCGACAGCGGCAGCGAAAGCTTCAGGATCGTTTGCATTGGCGACGAGAAGCGCCTCGATTTCTGCTTCCATTGTCTCAAGGGACGCAGCTTCCTGCGCAGCCGCATGCGGCACAGCGATGATCGCCGGCGCCGCAACGAAGGCGAGAGCGAAGGACATTGCCAAGAAGATATTCTTCATACTGATTCTCCCGACGAGCAGCGCGAAGGCCGAACCCGCCTGCGCTTTCTCTATATTATCTGGTCAACCGGAGGGCGACTTTCGGGCGTTACGCCGGAAGATACGCACTCCTCCCCTTCGACATAATGGATAGGCTACCCCCTTAGTCGGGATCACCTGACATCGAAGCGTCATGCGGCCACAATAATGGAACCATCCATTCTGGACATGGCTAATTTTCAGTTAACGAATTGTTTTGCGCCGCCGTGGCATAAATACACCGCAACCATGCCGGAGGGAACATGCCTGATTGATTCTATTCAATGCGTTGCATTACTCGGCATTACTTCCCGAAACGGCGTCTTTACCCGTCACAACAGCGCAAAGAAAAACACCTGCGCTGTTTTGACTCACACGTCGCCGCCCGGAAGTCAGGAATACTATATTTAGAAGAAACGCTCCGGCACCCGCACAACATCTCCGGGAAGCACACGGACAGCCTGACTGGCCGGATAAGTCTGCTCGGCACCTTCCCCGCGTGTGATGTAAATGCGGTCGGTATTGGCGCGGTATGTATAGCCACCTGCCACCGCAATCGCATTCAGCACCGTCATGCCGCTCGTATAGGGATACTGGCCTGAATTCTCCACTTCGCCATAGATATAGAAGGGGCGATAGTTAAGCACTTCGACGCTGACACGCGGATTGTTCAGATAGCCTTCGCTGAATTTCGCCTCGACGGCGTCCTCGAATTCACTGAGCGTCAGATTTTTTGCACGCACCTGCCCGATCAGCGGCAGGGCGACATTCCCGGAGCCGCTTACATCGAACTCGCCCGAAAGATCAGGCTCACCGAAGACAATGACCCGGAGCTTGTCGCCGGAGCCGAGGGAGTAATCGGCTGTGGCGTCGCTTGGCAGCGGGACAGCGCTGTCCACCGCTTCCGCAGCCGGCGCTGGCGTTGCCACGGGAGCCGGGCTGTTCGCACGCGGACCATCCGCACAGGCCGCAAGAAGACCCGCCGCAAGGAAAATCGTGGCAACCCGGGATGCCGCCCGCAGGCCGCGCCCGCATGAATTTCCACCAAGTCCGGATTTGGCCATTCTCACCACCTCTTGCCGTGCCTCTCTAAAAACCGCCCGCTGGCTGACGATAGAAAGCATTACGCTCCCGATCCAGCATCAATCCCATGAATTGAAGAATTACAACAGACAGGTCAGGCCGGAATTTCTACTTCTGGTTAATACAGCCCCGCAGGAACCTGTTCATTTAGATTGATCTGCCGCATTGGTCTGGATGAAGCGTTTTTCTTCCCCCTCCAGCACCAGCGCGGTCAGAACGCCGGTCATATAGGCCCCTGTATCTATGCCGATCCGGTTTCGCCGCACCACCACTTCTTCGCCGGGTGTGTGACCATGTATCACGATCTTGCCAAATGAGGCACCGGACTGCAGGAAATCGTCGCGGATCCAGAGAAGGTCTTCTTCAATCTGCCTGCTGAGCGATATGCCGGGTCTTACACCTGCATGTGCAAAGAAATAACCGCCGAACTCTGCCGATGCCTGAAGTGTCTCGAGGAAATGCCGATGCGCCTCAGGCAGCACGTCGGCAAAATGCTCCCGCGCCCGCTCAAACGCCGCCGGGTCATCTGTCAGCGTCAACTCGTTGATGCCATAGGAGTGAAGTGTCTCGAGCCCGCCATAATATTTCCAGGTCTTGCCAAAGGCCGGGTCGCTCAGAAACTGCAACAGGGCCTGCTCATGGTTGCCCTTGAGGAAGACATGCTCAAAACCGGCGAGACGATTGCCCGCCAACCGATCAAGCACCTGCTTTGACTGCAAGCCCCGGTCAACATAATCACCCAGATAAATCAGGATGTTACGCTCGACAGGCGCCGCTTTCGCGTCCGCCTCTATGCGCTCATGAAGGGTGGCCAGAAGATCATCGCGGCCATGAATATCGCCTATGGCATAGACGCGCAGGCCCGGTGGCAGCCCCGCTTCTTCCGCCGCGCCGCCAAACGCGCCCTTCAACCTCGCCACAAATCCGCGCACAGATACCTCATCCCGGGGCGGCCATGAACGGCTCCGGCAGCACCCCATCATCTTGCACACTATCGGAAATCCGTGTGCAAACAAGGAGATGCGCCGCCAATACGGTTAAATCCGAAACGGACCCCTGACGTAACGCACCCTGCCTGCTGTATAAGAGAGCAAATCACTGCCGTTCAAGAGATCGCCGCCGAAGGAAGACACATTGGCCGATAATTCGACAGCCGCAACCCGTCCGACAAATGCCGACGCCGGACACGTGGCCTCCGCCCGCCGGACGCTCACCCTCGAAATCGAGGGCCTGAAGGCGTTAATGGAGACACTGGACGGCCCCTTCTCCAGAGCCGTTGACCTGCTGGAGGGAGCCACGGGCCGGGTCATCGTGACGGGTATGGGAAAATCCGGCCACATCGCCCGGAAAATCGCGGCGACCCTCGCCTCCACAGGCACGCCCGCCCAATATGTTCATCCCGGAGAGGCTTCCCACGGCGACCTTGGCATGATCACGAGCGGCGATGTCATCCTCGCCCTCTCCTGGTCGGGCGAGACGGCAGAGCTTTCGAGCATCATTTCCCATGCGAAACGGTTTGCCATTCCCCTCGTCGCCATGACCTCGGCTGAAGCGAGCGCGCTCGGCACCGCCGCCGATGTCGCCCTTGTCCTGCCCAAGGCGGAAGAAGCCTGTCCGAACAAGCTCGCTCCCACCACCTCGACCACTATGCAGCTTGCGCTGGGCGATGCGCTTGCCATTGCGCTGCTCGAGACCAAGGGCTTTTCTGCCAAGGATTTCAGCATCTTCCATCCGGGCGGCAAGCTCGGTGCCATGCTGAAACTCGTGCGCGAGGTCATGCATACGGGCGATGACCTGCCGCTAACCGGCCCTGATACGGGCATGTCGGAAACGCTGCTCATCATGTCGCAAAAGAGCCTCGGTGCCGTCGGCATCGTGGACGAGGAAGGCCACCTCATCGGCATGATCACGGATGGCGATATCCGCCGCAATTCGGGGACGGACGGGCTCCTCACAAAAACCGCGGGCGAGATCATGAACCGGTCCCCCAGGACCGTGTCCCCCGCAACACTCGCCTCCGAGGCGGTAAAAATCCTGAACGAAAGAAAGATCACGAGCCTCTTCGTGACCGAAGACAACCGCCCGGTAGGCCTTGTCCATATCCACGACTTTCTGAAGGCCGGGGTGATCTAGAAAGGACTCAGGCAGCGACCCTCATCTTGAGGCCGAGCGCCTGCACCACCTTCAAAACAGTCGAAAATTCAGGATTCCCTTCAACGGACAACGCCTTGTAAAGGCTCGCCCGTGTCACCCCTGCCTGCTTTGCCACATCCGTCATACCTTCGGCGCGAGCAACCACACCCAGCGCATGCGCGATCAGGGATGCATCGCCTTCCTCGAAAGCTGCTTCCAGATAGGCCGCCACATCCTCTCTGGTCTTCAGATAGGCGGCGCTGTCATAGGCTGTCGTTTTCACCGACATCTCGGTTCTCGCCTCCAATTTCGCGCGCCATGGCAAGCGCTGTGGCTATATCCCGCTTCTGACTGCTCTTATTTCCATCGCAAAGCAGCAGAACCAGCCTGTTGCTTCTCTGCGTAAAATAGACGCGATAGCCCGGACCATAGGTTATCCGCAACTCGCTCACCCCTTCGCCTACCGGCTTTACGTCACCGGGATTGCCGCGGCCCAACCGATCGATACGAACAAGAATACGAGCGCGCGCCTTTCGATCCCTCACCCGCCTAGCCACCGCGAGAAGGCGACAGTCTGACGGATTTCAATTAACATTTAATGTATCCTGTGAGAAACAAATATTCAATGTCATTTCAGAGCTGACCCTACGCTCCATCACCGCAGGAGCCTCAACCAGCATGCCCTCATGCCTCACAAAAGCCCAAAGCGCGAAGGAATATTTTCCGCGATTCCAGAGCCCCGTGCGAGATAATCATGCAGCCGGTATTCACCATCTTCACCCTCATTCTTGTAATGGGGCTCTTTCACGCTCCGCGAGCGGCGGCGGCCGATCCTTTGCCGGTAACGACCTTTCGGCTCTCCTGCCTGCCGGGCGGGAGCGTCACTCTTGCCGCCGAGCGCGAGGCGATGTTGTCGCTGCTCGACTTTGCGCGGGAAAATGATGGCGCGCCGGTCTATCTCGATGCGGCCATTGCGGCGGATGCGGGGGCGGGTTTCTGCTCGCGAGACCTTGCGACACCGCTTCATGAGCGGCGCGAGGGCGAGGAGGGGCCAGACGCGATCACCTTCAATGGCTGCAAGGTTGATCCGGAAGCCCGCTGCTCAGCACCCGACATGGTTCAGATCGATGCGGATGGGCCACCGCTCGCCTATCGACACAGCATCTTTCTGCCCACTGAGTCTGCCCTTCCCCGGAACCTTCCCTATCGGCTTGGCCGCTATGGCGACTGGCTCAATTATCAGGGGCCGTTCATCGCCCGCTATTTCGAAGGCACAGGCTATGCCTATGCGACCTTTCACGTGCCTGATCCCGCACTCGGCTTTGTCTGGGAGCGGGCGGCGGAGACGCCCCGCCCCTCCGCAGAGGATGAGTAGGCCCAACCGCCACCTGGCCGACAGCCCCTCACGGGAACAGCCGCCGCGCCTTGAGCGTTTGTTCTCCCATGAACAAAGAGCCACCGGCGCCCGAGACGACCCCTCGCCTCGCCCATCCCCATCTGGCCCATGAGCGTGGCCGCTACGCCGATGCGCCTTCCGAAATCCCGCCGCGAGGCTGGTGGGAAATCACACGCCGCATTCTGCGCAAGCTCGCCCGCGACCGTGTCATGCTGGTGGCGGCGGGCGTGACCTTCTATCTCCTGCTCGCGCTCTTCCCGGCCCTTGCCGCTTTTGTCTCGATCTATGGCTTCGTCGCCGACCCCCGGACCATTGCCGATCACATTGCCTTTCTGGGTGGGCTCCTGCCCTCAGAAGGGCTCGACCTCATCCACGACCAGCTCAATGCGCTCTTGCGGCAAGATCAGGAGGCGCTGAGCCTCGGCTTTCTGGTCGGTCTTGGCGTTGCGCTGTGGAGTGCGAATAACAGTGTGAAGGCGCTTTTCGAGGCGATGAATGTCGCTTATGGCGAGGAGGAGAAGCGCTCCTTCGTGAAGCTCCATTTCATCACCTTCTCTTTCACGCTCGGGGCTATCGGGATTGGCGTGCTCTTTCTGCTCTCGGTCGGCGTCGTGCCCGCGCTTCTCGCCCTTCTCCATCTCGACCGCTGGGCCGAGCTTCTCGTGAGGCTCGGGCGATGGCCCGTGCTGCTGGGGGCGGTGAGCTTCGCGCTGGGGCTTCTCTACCGCTACGGGCCAAGCCGCCATCAGGCGCGGCTGCGCTGGATCACATGGGGCTCGGCGCTTGCGACAATGGTCTGGATCGCAGCCTCGATTGCCTTCTCCTTCTATCTGGAGAATTTCGCAAATTACAACGCCACCTATGGCGCGCTTGGTGCCGTGGTCGGCCTCATGATGTGGAGCTGGATTTCGGTACTGATCGTCATCATCGGCGCGGAAATCAATGCGGAGATCGAACACCAGACCGCAAGGGATTCAACCGTAGGCGAAAGAAAGCCCATGGGGGAACGCGGCGCTGTCATGGCCGACACGCTGGGCGGCGAACCGGAGGCCTGAGCCACCCGGCTCACTTCATCGCGCTGATCCATTCGCGCAACAGAGCAACCGCACGATCATCCGTCAGTGTGCGTCCCGTCTCCGGCATCATGACGCCCGGCTCATTGCTCTCCATCCGGTAGATCAGGATCGAGCCATCGGGGTCGCCCGGTGCAATATCAAAAGCGAGATTGCCCGCACCGCGCCCCGCCGCAACCGGGCGCTTGCGAATGCCAAGCGCCACCGGGTCTTTCTCATCCCATGTGAGGAAGAGGCCGGAATTATCGGCAGGTCCGCCGCGCCGGTGGCAATGCGCACAATTTATGTCGAGCCAGCCCCGCGCCCGCACATCAAGCGGCGCTGCCAGATCAAGCCAGTCAGGAACAGAAGGAACCTTGGCCATATCCGGGAGCCCGGTGAGAAGCCCCGCTGCCGCCCAGCGCGTCAACTGGTTTTCTTCGCCCTCGGGATAGGCAAAGACATGGTTCAGGTGGCGCGCCTTCGGGCCGATAGGCTCCACCTCGCC